>Ga0066371_10000242_pt1 | contig 12406 bp, 10 predicted proteins | sample Knorr_S15_td_DCM_FD_71214 | JGI IMG/M metagenome (GOLD analysis project Ga0066371, IMG submission 71214) | Marine microbial communities from Southern Atlantic Ocean transect - Knorr_S15_td_DCM_ad_63m_LV_B | ecosystem: Environmental > Aquatic > Marine > Oceanic | place: Southern Atlantic ocean... | reverse complement strand
GATTTTCGGATTCGAGAGCTTCTTTAGCAGAACTGATGATGCTATTTATCGATTCTAACTGAATTCCTTCTATATCACAAATCAATTTCTCGGATTTCTCTATCTCATCTACAGCATTTTGCCAATTTTTGATTATTATATCAGACCTTTTCTTAGAAAGTCGGAATAGTATTTCTGCTTCTCTCAAGGAACCAAAGTCAGCCTCTTTTTCTCCTGATTCAAATGCCTTCCTCGGACCACTAACCATTGGAGCTATAGATTCGGCCTTTACCAAAAACTGAGATGCCTCATTTTTAATTTCGTCTAAATCACTAGATAAAGCCTGAACTCTTTCTATTTCCTCTTCAGCAAGTAAAATAGCCTCGAAACCTTTCTCAGGATCATTCCAACAATCCTCTCTAGCTTTCTTTAAGATAGATGATGCCTGTACTAAAGAAAATCCTTGACTACGAAGAAGTAGGACCTGATCTTCAACTAAGTCTAGTTTTTTGATAAATTTTTTCCTAGATTTATGATTCTCATCTTTAGACATTAAATCGGGAATCATTGTGATTATAACAATTGAAAATATAATCAGGTATGTGTTGATTTCGGATGAAAGAGAGTATAGTATAGACGCTGAAAAGGCTAGACCAAAAATACTTGTTAGCCCCCTCCATTTTCTTGATGAAAAGGTTGCAGAAAGGTTCTTCCTAGCAACAATTAATAGGAAAATAGCAATTATTAGATAAATCATACATGATATCAGTGAATCATTAAATCCTACATTAGAGAAAGACAATGCCAGCAAACCAGGATATGAAATATTGGCTAAAACACCTAGTCGAGATTTCTGGATTAAACCATAATCAATTAAATCAATAATAACTAATGAGGTTACAAATATCAATGAAATTGGACCCATTCGGGGTAACAAGTCTGCGGAGCCGAATAAACCTGAAAACAACCACCATGTAGCAGATAAAATAAGTAAGAATGTGACCGATAATGCAATCTTTTCAACCCTAACTCTATGTTGACGAATTACCTTGTCAGGATAGTCCGGTAGTAGAATCACAGTTATTCACCACATGTCATGACTCATGAGTGCTACGGATATTTGTTTACAATTAAGGCCTCTGAGAATCTACTCCCCAGAGTTGATTAGCGGTGAAAACCAATAATGATAAAATTACAAAAACTAGTAAAACTGTTTGAAGAGGTTGCTGCCAAGGAGGTTCAACTGCAATTTTTGAATTGATTTCAATTTCTCCGTTCTCACCTGAACTTTCACTTTCCCATTTAAAATATGAATTTATCATTTCTGAATCTGTAATATCAAAATACAATTCTACATCAAATAATCCCGGGCCATTAGAGTTTGCCGGAGGGACATTCACAAATGGTCCACATTGGTCATTTACACAAAATTGTCCTGAACCTGTGGAAGCTCTATTATTCTTCATAGATGCAGTGAAAATCACAGTATTACCTTCTACTAATTTCCCATCAATTTCACTAGAAATTAATTCAATATCTATACCAAGTTTGGGAGAAATTGCTAGTCCAAAAGCAAGATTTTCATGATTCTGACTGGAATCATATGCATCTATGCTAAAAATATGAGTTCCTGAAGAAAGTGGGGGTAGGGTCATTTTATCAATTTCAAATATACTCACATTTTCGGAAATAATTTGATTATCTATTTTCAAAGACCACCTAGTATCATCTATAGAATCCAAATCATCAAAAGATTGTTGTAAAGAAATTGTTATCAAATCTCCATCTCTAGCTAAATTAGAAGATGAAATTGACTGGTTATTTATTATTAAATCCGGAATAATTGTGGGACCTGAACCATCCAGAACTATAATCTCCCATGCTCTAAATACAGTATTTCCTGCGTCATCCGATATTGTTAAATTAACAGACCAAGAGGTAGGTGGTTTAGCCTTATGACGTTCAGAAATATTTAGATGAAGACCATTAACATCTGCATTTTGATAGAAAATATCTGAGAATTGCAAATTATCTTCATCAGAATGAATATAGTTCGGAGTTTTATTTGAAACCAGTCTAATACTCACAGGGAACTCAGAATTCGGATCAATTGCTGAAATACTAAATGTAATCTCTGTATTGGATTTCACACTCATGGATTGATTACTATCTAATATTATTTGTTCATTATTATCATTTGTATATGAGATGACTGAATCCCAAATAGGAAATACCGAATCTATGACAATGTTTTCATTCCAAATACTAGTTAAATTAAACCAATCTTTGCAATACATTGCAATACTAGCAATATCTCCTTCAGAAAAACCGTAATCTTGTGTTACGAAACTAAATGAAGAACCTGATTGAGTTAGAATAATTGTTCCATTGTCTGATAATGTCCACCATTGCTCATTATCATCCAGCTTACTATCTTCACAATGTCCCGAATATGATGTCTCATACGTCATAGTAATCATAGAGCCTGTTGAGGATCTATGTCCTATTGCGTTAGGTACTTGATTGTTTGAAATTGAAACCCGAATATTACTTGCAACATTTGCTTCAGAACGATTTACGATAAACTCTCCGGGATTCCCAGAAAATAATTCATCCATCGCACTATATTTGTATTCCCAATCATCAGGAAGATGTACCATTAGGGGGACTTCTTCGACCAATGCTCCTACTCTTGGGAAATCAATAATTCTGGTCGTCCTACTATCAACTTGACCTACTAATGTCGCAGACTCAAACCAACCCCATGCAGAGTTCTCTAAATTTATTGGCCCTGTAACTACTTTAGTTGTATTAATTTCAATTCCTTGGGAGGCATATAATGGATTATAGTCAAAAATACAGCAACCACCATTTTCAGAATTAGTCCAGTTTCTTTCTGAACGAAATAGTGTATCAAAAAGATTTGATTCATTTGAATCAATAAATCCATCAGAATTACCTAGGTAAATATCAATTTGAGCCCGTAGTCCAAGTTCTGAGTTCTGAAGAAGATCTGTTCCTATCTGATCTGAGAGCGTGATGGAGACCTCCCATGAGGAATTAAATTCTGAATTAATATTTATGTCATCCTCAATCACAAACTTAGAGTAACCATTGATGAAAGTGGAGGCATTGAAATCATTCTCTCCATGATTGTCTGAGGCACTAACTAGCGAACTACTCAAACAGAAAATTAACAATATACATAGAAAAAATGAAAAAATATGTTTTGTCATTTTTTCACTCTCTTGAATCATTAAAAATAATCGTGGAACCATTAAAATCAATGTTCAGAGGAATCATTCTGTGTTCTGCAGAGAACTCATTTCTTAATTTCTCGCGGATTCCTACTTCTCCATGAATGAGAAAAAATCCCCCCCCTCCAGCACCTAATAATTTTGCTCCATTAGCCCCATTAGACATAATCCGGTTATACATATCATCGATGATTTCATTACTGACATTTTGAGAAATACCTCTTTTCATCGTCCATGCTTCGTTGAGAAGAGTTCCGAGTTTGGTTAAGTTTCCTGAAGAAAGAAACTCTCTAGCTTCACTCGCTTGTTCCCTAATTCTTAGAAGATTATTTATTGTTGATTTTCCATCTTCTTCGAAGTCTGAAAGAACCTTGGATGCAGAACGAATCTGTCCTGTGAAAATGAGAGTAAATTCATCTGAGATATTTGACTTCAAATCATCTGAAATTTCAATTGGATCGACGATTACTTCTCCATCCGGGTGAAAAATAATTGAATTTATACCTCCGTAAGCAGCAGCATACTGATCTTGTCTACCAATAGGTTGGCCAAGAATATTGATTTCAATTTCGCATGCTTCAGCAGCTAACTGAGATGCTGGAACATCTCTACCTGCAAAACAATGCAGAGCATTTAGTAAACCTACTGTAACTGCTGATGATGAGCCCAATCCTGTACCTCTCGAAGGTATATCAGCTATTGTAGTAATTTCAACACCAGAAGTGACTCCTGTGATTCTCATAGATTCACGGACAAGTTCATGTTCAATATCTTCAAAATCATCAACAATCTCTAATTTTGAATAAGATACTCTTATCCTATCGTCAAAACGCCTATTAACTGTAACATGAATATACCTATCTATAGTTAGAGAGGTAACCATTCCCCCATTTTCAGATGACTTAGAGTACCAATCAACGTCAGTTCCACCTCCGCAAAATGAGACTCGAACTGGGGTCCGACTGATTATCATCATGTTAATCGGATAATTCATCACTCATCAAGACAGCGGAATACGGTCATCAAAGGTTAAACTTAGAGGGCAATGCATATGACCCACCTCTGACGCGATTCAATAGGGAGTGAGTATGGGCGACCTTATTACGATGGATGATTTGACAAATGAGGAGATATTACAAGTTCTTGATAGTGCAAGAAGACTAGTCCCTGTAGCCAAGGGTGAAGTTTACTTACCTCTACTCCAAGGAAAGGTACTGGGAAACCTGTTCTTTGAAAACTCCACACGAACAAGAATGTCATTTGAAGCTGCGATGAAGAGACTTGGAGGTGAAGTATTGAATCTGAGTTCAGTTGGTTCTTCTGTTGCAAAAGGTGAAACCTTGTATGATACAATGCAAATGGTAGATGGATATGCAGATATTGCAGTAATTAGACATCCGAACCAAGGAGCTGCTCAGTACAGTGCAGATGCAGTGGAAATACCAATTCTAAATGGAGGAGATGGCGCGGGTAATCACCCAACTCAGACCATGCTAGATCTGTTTACTATCCGTGAAGCGCATGGTAGTCTTGAAGGATTGAATGTAGTAATGGTCGGGGACCTCAGATACGGAAGAACCACACACAGTTTATCTCATGCATTAGTAAGATTTGGAGCAAAAATTACTCTTGTATCCCCGGATACTCTCAAAATGCCTGATGAAATAGTTTCAGATTTAAAGAATCATGGAGGAGAAATTACAGAGACAGAAGAAATGTCATCATCTATTGATTCTGCAGATGTTATCTACATGACAAGAATCCAAAAAGAGAGATTTCCAGATGAAGATGAGTACATGAAAGTTGCAGGAATTTATAAATTAACTGAAGATGATTTGTCAGAGGCAAAGGCTGGAATGATAGTCATGCACCCTCTACCTAGAGTTAATGAATTGCATGCAAGTGTAGACTCTACTAAACATGCAAAATACTTCCAACAAGCATTCAATGGGGTTCCAACAAGGATGGCTTTACTCTGTAGAAGCTTAGGTATAGACATCCCAGAGGTGGTGAAATAATGAGTGAAATGAGACGTGTTACTGCAATTTGTAATGGTACTGCAATTGATCATATTCCATCTGGTCATGCATTACAGGTGCTGAGAATGTTAAGATTAGACGTAGGTAGATCTAATCCAATTTCTATGGTGATGAACGTCCCTAGCGGCAAAATGGGTAGGAAAGACGTATTAAAGATTGAGGACAGAGAATTGAATCAGGAAGAATTAGATCGTCTTGCTTTAATCGCCCCTAAAGCCTCAGTTGCAATTATCAGAAATTATCATGTTGCAGAAAAAAGAACTATTGAACTGGGGACAGAATTAATTAACATCGTTAGATGTTCATTTTCAAATTGTATAACACAAAATACTCGTGAACCATTACCTCATAAATTAAAAATAATTTCTGCAGAGCCAATGGAAATAAGATGTTCATATTGTGGTAAAAATCAAGATATTAATGAAATTGTAGATTATATCATCTAATTTTCTTCTAGCCAACTTTTCATGGTACATGCTTGACAAATCTCTCGACTCGTAATTTCTCCACATTTTATACAATTTTTAATCTCTGATTTAACTGGATTTACTTCTTTGTATAATTTCCTTATTTGGTCTAAAGAATGTAATAACCCATGCCTTGAACCAGGAGTAATTGTTTCCATATCCGCAATTATTCTCCGGCTTAATTGTCTCATAGCACCTGGAGCATGCGGACAATCACCATGATGAATTGGAAGTTTAGAAAAAATTGCATGTGCATGAATTTCCTGTTCTGGTATCCATCGTAATGGAACTACTCTGGGTGCTAAACCGTCGATAGGGTCATCAGTGTGTGGAGCTAATCTAACAGATCTTTCGATATTTCCTTTTTGAAAGTTCATAATTATGGATTGAGCCATATCATCAAGATTGTGCCCTAAAGCCATAATATCTGCATTCACTTTTTCAGCCAGAGAATTTATTCCTTGTCTTCTGAAAACACCACAGTAAGAACATGGCATCATACCTTTAGCTTCAGGGTTATTTTCTCCAATTGCATCCATCTTCTTAACTACATTATCCATCCTATCGTATCCTAATTCTTCATATGATAGTGTTTCAAATCTAATATTCAAGGATTCTGCCAATTCTCTTGCTAATTCGAGTGATGGTGAACGATATCCATCAATACCCTCATCAATACATCCAGAAATAATCTCTACATCTCTCCTTTGACCAATAATATCGACTAACATACTGAGCAATACTGCAGAATCCTTACCCCCAGAAATTGCTACGAAAATGCGGAAAGGGGAACCATCTGTATGACGAGCATCTTTTGGCAGATTAATTTGAGAACGAACTTCTTTAGCCACTCTTTTCCGAATAGAAGATGCCAGATGTTTTCCACACAAATGTTGACCGCTGTACTCCTGAAAAAGTATCGAGGGGTCTCTACATTGACTACAGGATTGTATCGAGAGGCCGCCTGCCATGATGTTCCGTTAGGTATTCTGCGCTTGAACCCAACGCGAGACAAAGATAGTGATTAAGCGATGGATTGATGACCTATGGGGCCTTGAAAGAAGTATGGATGAGCCATCCCCATTACCTAATTTAAAATTACAGAAAGTTGGTGATTCGGGTCCTTGGTTACATCGTCTATTAGTACTGAGTACAATTTCCCTAGCAATCTTCTATCAAGAAAAGATTGTTGATATTTTTGAATCTGTTAATATTACTAATATGACTTTAATAATTTTAATTCAATTTATCATGATAATATTTTTCTGGGGGATATTACATAAGTTTCTACGATTAAGCTAATTCCTTATCTTAGATAGGCCTGTTTCTATAACTCCAGTAATTCTCTGCCATGGGATAACAAATCTTCCTCCAGCAACCACTATCATGAATAGAGAGGCTGAAATCACCTTTCCATAGGTAAGTTGTAATTCAAGTGATTCTTTGACTTGTCCAGACCACTGAGAACCTTCTAAAATACCGACAAATGAAATCAAGAAATCATCAAATTCAAGAGCGAAGGCTGTGGTTAAACCTACCACAATCATCACACCAAATAAGTGAATTAAGTGACCATTAATGATGTTATCAAATTGGTTAACGTATTCAGAATCTTTCTTTGAAGCTTCGGGAAGAACAGATGTATATTCTAGATTTGTAATCACTGCCAACCCAGATTCTAAAAATAATAAAAGAAGAATTGCAACAGTCAGCAAATCAAATGCTAATGGAGATATCATGCCCCCAAATAGTGTCGCTTCACCAATCTGTGCAGAAAGTGGCCTCAAGCCTACGTCGACTGCAGTAGTTACACCCTCAAATGTCAACATTGCATGGATACCAATGACCATCAAAAAGTATCCAGTTGCCCAGGTAATCATTCTTTTTGATAGTCCCCAAATACCCATCAAACCTGCTAAGATTGGTGCAAAGACAATTCCGAAAAAGACTAATTCGAAGAAAAATTCAAATGGTGCTAAAACCAGATTAATATGATTGAATTTATCGTCAGAGTTTCCTATTGGTAAATAAAAACCATTAGAAACTATTCCAATTAACCAAGAAATAAGGAATGGAAGTAAAAACCATGACGCCATGATCACACTAAATGTTCTTTTGAGAATAAGTTGAAATCTGTCGCCCCGGGTTTGAATAAAAACCCATAATGCAGTCAGTACAAAACAAAGGACTAGAGGCATTGTGAATGCATCGAAACCAGTCTCATTAATACCTGTAATAAAATCGGGAAGAATGGTATTCCCATTGGATTTCATCCATCTTAGTCCTCTAGTATGTTCGTAAGCCGGACACCATCCATCTTCACCAGAATTTGCAATAAAAGTTTCAGAGCATTCCCCATACAGCTCACTCATTTTTCTCATTAAGTACAATAGCGAAACAGTTGACAATACCTGTAATAGAAGTATCTGCCACCTAAAACGTAACTTTGTAATATGGAGAGTTTTGGATTCTGGTACTACTTCAGTTGCCATTTCTAATCCTCCTAAACTGTCCTAATTTGCAGCAATGCCTGAGATAATTCTACACTAGGTGTCCAATCAATTACTTTAGCCCCATAACCAGAAATTGCTGTGAGTCGGTTCTGTCTTTCTAATTTCAAGACTTCATATGCCATTCTTGGTATTCTACTAACTAACCTCTCCAAATCAATACTACTGGGCGATAAAACAATTACTTCATGGCCTTTTCCTGAGAGATTCCTGATAGCAGAAAGAGTAGTTCCGTCACCTTCAAGACTACTGATAATGAAAACCGGTGAACCTCTAGAAATCCTTGGCGAAAGAGCATTAGTTACTGCTTGTAGAGGCATACTTCCTTTGGATTCTACAGCGGCAAGTTGGCTGAGTACCTTGTAATGCTGTTTATCTCCAGTCTCAGGAGGAAGGAAATCCATTCTTTCACCATAAGTAACTAATGAAACAGAATCTCTTCTCTTAATGAAATAATTTGCAATTGATGCTGCAGCAACAGTTCCCATTTCTAAGGGATTCTTGAGTACAGTACCAATTCTTGCCACATCTCGAGTGTCCAATATGATGAAAACATCAGTGACAGCATCTCTAGTTTTCTCATTGACCATTAATTCACCTGTTCTAGCAAAAGCCTTCCAATTAATCGATCTAAAAGAATCGCCTGGGAAATATTCCCTCAATGCATAGAACTCCATTCCTTGACCCGGAGTTTTTAATGTTGTAGCTCCTGTATACATCTTAGGGACATCAGAACGAATCAAGGCTTCTTCTACATCTCTAACTTGAGGGAAAACTGTGATATCAGACCTGTCGCCAATACTGGTTTCTGAAACAAATAAATTAAATGCATTCCTATATCTTATAGAGGTTGGACCTATTGTATAGTGACCTCTTAGAGGACAACGAACCGTGTAACGAATTGTTGCAGACTGTCCTGGACCGAGATTCATTCTCATTAGATTTATTCCCTTTCTCATTTTCATCTCATGAGGTACATTATCAAAAACCTCTAACTGCTGAGTACGTCGATAAGACTTATTGGTAATTGTCAAAATAACATTAATATCGTCTCCTTTGTATACATTAACAGCAGAAACTTCTCTATTTATTTCTAAATCTGAATGACCTTCGACCCAACCATTAATGGCTAAAAATGAGACAAAAGTAAGTCCAATTATCATTAATTGAAAATTTGAAATCATCATACCGATTAGAATCAAGCTTATCCCACTTGTTAAGATGATAGCTGCTTTACGAGTCCACATATTCAACCTCCTCTTCAGAACTGGTAGAACCCCACTCTTTGATTCTCTTCACTATACCAACCAGTTCATCTGGTTTATACCGTCTATCCTCAAAAATAAATTTAGTTAATACTTGATCATCGATCATTCTTTGTAATTCTGCAGCAGGTAGCGCATCAAACTCTTCTCTAGATAAGGTATTTAGATTTCTTATCCTTGTAAGTAGAACTTGTCTTATTTTTTCTGGTTTTTGATAATATTCATACCTTCTAGCATCACCAAAACCGTAATAAATTATCCTGAAAACATGACGCCAATTTTCAGGATCTTCTTTACGAATTAGCACTGCTTCAAGAGTAATGAACAATCCTAAAAACAATAGTAGCATTGCCATCCAATCATTTGTAAAATAAATCAATAAATAATACATTAAATTATACGTATCACCAAACAAAGTAGGTTGTTGATGCCTTGACTCATCAAATATTACAATAGCATTAGAGGAACTTTTCGCACTAGAATTACCAATCAATAATGATTCAGCAATTACATCCAATGCCCACTTACGATTATCGTTTGAAGGGACCACATCATCGACTCCTGAATAGAAGGCGTCATCATATAATGAATTAGTCAATATTGAACCATCTGCGACAAAGTGTACTCTACCTGAGTCTGCCCCCACACACAGGCGATCTGCGCAATAACGGACATATACTGCAAAAGGACCTACCTCGTCTCCATCAATTCCAAAGGCTGAAGAGCCAATAGTCAGGTTACCATCATCATTAGTGTCAAGATATGAATCAAGCGTGGACTTACCAATGTCATATCTATTCTCAACTGGATTGTAAGAACCAGCATTGAAAGCTGAAGGTTGATTGGTTAGTAGATTATAATTCTCAGAAAAGTCCCATTCCGTTTCTGATATCCATCTGTGAGAACATAATCCTGCGTCTTCTTTGGTGATTCCCGCAGGGAATGTTGTGATATCATAAGGATCTGTATCTAGCAAATCAATAAATCCATCAGTATCAGAATCTCTAAGACAAGGATGAATACTGGATAGAGAACCAGAATTAGTAGTAAAATTAAATGCCGATGTCGTATTCACCCAAATGAAATTATAATCTAACTCAGTAGCATAGGCTTCTCCATCATATAACGTGTGACCCGAAAACTCCAGCCCAAATTGTTCTGCTAGAGTTGAAGAATAACCTTTGTCATCCATCAAAAGTACAGTCCCTCCGGCTTCAACAAACTCGTCAATAGCAAGTATTTCTGAAGTTGTATAACCAGCTCCTTCAGACAATTCAATAACATTCTCATCACCAGTAAACCGAGGTAATGAGATTGTATCTTTCTCGACACCTGAAATAATAAAAATAGCTTCTTCGGGATGATCTATCTCGCTCAATAGAAGAGGGCTAGATACCAAGGCAGTTGTATCCACACCCATTCTATTAATTTCGGCTCTAAATAGGCCTAAATCGTTCCAATCATCACCATAAGCAGATTGTTGAGTTTGTCCGTCAGTAACGTATGTGGCTGCAATAGTAGAAATCAATAGAATTAGTAATATCCAAAAAGCTCCGACTAGCATATTACGGCGGGCTTTTAGGGTTGTTAATCGGCGAGCATAGTCACGAAAATTGGCCAACCTATACACCACCTAGTCAATAAGACAAATATCGAGCCTGAACTTCGACTTAAGACGGTTGTGAACGAATGTACGGTTATGCATCATACTATTCTGACAATTTGATTACTTTACCGACACTATCAATTTCCTCAACTGGAACCGATAAAAGACCGTTTATAGTTGGCCAAGGGAGGAGTTGAGGATTTATGTCTGATTCAATCATTACCAATATATTCGTAATTTGACCACTGTCGATGTCAATAGTAAAATCTGTAACAATTCCTAACCTATCGTCAGCGATATCATGAACTTCACGGTTAATTATTTCTCGACCGAATGTTACTGGCATTTTTTCCCCTCACGCTGATTCTATACCCGAATGTACTTCTGAGCTACGGCGTACTGATTCAAGCCCACTAGTCAATCTTGCCTCCATTCTGTTATAATAATCCATCATTTCATCTGTTATTGTGGGTCTAACTCTTTTTATTGCCTCTTCAAAATGTTTCTTTGATACGCTTTTTTTATCAGCTCTCATTGAAATTAAAGCTGCTTCTCTACATATTGCCTCAATATCAGCACCAGTGTAATTTACTAACTGTGGAGCTAAATCTTCAATCTTGAACTTTCCAAGAGGCATAGGTTCAGAGTGTATTTTTAAAATCGCCTTGATTGAATCAATGTCAGGAGGAGGAATATGAAGGACCCTTTCGAATCTTCCACTTCTGAGTAAGGCTGGATCTATCATTTCTGGCCGATTAGTAGCTGCAACTACTATCACTCCTTCCATAGATTCAACACCGTCCATCGAACTTAATAGTTGATTTACTACTCTGTTCATCACATCTGAACCCTCTCCGGTATTACTTCTTCGAACACCCGCGATACTCTCAAATTCATCCAAGAAAATTATAGAGGGACTAGATTGTTTGGCTTTCTTGAATAATTCCCTAACCGCCTTCTCAGAATCACCTACCCATTTTGAAATTAATTCGGGACCTTTTATGGTGATGAAATTCGCCTTAGCTTCATTTGCAATAGCCTTTGCAATAAGTGTCTTACCTGTCCCTGGAGCCCCGAATAAAACAATTCCTCTAGGAGGATTAATTCCAAAGTGGTCGAACATTTCAGGTCTTGTTAAAGGCCATTCGATACTTTCCTTAAGTCTCTCTTTCACTTCCATTAAGCCTCCAACTTGATCCCAACTAACCTCGGGAACTTCAAGATAAATCTCCCTTAATGCACTGGGTTCGATTTCCTTAATTGCTAATCTGAAATCTGCCATT
>Ga0066371_10000241_pt1 | contig 12429 bp, 19 predicted proteins | sample Knorr_S15_td_DCM_FD_71214 | JGI IMG/M metagenome (GOLD analysis project Ga0066371, IMG submission 71214) | Marine microbial communities from Southern Atlantic Ocean transect - Knorr_S15_td_DCM_ad_63m_LV_B | ecosystem: Environmental > Aquatic > Marine > Oceanic | place: Southern Atlantic ocean... | reverse complement strand
GACATCTCTAAGTACCTGTTATACTGCCATCTAGTCAAAACAGCAGTTGCTGAAGCAGTTCTAGACTTAGGTACTAGTGTAATAGTTGTAGAACCTTCCTCATAGTCAAATCCACCAGATTGTTGAGTGAATCCAGTGATCTTACCTGTTACAGTGTCTATTTGGCAAGTATAGAACGCACCTTTACCTTTTCCACTCGCATCGTAGATAAAAACATCAGGTGGTTCCGTGTAATCGGTTCCAGCGTCTATAACTTCAGCATTTTGGTTTACAGAAAGATAAATGTTCGCAATTTGACCTTGCTGAATCAAAACAGTAAATTCTCCACCAGTTCCAGAGGTAAATTCAACTGTAGGAGCAGTTGTGTATCCAGAACCTTGATTTGTGACGTTTACAGCTATGACTTCTCCAATTCCATTAATCTGTGCTTCTGCTGTGGCATTTCCTTCAACAATAACCTTTGGAGGTACGCTATAATTCCTTCCTCTGTCTGTAATCTCGATTTTTTCGAGTAAACCGAAATCTAGACCTCTTGATGACTTGTAATTGTATAATGGAACTCCATTAACCATTACACCAACCTCTTCTGAGGTTGTTAATTCTTTTGTGCTTGCATTTACTGGTTCTCTAGGAAGAATCTTTAAATGCTCTTGATCTTCAGGTACTTTTATGTTGTCAAATGGTCCTATAGCATAAGATGGGAATCCAGAAGACGCAATATAGTAATTATCAGTATCTCTATAGATTGCAGAGACATCTGAAAGAATTTTATCCTTAATATTGTTAGTTCCTACGTTACTAGGGTCAGAACCTGATAACTTACTAAAGTTTTGATTGACAATCCACTCATTTGACAATGGAAGGTCATCTTGGAATCCAGATGCCTTAAATTCAACCATATTGTTGAATGAGACATAAGGAATACCACCACTAGCTACATCAAAGTAGTTGTCTGCGGTTTCATCGTACTCTAGACCAGAACTTGCCTCTGGTTCGATACCTTCAGAGGTTAATCCTGATACAAGACCATAGATACGAAGTTCTATTTCATTACGGACTCCATTTTCAGTATAAAAACCTGAAAGGTTGTTTTTTGTAAATGCTCTTACACCTTTCTCGTGGTTATAGAGTTGTTTGTTGTCAGAATTGACTGCATCCCTCTCTTTGATGACAAATTGAGTCGCAGTCTTACTACTATATGTAATTTCTTCAGTACCAATGACTACACGACCATCTTTCTCTGGAAATCCAATAGTAGAGAACACATCGATGCGATCTCCAAGACCTGCATTGGCAGAAATGTCATTCATTAAGAATGTACGACGTGCAATAGCAAATACACCCTCTTTACTACCAGGTGAGATAGTTAAAGTGTACTGTAGACTACCTTGATAAGGTTCACCGACTATATTGTCGATAATAGCAGTCGCAGCAGTCAGTTCGGGGTTATATGGATCAGGAGATTGAATAACCTCATTACCAACGATCTTTCTAATGTCTCCAGATATAACTTCACATACTAATAACTCTTTATTGTTCCATCCAGACTCAGATGCCTTATAAACATTCTCTTTTGGATAGATGATGTCAGGTTTGACACTAAACAGCATCTGGAAGATGAACTCCAGTGACTGTGGTGTACCTTTGACGTTATAGAAGTCCTTTATCCTCTTAACTAAGAGGTTCTTGTTTGTTGTGTCTCTAAGATAAGGATATGGGAAACCGCTAGTATACTGTTCTTCGTAATTCTTGATTAAAGCAGCCAGTAGAAGGTTGCTTAGGTTGTTGACAACTGCAAACTGCTTATGAACAGCAGCAACTGACTCTACAAAGTTGATTGGTTCGTATAAGTCACCAACTTTGGTCTTTGCACTATAGCCACGGACACAATTAGTGAATTGTGTGTCTGTTTTAGATTCATACAGGAAGATTTCCTGATCAATCATTATCATCCCGTTACTATCAGGGAATCCATCAGTCGAATCGACTGTAATATGAATATTATCAGTACCTAGAGGTATTTCTATATCTAAACTTGCTGTCTTAACAAGAATCTCAGGTGAGAATGTATCTACGTCAAGATATCTCTCGAAATTGTTAAGAATATCCTGTGGTCCTTCACTTATTGATAATGCTTCATAATATTTGGACAGGAAATTCGTAACGAGGGGATAATCCTCGACAACAAAATCAGGTAACTGACTTTCAATCAGTGCTGCTAGACTTGGACCTGCCATTTATCAGATAAGTGCTTCTTGGGTGATCAGGAATACGCTAGATTGCAAATCAAGACTTAGATATGCTTCCCGATATGCGTATATATCTTTGTTTGTTGGACTGACACGAAGTTCAATCCTTCCATCATCATAAGTTCCTTTGATTATATTTAACCGATTCAACATTACCTCTCCTTTACTATAATCGATGGTTCCTTGCTGTGCATTGAGGACAAATCGACTTTGTGTTGTAGGATCGATCTTGTATAGGTAAACATTACCTTTTTGATCGTCTGCTAAGTAGACGATATCACTTGGATACCCAGCTACTACAAAGCCACTGCTCTGTACAGAAGGATTTGAGCATCCACTCTTAACTACGTTCTGATAACAAATCTCATATTGAGTAACAGTGTTCAATACAGGAATGAAATCCTTCCTTAGTTTGATTTCTGTTTCATTAGATGTAATCGATTCATCGGTAGCATCAATAATACCAACGATACGACTATATTTAAACCTACCATTGAATTTCTCAAGATCTGAGGTACCTCTGTAGGTAGTTAACGAATTAATTACTGCTGCTTTCAACTCAGACTCATTCAAAGTCGTTTTAGACTTGTTATAGAAGATGTTTGAGTTTAATTCAACGTATGTAATAGAAGGATCAACGATTTCAGGGGTAACTGATACCACAGCATACTTTTTAAGGTCTGTAGCAATCAAATTCTTAGTGTACGCACTTAATTTAGTAGCGTAGCTAGGCTTTACGACGATTTTAACCTTTCCGTATTCTGGAGGGCTAGCATCTTCTCCACCATAACAAACGATGTCAGCAATCGCAGGGAAAATACGACGGATAATGGATTCGTAGTCATCTGCGGTAACTGCTCTATTTTGTGTGTTGAAAAATTTCGGAGCATTACGCTTAATTGAGTCAACCGTTTCAAGGGATTCACCTCCAGACGCTGCTGTAGTAGTTGTTAAAGTAATCGTAGGTGCATAATCATTCCCACCTACCTGATCCTCCAATACAGCACCGTAAGAGAAGACTCTAGCAGCGTTTGCAGCAGCACCATTAGTGGTGATATATGAAACTTCGATATAATTGTTAGTATCTAGTTTCTTACCTAGGGTACCATCTCCAAAGATGATCTCATAACGCTCATCTTCACCTTCCTGTAAGAAAAAGATCTGTGATGTACCATCAAACCCAATAATGTTATCAGCTAGACGATACTCAACCACACTAGTACTATTAAATGTTGGTCTAACAGTAACCTTGAGAGTGCTGGTGTCGATTCCTGCGTTTTGTAGGATAAACCTTTGAGGAATGGCAGCATTAAATGTAAATGTTTCAATAACATAGTTTCCCTCCTTAATTTCAACACCTTCAAATTTTGCTATGGACTGACTATTCAATCCAACCACATAATCTTTGGCTGTAATGAATGAATATGTAGTTCCATTGATCCTAGTAAGGTATTGTGACCCTCTAGGCATCTTAACGATTGCTGGAATATTATTCTGCGTACTAAAATCAGCATCGATGTTTAAAACTGCTGTGGGAGATACTGAAGACTTGGGAAGATAACCTATTTGCTTAGCCAGAGACACCACATTGTCCCTGAGGGTCGCTGATTCAAGGAATGCCTCATTTACTACCATATTGGCGTTAAACGCCGTGTAGTACGTATTATAAGCGAGTACGTCTAACAGGGTACTAAGAGTTGAACCCTCAAAGTCGTAATCAGTGAAATCACTATTAGATCGAAGATACTCTTTCAGAGATGATTTAATCTCTGTAAAGTCTAAATTGGCAACTTGAACGTAAGACATTTATCTGGTTCTTTCTAGGAAGAATTCTACATCCTGTACTTGGACATCGGATTGAATTCCGATGATCTCAAATGATATTGCACAATCAAAGCCATTACTATCGTAATTGGCAGATATGTCGCAACGAAGAAGATTAATACGAGGCTCGTACTTTGTGATCACATACTCGATCTCCTCCTTTAGAAGAGACGCAGTAGCAGAGTCAAGAGGTTCAAATAACAAATCAGCAACATTACTACCGAGATCTGGCTTAAAGAACCTCTCCCCCTTTCTTGTCATCACAATATTATATAACGCTCTTTTTACCGCAATTTCGTCTGTGGTAGTAAGAACGTCTTCAGTGACAGGGTTGATACCTAAAGAAATAGATACGTCTTTAAAGTCAATAGCCTTCGGCATACACTAATACACGAGGTCGTGACTTTATTTAGCGACTTTTAACTTACCTTATAGAATGTATACTTTAAAAACAACTCTTCACCCTTCTTAATAGGTCTAAGAGTTCTCATATGATATATTTGTCCCCACTCTTCCATCTCTAGATCCTTTGTGCAGTTAGGTTCCTCATTATGGTTCACAAACCCACCTAAAGGGGTTCTCATAATGGTGCTGTCTACAACTACGTGTGATATACCCAGATAAACATCATCAGGTATATCCTCAGTGGCAAATAAACCCTGTCCAGCGACAGGGCTATCTTTTACGTGCAAACACTTAGGTAATGCTTGATAAGTCACTTTCTTCCTTGTCCACGGTATCTTTTCTTAGCACCATTCCTAGAAGTAGCAGAGTACTTAGAATGTGCACCCATACCTTGACGAGTTTTTTTGGGAGTTGCTTCTTTTTTAGTCGAGTTGTTGTAAAGTGCCATTAGTTAGAGCAATCGGTTACAGAGTTATCACCTGGAGATTGTGACCCTGAACCACCACCTCCTCCAATAGAAGGAATTGATAGTATAGGGAACGAACCCAGAGCTGCCATTGCAGCAGCGAGAGCAGCAAGTTTAGAGATCGAACTGCCTCCCGTACATAATAGCACATTAGGGGCACCTACCGCAACCTTTGATCCGCAACTGATACTTGTTCCAATTTTTGCAGGAGGGAATCCTGTAGGACATATCTTAGGTCCAATCTTCGCTAATACCGCATCTGTCTCCGCATTACCTGTCTTAGCGACAGGAAGTGGTACAGAAGGAGCACCTACTCCGCAATCAACTGTAGCACAACCCACTGAAACAGTGCCTGGATGGCACGCAGGGTTCTTTCCACACGGTTTGCAGTGCACATTTCTTATTTGTGTGCTTACAAGAGGTGCAATTTTAGTTACTTTGACAGTTGTAACGGGTGAAGGGGCGTATCCTTGGGGTGGCCAGCACCCGTGACCCGTACAAACGCCTGTTGTTAGTCCAAAAGCTGACATTATATGTAAATATGTAAGAAAGTATGGTCATTGCGGAGGTGTTGTTTGCCTTCCGTCTGCTTTCTAGTCCTTAATAGGTTATTTAGAGTGACACTTCCGTCTTCATTTTGCGTTTTTCCGTCAAAATGAGCAATTTCACGTGAATTTTCGTATGTAAAGGAGCTACCAGTCTCCGATTGGAGGAATAAACGGGTATATGCGGTCGCATTTGACACTTGAGGGGCGGTAAAAGTGAAATCTACACCAGTAAGTGTCGTATTTGAGGAAGCATCCATCTGAATTGCGGTCTTTGTGTTCACTCGATACACACCAGCAGCTATATTTTGACTTACTTGGATGAGTGCACCCGCTAAAGTAACCTGTTGTACGTAAATTGTAGGGTCATCAAACCCTTCAATGATCATACCAGCTTGTATATCGTCTAGGTCAATGTCATTTGCTTCCTGATTCGACTCAATATACACCGTATTTACTACTAGTACGTTCGTACCATCCGCAGTACACTGGAATTCTACACCAGGTATACTCCTTTTAACACCCCTTATGTCCATTTGACCTAGATCATCTTGCACTCTTACTCCCATAAAGAGTAATGGGTACGCTTCCATATCGATATTGATCATATAACTGCTCCCTGTAACCACATCAGCTACCGCACTGAGGTCAGGATTGGGTGCAGAGATACTAATCGTTGGGCTTTGTATGTAACCACTACCTCCATTAAGGAGCTTATAACCGTATATACGTCCTCCTGTCACCACTGCCTCTGCTGTAGCTACTGTACCACCAGGTAAATCAGGGTCACTAAAGGTAACAGTAGGTGTATTCATATACCCTAAACCAGGATCTAGTGCTGTAATGGCACTTATTCCTTGTCCAGCATACTCATAGTTGTTCAATTCTAGGTATCCATACTCAGGGAAGTTCGCAATATCGTAATCGAACAGTGTAATAGTACTATGAGAGGGGTCAACAAACGCTTTTATCTGTGCAATGAGGACATCATCATAAGGATTACCTTGTCTTTCCACTGCTTCTGCTAGTAAATCCCTATAAGTAGACCAATTTGAGTTGATTTCAAGGTTAATATTGAAAGTATGGGTTGCTTGAGTCCCTACTTGACCCTGTACTAGGTCAGCACAGTACCATCCACCCACTATAGTGTAAGGAAATTCCTGTCTTCCTCTACTATGAGGGACATATTCAAAGATATTCCACTTAATTCTAGGTCCAGCAGAGGGTACACCCCTAAAAGAAGAGGTAGACCACTCTTGCATCTTCTCTGTATACCAGTTTTGAGGTACTATCGTCTGTTGATTCGCCTCTATTGCCATAGCGTGCTCCTCTGCTGCTATAGCCCCATCAACTAGATCATTAAATTCGCAGTTATATGTCCTTACCTCCCTCCAGAACTCAGCACTATTACCTGAAGTATTGTTCAGGTTAGCATCCATCTGGTTAACATAGGTTTGTTGGGCACCATCGATGATATAATCTGCTTGGAACTCTAGGTTTACTGGATCTGTAAGTGATTGTTCTAGTTGTACCCACTGCTGCATATCTGTGACACCCCCACTATCACACATACTCAACATTTGCTTATTATAATTGTCTAGACTCTTCTGCATAGTCTCCTGTAAACCAGGATGAATATACTCTTGCATTCCTAAGGGTTTACCATTCTCATCTTCTCCTAGTAATGGTACTGCAACGTATATACCTGTATCAGCATTAATCGGCCACGTGCTCTCTCTACTACAAGCAGTAGTGGTCTTTCCCCATTCATCCTGTAGTAGTTCTCTATTCTGTTTATTAATTTGTTTGAAGTCACAGGTATCAGGACCATCTTCAAACATCTCCATCCATCCCTTTGTCTCGTCGTGCGTCTCGGCAATCGGTCCGCACACGTCCACAAGAGTATCGCACTTCGGACTGAGGTACTTTGTATATGATACCTTCTTCGGGTAGGCATAGAACCCAGATAACGTAGCTATCACGGGTTCTGTAGTTACTGCTACCCCTCCTACTAACGTACTACCAGGACTATCGAACCATCCTGCAACACAGTCGGCGGTCACGCCCGATTCAGACCCTGTTACAGTCTCACTCGGAAAGTTACCAGAGGGATTGTCTAACTCTATAATATCTAAACCATTGACCTCTCGGAAGTTATGCCATTCCTTTACAGTGCCAGTAGCACCATTAGGTGCTGTGATCGTCTCACCTACCTTAAACTGCCCACTGCTGTTTCGCACTGATATACGTTCAGTCGTGCTATCGCATATCCATAACGTAAAATATTGCTCGGTACCAGTAACCCTTATACTGGATGGTGCATAGGTATCACACAATGTATCAGTACAAGTGACAGTGTTTAACGTAAAGACATATTCAAAATAATTCTCATCATCATTACCTCCCAACAAGTTGTCATCAGGATCCTGTCCAGTTGCATCGTAGGTAAAGGGACTACCGTACGCACTGGAGATTGTCATTCCTGCTTGGAAGTTACATCCCATTAAACGTCAAGTTCTATTCTTAGCTCTATTGTATTTAACCTATTTTCAAGGTCATCTAAGTACTCAGCAAGTTGTAAGTGCTTCGTATGTCCTGGTGGGCGGTACATAATCTTTGCAATAGGTCTTGCTTTGAGTGCATCCACTTCCTTCTGTAACTTATCGATCTTATCTTCGAGAATCTTATTGTCAGAGCGAATTACAGTTTCATTGACTACACTCTCCATCCATTTGGTATTATCCTCTTGGGGTGATTTTTTCGACTCTGGCATCGGGGTTACTTAGTTTAAGGTTATCGAGTTCTTTCTCAGCAGTAGACGTGGAACGGAATTTATGAGCGTCCTCGACGGTGCTTGTCCAGATACTGTCTTTTCTCCAGTATATCACACCCGAAGATAATTTGCTACCCTCGTGTACACGGGATACAGTCCAAAAAGGTTTCTTGTTAGCCATAATAGAAAATTTTCTAAGAAGAGAAATTTTTTCTCAAAAAAATATTTATCTCGCTAATTCGGTTCGTTATAGATTAGCATTGCCGAATTCTCATATAAAAATCCCCCCTAGGTTAACTGTCCTAGAGGGGTGCTGTCCTTAGTAGAGTTTGATCTCTGCCTTGACTCCGATCTTGATAAACTCTTCAATCATTTGAACGGCGAGTGCATAGGTTGAGAAACTCATATACCTGCACTTCTGGTCTTGGGGTGTCCAGAATCTAATTGAAGTGTTCATAAGCAATGATTGGTAGTTTGGATAGTAGGACTGGTTCGGGTTTGGGTCTAAAGATCATTAGACCTCTGGCGATCTTATCAAAATAGATGTAGGAGTGGTCCTCCCACTTCTTATAAGATCCCCATTTCTTGTCTTTAAAAGTCATTGGCAATAGCTAGGGTCGATTTGACAAATCTGATCCATCTTGTCTTGTTGGATCTGATCAACTGAGTTGATTAGGTTGGTGCCAATGACGGCACCAAATGCTAATACTCCGAGGACTAATACGATTCTCATTGCCAAACTCCGTTGTGAGAATCTGCCCAACCGTTAGCGTAATACTCATCACGCTCACGATTTCTTAGAACTGGATCTCCGAGGTCGTCCATCACATCTTGTAAGAAATTGACGGGTGAGACTTCACGGGTGTGGGGTTGCACAGTTGCATCCCTCATTGTTTCGATTTCCATCTGGCGTAGGATGGATTTCATAGCAGCAACGACAACGGGGTCTTTGCGTGCTGCTTCGTTTGTGATGAAGATGTTTTTGTTCATACTTAAATTATAAACCCCCACTCATAAGAATGGGGGTGTATAGTGACAGTTCTTAAACTGTCTTAGCTACTTGTTGATTGGTCTCTACTGTGAAATAATACTTGATGTAAGGATCATTGCAAAGTAGGTCGTAAGTCTCTTGAGTCATTTGTGATGAAATAGAACGAGTTTGCGATTGAATGGTTTTAGAAAGAGGTTTGCGATTCGGATCATTCACAGAACCTCTTTCATAAGTTGGGCAATTACCTTTTCATCTTCTGGCACGTCGGCAAGATAGATTTCAAGATTCTCATCTGATCCGAGAGAGTCTCGGATCAAATCATCAACTGCGTTTGTGTCGAATTCGTTCACTTAATTAACTCCATAGGAACATTGGGTGTGCAAACTAAACCAACCGAGTCTTGACGGAATGCCTGAGCATATGCCTTGCCGATTGATCTAAGAACTGATTCAAGATTTGATTGGTCAGACTCTGCTGCCATTATAACGAGGATTTTGCAATCTTCACGGGTGCCTTTCCAAAGACCAACACCGTCAATAATGGTTGCATAGTCAAGATGTGGTGCAATCTCGGTGCGGATAAAATCATCAAACATTGCGTCAGTGACTGTACCAGCATCGGGGATGTCCAGTCCCATCATCAGTTCAAGTCGGATCATAAAAGAGTTGTTTGCTTTACTCTTTTATTATAACCACTCAATAGCGTGATGGGATGCGTGAGTAGTCAGTTTGTGGACTGGCACTAGCTGTCACTTTGGGTACGTCATCCCGTCCTACAATGAAACAGTCGGGTGGATTCGTACCATAACAAGACCCTATAATATCATCTGCGGTTTCTGGGTCTTCCATTTCATTTATATGTTCTATGAGTTCGTGCTCAGTCATTTTCTCATAGTAGTCCGTGAGACTATCCCACACATATTGTTCTAGATCTTTGTTGTCCATCCGATCAAGAACGATGTCTGTATAGTTCTCGACTAGTGCATCAAATGTGCAGTCGTTCGCTTCGGGCATAATAACAGTAAAGAAGTGAATAAAAAAGAGGATAGTGCTCACTGGCACTTATCCTCGAATCTTTGATAGACCATTTTGTCTATCTGTTCTTGAGACATAAAGAGTAGATCAGTTCTAAACTCTTCGAGGATCTCACAGTAGCAATCCTCTAAAATGTCTTCGTGGTGTAATACGCTCATAGTCCGTTTAAATACTCGTGAAGTTCGTTGATGTAATCATCATAACTCGAATCAGGGTATCTTTTCAAGTACCATTGTGGCACTTCCTTAACTGGTTCGGGTTTGGGTTTATCTGTCTTGAGATCGTACCCGTTCGCTCTGATGAATGAAGCATAGAAATGCTGAGGATAGAGATCGCCGTACATCAGTTGTAATCCCAAGGTGTAGGTTCAAAAACTCTGTCACAGAGTTCGTCGAATGCCTCCTCATCAATGTGATCAGGGCAACCGAGGTCACGGAGCATTACGAGTGCGTCAACCAATGCGGTTTCAGTTGCCTCGGTGAGTGGTAGATTTCTGTGTGTCATATACAAATTATAAGACCCCATCCGTCAGAATGGGGTCAGTGTGTGCCAGTTCTTGAACTGGTTGGCAGCCTGAATTTATGCGAACAGTGGACGCATATACTCTTTGAACTGCTCACGCTTGTAATCAGCTAGGACTCTGAGTTCATCCTCTGGTAGGATGTACCCGTCACGCTTCATTTCATCGTAGCACGCTTGACTGATACCTTTGTCGGTGATGTCGTACTCGTGAAGTTGAACGTGCTTGAAAAATGACATAGACTCTCCTATAAATTGGATGTTGAGGGCAGCGACTTCAAAACTCGCAATGAGTACAAGAGGTTCAAATTAAAGGCGTGTTCTACATAACTTAATTGAAGGTCTCCGCCACCCGTGCCTTGCGTCTAAACTTTCCCTCAACATATTCATTATAGCAATAAAAAACCCCCTGAGTAGGGGGTGGGTGACAGTTTAACCAATGGCACAGCCATCAGCATCTAACTCTCGGATCGTGTTAACATCCCACTCTGAGACGTACTCGTCTATGACATCAAATGAATTAATGTCTTCACGTGCCTTCTCGATTGCCTGATCCTCGGACTCAGCATCTACTTCTATTGTGAAGTAGTTAATCTCTGCACACTCGATTAGAAATGATTTCATTGTCCTAGGTATCCAGCAACCATCATTCCAGGTTCGTCATAGAACCACGTGACATCAACATCAGGAAATAGTTGACGCAATGCGTAGAATATTCCCTCAGGTGGTGACCACGCAGTTTCAAACTCACATTCAAATGAGTTGCCGTCCCAATGATCACATTCTACTTCACCCACTTCCCACTTAGTACCCCAGTTCTGGATATTCCAATCGTACCAACGATCATCATTCGTACCATCTGGAAAGTCATAAGTGCGATAAAATACTTCGCCAGTCTTAGGAGATTTCATCTCTCTTAATACTGGGAGTTCACCTTTGTCATTTGGTGTAGTCTTCCAATCGGGTGACGGAACTATTGAGTTGAATGGTTCGTCAGATTGAAATATATTGAGTAGTTTCTCTAATGCTGATGTATCCTCAGAATAGAAAGAAACTCTGTTTTGACACCAATTTGGCATAGATTCTCCTTTGTGGACATATCTATTATAACAGATCTGATACCAATGTCAGATCAAATCAGACACTTGTTCAACTGTCACCTTCTCACTCCCCGATGGGGCTGTGGTGTTGTAGTATAATACTATATCCTCTACTGTCTTACTTCCAAACTCATTGTATAGATTATCTAATACCTTTTGATAGTCTATTCCAGGTGTACTCTCTACTAGTTTAGCCATCCTGGTAGCTACTAATTTCTTAACTAAGTCTTTTTTAGTGTGAGTCATTTTAGTTTGTATACTCTACAGCATACCCTATTAATGTTATTAAACTTAAAAGGAAGACTTAATAGAAATTGATTTAATTTAATTCCTCAAAACCGACAATTTCGACGTTTTCAGGTTTTTCAATTTCTAGTAAATCTTCCCAGTCCCACTGGGTTGGGTCGTCTTCCAATGTCAGGTCTAAGGTAATTCTGTAACGTGTAGTTTCAGAAGGTGCAACCTCGATGTGAGGTATACTAATAAAATTCCTTAGACCTGACATATAAAAGAAACCAATGCT
>Ga0066371_10000240_pt1 | contig 12430 bp, 14 predicted proteins | sample Knorr_S15_td_DCM_FD_71214 | JGI IMG/M metagenome (GOLD analysis project Ga0066371, IMG submission 71214) | Marine microbial communities from Southern Atlantic Ocean transect - Knorr_S15_td_DCM_ad_63m_LV_B | ecosystem: Environmental > Aquatic > Marine > Oceanic | place: Southern Atlantic ocean... | reverse complement strand
CCAAGCTGGATTATTAATCAATGATCCTAAAAACACAAGGCTATTGTTTTTTAATCTTTAGCGCTTGCTCATAAATCTTAGACTTGCTGATCTTAGTCAGCTTAGACACAATCTCAACGGTTTTCTTTAGTGATAAATCCAACATCAGCATTCTTAATACTTTATCAAGGTTGTCATTACTTTCTTCACTTGTAGATGAACCCTGAACAATAACTGTAAACTCTCCTTTAACCTTATCTTGATTGCTCTCAATGAAAGTGGTGATTTCAGACAATGTCTCACCAATAAATGATTCATGAATCTTTGTGATCTCTTTGCATAGTACCGCGGGTCTATTGCCACCAAAAATTTTCATCATATCTTCGATCGATGATTGGATGCGATGGACTGATTCGTAGAAGATGAGGGTTTCCTCTTTATTACTTAACTTTTTAAGCTCTTTGATTCTTTTAGAGGTAGTTCTCGGCAAAAACCCGTAAAAAGAAAATCTATCAGAAGGCAGTCCTGAAGCTGTAATTGCAGCAATAAGTGCACAGCAACCAGGCACTGGCTCTACTTTAATACTGTTTTCTCTTGCATGCCTAATGAATTTATATCCTGGATCACTGATTAATGGCGTTCCTGCGTCTGATACAAGAGCTACATCTTTGCCTTCTTTTAATTCCGAAATAATATCAGGCGCTTTCTTATCCTCATTGATTTGATTAAATGACTGCAATGATTCTTTTGTTGTAACCGAGTGATACTTCAAAAGTTTAGTAGTCACTCTTGTATCTTCAGTGAGAATTATATCAACAGCATTCAATACATCGATCGCTCGAATAGAAATGTCATTGATGTTGCCTATGGGTGTTGAAACAAGATAAAGAGTGCCAGTCATTTTATCTTCATTGATTTAGCACTAGAGGTGCATCTCCTCTTCATCCTCGCTAAGGCTATTTTGAAATGTTTCGCGAGAGAACACTCTCTCCATGTAATCAGTTATGTCTTTGTGCTCTTTACTCAGTGAGATACCAAAGTATTCCAATCTCCAGAGTATTGGAGCCAAAACACAATCTATGACAGTCAATTCATCATTTAGGAAGTACTTATTTGAAGAAAATAAATCTAATGACGCATTCAGCATTGATTTAAGTTTTTTTCTTAGGCTATTCTCATTCCTGCTTCCAAGTGCAGCATCAAGCTCAATAGCGGTTGAGACAATATCTGCTTCAAGTGAAACGAGAGCCAACCTTATTTTTGCTCTGTCAACTGGACTCACAGGCATAAGGGGTGGATGTGGATATCTTTCATCAAGATACTCAATGATCACACCAGAGTCATATATCACAAGCTCTCTATCAGTAAGAGTTGGGATTGAAGCATATGGGTTAAGTGCAATCAGATCCTCAGGTATCTTTTTTCCATCAACATCTTGGATATCAGTTGTGATTCCTTTTTCTCTGAGAACAAACCTTACTTGATGAGATCTAATACAGGTATTACCGGAAAATAATCCCATCATTGATCTTCTATTGGAAACATTCGTCACTTTACTTCCCTCCAAATATCTTTATAAAGAGCATAACTAAATATCAGGAAGATGAGTAAAAAACCAATCACCCAGACGCCCATTGATTTACGTTTTTCAATGATTGGTTCGCCTGCATATACTAAAAATCCAACAGTGTCATTTAGAAACTGGCTGTACTCTTGATCGGTATATCTGTCTTGAATATCCCATAAAACATGTGGCATGCTTGAAGCTTCTTGAACATAATTGTTTACACCAGTTGGGGAATTATTATCCATATAGAACGAGTTCAAAAACCCATAGACATATTCTGGACTTTTTCTTCTTGTAACGAGTGTAAGGTCAGGTGGCGCCTTTCCAAACCATCTGTCACCATCTTCTTTTAGCATATTGTTCATAACTAAATTTTGTGGAGAGCTATCTGTAAAAATGAGATTCTGCATAAGCTGATCTTCGTTAATTCCAAGATCTTCTGCAATTTGGTTATATCTCATGTATTGAAGTGTGTGACAGCCAGAACAGTAATTGAAGAAATTCCGAGCACCTCTTTGCAATGACTTTACATCAGACGTTTTTACATTCATACCTTCTATATATTCATCTAAATCCATTGACCCTGCAGCAGATGAGAGGCTTGGTATAAATGCAAGTAAAAAACAGATTAGAAGCATTTTTTTCATGATTCGTTCTTCTTATAAACCACTCTTTCAGGAATGGCTTTTGTATTTTCAAATTTGGTATAGAAAGGCATCAGTAAAAAAAATGCAAAGTAAGTTATTGTAAAAAATCTTGCCAAGAATACATAAATACCTGTGGCAGGCTGAAGCCCTAGGTAGCCAAGAGCGATGAAAGATATTGCAAACATCGTGAGCGCAAATTTATACTGCCAACCTCTATATCGGATCGATTTGACTTCGCACTTATCCAACCAAGGCAAGAATACAAAGAGAAGTACTGCAAGTACTAAGAATAGGGCTCCCAAAGCAGCATTTGGAACAGCCCTTAGTATTGCGTAGTATGGTGTAAAGTACCAAGAAGGCACTATATGTTCAGGTGTTTTAAGTGGATCAGCGGGTTCGAAGTTATCTACTTCAAGAAAATAACCGCCCATCTCTGGAGCGAAAAAGACGGCAGCAAAGTAAATTATTAGAAAGACTGTTATTCCCACTAAATCTTTACTTGTATGAAATGGATGAAAAGCAACTCCATCAACCGGCTTTCCAGTTTCATCAAGGTTTTTCTTAATTTCGATACCATCTGGATTATTTGATCCAACATGATGAAGCGCGAGTATGTGAGCAGCAACGAGGCCAATGATAGCTAGAGGAAGAAAAATTACATGAAATGCGAAAAATCGATTCAAGGTAATATCAGAAATAAAATAATCACCTCTAATCCATTCTGTAAGTGTATCCCCTACAAATGGTATATACCCAAAAAGATTTACAATTACTTGACCAGCCCAATATGACATATTACCCCAAGGTAACAAGTAACCAAAAAATGCCTCTGCCATAAGACAGAAATATAGCAACATCCCTAAGACCCATATCAGTTCACGAGGTTTTTTATAAGATCCATACAACATCGCTCTGAACATATGTAAGTATATGACAATAAAAAAGAATGAAGCACCTGTTGAGTGCATGTATCGGATGAGCCAACCATTTTCTACAGATCTCATTATGTACTCAACAGAATCAAAAGCATCATCTGCTGATGGCTTATAGTTCATTGTTAGAAAGAATCCTGTGATCAACATAATAATCAATACAACCATTGATAAAACTCCAAACAGGTACCAAATGTTGAAGTTTTTGGAAGCATAATATTCCGTAGCATGATCCTTTATTAGAGAAGATAGTGGAAACCGTTCATCTATCCATCTTAAGAATGGATTTGTAAATATACTTTCTGTTTTTTTAGCCATAATTCTAACTATTCTCGCCCACCTGTAGAGTGGTTTGATCAATGAAGTTATGAGCTGGAACCCTTAAGTTGGATGGAGCAGGAACACCAGCATATACTCTTCCTGATAAATCAAACTTTGATCCATGGCACGGGCAGTAAAATCCACCTTTCCAGTCTGGACCCATATCAGCAGGAGCAATAGCAAACTTCTCAATAGGAGCACAACCCAAGTGAGTGCAAACTCCTTCTACAACAAAAAATTCTGGGTTCTTTGATCGAAATTTATTTTTGGCGAAATCTGGCTGAATAGATAGATCAGACTCAGGGTCTCTTAGATTGATGTTTTCATTATCCAATTCATTGATCATTTGCTCAGTTCTTCGCAAAACCCAAATTGGTTTGCCTCTGTAGATTACTTTTATAATCGAGCCTGGCTCTAGTTTTGATAGATTAACTTTGATGGAAGCGCCAAGTGCTTTTGCTTTCTTACTGGGCTGAAATGTTGAAACAAAAGCTCCTAAAGCAAATATTCCTCCAACAGCGCTTGTAACACTCGTCGCAATTGATAAAAACTTTCTTCTATTAAGATTCTCTGACATTTGCAAACCTTTAACCTAAAAAGCAAGTGCGATTATACACGAATAATCAAAAATCATTAGTCAATTCTTCGAACTTTTGCACCTATATTGCATAGCTTTTCTTCAATGCTTTGATATCCGCGATCCAAATGATAAATTCTATCGATGATTGTCTCACCATCAGCAATCAAACCAGCTAAAATCAATGCAGCAGAGGCCCTTAGGTCGGTTGCCATTACAGGCGCAGAATTTAATTTTCTGACACCCTTTATTTTTGCAGTATTTCCATTAATTCCAATGTTGGCACCCATTCTTTTTAATTCTAAAACATGCATAAATCTATTCTCAAAAATTGTCTCCTTAATAATAGAGTCACCCACTGCAACACTATTTAAGACCATTAGTTGCGCCTGAATATCTGTTGGTATTCCTGGGTAAGGGTTTGTTTCAAAACTTACTGGTAGAATCTCATCCTCTCCATTCACATTCAAATAATCTTCAAATATCTCGAGCTTTGCCCCTGATTGCCTTATTAAATCAATAGGCTCTTTTATATGAGAAGGATTAATATTATTAATTCTTAGTTCACCTCGAGTTATGATTCCAGCAATAATCATCGTTATTGCCTCAATACGATCTGGGATAATCTCAATCTCAGCAGAACCAAGTTCCTCTACTCCGTTAATTGTTAAGCAATCTTCTCCCAAGCCTTTAATCTTTGCTCCCATAGCATTTAGAAGTTCACCAAGTTGGACAATTTCTGGTTCACAAGCTGCATTTAAAATCTTTGTTTCTCCTTCTGCTAAGGTTGCAGCCATCAAAATATTTGCAGTTCCAGTCACGCTCTTTTTCGGAAAACAATATGATGAACCTAGTAATCGATCTGCAAAAGCCAATATATATCCATTCTTAATTTCTATACTTGCTCCTAATTTTTCTAATCCCTTTATATGGAGGTCAACTGGTCGAGCTCCAATTGCACAGCCTCCTGGTAATGAAACCTTTGCCTCTCCATACTTTGCTAGCAGCGGCCCAAGGACCATGATTGATGCTCTCATTGTTTTAACCAACTCATATGATGCAAATTTTGAATTAATTCCAGAGGCATTAAATGTAAGGGAGTCTTCGTGGATTTTATTTGCCTTTATTCCCATAGACTCTAATAAGGTAATCATTGTTCTGACATCAGCCAGATCAGGAATACCATTAAGAGTAATATCATGATTTGATAAAATAGATGCAGTCATCATAGTTAGTGCTGCATTCTTAGCGCCTGATATTTTTACACTCCCTTTGAGAGGATATCCGCCGTTAATTACTAACTTTTTCAATGGTCTTTTTCTTGCTAGGTGCCTGGTGTCCTTGCGTCGATGCTGAGTGCATGGATCTCCTGCTTCATATTATCCCCAAGCGAAGCATAAATCATTTTATGTCTTTCAATTAAGGATAGATCCTCAAAAGAAGGTGAAATCACAGTCGCAGTGAAATGGACATTGTCATCACTTGAGACAGACACATCAGCATCTGGGATTGAGGACTGTATTAATTGAGTTATTTGTTCAGGATTCATCGTATTTATTATATTCTTAATTCGTTGAGATTATTTATAGATAGAGTCATTATACTTTTTGTTTGAGCCTTCATGACAAGTTTTGATTACATTGCAGTTGCGAAAAAGGTTTTGGAGATTGAATCCAAAGCACTCGCAAAACAAATTGATCATATCGATCAAGCGTTTGTTGATGCTTGCGAGCTATGTCTTGAATGTACAGGGAAATTAATTGTAATGGGTCTTGGTAAATCAGGGCATATTGCAGATAAGATTGCTGCAACACTTTCAAGCACTGGAACTCCCTCCTACTTTATTCATCCTAGTGAAGCAATCCATGGCGATCTAGGGATGATAGATGAAAAAGACATCGTATTGATATTCTCTTATTCTGGAGAAACCGAAGAAATCATCTCTTTGCTTCCATATCTAAGAAAGAAAGAAATCAAAATCATTTCTTTTACTGGAAATGATGAGTCTAAATTGTCTCTAGAATCAGATATTCATATAAACGTTCCTGTAGAAGAAGAAGCCTGCCCAATGAACCTTGCTCCCACAGCAAGTACCACAGCTGCATTGGCAGTAGGTGATGCTTTTGCTGTAGCTCTTCTTGAGCGCAAAGGATTCACAAAGGAAGATTTTGCTAAATCCCATCCAGGAGGCTCGCTTGGAAAGCAACTCCTTCTCAGTATCAGCGATATCATGCATACAGGTGAAGAAATACCTCTTGTTTTCTCAGATGATTCACTATCAACTGGTCTTATTGAGATGTCTCAAAAAGCATTGGGAATGACAGCCGTGGTTGATGAAGATAATAAACTTGCTGGAATTTTTACAGATGGAGATCTAAGAAGGACTCTGGAATCAAGTATAGACATCAAATCAACTAAAATGTCTGATGTCATGACTATAAACCCATTCGTAATCTCTGAAGACACTCTTGCTTATAATGCAGTGAGTCTTTTTCAAGAAAAAAAGATCACATCAATCATCGTAACTAAAGAAAATAAAGTCATAGGAGCTCTGAATATTCATGATCTATTCAGGGCTGGATTGATGTAAAAAAGTACTTAGTGTTTGGGTTTTTCATTAAATTAATCATCCTGCTTTTCTTGGCAACTGGAAGCTATCTTGCTTTTCTTTCTACCAATGAAATTGAAATAGAGACATCGCTTCAATCAAGCGAGAAAATTTATAGCATAAAGAATGTGGAATTTCTTGGCTCTGATGAAAATGGCAGTTTTAACTATGAAGTTTTTTCTAAGAAAGCCAGAACTGAGAAAGGAGATGACCAAATAATCCTTGAACAAGTAGAACTGAAATACTATGCGGATGACTTAAATGATTGGAGAATTTCTTCTGATAAAGGTGAAATGTATGACGATACAGACCTTCTGATATTGAGAGGCAATGTTGTGATTCAAAATAACTCAACTGCAAGACCGTCTATCATTGAAACAGAATATATTGAAATAAATCCAAAAAAAATGACCATTGCAACAAATAAAAAAGTAAAAATTACAATAAATAATAATAAGATTGAAGCTTATGGATTCAACGCAATACTTGAGGAAAACCAGATTAAATTTAGAACAAACTAATGTTCCAAATTAGATGCAATAGATAATTATGAGTATATTAATAGCAGAATCATTGGAAAAGAAGTATCGCTCTAGAAAAGTGGTGAATAACTTAAGCTTCAACATTAAGAGCGGTGAGATTGTTGGTCTTCTTGGGCCAAATGGAGCAGGTAAGACAACAGCATTCTATATGACTGTTGGCTTGATTTCATGCAATCAGGGTAAGATCACAATGGATGATTTAGATATCACTAGCTATCCAATTCATAAAAGGGCTAAGATTGGAATCGGCTATCTGCCACAAGAAGCCTCTGTATTCAGAAAGCTCTCGGTTCAGGAAAATATCCTAGCTGTGCTTGAGATGAGAAGCAATTTATCACAATCAAAAAGAGATGAGATCCTTGAAAAACTGCTTGATCAACTCAACCTGAATGATGTAAGGAATACAATTGGAATGAGTCTCTCTGGTGGTGAAAGAAGAAGAGTAGAAATTGCAAGAACGCTATCAATTGAGCCAAAATTTATACTTCTAGATGAGCCATTCGCAGGTGTTGATCCTATTTCAGTGCTTGATATACAAGGAATAATAAAATCATTGGCATCTGAAGGTATTGGCATATTCATCACAGATCATAATGTTAGAGAAACATTGGGGATTTGTGACCGAGGCTATATTGTCAATGAAGGAACATCTATTGCTTACGGAACCCCTGATCAGATCCTAGAAAATAAACAAGTTAAAAAAGTTTACCTTGGAGAAAGCTTTAGGATGTAGATAGATTTTTATCTTTCTTTTTGGAAGATTGATTAAATCAGAGAATAAAAATGCCAGATACTGAAAAGAATCTAACACAACTTCTTCACGATCTTGAAAAAGAGAGATCAATTGGAATTCGAAGCAAGCTCTCTTCACTTAGTCCATTCGAGATTGCAAGACTATTGGAGGCAATGGAACCTAGAAATAGAGAAATTCTTTGGCGTATGGTTGATCAAGAAGATGGGGGTGAAGTTCTCAAAGAACTCGTTGATGATGTTCGCCAAAATCTCATAGGCCAAATGGATACAAACCAAATTATTTCAGCAATACAAGAACTTGAGCTGGACGACTTAGCAGACATCCTAAATGACTTACCTGATCAAATTACAGACGAGGTTATTCGCGCTCTCGATAGACAAGATCAAATCCGGCTTGAATCAGTTATGTCATTTGATGAGGACACTGCTGGTGGCTTAACCAATCCAAATATTTTATCAATCAGAAGAGGTTTGAGTATCAAGAGCCTTATAAGGTATCTGAGGTCATTGAATAAACTGCCAGAAAATACCAACTATATTTATGTCATCGATAGGAGTAATGAGTACATTGGTTCTGTGAAGTTGGTAGATCTTTTTAATAAAAATACAGAAATACCAATCGAGCAAATCATGGATAGCGAAGTCAACCCAATCAGTGCATCTTCTTCTTCAGATGAAGTCATATCAACATTTCAAAATCTCGATTTAATTTCACTCCCTGTTGTGGATGATGAAAATAAGCTATTGGGGGAGATTACAGTTGATGATGTAGTCGATGCAATTCAGGACCAAGCAAATAGTGAAATTTTCAATATGGCAGGTCTCGATGACGAAGATGATATCTTTGCACCTATTTTTGTAAGCTCAAGAAGAAGAGCTGTATGGCTTGGAGCAAACTTATTCACGGCATTTGTGGTTGCATCAGCCGTCAGCCTGTTTCAATCTACAATTGATCAAATTGTTATTCTTGCAGTGCTGATGCCAATTGTCGCCAGTATGGGAGGAGTTGCAGGAAACCAGACTTTGATATTGGTTATAAGAGGAATTGCAATGGGCAGGATTCAGAACTCAAATGCAATGCGACTGCTATCAAAAGAAATTATGGTTTCATTGGTAAATGGAACATTTTGGGCAATCATTGTTTCTTGTTTTGCCGTTTTGCTCTTTCAAACAACATGGGAAATTGGAATCATTGTTGGCGTCTCAATGCTTCTGAATATTTTTGCATCAGCAATTGCGGGTGTCACCATTCCTTTTTTACTAAAAAAAATTGGTATCGATCCTGCTTTAGCCAGTGGAGTGATGATGACAACATTAACGGATGTTCTCGGCTTCGTAACCTTCCTCGGTCTTGCCACCCTGATCTTACTCTAGATCTTAAGAAAATCTTTGATCTCTTCTTTTCTTTTCATTGCGTCATTGAAACCTAAATCTATTAAAGATCTGGAAAAGCTAGATTCAAATAATAAAAAACTCAGTAAGTCAGAATTGCTATCTTTTCTAATCCCAATGCCCTTGAAAAGCATTCTCAAACTAAAAGGCATGTCTTCGTAACAATTCTTGGCAATCTCACTAAAATCAATTGAAGGGGAAATAACCAAATAATCTATGTGCTTCAGTTCTTTTGTATTTGTTTGAACCTTTTTGTTTTCATTTAGAGCAATGACTTGGTTGATTCGATCCAAGCGCTCAAGATCAGAGTAGAGACTGCCGGAAAATAAACCATCCAGAATGTATCCTCCGATCTCAGAAAAATTAGGATAATCTTTTTTGGGGGGATTCATGTCATTATCCTTAGATGTCTCAGTGGATATGATCAAGAGATTTGACGCACCTAAACGAATGACTGGTGAAAGAGGGGTTTCCTGACGCATTGCTCCATCTCCATAGTGCTCTCCATGAATCCTGACCGAAGGAAAAATAAAGGGAAGCGCAACACTTGCCATTAGATGCTCAACATTGATTTCTGTTTTTCTACTCGATCTTCCAACTTTATACCAATTATCTACATTGGTATGTGTTTCGAAAAATGATATTGATTTCTTTTGCTCATAAGATGCTGCTGTGACAATGAGTGCGTCAAAGGCACCAGAGGATATATTGTGATTTATGGATTCAAAATCAACTGCGACTTTTAACAATTCTCTCAAAGGTTGATTGTCTAGCAGTGATCTCGGGTTCTCAGTAAGAAAGCCACCACTTATCAGAGTCAGCAACCAATGAAAGCTTTGTCTTAACATAAATGCCTTATCGGTTCTGTAGATTTGATTGGTTGAGAAGTTTCCCCATATATTCTCTAGGTCGAGAACAGATTTATGGAAATCTTCTATTCCACTACAGATCATGCTTGCATTGATTGCTCCAGCAGATGTTCCACTGATCACATCAAATGGCGATTTTTTTATGCTTCCCTGAATGTTTGAGATCGCTTTTAAGACACCGACTTGATAAGCTCCTCTCGCTCCGCCACCTGGCAAAACCAAACCCATTTTATGATCGAACGATTCCATGTAGACTAATTTATACACATGTTCTAATGTAGTACAACGAACTTGAGGAATGATTTATGAAAAACCACTTTTTAAAACTCTTGTCTTTGACAGCAGTAATCTCAATTTTTGTTTGGGCAGACGCCTACACAGATACTCAACCTACTGTTGGTGACTCAGCGCCAACATTTAAACTGCAAGATCAAAATGGCGATTGGCATACACTCGAAGACTATAAAGGTCAATATGTGGTCCTATTCTTCTATCCTAAGGATGGAACTCCAGGCTGCACCACGGAGGCTTGCAACTTCAGAGATAATATATTTGCATTCGATGATTTAGATACACAAATATTGGGCATCAGTCTGGATGATGTGGAATCTCATAAAGAGTTCAGCGAGAAATACAGTCTTCCATATCCAATTTTGGCAGATGTAGAGAAAGAGTCTGCGGTGAGTTACGGAGTTTTGGGTAAATTCTTAATGATGACAATCACAAAAAGAGAATCATTCATCATTGATCCAGACGGAATCATTCTTAAGCACTACAAGAGTGTAGATCCTGAGAAACATACTGACGAAGTGATCGAAGAGCTTAAATCAATCCAAAATAAAGCTTAATTAGAAACCAGAGTTGCTTTAGATGAGATCATCGCTTCGATGGTCTCATCATCAATACCAGCCTCTTTCAAAATCTCAACCGTGTGCTCTCCTAGCTTAGGCGCATGCTTTCTTTTGATGCGGGTGTTTTTGAGAAGTTTGCTGGAAACCCTGGCATTTTAAGCTTCCCTTCAGTCGGATGGTCGTACTCTTTCCAAAACCCTACCTCTTTGAGGTGCGGGTCGTGAAAAAGGTCATCCAAACTGTTTACAACTATCACAGGAACTTTTGTTTCATCAAAAATTTCTAGCCATTCTTTTGTGGTCTTGGTTGCGAGTATTTTTCCTGTCTCTGAATATGTATCATCGATATTCTTGACTCTTGATGATAGATCTTTAAATCGGTCATCTTCAATCAAGTCGGGTCTTTCACCCTTTTCACAGAAGGTCTTCCAATGGTTGTTCATGTATGGCAGAACGGCAATATAGCCATCTTTCGTCTTATATGGTTTTCGATGATGAGACATCAGTCTTGTATACCCTGCAGGACCCAAAGCTGGTTCAAATATCTCACCCCATATGTGCTCAGCCATAGTAAAGAAGACCATCGATTCAAACATTGGAACCTCGACCTCTTGGCCTTCACCGGTTCTCTCACGGTGAAATAAGGCTGCAAGAATAGAATAAACAACAGTAATAGCTGTGGTTTTATCAGCAACAACGGTTGGGAGATATCTTGGTTCACCCAATACCAACTCATTTAAACTTGCAATTCCACTAACTCCTTGAATTGAATCATCCAATGCACCTTTTTTTCCATAGGGTCCATCTTTTCCATAACCGTAAGTCCCGCAATAGACAATATTTGAATTAACCTCAGTAATATGCTGATACTCTAATCCCAGCTTGGTCATCACTTGCGGTCTATTATTGTGCAGAAAAACATCGCAATCTTTGATGATTTCAAAAAGGGCATTTTTTGCACTTTCCTGTTTTAAATCAAGAACGAGACTCCTTTTATTTCTATTATTAGATAAATATAAAGCAGCCATTCCAGGATTTCTTGAAGCGCCCAGTTGTCTATTGCTGTCACCAAAAGGTGCCTCAACTTTGATAACCTCAGCTCCCATATCTGCGAGTATTTGAGCAGCCCAAGGGCCAAGGACTACACTGGTCAGCTCCAGTATTTTAAGTCCTTTGAGTGGCCCGGACATTTTATTTGATGTACCGACCCTTAGCCGTGATCGTGATCGTGGTAATGCGGATACTCAAAATCAGTGAAGTGGTTGTGACCATCTGGTGATCTCACCCACTTATATAGCGACGGTCTCAAACGCCTCAATCTGGCAGCTGCTCTGTCAGCATTCTCTTTAGGATTTGTCCATGGATTATGATGGAAGTAGTTATGCAAGTGTGC
>Ga0066371_10000232_pt1 | contig 12714 bp, 10 predicted proteins | sample Knorr_S15_td_DCM_FD_71214 | JGI IMG/M metagenome (GOLD analysis project Ga0066371, IMG submission 71214) | Marine microbial communities from Southern Atlantic Ocean transect - Knorr_S15_td_DCM_ad_63m_LV_B | ecosystem: Environmental > Aquatic > Marine > Oceanic | place: Southern Atlantic ocean... | reverse complement strand
TATAGTTGGTCAGGTAATATAAGGGAATTAAGAAACGTAGTTGAAAGGTTAATTATCTTAGGAGGAAATCCAATATCTGAAAAAGATATTAAGCTTTTTACCGCAAAAAAATAATGACACTATTTAGGAATTTATTATTAACACTTTTTATTAGTTATTCACTTTTATTAAATTCTCAGACTGATAATGAAAAGTCAGAATTTATTAATAATATCTACAATGAAGCATTATCAAATGGTAAATCATATGAATGGTTAGAATACTTATCTAATGATATAGGGCATAGGCTTTCAGGTTCAGTTAATGCTGAAAGAGCAATAAAATGGGGAAAAGAGGAACTTTTATCTATCTCTGACATGGTTTGGCTTCAGCCAGTAATGGTTCCAAAATGGGTAAGAGGAGCCCCAGAATATGCTCATATAGAATCAACTTCTGGTAAAACAATTTCTGTTCCAATTCTTGCTCTTGGAGGATCAATTAGCACTCCATCAATTGGTATAAATGCTAACGTTGTTGAAGTAAAAAGTTTTGATGATCTAAAAAAATTAGGAGAAGAAAAAATTAAAGGTAAAATAGTCTTTTATAATAGACCTATGGATAGAACTATTATAAATACATTCCAAGCATATGGGCAAAGTGTTAATCAAAGAACTCAAGGAGCTAAATATGCAGCTCAGTATGGTGCATTAGGAGTTATCGTTAGATCTATGACTACATCATCTGATGATTTTCCTCATACAGGCTCTATGTATTATGATGATTTACCTCTAAATAAGAGAATACCTGCAGCTGCTATAAGTACAAATGGTGCAGACCTTCTTAGTTCTATGCTATCATTAAATAAAGAAATTAAATTTTATTTTAGGCAAAATTCTAAAAATTTTCCAGATCAACTATCTCATAATGTAATTGCTGAAGTAAAGGGAAGTAAGTACCCAGATGAAATTATAGTTGTTGGTGGACATCTAGACTCTTGGGATGTTGGAGATGGAAGTCATGATGATGGAGCTGGAATTGTTCAATCAATGGAGGTTCTAAGAATATTAAATTCTTTAGGATATAAGCCAAATAGAACTATAAGAGTGGTTTTATTTATAAATGAAGAAAATGGGTTAAGAGGAGGTAATAAATATGCAGAAATAGCTAGAGAAAAAAATGAAAATCATTTTTTTGCACTTGAATCTGATGCTGGAGGATTTACCCCTAGAGGTTTTAGTTTTGACACCTCAGTTGAAGAATTTCAGCTAATAAAACCATGGGTGAAGTATTTTAAGGATTATGCTTTAGATAATTTTTTTCTTGGAGGTAGTGGAGCAGATATTGGCCCTCTAAAAGATGGAAGAGTTATTCTATCAGGGTTACGACCTGATCCTCAAAGATATTTTGATTATCACCATGCTCCTTCTGACACATTTGATAAAATTAATAGAAGAGAGTTGGAGCTTGGTGCAGCTGCCATGACAGCCTTGATTTATCTTATGGATAATCATAAACTATAATCATGACCTACATAATTAATAAATTCTCAAAATATACAAGAGAGTTTAACTACAACTTAAAACTAGCATATCCTGTTATGATTGGAATGTTAGGCCATACATTTGTCCAATTTGTAGACAATGTAATGGTTGGACAGCTTGGCACTGCTGAGCTTGCTGCTATTTCATTAGGTAATAGTTTTGTTTTTATAGCAATGTCAATTGGAATAGGCTTCTCTACTGCTATAACACCATTAGTTGCTGAAGCTGATGGAGCAAAGAACAAGCCAAGGGTTATTGAAATATTTGAACACAGTTTTCTAATATGCTTTATACTAGCAATGCTTTTGTGTGGTTTAGTATTTTTTAATAGGAACTTAGTTAGTATTATGGGACAACCTATTGAAGTTGTAGAACTGGCGATTCCATATCTATTTTGGGTTTCAATATCACTTATTGCTACAGTGAACTTTCAATCCTTTAGGCAGTTTGCAGATGGAATGTCTATTACAAAAGCTGCAATGTATTCGGTATTAGCTGCAAATCTTATTAATGTAATACTGAATTATTTATTAATTTTTGGAATATGGAAATTCCCAGAGCTTGGTCTAGAAGGTGCAGCAATAGGGACATTAATCTCAAGATTCTCGATGCTAATCTTTATAGTATATTATTTAAAGCTGCATAGGAGCTTATCTTTTTATATCAAGAACTTTTTTCCAAAAAAGATAATTAGTTTCCATATAAAAAAGATTATTGCTTTAGGTTTTCCATCCGCATTACATAGTTTTTTTGAGGTAGGGTTTTTTATCTGTGCTGTTTGGATGTCTGGTCTTATCGGTAAAAATGCTCAAGCAGCAAATCAAATTGCATTGAACCTCTCTACAATGACATTTATGGTTGCACTTGGAGTAGGGGTAGCTGCAATGATTAGAGTTGGTAATCAAAGAGGAAAAATGGATTTTAAAAAATTAAGAGAAGTAGCAATCTCAACTTTTGTTTTAATACTTCTAGTTGATGTGATTTTTTGTTCAATATTTTTAACCTTCAACGATTTACTTCCATATCTATACCTAGATACATCTAATCTTGAAAATATTAGTGATGTTAATGAGGTAGTATCTATTGCTTCTAAATTATTAATTGTAGCTGGTTTTTTCCAAGTATTTGATGGCCTTCAAGCAGTTGTTCTTGGTGCTTTAAGAGGGATGCAGGATGTAAACATTCCAGCGTTTATTATTTTCTTCTCTTATATCATACTAGGTCTTCCGACATCATATTTCCTAGGTTTCTATACTGAATTATCAATGGTTGGAATATGGATTGGTTTGTTAACTGGACTTTTATCTTCTTCATTATTCTTATTTTTAAGATTTAATTATTTATCTAAAAAACTAATTAAAACGAATGCTTGAAGAGATATTAAGACTTGATACCGAACTATTTCTGTACTTAAATAATTTAGGTTCTTCTAGTTTTGATAGTTTCTGGACATTCTTATCAAGCAAAGCTGCGAATATATCAGTATATATAGCTTTATTAATTTTCTTTTTACAAAAGAAAGGTTTTAAGTCATATAAAATAAGATCTCTAGATATCTTTTACATTTTCTCTATAGTTTTAGTAATGATTTTTATTTCAGATCAATCAGCGAATATATTTAAAGATTCTTTTCAAAGGATGAGACCTTGTTTTAATGAGATAATTCAGAATTCAGTTAGACTTGTGAAAGATAGTTGTGGAGGCAAATATGGTTTCTTTTCAGCTCATTCATCAAACTCATTTTCGCTGGCTGTTTTTTTTGGTCTTTTATATAGGGATTTTTCTAAGTATCCTATTTATTTTACCATAATTTATGCAGCACTAATATCCTATAGTAGGATATATCTTGGTGTACATTATCCATTAGATATAATATTTGGAGCTTTATTTGGAGTTATTAATGGATTACTAATTTATAGGGTCCATAAAATGGTATTAAAAAACTTTAATCTTTTCAACAAATCTTGACCAGCTATATTTTGCTTTTGAATTAGCTATATTATTTGAGTAATTTCTATTAGATTCTGGATTAATACAGTTCTTTATTGCTGTAGCTAGGTTTGCGGGTGTTTTATCAAAAACCTCTCCTGACTTATCATTAATTATTATTTCTTTCAAACCCTCTGTGTTTGATACAACTAATGGTTTATCATAGAAATATGCTAGAGGTGTTATACCGCTTTGACTAGCTTTTTTATATGGTTGAACTACTACATCACTCGCACAGATATAATCTCTAATTCTAGATGATTCTAAAAAATTGTCATCAATTATAATTTTTTCTTCAAGATCCTTTCTTTTTATTAGCTTTTTATACTTATTAATATCATCATAAAATTCCCCTGCAATAATAAGTTTTAAATCTTTATGTTCCTTTGAGATATAATGAAATGCCTTGATTAATGTTTCAACTCCTTTATATTTTCGTATCAAACCTATAAATAATATGTATTGTTTTTGGGGTAAATTAAGATTAAATATTGCTTCATCTTTTGAAATCTTTACTGGAAGGTGAGAGTTAATAGGGTGAAATAAAGGTAAGACACTTTTTTTAGTATTGTTTTTTAAGTTTTTTCCTATGTTCTCAGATAACGAAATAAAGCTATTGCAACTTTTAAGAAAAAGTTTTCTAAAAAATTTTTCAAAGAAAATAGTTTCATGTCCTGACCAATTGTCAACTAAACCTAAAACTTTTATTTTATTGTTTAAAATACTAGAGATAATAAAGTATGGTATTGATAGTAGTGGTGTCCAGTACCTAAATATTATTTTCTTTGGACCTACTTTGTTAATCTTTCTAGCTGTTAAAATCCAATTTACTGGATTTAATGTATTAATCTCTCGTAAGATTTTAAAATCGGATTTAAATACTTCTTTACTATACTGTGTTCTACCGGGGAAAAGTAATTTTGGATAAAGGAGCTTAAATGTCCAAACTTCACAATTAATATTCTGATTTGACATTTCATTAACTAATGAATGAGTTGAATCTGATATCCCACCCCTGTAAGGGTATGCTGTAGATATAATTAGATAATCTATACTACTATTTTTTTTCATAATTAAAGTTAATAGTAGTTATTTGGAATTAACAATCCACTCTCCTGATTCTAAAAGATTTATTGCCTTTTTAAACTTTAATTTTCTCACTTCCCCTGAATTAGTATTTTTTATTTCAACAATCTCATTTCTTCCAATCTTTGGGATATCTCTAATTATAGTTTCTACCTTTTGAGATGATTGACTTGCGCTAGCTCCAACTTGTCTAGCTTTTTGAGCCATTTCATCAGTATTTAATGTTTCGTCTTTACTTGTTTGGTAATTTCTGTTTTTATTAGGTTGAGTCGCCTCCTTAATATTATTTTCATTATTTGGTAATGAGCCTTTAAATAAAAATGATAATAATTCCTTATTAAGATCTACAATCATATTTTTAAATAATTCATAAGCTTCAAATTTATATATTAAAAGAGGGTCTTTTTGTTCGTGAACAGCAAGCTGAACAGATTGTTTTAATTCATCCATCTTCTTAAGATGAACTTTCCATTTATCGTCAATTATAGCAAGAGAGATATTTTTTTCAAAATCATCAATTAAGGATTTACATTTTGATTCAAAAGATTCTTTTAGATCAGTAGAAATATTTATCACTTTTGCCCCATCTGTAAAAGGGACTACTATTCTTTTATAATTATTTCCTTTATTTTCAAAAACATTTCTAATAACAGGGAATGCAAGTTCTTTGTTCTGGTCTTTTTTTCTTTCATAATAATCTGAAAGATTCTTATATAAAATATCTAATATCTCTGAGTCATCTTTATTATTAAAATCTTCTTCACTAATTGGAGATGTTACAGAGAAATTTGTTATTAAATCAAATTCGAAGCTTTTATAATCATTTGCATCTTTATTTGAAACTACAATTTCTTCTAGTGTGTCAAATAACATGTTAGAAATATCAATTTTTAATTTCTCTCCTTTAAGTGCATTTTTTCTTAAGGTATATATTATTGTTCTTTGGGAATTCATAACATCATCATATTCAAGTAGTCTTTTTCTAATTCCAAAATTATTTTCTTCAACTTTCTTTTGTGCTCTTTCAATAGTTTTTGTTACCATTGAATGTTGAATATTCTCACCTTCTTGTAATCCCATTCTATCCATTACTTTTGTTACCCTATCACTTCCAAACAATCTCATTAAGTTATCCTCAAATGAAACAAAAAACTGTGAGCTTCCTGGATCACCTTGTCTCCCTGATCGTCCTCTTAACTGTCTATCAACTCTTCTTGAATCATGTCTTTCTGTCCCAATAATAGCAAGCCCTCCAGAGTTAATAACATCTTGACTTAACTTAATATCAGTTCCTCTTCCAGCCATATTAGTTGCAATTGTAACTATTCCTGGCTTACCTGCCTCAGCTACTATATCTGCTTCTTTCTTATGTAATTTTGCATTTAAGACATTATGGTTAACACTACTTCTATTAAGCATCTTGCTTAACAGTTCTGAAATTTCAACTGAAGTTGTTCCTATTAGGACAGGTCTTTTATTATTTCTTAACTCAATTACCTCTTGAATTATTGCATTATATTTTTCTCTTTTAGTTTTATACACTAAATCATTCGAGTCTTTTCTAGCAATTGGCCTATTGGTTGGGATTTCAATAACATCTAGCTCATAAATCTCCCAGAATTCACCAGCTTCTGTTATTGCAGTTCCAGTCATTCCAGATAGTTTATCATATAATCTAAAATAATTTTGAAGTGTTATAGTTGCAAATGTTTGAGTTGCAGCTTCTATCTTAACATTCTCTTTTGCCTCTATAGCTTGATGTAGACCATCAGAATATCTTCTACCATCCATTATCCTTCCAGTCTGCTCATCAACAATCATAACTTTGTTTTCCATAACAACATATTCAATATCTTTTTCAAATAAAGTATAAGCTTTAAGTAATTGGTTTAAGGTATGTATCCTTTCGCTTTTAATATTAAACTCTTGAAATAGTTTGTTCTTTTCTTCAACTTCATCTTCCTTTTTCAGACCCTTTTTTTCAATTTTTGCAACGTCTGTAGCAATATCAGGTAATACAAAGAAATCTTTATCATCTAAATCTGTAGAGATAGTTTCTATACCCTTATCTGTTAAATCTATTTGATTAATTTTTTCATCTATTGTAAAATAAAGTTCTTTATCAATCTGTGGCATTTCCCTATTATTGTCTTGCATAAAGAAGTTTTCATTTTTTTGTAGAATTTGTTTAATACCATCTTCACTTAAAAATTTTATTAAAGCCTTATTTTTTGGCAATCCTCTAAAAGCTCTATATAAAAGAAATCCTCCTTCCTCTTCATTTGAGTCTTGAATTAATTTTTTTGATTCTGAAAGTATATTAGACAAATAAGACTTTTGTAAAGAGACTAGTTTTTGAATTTTTGGTTTTAAATTGTCAAATTCCTGTCTATTTTCCTCTTTTGTAGGTCCAGAAATTATTAGTGGAGTTCTAGCGTCATCTATTAATACAGAATCAACCTCATCGACGATCGCATAATTATGTTTCTTTTGGACTATATCATCTAAATTATGAGCCATATTATCTCTCAGATAATCAAATCCAAACTCATTATTTGTTCCATAAGTAATATCAGCTTCATATGCTCTTTTTCTCTCAGGACTATTAGGCTTGTGTTGATCAATACATTCAACACTAAGACCATGAAATTCGAAAATTGGACCCATCCAAGCGCTATCCCTTCGAGCTAAATAATCATTCACTGTAACTAAATGAACGCCATCTCCAGTTAGCGCATTTAAATATACAGGAAGTGTAGATACCACTGTCTTTCCCTCTCCAGTTTGCATTTCAGCAATTCTTCCTTGATGAAGAACAATACCACCAATTAATTGTACATCGTAATGAATCATATCCCATAAAACCTTTTTTCCAGCAGCATCCCAAGAATTAAGCCATATAGCTTTATCATTTTTAACTTTTACATAAGGTTTATTACTTGATATTCTTTTATCAAAATCACTTGCTTTAACTTCAATTTCAGAGTTCTCCACAAATCTTCTAGCAGTCTCTTTAACAACTGCAAATGCCTCTGGTAGAATTTCATTTAATGTAACTTTTTTGATTTCTTTTAACTCTGACTCTAGAATATCTAGTTCTTTAAAAAAGTTCTCCTTCTCAATAAAGGACTGTTCTTCACTAATTTTTTTGTTTAACTGATCAATCTTATTTCTTATTTCTGATGTATTGTCAAAAATTCTCTTTTTAAATGAATTTGTTTTATCTCTTAATGAATCATTAGATATCTTTTCAAGACTAATGAACTGTTCATTAATTTTATCTACAAGGGGAGTTATTTTCTTTAAGTCTTTACCTGACTTGTCTCCTAAAAAAACTTTTAAAATTGAGTTAAGTATAGACACAGTTTTTTTTTCAAATTTATTTAAAAAAACTCAATAAACTTATAGGGAAATGGAATTAATATTCATCCTCATTCCAAAGATAATCATCTTCTGTAGGATAATCTGGCCATATATCAACAATTGAATCATATAACTCATTTTCATCTTCTAATGTTTGAAGATTCTCCACAACTTCAAGCGGTGCTCCAGTTCTAATGCAAAAATCAATTAATTCATCCTTTGAGGCCGGCCAAGGAGCATCAGTTAAATGAGATACTAGTTCTAATGTCCAATACATTTAGTTTAGTTTTTATTCCTGCAAAAGTATATGATTAGTTAAAAAAACCAAATAAAATCTCATTAAATATTAGTAGGAGTTTTTTTAGTATACCTACTAATTATATCTCATCGGTGAATCTAAAGGAATTTTGGTAGTGTCAAAATTTTTATTTGATGTAACAAAGATTATAAGTATCATTGATATTGATATAAAAATAGATATTCTCGCAATAAAGTCTCCATAATTATTATAGAATGTCTTTCCTGAAACCTTTTCTGCAGTTCCAGTTAGAATTCCATATTTTTCGTATTCTAGAGTAGATAGAATTTCACCTTTATGATTAATTATTGAAGAAATCCCTGAATTTGCACTCCTAACAATATATCTTCTATTCTCTATTGCTCTAAGTCTAGCATAACTGAGAAGTTGTTTATGTCCTTCAGTATTTCCCCACCATGCATCATTACTTATTATTGTAATAAAATCACCACCTTTTTTTGTATAGCTAGAAACAAATTCACCATAGACTGTTTCATAGCATATTATTGGTACAGTTTTTAGATCTTTTGTTGAATGCTCAAAAACATTTAATTCTGATATTGGTTGACTTGCCTTTGATACTATTGTTCCTCCAAGGTCAACCATTAGATTTCCAATAAGGGGTTCTAAAATCCATTTATATGGCATAAACTCAGTTCCAACCACTAATTTGGTTTTATGATTAACTTCAAAGGGTTTACTGCTTGAAATATTAATTGCAGAATTATAATAATCAATCCAAACATTATCTCTTACTCTGTTAGCTGACTTAGTTGGACTTTTTTCTTGATTTTGATAGGTTTTATATAATGATATACCAGAAATAAAATTTGTACTAGGGAATCTTTTTAAAAAATTATTAATACTGTCAGATAGTTTAGTATAGTCAAAATAATCAACATTTTCTCCAATCCCTTCAGCAAAATAAGTTTCAGGCGCAATTAAAAAGTCATATTGATTATCTAATTCAGTTTCGCTAAGATCTTTAAGAACAGCAAAGAAATCTAAATTGGTATTTGTTTTAACAAATTTCGCATCCCATACATCAATATTAGGTTGAGTTATCAATACTTTAATTTCATCCTCAACAGTATATTTATGATCAATTGAAGGAGATATAATAAAGTGTGATAAAATAATAGGTAATAGTATTATTAAGAAAATTCTAGAACAAGCACCAATAATAAAACTATTCTTATTATTTAATGAATCATATTTTCTAATTAAAAGAAAGAGAGAGCAATTAGATAATAATACCCATAAGCTTCCTCCAAAGGCACCAGTATACTCATACCATTGGATCCATTCAATCCTTTCAGAAAATGCATTTCCTAAATTTAGCCAAGGCCAAGAAAATTGCCAATTAAGATGAAATTTTTCAAATGAAATCCAAAGAGTTATTAAAAATATAATCCCAGGGTTAACTCCTAATCTTCTCTTCATGAGACTATATAACATAAATACTAATGAATATAATGTGGTGTTAACAATAACAGCAAAAATGACTCCAAGCACACTTGAATTAATAATCCACCATGTTGTAATTATATTCCATGTAAGAAACATTATATATGAGTAGAAAAATATTCTTAAATTTTTCTTACCTAAATTATCTCTAATAATAAAGTCCTCTAACAGTAGTATAGGAATTAATCCGACAAAAACTAGAGGAGTAAAACCACTTGTAGGCCATGAGAACCCCATGAGAATCCCCGATAGTATTGATAAAGATAAGTGTCTAGTCAATTTTATGATCTTTAATTTTTATTTGAAGGCTTAATATTACAATTTTTTTATAAATTCACAATCAATTCTTTTGATGAAAAAAATAATTCCTTCTTTTTTAACAATATTAAACTTGATCTGTGGCTGTATAGCAATAGCTTTAGCTTTTCAATTTCAATTTGAAGCTGTTCTAATATTAGTTTGTTTAGGTAATTTATTTGATTATCTAGATGGATTAGTAGCTAGAGCATTAAATGCTGTAACAAATTTTGGAAAACATTTAGATTCAATAACTGATGTTATTACAAGTGGTGTCGTACCTGGCGTAGTTGTCTATCAGCTTTTTAAGTTGTCGGGGAACAAAGTTTCTGACTTTGAGCTATTGATTTTTGGATATGATTTTATCTTTAGTCTGTCACCTATTGCTTTTATAGCTTTTATTATAACTATAGGATCTGCTATAAGATTATCTAAATACAATACTTCGATTCAAAGTGATGAATTTATTGGATTACCAACTCCAGCAAATGCAATATTCTTTGCTGCATTACCTGTCCTAATTAATTCTGACCTTTTAATTGAATCTAAGGGAGTCTTTCTTAATAATTATTTTTTGATCTTATCAGTTATATTCTCTGTATTTCTTATGAATGCGCAATTTAGACTCTTCTCATTAAAAATATCATTTACTAATTTCAGATCAAATACTTATCAAGCAATTCTTATTTTAACATCTATTCCTATATTATTTTATTTTCAGTTAGGAGGTTTTGTAATTATTATACTTCTATACCTCTTATTAAATATAATTAGAAACTTATGGTCAATATTTTAATAGTTGTTAAAGTTTTTTTCTTTTGAATTCAAAGTTTTTCCCCAAATAAACCTTTCTTACCATTTCGTCTTGAGCTAATTTTTCAGGAATACCTTCTAATAAAATTTTTCCCTCAAACATAAGGTATGTTTTATCTGTTATAGCTAACGTTTCCTGAACATTATGATCGGTAATTAATATTCCAATGTTTTTCTTTTTAAGAATAGATATAATAGATTGAATATCTTCCACTGCAATTGGGTCAACTCCTGCGAACGGCTCATCTAAAAGAAGAAATTTTGGATCTGTTGCAAGAGCTCTTGCAATTTCAGTTCTTCTCCTTTCTCCACCAGATAAAAGATCTCCTCGATTATTTCTTATATGTGTTAGTCCAAATTCTTCCATAAGAGATTCTGCTCTATCTTTTTGCTTATTTTTTGAAAGATCTGAAAATTCTAGAATACTAAGTATGTTTTCTTCTACTGAGAGTTTTCTGAAAACTGAAGCCTCTTGAGCTAAATAACCTATACCACTTTGAGCCCTTTTATACATTGGATATGTGGAAATTTTTTCATTATCTAGATATATCTCACCTTCTTCAGGTTTTATTATACCTACTATCATATAGAAAGATGTTGTTTTTCCTGCTCCATTTGGTCCAAGCAAACCAACAATTTCTCCTTGACTAACCTGAACAGAAACTTTATTTACAACTTTTCTGCCTTTATAGGATTTAGAAATTTCGTTTGCTTTTAAGATCATATCACAAATATCAATTATTTAATTTTTTAAAACCAATTTTTGATATAATTATACTTATTTCATACAAAATTAATATAGGGATACTAACTATGATTTGACTTGCAATATCAGGTGGTGTTATAATAGCGGATAGACTAAGAACAATTACCAAGGCAAACTTTCTATTTCTTCTTAAGAAATCAGGAGTTACAATTCCTACTTTAGTTAAATAATGAACTATAATTGGTATTTCAAAAATTATTCCAGAAGCTAATACAGATGATCTTAATAAACCTACATAGCTTGCTAAATCAAAATCATTAAACACTTCATTACTTACTGTATAACTCCCAAGGAAATTTATTGATAAAGGTGTGACAATATAATAACCAAATAGAACTCCAATAAAAAAAAGTAATGAAGATATAAATATAAAACCTTTAGCCCCATCTTTTTCGTTTTTGTACATCCCAGGACTTATAAATTTCCAAAATTCCCAAATAACATATGGAAATGCTATAATAAATCCAGCAAGAATTGAAGTCCAAAGATGAGCTGAAAACTGTCCTGATACAGTTCTGCTTTGAACTCTAAATGGTAGCTCATTAAAACAAAATGCATCACCGCCAAATGACTGAGATATTGAGCAAAATAATTTATAACTAATGAAATCACCTTTTTTAGGTCCAAAAATAATTGTATCAAAAATGAGTTCTTTTGCAAGAAAAGCGATAAATCCAAAAATTAAAATAGATATAGCGGATCTGATTAGATGCCACCTCAACTCTTCTAGATGGTCAAGAAAAGACATATCTTTAAAGTCACCCATTTATTCCTTCTTTGATTAAATCAAGAAAATGAACAACTCCAACATATTCTTTTAAATCATTAATGACAAGTAATTGGCTTATATTATTTTTCTTCATAATACTAAGAGAATCAGCTGCTAGTGAATTTATATTAACAACTTTTGGATTATTATTCATTATATCAGAGGCTTTTATACTGTATATATCAACTTTTTTTTCCAATATTCTTCTTATATCACCATCGGTTATCACACCAATTATTTCATTATTTGACATAACAGCAGTAGCTCCATACATTTTGCTTGAAATCTCATTAATTATTTCATCAATTTTAGATTCTAAAGTAACATTAGGGCTCCTATTTTTATC
>Ga0066371_10000229_pt1 | contig 12749 bp, 11 predicted proteins | sample Knorr_S15_td_DCM_FD_71214 | JGI IMG/M metagenome (GOLD analysis project Ga0066371, IMG submission 71214) | Marine microbial communities from Southern Atlantic Ocean transect - Knorr_S15_td_DCM_ad_63m_LV_B | ecosystem: Environmental > Aquatic > Marine > Oceanic | place: Southern Atlantic ocean... | reverse complement strand
ACTCAATGAATTGGGTAGTTTCCTTGTCTATAAAGGTCTGAAAAAAAGGCTTGGTATCAGATTGAAAATGGAAATCATCAGTAAAAACATGCCTTCTTTTAATCATGATGCTCCCATATTCATCACAGGATTGCCCCGATCAGGAACGAGCTTCTTGTTTGACCTATTGCATACTCATCCATACTTAAGGAGCCCACTCACATGGGAAATATTTCAAGCACAATCGATTGCAAAAAATAAACTCGAAATCATAATAAAAAAAATAAAAACTGAACTTGAGCTGTTCAGCATCAAGCGCTTGGTGCCTCAGCTTTCGAATATTCACCCCATGCATCATTCTTATCCAGAGGAATGTCAACTGATCATGGCATATGATCTGAAAAGCATCAGCTTTGCCTATTCAGCGAATTTACCAAATTATATTAAGCTCATCACAGATTCTTCTTTTGAATCTTCATTCAGAGTACATAAAATGTTTCTGAATTCACTTTCTTCGAAAGAGGATGAGATCATTTGGATGCTAAAAGATCCTTGTCACATAGCGCATATAAAAGAAATTTTAAATATCTATCCAGATGCACGATTTATCTTTATGCATCGGAATCCGAAATTCAGCATGCCATCAATCAGTAATCTTGCTTACAATCTCAGGCTTGGTTACTCAGATGATGTTGATCCACTTCTTGTGGGCAATCAGATGCTTTCATATTGGCAAGATGCGAGTGAGAAACTCTTAAATAGCCGTGAACTGATTCCAGAAGATCAAAAAATCGACATAAAATTTGATCATCTAATCGATGATCCCATCAAGATTGCCAAGCGTATCTTTGAAAAATTTTCGATTACATATGATGAGGAATTTACGAATAAGATGGAAGCACTCATCGATGCTAAAAAATTAAAAACAAACCATTCGTATTCCTATAAAGATTTTTTTAGAGCTTCTGGCGAGGTGGAAACTAAATTTGATAATTATATTTCTTATTTCGACCTTTAATTTTTGAGCCGATCTAAAAATTCTGTTGGACTATTTCCCTGCTCAATCGTTTCAACAATTGCGGAACCAACAATGATGCCATCGACATACTCAGCAATCATTTCAACATCCGATTTCTCTCTGATACCAAATCCGGCGCAAACAGGTATTTTTGAAATCTCATGAACCTGTTTAAGGTAATCTGTTACATCAGCAGACAATGCATCTTCTCCGCCTGTAACACCCTTAACAGTTACTGCATATATAAATCCTGTACTTTGGTTTGAAATCAATTCGATTCTATCTAATGGTGTCGCTGGCGTGACCAATTGAATCAAAGCCAGTCCAGCCTCTGTAAGCTGACTATTGAGCTCCTTACTTTCCTCAATTGGCAAGTCTGGAACAATATAACCATCAACCCCAGATGAAATAGAAGCCTCAACTAGCTCTTCCATACCAAATACATAAAGTGGGTTCAGATAACTCATAAGAACAATTGGGGTATCTAACTTAATTTCTTTTAGCTGGCTGAAGATCCATTTGAGTGTTACCCCATTCTCTATGGCCATATGGCTAGATCTTTGGATAGTAACCCCATCTGCCATAGGGTCGGAAAATGGAACACCTACTTCAATCACATCAGCTTTTTTTGCAATTTCAAAGAGTGTTTGCTTGAAGTCCTCGGCATTTGGATAGCCTGCAGTTATGAATGGTATGATTGCAGGTCCTCCTGCTTTAGGTTTTCTTATTCTTTCCTCAATGTATTGGCCGCCTATCATTTTTTCATTCGCGCATTAGTTTACTGAGTGTGGGCATGTCTTTGTCGCCTCTTCCAGAAAGTCCGATTAGAATTCTTTTTCCTTTATTCTCTTTGGCCCACTTTTTTGCCTCAACAAAAGCATGAGAGCTTTCAATGGCTGGTAATATTCCCTCATATTCACAAATCTCTCTCAATAATTCGAGGGCCTCATCATCTCTTGCTGATGAGTAATTTACACGGTCTATGAATTGTAAGAATGCATGCTCTGGTCCAACACCAGGATAGTCAAGCCCAGCTGAAACTGAATGTGTCTCCTGAATCAAACCATCGTTATCATGCAATAGCATGGAATAAGTTCCATGGAGGATACCTGGTTTTCCAGAAGCAAGTGTCGCTGCATTCTCTCCCAAATCATCACTTGTTCCTCCTGCCTCTATTCCAAATAGCTCTACTTCAGTGTCGCCAAGAAAAGCATGAAAGAGTCCGATTGCATTTGAGCCTCCTCCTACACAAGCAAATACTGCGTCAGGAAGGCTTTTTTCAACCTTTAACATTTGCTGTCTTGCTTCCCTGCCTATGATGGACTGCATTTCCCTAACCAAGTATGGGAAAGGATGTGGCCCCACTACAGAGCCGATTATATAGTGCGTATTTTCTGGATCAGATACCCAGTCCCTGAATGCTTCATCGATGGCAGCTCTTAGGGTTTGATCTCCGCTCATTACAGAAATCACTTCGGTACCCAATTGCTTCATGCGGTCAACATTTGGCGCCTGTCGCTCAATATCTATTGCGCCCATGTAAACTGTGCACGGAAGGCCCACTCTTGCACAAGCTGCTGCGGAAGCCACGCCATGTTGGCCCGCGCCAGTTTCTGCAACAATTCTCTTCACGCCCAGTTTCTTTGCAAGCATAGCTTGACCAAGAGCATTATTGATCTTGTGGGCACCTGTGTGGGTCAAATCCTCTCTCTTAAGGTAAACTTCGACGCCCCATCTTTTGCTGAGTTGACTTGCATAAGTCAGAGCAGTTGGGCGACCTGCCCAACTGTTGAGCTCATTCACAAACTCATCTTGAAATGCCTTGTCATTCAGGAAGATCTCGACATTCTTCTCTAGCTTTTTTAGTGCTGGCATTAATGTTTCAGGTGCGTACTGCCCTCCAAAAATACCAAACCTCCCTGAATCATCAGGGAATTCACCGTTGAGTAATGCTTTTAAAAGATTTTGATTTTCAGTTTTCATTGCTTTGATTCATTAAATGTACGGACAATTTTATTAAATTGAATAATTTTTTCCTTACTTTTATTTCCTCTCTCACTTTCTACCCCACTGCTGACATCTACACCATATGGATTTACCTCTTCTAGGATCTTCTCAATATTTTCAGGAGAAAGCCCACCAGCTATCAGAAGTCTTTTTTTTGAACATGCTTCCTTTAAAAACTCTTCGGTGACCATTTGACCTGAGCCACTGACTGGCCCCTCTAGCAGTGCCAATGATTGATCATTGATAGTTGAGAGATCAAAATTCTCTTCTTCACGATAAACCCTTATTTTTTTAATCCCGATTGGTAGATTAAGTGATGCAAAATCATTGGCATCAGTTTGAATATAAGAAGGAGTAAAGTCTTCTAGGATTTCATCAAGGGTGGTTTGTGTTGCATGCTGCATAACCGCAACAGTCTCTATTTTTTGTGATGTTGAAAGCAGTAATTTTGCAACAGACTTTGGGTCGATATACCTGGGTGAAGACTTTACGAAAACAAACCCAATCAAGTCTGCTCCATGCTCTATTGCACACTCCAGATCACTAAGCCTTTTTAATCCGCATATTTTAATCAAGGTTTTCATTTCATTTTAATTGACGCTAACATCATTTCCTTTAATAACTGATCTGGATTTTCTGATTGCATGAGAGATGTTCCTATCAATGCCCCTGAATAGCCAAGCTGAGATACAACTTCTATTTCTGAGGCTTCAGTGATTCCACTCTCAGCAATACAAATGACATCCTTAGGGATTAATCCAGAGAGTTCTTCAAACCTTGAGAAGCTGACATCCAATGTTCTTAGGTCTCGACAATTGACACCAAGTAGAATGCTTGCACTTAGGGAGTCATATGCTGATACGATGCTTTTGGATCGCTGCAAATCCTCTTCATCAAAAGACTCTAGAAGAACAAACATTTGATGTTTTATTGCACGATCAATCATCATTCTAAGCATTTTATCGTCCAGCATCGCTGTGATTAAAAGAACACCACTCGCACCATTTACAAAAGCTTCTGAGATCTGATAAGGCTCAACCAGAAAATCTTTTCTCATGGTTGGCGTGTTAGAAAAAGCCTTTGAAACGTCATCCAAATCTTGCAATGAACCAGAGAACTTTGTTGGCTCCGTTAGAACCGAAATCACGTTTGTGCCAGCATTCACATAGACTTCAGCTTGCTTAAAAAGATTAAATTCAGTTTGAGATATCTCACCCAAAGATGGGGAGGACTTTTTTATCTCTGTAATGAAGACAAACTCTGATTGAATTTCTTTAAAAGGCGTTCTCGCAATTTCTTCACACGCCCTCAAAAGGCTTTCCTCTGACTGCTTGGCTTTGTTTTTCTCAAGCCTTTGCATGCTTAAAGAAGCCATTTCCTCAAGAAAATTGTCTTTTTGTTTAGTCATTATTTGTTAATCCAAATAAGAATTCTTTTGCTTTACCGCTGGCAATCGTTTGTCTAGCAACTTCTATGCCTTCACTCAGATCAGTTACTTGACCTGAAACTTGAAGTGACAGGCCAGCATTTAAAACCAACGCATCCTCATGTGCACCGTTGTCTTTGCCTTCAAAAACTTTTAAAAGAGCTGCGGCATTGACTTCGGATGTTCCGCCCTTGAGATCCTCCTCATTGCACTTCTCTATTCCGAGTTCTGATGGATCAATGATTTTATGTGAGATTGAATCCTTACTCACATCAAATAATTCAAATTTAGAAGCAGGCGTTGGCTCATCCCAGCCATTTGATCCATGCACAACAAATGCTCGAGTCATTTCCATTCCGCTCAAACTGGATGCCATCAGTGACGCCATTTCAGAGCTGAATGCTCCAAGCAAATAAAAGGAAGGTTTGGCTGGGTTTGTGAGTGGCCCAAGGATATTAAAAACTGTTCTAATCTTTAGGGCTTTCCTTATTGGAGCAATATGCTTCATTGCTGGATGAAAATTTGGGGCAAACAAGAAGCTAAAACCATTGGTGCTTATTTGTGCTTTGACGCCATCGGCATCTGTCGGAAATTTATAACCAAGAAATTCAAGTAAATCAGCACTTCCTGATTTACTGGATACAGATCGATTGCCATGTTTCGCAACTTTAAGGCCACAAGCTGCACTAAGCAAGGCTGCGCCTGTCGATATATTAAAACTGTGGGAGCCGTCTCCGCCAGTTCCTACAATATCGATCAGATCAGAATCCCCTAAATCAACTTCTTTGGCTGCTTTACGCATGCCACTGGCAAAACCCCTAACTTCATCAGCTGACTCACCCTTCATCCTCAAAGCAACTAATAATGCTCCGGCCAATGTTTCTTCAACCTCACCTTCTGCGAGTGCAGTCATTAATTCCTCAGACTGAACTTCTGATAGGCCTTTGCCATCTAGAATCTGAGCCAAGAGATTTTCTAAATCATGCTTCATGCTTTGCCTCCTGTCTTTTTATATTCAAGAAATTCTCCATTAAATGCATTCCTTTTGATGTCATTATGCTTTCAGGATGAAATTGAACTCCTTCTGTTTTATAAACACTATGTCTTACTGCCATTATTTCATCATTTATTGTCTTTGCGCTGATCACTAGCTCTTTTGGCAGTTCCTTTTCGTTTGCAGATAAAGAGTGATACCTGCCCACAACCATTGGTGTTTCGATATTTTCAAAAATGGTTTGTTGATCATGTTTGATTTCAGAAGATTTCCCGTGCATAAGCTGTTTGGCATATGTGATTGTTCCACCAAAAACCTCGACAATACACTGATGGCCTAGGCATACTCCAAGAACTGGAATAGTCGGGGCAAATGCTTTGATGATCTCCATTGATATACCAGCATCTTTAGGCCTGCCCGGACCCGGGGATATAACAAGGAAGTCTGGAGCTAGGGCTTTTGCTTGATCAATGGTAATGGCATTGTTTCTAAAGACTGTAACTTCAGTGCCGAGGGATCTGAATCCCTGAACCAGGTTATAAGTGAAAGAATCAAAGTTATCAATCATCAGAATTTTTCTCATAACCCCCCCTCTCTCACCATTTTTAATGCTGTTCTTAGAATCTGGCTTTTTGCCAAGACTTCTTTGTATTCATTCTCTGGCAAGCTATCAGCTACAATTCCAGCACCAGCTTGAAAGCAATATTTCTCATCTGAGAAAACGATTGTTCGAATTGCGATTGCCTGATCCATGTCCCCATTCTTTGAAAAATAACCTACTGTACCTCCATAAACACCTCTGAGTTTCGGTTCTATCTCATCGATCAATTCCATTGCTCTGACTTTTGGTGCGCCTACCAAAGTTCCTGCAGGAAAAGCTGCAGCAAATAAATCAAAGGCGTCTTTTTCGTCTCTTAAATTGCCTTGAACACCACTGACTATATGCATCACATGGCTATAGTATTCAATCGATTGATATGGTTTGACTTCTATTGAGCCATGCTTTGCAACTCGTCCAAGATCGTTGCGCGCAAGATCAACCAACATGATGTGTTCTGCAATCTCTTTGTCATCTGCCAGTAATGATTCTTTATGTAAATTGTCTTCTTCTGTATCGTTGCCTCTTGGTCTTGTTCCTGCGATTGGCCTGAGTGAAGCTTTATTGCCTCCCAGTCTAACCAGAGCTTCTGGTGAAGATCCTGCGATCTTCAGTCCGTCCGACTCACAATAGAACATATAAGGAGATGGATTAATCAATCGCATTGCACGATAAACATCAAAAGGGTCAAGGTCATAACTTCCTGAAAATGCAATGGACAATACAATTTGGAAGATGTCACCTTCATAAATATGATGCTTTGCCTTCTCAACAGCATCATAAAAGGTTTCTTGATTGATGTTTCCAACTGGCTCAGAGTAAGTCGTGTTTTTTTGAGTTTGGCTGATCTCCTTGCTGAGCATGCTGAGTATTTCAGCTCTTATATCCATTCTCTCCTCTTCATTTCCAGAATGAAGAAGCGCCATTTTGTTTTCTTCATGATCAAAGATCAAAAGCGAAGTTGGAGAAACATATGAACAATCTGGAGGGCTCAAAATGCCTTCTTTGCCAATGGGTGCAGGCAATTTCTCAAAATGACGAACCATATCAAATGAACTGAAACCAACCAATCCTCCTGTAAATGGTATGCCTTCGACTGAAGGTTTTAAATCAGGGATCTCTTTGAGTGTTTTTCTAAATAGATCCATCATTTCAGATTGAGAGTTTGGTTTGCTTATCTTTTCTCCATTTAAGATGAAATTTCCACTCTTGACCTGAATAGATTGGGCTGATCCTATGCCTAAAAATGAGTATCTTGACTGGTCTACTCCTCTTTCAATGCTCTCTAATAAGAAAGTAGGGGAAAGATCACGCAACTTCATAAACACCGATGCCGGTGTCTCATGTTTTATTTCAATGTCAAAATATGTGTTCATTTCAAAAAAAAACCCATCACCTATAATAGGAGATGGGTAAACCTTGATTTCAAATAGAGACAGGTTGCCCTCTCCTAGGAGAGTCGCCACCAGTTACTGATATTTGAGATCCTTGTATTCATAACACTGAGAAGTATGTCTCTATATTGCTAAATCGTCAAGATGACAATTCTAAAAATATAGCATCGGTAATGTAATCGATAATACAATCCACATGATAAATGCGAGTGGCAGACCTAATTTTACAAAATCATTGAATGTATAGCCGCCTGCACCCATGATCAGCAAATTGGTTTTATATCCAATTGGTGTGACAAAACTCATGTTTGCACCAAACAAAACCGATAGAACAAAAGGCTCTATAGGAGCCCCTAACTGAATGGCGATATTTATTGCAACCGGTGTTCCTAAAACTGCTGCAGCATTATTTGAAACCACATTTGTCAAAAGAGCCATCAGCAACATCAAAACGCTGAGAATCACTGGCATCGGAAATGAAGCTGTAAAATACACAAACCAATTTGCGATGAAATCTGAGCCGCCAGTGATTTCTAGAGCAGTCCCCAAGCTCAAACTGGCAACAATAAGCATGATGACTGGAATATTCATTGAGTTACCAACATCACTCCACCTCAAAGTGCCTGCAAGTAACATAACCAAAAGCCCGATCATGGCAGCAACAGAGATTGGCATAATGCTGGTGGCTGCCATTAAAGTGACTCCCAACATCATATAGAGCGGGAAAAAAGATCGCTTTGCTGCAAGATCAAGGGTGTCTTTTTCAATCACAAGCATGTTGCTGTTGCTTTTTAAGTTACCAATTGCCTCGGATGTCCCCTGAACTAAAACAACATCTCCAGGATTTAGAGTTGTTGAACTGATATTTCCTTTAAGCCTTGCCCCAGTTACCCCTGAGTGAACCCCTAAAGGAATCAGATTGAATCGGGTTGCAAAATGTTGGGAGTTCATTGACATGTGATCCAACAAAGAGCCTCCTGTTATGACTACTTCCGCAAGGCGTGTGTTTTCATCTTGATCTGGATCTCCGTCATGGTCCTGCTCATCTTCAAATAGGCTGAGATCGAGTAGCTCTTGATAATGCTGAAGGTTCTCCAGCGAGTCTTTGATGTAAATACGGTCTCCTGCCTCAAAAATCACTGAGGGGATCTTGGCCACAAACAATGACTCTGATCGTTTGATCTTCTCTATATTGAATGTATCTCCAGCTTTTTCTTGGATTTCTGCGAGTGTTTTGCCATCTGAAAAACCGCCTTCATTGATATAGAGAGATGCCTCAAAAACTCGATTCTCTTTTTTTTCAGCTCTTGGTGTTCTGTCGGGTAGCATGTTAGGTGCAATGAGCCATAAAAATAAAATTCCGAAAAATCCAGCAATCAATGCGGGAAGCGCAAAATCAAATAATTGAATTGTTTCGAGCCCCATATCATTGGCTATTCCAACAACGAGTAAATTTGTTGATGTTCCTATTGTTGTAGCCATGCCGCCAATGATCGTGGCCATTCCCATTGGCATAAGGACTCTTGAAGAACTGATCTTCGCATTCTCGCTCACAGCAATCAATGCGGGAATCAGCATCACAACGATTGGCGTGTTATTGATGAATGCACTAAAAAACGCGCCAAACAAAAGCACGCCAAGAAGAGATGTTTTTGGATGATTAACCCAAGATTTTGAGAGAAATCCAACCAGTGGTTCGAGTGATCGATTGATCTCAATCGCCTTCCCTATTGCAAGCAATAGGCAAATCGTAATGAGTGCCTCATTTCCAAAATTGGTCAAAAATAATTCTATTGGATTAATCAAATTCCCATTAAATGAATAGGGGAATAAATAAAATGATGCCACCAATATTGCCAAAATCGTGAGGCTCGAAGACTCAATAGAAATCCAATCTCTTGAGAACAAATAGATCCCAAAAACAGTGAGTGCCATTACAAAAATTGCATGTATTTCAGGTAATTCTGGCATCATTAAACTTGTATTAATTATTCTTATGTTCTAGAAATTATACATGCATGCTGTTTTTTTAGACTACAAAACTGTGGATTATGATGATCTTGATCTTGGGTCCATTGAAGCTCTACTTCCTAAAATGGTGGTATATCCATATTCAGACGAAAATGAAGTCCTAGATCGGGTTGCAGATACTGAAGTTGCCATTGCAAACAAGATTGAATTTGATTCAAAGGTTTTTGATCATGCTAAAAACCTCAAACTGATCTGTGTTACAGCGACTGGAACAAACAATATCGATCTAGTCTCCGCTGAGAAAGCTGGTATCACGATTTGTAACATAAGAGATTATTGCACTGAGTCAGTAACCCAGCATGTTTTACTTTCAATTCTTTCGCTCTCCCATTCATATTTTGATTATATGAACTCGCTTGCAAGAGGTGAATGGCAAGAAGGCAGTGGCTTCAGTCTGCTCGATCACCCCATTAAAGAGCTTTCAGGGAAAAAGCTAGGAATAGTTGGTTTTGGCGCCCTAGGGAATGGTGTGGCCAAAGCTGCCTCAGTACTGGGCATGGAGACTTTGGTTTGTGAAAGCTTTAATCCTGATAAAGCAAATGATTCATTGGATAGAGTAGGATTTGATGAGCTTCTTACTCAATCGGATGTGGTCAGTCTACACTGTCCGCTAACAAAAGAGACCGATGGTATTTTTAATGATGATGCATTTAAAAAAATGAAGCCCTCTGCAATCCTGATCAATACCGCAAGAGGTGGCTTAGTAAATGATGAGGCCCTCATCAAAGCCATTGAAAATAAAACAATCGCGGGAGCGGCCATTGATGTGCTTGACCAAGAACCGCCTGGCTCAGATCATCCATTGATGCAAAAAGATTATAAAAACTTGATCATCACGCCTCATATTGCTTGGGCTGCAAGAGAGGCGAGGCAAAGGGCTCTTGATCGAATTGCTGATAATATTGAGGCATTCCAGAAAGGAAAGCCTATCAATGTTGTCAAACCTAGAGCGATCTAATGGAGACCAGTTTTACTTTTAAGGTTTTATTTTTCTATGGCCTTATTGTGATGCTGTTGATTTCAAGCGTTGTCGCATTCATTCAACGATGTCGAATATCTGCCAAAAAAGGTGGGATGTTTTTCTTTCTTGAGTTTGAAGAAACCTATGATGATAAAGGAAGATTAGATCTGGTACCCATTGATTCAGATAATGAGGGCACAGAAGGTTATGAGAGAATTTATGAAGCTTATGGTTTTTGCTTTGGGATGTTTGTACTTTTCATTTTTTTTACCATGATGTCTCTCGCTTGGGAGGGGGCTGTCGGCTACCAACTCCCAACATTTATTCCATTTAGCCTTATGCTTGCAACCGGGCTTTGGATAACACCAATTTTTGCCTTACTTATTTTAGAGCTCAATGAAAACGATGTTTTGAGAATCTTTATTCTGACAATAATGGGTTCATTCCTCAGTGTTTCTACTGGCTTATTATTATCGGGAAGCATCTATATGGAAATTCTGGGATTGTTATTACCGCTCCTTTTCTTGCCTTTGCTGATCTATCATTTACAGAGCTTGATATTTTTTGGTATTGCCATTGGTACACCATGGAATGTTAACCCGAAGGTGAGAAGAATCATGGCCTGGTATGGAATGGTTTGGTTTCCATTGTTGCTTACATATCAAGGCAGTCAGATAACTCTTCTTGTCTCAGATGAATACAAAGACACATGGGCAAATGCTATTGAAGTAGCCATGTTGCTATTCATTAACACCGTTGAAATTATATTCAGGATGTTTGAGGTCCTTGGGTCTGGGGCATAAGAAATCCAAATCTAAAAATTTCAAAACTGAAATTACCAAACTGAACATAAGAGAGGAGAATAAAAATGGTCACAATAATAATCATGGCGCTTACATTGGCGTTGCTTCAAATTTGGATCATTCCAATGACTGGTGCATTGGTAATCAATATTAAAAGCATGTCTTACTTATTGTCGAATAGAGACAGGGAAATAACAATTGATCCGGCTTCGGTTTCCGCAAGAATTCTTAGGGCCTCTTCAAACCTGCAAGAAAGCTTGCCTGCATTTCTCGTGCTCGCAGTTCTTTCAATCATTACAGATGTGGATAACACAATGTATGCGATGACTTGGGTTTTTCTGAGGTTTCTTTATCTCTTGGTCTATGCGGCCGGAATCTTATACATCCGCACTGTGGTGTGGTTGGGCTCGATTGTTTGTCTCATTTTAATGGGTCTTGCTCTGATTTAGGGCTTAACTTCTTAGTGTTTTGACAGCAGGTACAGACAAAGCTCTATAAACGACAAACATCCCTGTAAGGAGGATGAGAACAAAGCCAGTTATTAAACCTGATGCGATGATTGTAGCATTGGGTGTATAGCTTGTTTCAAAAATCTGTATAGATACATACGCAGAAAACCCTATTGCAACAAAAAGTGATGTGATCGATGCGACCAATCCCAATGCACCAAATTCTGCCAAAGCAATTTGAAGAATATCACTCTGTTTGGCTCCCATTGCCTTCATGACAGCATTTTCTTTATTCCGCTCCTCTACTGTTGAGAAGATTGAGGCAATTAAGGTCAGCACTCCTGCCAAGAGAGAGAGTAAAAAAATATACTGAACAGCTGTTGATGCGGTGTCTAATACCACGCGAATCTGATCAAGGGCCGCCTCTAGATCTACGCTGGTTATTGTTGGAAAGCGCTCAATAAAAACATCAACTGCCTCTGATTTATTATCGACCTTCAAGCTTGTGATATATGACTGAGGAAGCTCATTCGCGATGGCGGGTGAAAGCACAAAAAAGAAGTTTGGTGAGAAACTCTCCCATTTAACTTCTCTGAGATTTTTAACCTCAACTGTGAAATTTTCCCCGGCGACATTGAACTCGAGCTGATCCCCAATTGACAGCCCCATTGATTTTGCCGCTTGAGCATCTACAGAAATAAAAGAACTATCCTCATCTTCGTTTGCCCACCAGGAACCCTCTTTAATTGAATTGTTTTCTGGAAGCTCGCTAAACCAGGTCAGATTTGATTCTCTTTGCATCATTCCTCCAACATCCAAAAGAGAACCATCTGCTGATGAGGCGCCTACCAACCTACCCCGAATCAATGGTGTAAATTGAGGTGTTGCTTCCATCTCATTATCGAAAAAGCTTTTTACATCATTTAGCTGATAATCTTGAATATTAAAAAAGAAATAGTTTGGTGTCTCTTGGTCCAAACTGGAACGCCAAGTATTTACCAAATCTGAGCGTGTTTCTGCAAGAACGATTAGAAATGTCAGAGAGACACCAAATACAATGACTTGCAATAGATTCTCAGAAGCTCTTTT
>Ga0066371_10000228_pt1 | contig 12750 bp, 5 predicted proteins | sample Knorr_S15_td_DCM_FD_71214 | JGI IMG/M metagenome (GOLD analysis project Ga0066371, IMG submission 71214) | Marine microbial communities from Southern Atlantic Ocean transect - Knorr_S15_td_DCM_ad_63m_LV_B | ecosystem: Environmental > Aquatic > Marine > Oceanic | place: Southern Atlantic ocean... | reverse complement strand
TGATGTATTCCCTTGAGGGACATATCAGCATTTAGGTTTATTCTTTGTAAACTGGCCCCATTACCTAAATGAAATCTTGCAACAGGATCATTGGGAAACTCGTCATCTCTATCTGAATGCAAAAAATAAATTATGGCGTATTTAAGAAGATCATTTTCACTTATATTCTCATCGATTGACTTTTCTTTAAGCCATTTTGAAAAACCTGGAACAGGAGAAAGCGTGACAAATTTTTTCAATCCTTCATTATTTCGCTTTAATTTATGAACAACTTCTTTGATTAAAAAATTACCAAATGAAATCCCAGAGAGGCCATCCTGGCAGCTTGAAATTGAATAAAAGACCGCTGTGTTAATATCATCCTTAGATATGACATTCCTATCAATTTTGATTACCTGATCAATCTTTTTAGGCATGTTATTAGTTAATGCGACTTCGACAAAGATAAGTGGATCATTGGGTATGAGCGGATGGAAAAAAGCGAAACATCTCCTGTCTTCTGGCTCTAGCCTAGACCTGAGGTCACTCCAAGAATTGATTTCATGTACAGCTTCGTAAGCAATAATCTTCTCTAAGATGCTTGCTGGCGTCGACCAATCTATTCTTTTTAGAACCAAAAAAGATGGATTAAACCAATGCTTAAATAGATTCAAAAGAGCTGTATCAAAGAATGCCAATTCGGGATTATTCCTCTCAAGCAATCTGATTCTTTCTCTGAGCTTGACCAATTTAAGAGTGCCATCAGAAACAGTATTCATTCTTCTAAAGAGTTCAACCCATTGAGGCTCAGAAGATTGAGTAATTTTTACCATATTTTTTTGTGTTTTGTCCTTCGAATACTCTTTAGTTGCCTTCGATAATGAATCAGTATCTATGTCATATTTTTCTAGAAGAGTATTAAAAAAATCAATTAACTGCTTGTCATCAAGAGCCTCTATTAAATTAAAAAGATTCTCCGTATGTACCAACGAAGAAACTTCTCCACTTTTTGACATAACTGATTGCACAGCCTTATTGATGTCTTGAGGAAGATTATCTAGATCTTTCGTTCGAAAATAACGATTACTTAATGTTCTACCCTTAATTGATGTTATTAGATTCTGGAATATGCTCATTGTGGATCAGAAGTATACTAGCATTCAATAATATTTACAGGGACTTCCAATACATTCGTTGCGAGACCTCCGCGAGATGTTTCTTTGTATCGCAGATGCATATCTTCACCAGTTTTTCTCATTGTTCGAATCACCCTATCCAATGAAACAAAGTGTGTACCGTCTCCCTGAAGCGCCATACGAGCAGCATGAATTGCTTTGACAGATGCAGAGGCATTGCGCTCAATACAGGGTATTTGCACCAATCCACCTATGGGATCACAAGTGAGGCCTAAATTATGCTCCATTGCAATTTCAGCCGCATTTTCAACTTGTGATGGCGAACCACCAAGAACTTCCGCCAATGCTCCAGCTGCCATTGAGCAGGCTGAACCGACTTCACCTTGGCACCCGACTTCAGCACCGCTGATGGATGCATTTTTTTTATAAAGGATGCCTATCGCAGCTGCAGTCAATAAAAACCGAACCACTCCTTCTTCGTCCGCATTGGGAACAAAACGCATGTAGTAGTGCAAAACAGCTGGGATTATACCTGCCGCTCCATTGGTAGGAGCGGTCACCACTGTACCACCTGCTGCATTCTCTTCATTAGTAGCCAATGCATATAGGGTTACCCAGTCTAGAATTGTCAATGGATCGTCAGGTTTTTTGTCTGATTTTTTTGTCAATTGCAAATAAAGCTTATGAGAGCGACGCTCCACATTCAAACCACCTGGTAAAACGCCTTCATTCTTAATGCCTCGATTAACAACTTCTTGCATCACAGACCATAAATGAAGCAGTTCCTTACGGGTTTTACTTTCTGATCGCCATGCACTTTCATTTGCCAACATGACATCGGATATATTGAGCGATTCATTCTTGCAGTACTCTAGTAGCTGAGCGGCCTTATCATAGGGATATTTGATCTTGGTTTCATCTTCTGCAATCAGATCTCCATCCTTTTTCGAATCATCAACAACAAAACCACCTCCAACAGAATAATAGGTCTTCTTTGCTATCAATTTATCTTTTTCATCATAGGCGGAAAATGTCATTCCATTGGGATGAAAAGGGAGTGATTTCCTTCGATAGAGCTTCTGATCCGTAGCATGATCATAATTGATCATATGTTTTCCTAGAAGATTTAGTCGGCGTTCGGATTGAATTTTTTCGATCCGATTCGAGATTAATGTTGCATCAACCTGATCAGGCTCTTCTCCTTCTAAACCTAAGATTATAGCTTTGGGTGTTCCGTGCGCTTTGCCTGTGGCGCCAAGAGACCCGTACATCTCAGATTGAATACGAGCCACATTTTTCAATTGCTTGGATTTTTCAATGCCAAGTATGAATTTTCTTGCAGCAATCATAGGTCCAACGGTATGCGAGCTAGATGGCCCAATACCAATCTTAAAGAGATCAAAAACACTAATTGCCATAATACTTATATCAAACTATCAACTAGATTTAATTAGCTCAAGATCTTCAGGCTTTATGAGTTCAGGCCCAAGGCCATCCAATAAGGGTGAAAGATGTTTCGCATATGGCTTCCATCGATGCATACCAGATTTATTTATCGGCTTACGAACCTGTTCTGAGCTTGCCGTTCTAACAGATCTGTCAGTTTCATAAAAAGTGATACAAGACTCCTCAAAAGGCAATTCCAAAAAATCCAGCATTCTTGAAACTTGACCTTCCAAATCATCAATGATGTCTTCATTATTCACTCTCAAAATTTTATTTGGCAGGACTTTATCCCAGTGATCCATCAGCTGGACATAACTTTTATAGTAGCTGCCCGCCTCAGCTAACCCATATGTGAATTCCTGTCCTTGAGCAAACAATTGTTTAAACATACTGAAGCAGCAATCCAATGGATACCTTCTTGCATCTATAATTTTTGCATTCGGCATGATTAAATGAATCAATCCGATGTGTCTAAAATTATTTGGCATTTTATCAGTAAATCTTGGTGCATCTTTTCGATGAAGTTTTGTATCATCGATGAACTTTTTTCCCATCTCTATTCTTTTCTCAAGTGATAAATGTTCCATGCTTCTTGGGTAATTGCCTTCTTTGCCATAAATATCATCTCCTCTCAGGCTCTGCGCCATGGATAGGATATTCGGTAGCTCAAGCGTTCCATCAATCATTGAATGGGAGGCCAAGATTTGCTCGAGTAAGGTTGATCCAGCTCTTGGTAATCCCAGAATAAAGATTGGATCTTTGTTCTCAATCCCACCATTACCATGACTTTCAAAGAAAGATTCATCACATACATCGATTTGGGCTTGCAACTCTTTATCCATTCTTTCAATTGAATATTTGCTTTGCTTGTTCTTAATTTTATTACCCGAATCAAGATGAAAGAAAGCTTCATCATATTCACCGATTGCTTCACACCCCTGAGCCAATGCAAAGTGGAAATAGGCTTTGTCTCGAAGAGTTAAATCGACTCTATTAAGCTGCTCCCTCATGATATTCAATTCATTTTTTGTGAATCCATATGTTTTTAAATTTGCAAGAGAGAAAAAAGCTTCGCCATGATCTTGCTTTACTTGATATGCAGTCTGATAACTCTTAATTGCTTGTTCTGTTTCACCCAATGTTTTTTGTGCATGTCCCTTAGATGTGAGAATACTGAAGTTGTATGGATTCTTTCTAAGAATGTCGTCGAATAAATTAATTGCACCCTTATGATCACCGTTTTGCATAATCTCGCTCGCTTTCTGAGCTTGATATGAAAGATTTTCTGGGAATTGGTCACACAATATATTGACCTGCTCCATGGTCTTTGAGAATTTTTGTTTTTTTCTAAGAATCATTGCGTATTTCATTCTCAGCTCTCCATCATTGGGATCAAATTTGACAGCACTTTCGAGAAGAAATTCTGCGTCATCAAAATATCCCAATTTATCAGCAATATCTGACAACAATGACATTGCGTATGGATTGGTGGGGTTCTCTTTAAGAAATTCCCTACATTTTTCCTCAGCAATACCTAGCCTTCCCTCATTGAGAATCTGACTTATATAAAGTAAATTTCTTGGCATTGCTTCTAGTGTATTCATTTGCATGTATGCATGATCAGCAGCAGGCTTATTGTCATTTTTTTTGAAATAAGAATACAAGGCCTTCCACGAAGCTGGCAAAGCTGAGTTTAATTCACATGCTTGCCTATAAAATCTAATTGCATTTTCCTCATCACCCGCATCTCTATTCAAATGACCAAGCTCTTGATATGCCCTACCCATATCTGGCGCATTGATTAATAGTCTCTCAATGAATTTTTTTGAATCATCAAAGTTTTTTAAGTACCTTGAACTAACTGCCGCCAAATACAGGCTGCTTGTATGATTTGGATCTTTTTTAAGATTTACTTTTAATAATCTCAAAGCTTCAGAAAATTTAGCTTGTTTGATTGCTTGAGTTGCTTTCGATGTATCTAATTGTGACATTTGCTATGCGAGAAAAATTTTTTGACGTTTCATTTAAAAAGGGAGCCTAAGCTCCCTTTTTAATATTCTAGCTGAGTTAAATGCTAAAAGTTTCTTTTATACCTTATACCCATAGTCATCGGTCTTATGTAAGCTATACGCTGTCTATCGAATACAAAAGTATTGCTAATTTCAGCTCTAGTGTCTGTGACATTATCAATATAGAACTCAGCAGTTGTTTCACCATCGCTCATACCTACACGGAGATCAATATAGCTATATTGTTCTTGAATAGCTTTATTCATTTCCATCACATCTGAATAGCTGTCACCAGAATGAGTTAGCTGGAATTGAGCATGTCCGGTATAACCATTGGCCATTTCCCATTCTTGTCTAACCCTGACATTAGCTTGAAAACCAGGAGCAAATGCCAATTCTTCACCGACAATAACATCATTGGTAGGTACTAATTTCTTTGTTATTTCAGTGTCTAAGACTGAGAAAGCACCAGAAATTGTTAATCCAGGTTTATCAGCATAGTATGTAAAGTCACCTTCTATACCTGTAATCTCACCATCCGCAGCATTATCTGAGAAGAATAAGTTCACAATGCTTGGGTCGAAGATTGTCGACTGAAGTCCCTCAACATCAACAAAGAATGCACTACCATTGAATCGAAGCTGTCCGTCCAAAAGAACTGTTTTCCAACCAAACTCGTAGTTGGTGATTTCATCCGAATCAATTTCTGGTGGAACGGTATAAATGACGTTTCCATTTGCATCTTTTGCAGTTCTTCCAACTGGTCTGTTGAGAAGCCCTGGTCTAAAGCCTTCGGACCAGGTCAGGTAATACATTACCTCATCACTTGGGTTCCAAGAATAGGTAACTTTTCCAATCACACCATCTGTCTTAGCTTTATCAGGATAGCCATTTGCATTACCAGGTGCATATTGAGCAGATAAGTTGGATCCAAATTGTTGAGTGTCTGGATTACCAAACCCATTAAAGAATGATGAGTTTGCACTACCCTCAAAATCAACCTCAATATCATACCAGCGAGCACCCAAAGTAAGTTCTGAAGTATCACTCAATGCAATATTGAGCTCACCAAAGAATCCCTTCTGGTCATCCGTTCTCTTAATATCATTAAAGAAGATCACTGGCTCACAGAAAGGTCCAGCAGAATACCATCCGGGTGATGCGTTATTGATTGAGCCAGTTACTGATGTATCCGTCAACGCGTAGTTACATGCATAGTCTATGTCATTGTTCACTGCCTCTGGATAAGTAAATAGATTTAATTCCAAAAGTTCTGTTTCACTCATAAAAGCGCCTGCTGTCAGTGACATGGTGTCACTGATGTCTGCATTGATACGAATCTCATGACTCTTAACTTCAGTATTAGTAGTAGAATCAACTAATAAATTAGGGCCTCCACATGAACCGATAGCAACACCGCCTTGTGGATAAGACACATAGTAGTCACAAATATAATATGGAAGATATTGACCAACAAAAAGATAGTCTGTGTAATCAACCATTTGATTTGTTTCTCGATCCGTATATGCACCTGCATATACAACCTCAAGATCTCCTATGAGCCCTTCTAGAGTTAAACTCATGTTGTCATATTCGTCATCTATTGAGTTTGCTGTATATGTTTGGATTTCTAAATCACCCAAAGTAGGGTCTGCAAAGAATACACCATCAGCATCAACTGTTTGATGAGCTAGTACGAGGTTAGCGCTCCATTGATCGTTAAGGTCCTGGGCAAGTGACGCTCTGAAGCCTTGATATTCTGAGTCGTTTGCATTCTCTTCGACTATTGCAACCGCAGGAGTAATTGTTGCAGTAGAAAAATCTGTGCCAGCCTTGAACCCGGCTCTAGCGGGAGAGACTGGTAAACCATTTTGTCTAATGTATCCAGCAGGTCTAAAGCGTGCAGATTCAGTTACATCAACCTTTCCAGCAACTTGATCAATATATCCACCTTTGTCATCCATGTAAGCGACAACTCTGAGTGCTGTGCTTTCACCGAGTGGAATATTTGTCATTGCTTCAACTTTTGATCCCGTATCTCCCTCTGGGGTAAATCTCATCTCAAATTCAACATTGCTCTCGCTAACGCCCATTTTTGGCTTATTGGTGATCATTCTTACAACGCCTGCTTGAGAACTCGCTCCAAAGAGTGTTCCCTGTGGCCCAGATAGAACCTCTATACGTGCTACGTCTGCTGCATAGACATCTAAGTTTCTTCCTGGTTGAGCAAGTGGTTGCTCATCAAGATAGAAAGATACATTGGGTGCAAGACCAGCAACACCTGCTGTTGTTAGGTTTGGTGTTGTCGATGCAAGTCCACGGATATAGATCGTGCTTTGTCCAGGTCCTGATCCACCAGCAGTGACACCAGGCAGTTGAAGAAGATAGTCCTCAAAAGTATTGATACCAGATTGCTCCAGTGACTCCTCTGTAAGAGTCTGAACTTGTAAAGGAACATCTTGAAGCGTTTCTTCTTTTTTTCTTGATGTGACTACAATCTCTTCAATAGCAGATTGTGCACTGATATTGGAAGTAGCTAAAACAGCTCCTGCAGCGACTAAGGTTGCAGCTGATTGTGTCTTACTAATATTATGTTTTTTCTTTATGGCCTTTGTTCTTCGTAAAGCCTTAAGTTGTTTTCTTGTCATGAGTAATCCCCCACTTTGACGAGTAAATAATAATAATTTACGAAACAGTCTAGTATATTTGCCCTAAAATTTATAGAACTCATTCGAATTATGGCCTGAAACCCCCGTAAATAGGGGTTTCAGAGTAAAAATAATGGTCTTTTTAGAGCCTAATATGAGTTAATTAGAATAATTACTTGACTGTGATTAAAGATAATATAGATTGTCTGAAAGCCATTTCTCTTAGAAATATGTCTAAAAAAAGAACTTTCTCAACTCATTATGCTTAAAAGTATCGATTACAGAAGATTCTTTATTTCTCTGTTCCTTGTCTCATCTTTTGTGGGAATTACGCTTGTCAATCTTGATACTGCGAGCAAGCTCTTTAATAGCACACAGTCATTTATAGCCAATAATTTTGGATGGCTGATTATTTTATGTGCAAATGGTTTTCTGATTTTTTGTATATGGATGGCTATCAGTCGCTTTGGGGGGATTAGACTGGGTGGAACTGATGCAAAACCTGAGTTTAGCTTTATAAATTGGATTGCCATGTTATTCAGTGCAGGACTGGGCATTGGTGTAATATTCTACTCAGTTGCAGAACCTATCTTGCACCTTAACTCTGCCGCACTCTTTGAGGATGGGTCATCTTCCTTTAACGATCGAGCAACATTGTCAATGAATCTGACTTATCTTCATTGGGGTTTTCATGCTTGGTCTATTTATGGTGTTGTGGGTTTGTGTTTTGCTTATTTTGCATTCAATTTAGGAAGGCCTTTCAGGGTCAGCTCATTCTTTCTAGACGACGGCCTACAAAGCTCATGGAGTCGAGTTATCGTGGATGTTTTTGCAATTCTTGCAACAGTCTTTGGTATTGCAACTTCATTGGGTTTGGGAGCCTCTCAGATTAGCACAGGACTTGAGTATGTCGGCATTGCAAACTCAACACTCATGGGTACATTCTGGATCATTATCTTTATTACTATTTTAGGGCTCATCAGTGTGGTTTTGGGTTTAAATGCAGGTATAAAGAGACTTTCACAGTTCAATATGATTTTGTGTGGTCTTTTTTTAATCACGATCTTTTTATCTGGACCTACAGCTTTTATTCTCGATGGATTCGTAGAAAATATCGGTACGTATCTTCAAAATTTCATTAGCCTCTCTGCCAATGTAAATGCTTATAGAGACACAGAGTGGCAAAATGCTTGGACGCTCTTTTACTACTGTTGGTGGTTTGCATGGTCACCTTTTGTTGGGCTCTTTATTGCTAGAATTTCTTATGGAAGAACGATTAAAGAGTTTATCCTCGGGGTTGTTTTATTGCCCTCATTGATTGTTTTCATCTGGTTAAGCGTTTTTGGAAACGCAGCAATATATCAGGAGCTTACATCAGCTGGATCGCTTGCGAATGTAATCAGTGAAAATATCTCAGCATCTCTTTTCGTCTTCTTAGAGCAATACCCTGGCGCAAAAATCCTAATGGTTGTTTCTTTAGTCAATATTGTGACGTTTTTTGTAACCTCCTCTGATTCAGGAGCGCTGGTCAGCGCCATGATGACCTCATCAAATGAACTCGATTCTAGAGAAGATGCTCCTGCATTATTATCGAGAATAGTTTGGGCGCTTATGCTAGGAATAATCGCTATTATTCTCTTGTCTGGAGGTGGTTTATCGGCTCTTCAAACATCTGTCATTGCAACCGGTCTGCCCTTTGCATTAATCGCATGTATTGCTGCCAGAAACTTGTATGAAAAATTAAAGATTGAATCCAATTAAAAAAGATTGATTCCAATAAATTTTAGTGGTCAGATGATCCTTGTGATGACCATAGAATTCAATAAACCCAATACCAATGGCCTCTAAATTTCCAACTGATGCAGAAGTCGTCATAGTTGGCGTCGGTGGCATTGTAGGATCCATGCTTGCATACTGGTTTACAGAGTTAGGCCAAAAGAATATTGTAGGGCTAGAAAAATCCAGTGTAATCCCATCAGATATGGGTTCAACTGCACATGCTTCAGATTTTGTCTACAACACAACTCACGACAAACTTGGTAATTGGTCAACTGCCTTCAGTCGAAATTTCTATGATGACAATGGATTCTTTTTAAAGAAAGGTGGCCTAGAAATCTGTCGAAAAGACGATGACGTTCTTTGGGAGGAACTGAAAAGAAAGGTGGCTTCAGGCAAAGCATTTGGTACCAATGTCACCTTGATCTCTGCTGCTGAAGCCAAAGAAAAATTTCCTCTACTGGATGAAGAATCAATTCGAGGAGCAATGTGGGATCCAGATGCGGGCCTCGTTACACCTCGATCACAAGATGTTGTTCGTTTTGCAGTTGAGCACGCCAAGAAAAAAGGGGGGCTCAAAACATATGCTGATACTCCAGCAACAGGTTTTGAAATTGAAAATGGACGCATCACCGCTGTAAAAACAGACAAAGGAACAATTAAAACCAAGAAAGTTGTTATTGCGTCTGGAATCTGGGGCCCATTGGTTGGCAATATGGCTGATGTTCCAATTCCATTGATGCCTGTTGAGCACCCATTATTATTCTTTGGTCCACTTCCAGAAGCTCAGGGAGCTGAGGACTTTCTTGTTTATCCGCTCATGAGAGACCAAGGAAACTCAGCTTATGTCAGAGATACTGGCAAGCTACATGGTGGAATGTTGGAGTGGGGTTTTTATGAAGACAAAAACCCGAGATTGGTCGATGCCGAGGACATTGGCAATCCAGATAAAACCATGATGTCTGACTCTATGAGATATCTGGATCTTGAAGAGGTCGCTGAACCTTTAGAAAAAGCATTTGAGACCACACCAATACTTACAGAACTTGGCTGGGATGAGAGAAGTTCCTTTAATGGTCTATTGTCTGTTACCCCAGATGGTGGTTCTTTAATTGGTGAAAGCCCAGAATTAAGAGGCTTTTGGTTGTGCGAAGCAGTCTGGGTGAAAGATGGTCCTGGCTGTGCCAGGCTCTGTGCTGAATGGATGACCAATGGTAAGACGCAGATGGATATACACTCATTTGATATCGCTAGATTTTATCCCGCACAAAAAGAAAAAGCTTTTGTGAAATCAAGATCTTTTGAGAATGCACAAACTATATACACTCCTCCGGTACATCCAAAGGAACCTTATATCAGTAGTCGTGAATTATACGTCAGTCCTTTTTATGCAAGAGAAAAAGAACTGGGTGGTCACTTCGAAAATGAGATTGGAGGATGGGAGCGAGCATTTGCCTATGAAAGCAATCGGGAAAAACTAGAAAGCTACATAAAGCAAGTCCCAGTTAGAGAAAATGAATGGGACAGAAGGCATGTACCATACGAAATTGCCAATGCTGAACATTTAGCAATGAGTGATTCAGCTGGAATGATAAATTTATCTCATTTTGCAATTGTTGATATAGAGGGCCCAGATGCAGAAAGGATGCTAGAGGACCTCTCAGTTGCTAAAGTTGGCGGTGATACCCCTGAGGATAAGATCATCTATACAAATTTCTTAGATGAGGATGGAGGCGTTCATGCTGACCTGACTATCTCACGCTTGAAATCTGATTGTTATCGAGTTGTCACTGGTGGTGCCGACGGAAACCGTGATTGGGTCACAATGCGAAATTACAGAGATGATATGGGTTTTGATGCAGACATGAAGATTCGCACGCATGACTTGGCAACATTGGGATTATGGGGCCCTAAAGCAAAAGATGCATTGGGTCATTTCATAGATCCCAATGAAATCAGCATAGAGAACTTTCCTTTTGTTGCAGCAAAACACCTGACACTCAATCTATCTGGTGGTAAATCAATTGATGTTTGGGCCGCAAGAATTTCTTATGTTGGAGAAAGTGGCTGGGAAATATACTTAAACAACGACAGTGAGGAAGGTCTTGCTCTTTATGATTCGTTACTTGAGGTTGGGGTTGTTCCAGTGGGAATTGAAACTTATGCCAATAGTCGTCGATTAGAGAAAAGTTTTAGGCTTCAAGGCGCAGACTTATTGACTGAATACAATGCTTGTGAATCAGCCGTTCATAGACCTAAAGTTAAGGAAGCAAACTTTCATGGAAAATCAGCACATCTAATTCATAGAGAAGAAGAACCTTCTGCAATTCTCTGCACCATGACATTGGATGATCTAGAAGTCTCTGGCAATGGCACTCGATACCCTGTGGGCATATCCCCAATCATTGACCCAGATACAGGCGAAGTGCCGATAGACAGCAAAGGACGAAGATCTTATACAACAAGCATGTCTTACTGCCCATCAATAGGGAAACATGTTGTGATGGGATACCTTCCTAGAGATATTGCAAATCCTGGTAAGCAGCTTTCACTTGAATACTTCAATGAAAATGGGGATGGAATCTATCCCTTGACCGTTGAGATTGCTGGCAAAGGATGCCTCTATGACCCTAAAAACGAAAAGGTTCGTTCTTAACTTGATTGAGGTGAGATAAGCACATGCCTGAAAGAAAAAGAAGAAGACAAGGTGGCGGAAGAAGAAAAAAATTAGCTGCCAGAGAACAGGGTTCTACAGATTATCGGCCCTATATAGAGCGAAAGATCCCATATTTTGAGATATTAGATGAGGAAGGTCTTGCTTCAATCGAAAAAAATGCAGACATTCTTCTTGAGGAAATTGGAATCGAGTTTCGTGATTTCCCTAAAGCAATTGAGTTATTTAAAAATGCTGGTGCAGATATCGATGGAGAGAGAGTTCGCTTCCCACAAGGCTTATGTCGAGAGCTTATTCAATCAAATGCTCCAAGCGAATATACACAACATGCGAGAAATCCAAAAAATAATGTCGTCATTGGTGGGAAAAATACAGTACTTGTTCCCGCTTATGGGCCACCATTTGTAAGGGATCTAGATAAAGGCCGAAGATACGCCACACTAGAAGATTTCCAAAATTTTGTAAAATTAGCCTACATGAGTCCTAACCTTCATCATTCTGGTGGAACGATATGTGAGCCTGTTGATGTCCCTGTAAATAAACGCCACTTTGACATGATATATAGCCATATCAAATACAGCGATAAGCCTTTTATGGGTTCTGTGACACATCCCGAAAGAGCTCAAGATACGGTCGCAATGGCAAAACTGGTTTTTGGTGAAACCTTTGTCGAGGAGAATACTGTATTAACAAGCCTGATCAATGCAAATTCACCACTGACATTTGATGACACAATGCTTGGTGCTGCCACAGTTTATGCAGAAAGCAATCAAGCGACCATGATTTCACCCTTTATTTTGGCTGGTGCGATGTCGCCGGTCACAATAGCAGGTACAGTGACACAGATTCTTGCTGAAGCGCTTGCAGGAATGGCTTATATTCAGCTTGTCAAACCAGGGGCCCCTGTTATTTTTGGAACGTTTGCAAGTGCAGTCTCTATGCAATCTGGTGCACCAACGTTTGGTACCCCTGAACCCAGTCATGTTATGACAATTGTGGGCGCGTTGGCCAGACGATTGGGTGTTCCATTCAGAAGTGGTGGCGGGTTATGTGCGTCAAAAATACCCGATGCTCAAGCTGCT
>Ga0066371_10000226_pt1 | contig 12763 bp, 15 predicted proteins | sample Knorr_S15_td_DCM_FD_71214 | JGI IMG/M metagenome (GOLD analysis project Ga0066371, IMG submission 71214) | Marine microbial communities from Southern Atlantic Ocean transect - Knorr_S15_td_DCM_ad_63m_LV_B | ecosystem: Environmental > Aquatic > Marine > Oceanic | place: Southern Atlantic ocean... | reverse complement strand
TTCCCATAGGCACAGCTCTAATAAAAACATTCTCTTATCAAACCAATGAAGGAGGGACACTCCTGCTTGAAACACGTTTATTACTGAACAAACAAGATGGATGGGATGCACTTACATATGTTTGGGATATCGATAGTGGAGATGCTTACTTGGCACTTGGCGGGAAAACCATCGAAGTGACTGATGTCATTACACCAACGAATGAAAACTTCATAAGATATAGAGCCCCGAATAAGAATCAATGCAAGGAATGTCATTTAAAAGATGATGCTGTTGAGCCCATAGGTCCGAAACCAAGAAACATCAATAAAGCGATCGCTTATGAGAATGGAATAGAGAACAATCAAATCGATCACTGGGCAGTTATTGGGTTTCTAGAAGAAAAGCCTTATTCAAATGACTCAATGGTTAATGCATTCAATAAGAATCATGATATCAATATGAGAGCAAGGTCATATTTAGATATAAATTGTGGTCATTGTCATTCCCCACAAGGTTCTGCTAGTTCATCGGGTCTTTATTTGTCAATTAAAGACGAAGAATTTGGTGTATTTAAGAAACCTGTTGCAGCAGGAAGAGGGAGTGGGGGGCTGAGTTATTCAATCGTTCCTGGACATCCCGAGGAATCAATACTTCTATTCCGCATGCTTTCAAATGAGCCAGATGTCATGATGCCTGAATCAGGAAGATCTCTTATGCACGTCGAGGCAATTGAACTCATTAGAGAATGGATCAGTGAAATGAAATGATGGAAAAGAAAAACATTAAGACGAGAAAAAAGTCACCCGCACATGCCACCTCAAAAATTCATGAGACAAAAAAAACATACAAAAGAACCAATCAGAAAAAAGAAATTAAAGATTTGATAAAGGAAGATTCATAAAGTTTCTTGAAATGACACAAATTATAAATACATCATTGATTATAGGCTTAGGGGGATTCATAGGAACCGTTTTTAGGTTTCTAATTGGTTCACTAATAGACAAATCATTTGCCACATCATTTCCAATTGGAACATTATTAGTAAATTTGATTGGATGCTTCTTGATTGGATTGGTCTCAGGTTATTTCTCACAGAAATTAGGAGATCAAACGCAATTATTTTTCTTTCTTACTGTGGGAATTCTTGGTGGATTTACAACATTTTCAGCCATTGCATTGGATTCACAAGTTTTCATAGAAAATGGAGAGTTCCTAAAGATGATCTCCTACATTTTTCTTCAAGCCATACTTGGCATTATTTTATGTTTGATTGGTTACAATCTTATAAAAAATTAAAATGAATGATCAAAACAAGACCGCACTTATAACAGGCGCTTCAGCAGGAATTGGAAAGTCTTTTGCAGAAGTATTTTTTAAAAATGGTTTTAATTTAGTTCTTACTGCACGAAGGATAGATAGGTTAAATGCTCTCAAAGAGAACCTACTGCAGTCATCAATGAATCAAAAGATAGATATTTTTCCAGCTGACCTCAGTGAAGAAGAGGCTCCACAACAGATATTTAACTTTTGTAAAGAGCGAAATATCCATATTGATGCATTGGTTAATAATGCAGGCTATGGCAACCCCAAAGCTTTTGAAAAAATTAAATGGGATGATCACTCCGATTTCTTACAGGTGATGATCAGTTCTGTGACTCAAATGATTCATAACTTTTTACCTGGAATGATTGATAAACAATATGGAAGAATCATTAATGTTGCATCTTTAGCCCCCTATATTCCTCCCGCAGATAGAGGCGGTCTTTATAGTCCAGTAAAGATCTATCAAATCAAACTCTCTGAGGGCATTCATTTTGAATATATGGATCAGAATATCTATTGTACGGCACTCTGTCCTGGCCTTACCAGGAGTGAGTTTCACATCGCTGCAGATATGCCAGAAGTTGCAAATACACCTGAGTTCTTATGGATGACTTCAGAGCAAGTAGCAGAACAAGGATACAATGCAGTAATGAGCGGAAAAAATTTAGTTATTAATGGTTGGTTAAATAAGTTCTTTGCATTAATCTCAATGATTATTCCAAAGAATTTAACCAAGATAATCGGTAAATACTTAACTAAAAAAAGGATGCCAAATTGAGTAAATCTATGAAAACAAAGAAGCGGTCTATATATTTTTCAATGATTATTCATTTCTTTGTATTAAATATCATTGCTCAGGAAATCAATGATGAACCAAATACAATGGATATGCCTATCAATCAATCTCCAATCCAATCTGGAGAGATACCTATGGACCTTGAAGAGGATTATCGTGAAGATACTTCTATTGATAATGAGTTAAATAAAAACTCGGAAAGCATAGAAGTATATATTAAAGGAAAAGCAACAGTTATTGATGGAGACACAATTATCATCGATAACACTAAAATCAGGTTCAGTGGCATCGATGCACCCGAGTCGTATTATTATGGAATGACACAATATTGTGAACGACCTAATGGGAAAATATGGGCTTGCGGAAAGAAAGCTACTGCCGCATTAAAGAAGCTGATCGGTAAACACGAAGTTGAGTGCACAGATGAAGGTGAAGATAAATATGGAAGAACGCTTAGTATCTGTTATGCAAACGGTGTCGACTTACAATCAGAAATGGTCAGAACTGGAATGGCAGTTGCCTACATACGCTACTCGACTCGATATGAGGAGGAGATGATAGAGGCAATGATAAATAGAACAGGTATCTGGAGCGGTGATTTCCTGGATCCTGAAGACTGGAGAAGACAAAATCGAAAGCGAGATTAGCTTAACCTATCCGCTCATAACCCTTGGCCATCGGTCATGAATGCTGTGTTCAAGCTCTGGCTCAATTGTTACTACGTACAGTCTCTGCTCTTGTTTCTCTACAGCAACTAAGCCCTGCATCCACTGTCCTTTGACCAGGTCAAACCAATGACTTTTCCCCTCATGATCTTTTTCCATAAAGCTTTGGACAGGTATCTTGACAGGTTTTGGAAACCATCTATCCCAGACCCCAGAATGAATTGAATCCAGTCTTGCCCATCCTCCTAATGGAAGTTTTCCTGATTGCCCTTTTCTTCTTCCCCAAAGTACCAATTTTGTACCACTTTCTTTTGTTATGACTGGAAGCTTCGCCTTTGGGTTGGGAAAGTACACTCTCATGTGTTCCCCATTATGTGTATATGAAGCTCCGCCACACATGACATTAAATTGTTTGTCTATGACCAGATGGTTTCCAAGCTGGCGCAATCACATCTGGCATGCTTGATCTATGCATTAAGTTACTGGGCGCGATCGTTAGGCTGCCATATTTCTCATTGATTAAATCTATGACTCTGTTTTTTATGGCAATATTTGCATGTTCGCCTTGTTCTAGGAAATCAATTTGCTGATTTGATTTTTGTGGATTAAGAGCGGTAACTTGTATTTGATGAATGCCTTCCCCATGCCATTTATGTTTTATCATTTTTTCTCCGAGTTGCATGATCTTTATTCCATCATCAATAGAATAAGCAAGCTTTAGTTTTGATCCTATCCAGCCATTTTTAGATTTCAATCCAATAAAAAAGGCCGAAGATTTGAAGTCATGCTTTCTGAGTCGAGATCCGACTTTTTCACTCATGTGTTGTAAATACATAAGGATGGTTCTTCTATCACGAGTATCTGGAGGCATGACTTTTCCATGGCCTATTGATTTTGGTGGAGCAACAATGGTTTGTATTTGTTCGGGATCTTTACCTTGAGCCATCAACCAAATTCTTCGACCGGGATGTCCAAAGTGTTTACCAAGAACACTGATTGGAATATTTCTCATATCGCCACATTTATATACCCCATGTGAATTAAGAAATCTTTTGATGCCTTTTCCAATTCCACATAATTGATCTACTGGAACATTTCTTAATTTAGACTCAGCATCAAAAGGAGGGATGATTGTTATGCCGTAAGGTTTGTCTTGTTTAGCAGCATATTTTGCAGTTGTTTTATCTCCGCTTATACCAACTGAACAAGATATGCCCGATACATCACATACAAGATCTTGAATCCTTTTTGCTATTTGTTCAGGCGAATGAATGATTTTCTTGCAGTGAGTTAGATCTAAGAATGCCTCGTCAACAGAGAAGACTTCCATATCAGGAGTGATGGTTTTAAGTGCAGACATGATGCGGGTAGAAATTTGCGCATATCTTTTAGGTCTAGATGGTCTTTGAATGATATCCGGACATAGTTTTCTAGCCTCCTTTAATCGCATGCCAGTCTTGATACCCCAAGAACGGGCTTCGTAGGAGCAGGTGATGATACAAGTTCCCTGTAGACCATTGGTAACACCAACAGGTCTTCCATATAACTCTGGACAGTCCAGCTGCTCAATGGATGCAAAGAAAGAATTCATATCAACCAAAGCGATAATTCTTGGCCAAGAATCTTTATTGGTAGCTTCTAAGTTGGCCAACAACCACTCCCTGTATTTGTATACGCTCAGCCTCATATGCAATTGCTTCCATGGATTTATTTTCTGGAATGAGGAGGATCATACCTTTGGGCAGTCTCTTAAAACGCTTCAATGTTGCCTCGATTCCGTCGATAAGAGCGACAACAATATCACCATTATTGGCAGTATTTTGATGTTTGATGATCACTGTATCTCCATCGAGGATACCGGCATCCATCATTGACTCACCGGTTACCTGTAAGGCGAATCTGTCTGGATTCATTATAAAGTCTGCAAGATTGATCTCATGTCTGTCTTCAATTGCTTCAATCGGTTGTCCAGCTGCTATGCGTCCCAATAGTGGAATAATGGGAGCGATGGATTGATTTTCATAGGCTTCAAGGTTAAGACATATACCTCTTTTTCGATTGGATGCTATGCTCAGTAATTTTTTGGATTCAAGAGACTTAATGTATCTGTGTACAACACCTCTGGACTTAATACCGATCCCATCAGCAATTTCTGTAAGGGTAGGCGAACAGCCCTTTTCAATGCAGTACTTTTGAATAAATTTTAAGGTTTTGGTTTCGCTGGGAGTTAACATTTTTTTCTCAATTTTTTATTAGTTGAAATAATAGAGAACAAAGAGAGAACATTCAATAGAATATTATTAATTTTTTAAATTTTTTTAAAGGTCCAGCGCTATTCGATAGTTGCCTACCAAAAGGATATAAAGTTTAATAACCTCTTATGCAACATCAAATATAGTGTGCGATAAAATATGTCACCCATTGATTTAATCATCAGAGCTCTAGGAATTCTTTTTGGGTTAGGAGTATTGGTCCTTTCTTTCATTTTTGGCGCTTTTATATTGATGACCATTGTTGGACTCTTGATCCTAGCGATCATTGGTTTCTATGTGCGAGGTTTCTTTATGAAGAGGGAAAAAAATAAGGATTCAGATGAGACAATAATTGATGCAGAATATACGATTCTAAATGATAGAGAAAACGATGATCGATCGAATTGATGAATATAAATCTCGAAGAAAGAAACGAAAGTTAAGACGCATTGCATTCGCTTTGCTTTTTACAGGTTTCGCAGTCTTGCTCTCTTGGTTTTTTGAGTCTCAGGTAACAACAACGGTTATTATTACCACACATGCTGAACTTGAAACCGACTTAAATTCAAATTCTGGCCTCAGTGATCAAGGCATCAAAAGAGCAAATTCACTGGCATCAACTTTGTCATCAGTTGATGTGGTTTCTGGTGTTGATGCGATATATGCAACCACTTATCGAGCAACTCAGGAAACAGCTGAGCCAATATCTCGGCTCTTAGATTTGCCTATCAATATTGTTGATCAGGATAATATTGAGGAATTCATCGAATCAATTAAAGACGACCATTCAGGTCAAATTATTCTCATTGTGGCTCACTCTGAGAATCTATCTAAGCTTGTTGTTGAGCTCCAGGGAAGTAAAAATATTAATACTGAATCTCTGAATAAGAATGATCAGCTTTTTATTGTGACTGTCCCATGGTTCGGTAAAGTCAAAACACTGCAACTGACATATGGGGCTTAAAAATATATTAAAGACTTTAATATTTGATTAGAATGACCGCCATGGACAAAAAGAATTCATATAACTTACAAGATTTAATGGACTGTGCCAAAGAAAAGCTGTTTGGCCCAGGAAATGCAAGACTCCCACTGCCACCAATGTTAATGATCGATCGCATCACTCACATCAGCGATTCAGGTGGGGAATACGATAAAGGAGAAATCATTGCAGAATTGGATATCAAGAAGGATGCATGGTTTTTCGATTGCCATTTTTTTAAAGATCCGGTCATGCCAGGGTCACTCGGTGTTGATGCCATGTGGCAACTCATAGGTTTTTTCCTAGGTTGGTCTGGAGGACAGGGGAGAGGTAGAGCACTGGGTGGAGGTAAAATCAAGTTCTCTGGCCAAGTAACACAGCAAACTAAATTGCTTACCTATCATCTTCATATTAAAAGAGTGATTCGTTCTAAGCTGATGATGGGTATCGCGGATGCCACACTGAAAGCCGATGATAAAATCATCTATACCGGACAAGATCTTAGAGTCGGCCTATTCACTGATCTATCAGAGATATAATTATGAGAAGAGTCGTAGTTACCGGAATCGGGATCGTTAGTTCTATTGGTAATAACAAAGATGAAGTTTTGGATTCTCTAAAGAAAGGCACTTCAGGAATTGATTATCGAAAAGATTTCGAAGAAATGGGCCTCAAGAGCCGTATTGCTGGTTCAATTAAGCTTGATCTAAAAGAGCATGTCGATAGGAAACTAAAACGCTTCATGAGTGATGGCATTGCTTTTAACTATCTTGCTATGAAAGAAGCGGTAGAAGACAGCGGACTTTCTGAAGAGCAGGTCAGCGATATTCGAACTGGATTGATCATGGGTAATGGTGGAGGATCACCAGAAACTGTTGTGTTTGGTGCTGACTCCCTAAGAGAGAAAGGAAAAGTGAGTCCATTTCTTGTGACTCGATCGATGGCAAGTGGCAACTCAGGCGTCTTGGGTACTGCATTTAAAATCAAAGGTATCAACTATTCAATCAGTTCAGCATGTGCTACGAGCGCACATTGCATTGGCAATGCAGCAGAACTGATTCAGTTTGATAAACAAGATGTCGTTTTTGCTGGTGCAGGCGATGAAGTTCATTGGGTTCTGGCATCATTTTTTGACGGCATGAAAGCACTTTCAACAGCTCATAATGATAACCCTCAAATTGCTTCAAGACCATTTGATTCTAATAGAGATGGTTTTGTCATCTCTGGGGGAGGCGGGGTTCTTGTATTAGAAGAATACGAACATGCGGTTGCCAGGGGAGCTGATATTTATGGAGAGCTTGTTGGCTATGGAGCCACATCAGATGGATTCGATATGGTTCAGCCATCCGGAGAAGGTGCAATGCGATGCATGCAACAAGCAATGCAAGACAATAATCAAATTGATTATTTGAATGCCCATGGAACAAGCACGCCTGTGGGTGACATGAGAGAACTAGAGGCAGTCAGGAAAGTATTTGGAGAAGACACACCAAAGATCACTTCAACCAAATCCTTAACAGGACATTCTCTCGGTGTTGCAGGAGTTCACGAAGCAATCTACACCATACTCATGCTTCATCATGATTTTATTTCACCATCAATTAATATTGAGGATCTTGATGAGAATGCTGAGGGCTTTAACATAGTCACAGATCTTATTGAAGAAGCAGGACTTAATACGGTGATGTCAAACAGTTTTGGTTTTGGAGGCACCAATGCCTCACTTGTATTTAAAAAATAATCTAATCTTTATGCCGCCATATATGAAGAGCCAGATAAGACTGGAAAGGATCAACTAATTCGACTAAGTCATGAGGAGTGACACTTGAGTTCTCACAGATTTCCTCGATCCCTTTTCTTAACATTAAGTCACCATCAGACCATACATTCGTTTTCCCCAGATAGAAGATAGCAATCATCTCGGCTGACCAATCACCAAAACCCCAGAGACTCTTGACTAAATCTTTATATTCTTCATAAGGCAATTCTTGAATAATACCCATGGATATAGAGCCATTCCTAATGGCTTCTTTGGCACCCATTATTGATCTAATTTTATTCTGTGATAGACCATTGTCTCTGATTGAATTGAAATTCTTCTCATCGAAGTAATCAATCAGCTCTAGATTTAAATCTTCAGCTGATGCAGTGACCTTACGCCAAATACTTTTAGCTGCTTTGTATGAGAGTTGCTGCTCTACTACCGTTTGAGCAAAACAGTCAAAAACATCTAGATTTTTTGGCACATCGATGGAAATTACTCCATTTTGACTGACAATCTTGCTCAATAGAGAACAGTGTTCATTCCCTATTCTTATTAGGTGATTATGTGCTTTTATACTCATTATATAAGTGCCCACTATTGGGAAATATTTTCTTTTTTTTAGATGATTATTTGTTCGAAAGTATAATGTAAAGAGATGGAATATTTCCTATGAAATCAGCAAAAGTAATAATTATTGGTGCAGGCCCGGTAGGAACATTCGTGGCTTACTGTCTTGCTGAGTATGGTATTGATACCATTCTTCTTGAGTCAGAGTCCTCGTGTGAAACTGATATGAGGGCTTCTACATTCCATCCTTCAACTCTAAAATATTTAGATAACCTAAATTTGGCTAATGAACTTATTGAGAAAGGGTTAAAGGCTCCTATATTTCAATACAGAATAAGGGCCACTGATGAGATCCTAGAATTCAATCTTGAAGAGTTAAATGATGTATTGGATTTCCCTTTCCGATTGCAATGCGAACAATATAAATTTGCAAGAATGTTGGCCGAGAAGCTAGATAATCATAACAATTCCTCTGTGATGTTTAACCGAGAGCTCATTTCTTTTTCTGATACCGAGAAAAGAGTGAAACTTAAAGTAGACCATAATGGAACCATAGAAGAATATGAATGCGACTATCTAATCGGAGCAGATGGTGCCAATAGTGTTGTAAGAAGAAAGCTAGGAATTGAATTTGGTGGTTTTACATATAAAGAGAAGTTCTTTACTTTGAGTACTGAAGAGCCACTTGAGGATTATTTTAATGAATTATCCTATGTAAATTACGTCTCTGATCCTGATGAGTGGTTTGTTCTACTTAAAGCGCCAAGTGCATGGAGAATACTTGTACCTGTTGATGAAAATCTAGACGATGATGTAATTACATCAGATGATTATGTTAAGAATATTTTCAAGAGAGCTTTGAATTCTGATGATCATATTGAAACCATTCATAGGACAATTTACAGAGTTCATCAAAGAGTGGCTGATACTATGCGTTCTGGCAAAATAATTCTTGCTGGAGATTCAGCTCATCTGAACAATCCCCTTGGTGGTTTTGGAATGAATGGGGGGCTCCATGATGCATGGAATCTAGCCAAACAACTAGATCAAATAATCAATCAAAATAAAGATGAAGAGCTCTTAGATCTCTATGATCGTCAGAGAAGAACTGTAATGAATGACTTCATTCAAAAGCAAACTATTAGAAATAAGAAGATGATCGAAGAGACTGGAAATGATAAATATTCCTCAGAGTGGAATCGCATGAGAAATATACATCTAAATGATACTGAAAGGAGAGAATATATGTTCAGACAAACAATGGCACAGAGCTTACTCAGGGAAGCCGAAATATCATGAAAGATGTATTGGGTTGGAGGGCGCTATTTGGTGTACTTGGCCCATCTACGAATACTGTAGTTCAACCAGAATTTGATCAAATGAGACCTGCTGGAGTGACCAATCATTACAGTAGGATTTTTACACCTAATGCGAATGCTGTAAGCAATGACACTTTTATGAATGCAACATTGGTTATTGCTGAGAACGTGCTTGATGCAGTTGATAGTGTTATGACTTGTTCACCTACTTACTTAGTTATGGGAATGTCAGCAATCACTTTTTATGGTGGCGTTAATGGGGCAGAAGACTTTAAGAAAGAGGTAAAAGATAGATCAGGATTGTCTGTAAGTATTGGCTCTGATTCAACAAAAAATGCTTTAAATGCATATGGCGGCATTAAAAATGTGGCCTTCTTTTCACCTTATTTTCCTGCTGCAAATCAGCAAGTCTTACGCTACCTTGAAGAATCTGGTTTCAGTGTAAAGAAAGATTTGTGCCTTGAATGTAACTCATGGACAGACATTGCTAAAGTTAATAAAGATATTATGTATTCAAGTCTTAAAAGCATAGATAATGATGATGTTGATGCATTGATTCAAGTTGGAACAAACCTTCCTATGGCCACTTTTGCTGAAGAATTTGAATCAAAATTTGAAAAGCCAATCATTCCAATTAATACCGCAACATATTGGGATGCTTTAAGACGAAATCATATCACTGACAAGATCAATGGTTTTGGCAAGCTTCTTTCCGAGTATTGACTTGATTGAAAAAATACAAGAATTTAAATTAGGATATCGAGCTCTCATTGGAGCAATGGTTGGAGCAGGTTGTGGTCTATCTTCAATCAGTTTCTATACACATGGCGTTTTTGTCAGTGCGATTTCTCAAGATACTGATTGGTCAAGAGGTCAGATTCAGTTAGGCGTCAGCATTATGATACTGATGGCTATAATCACAGCCCCATTAATCGGCTCTCTGGTTGATCGATATGGAGCAAGGCTTATTGCACTATTTTCTATCCCACTTTACGGATTAGCTATGTCCTCTTTTATCTTTGTAGGAGAGGATATTAATCATTACTATTTTGTATGGGCTCTGATGTCCATCATTGCTGCTGGGACACTTCCAGTTACATGGACGAGGGTAGTTAATCAATGGTTTGATAGGTCAAGAGGCATCGCACTCGGTATAACTTTAGCCGGAACAGGGATTGCCGCAACATTTGGCCCAATCTATGTCACTTCACTAATTGAAGATTTTGGTTGGAAAACATCCTATCTGTTATTGGCATTGACTATTTCAATGATTTCCTTACCAGTTGTCTATCTTTTATTCAAAGAACCAGATGAAGCAGAGATCTCTGAAAATGATATGGACGAAAATCCAAATTCAATTTCAGGAGTCAGTTTTAAGGAAGCAATTAAAGGGCGACAATTTTGGTTTATTGGGATTGCTCTGATTTTTGCTGCAGGCGGTATATCAGGGTTAATCACTAATTCTGTTCCAATGCTAATTGATAAAGGTTTTTCACTTAAGGATGCAGCAAGTCTGGCTGGCTTGATTGGTGTAAGCGTTATACTGGGAAGATTAATAGTGGGAATACTTCTGGATTACTTCTGGGCTCCTTTGATCGCTGCAATCTTCTTATCAGCCCCTTTTATTTCTGCAATTATTCTTGTTGGCAATGTCGATTCAGGCATGATGATTTCAATATCAATGATTATTATTGGACTAGCTGCAGGCGCTGAACTTGACTTGCTTGCATTCCTTGCAAGTCGTTATTTTGGACTCAAAGAGTATGGAAAACTATATGGGTCTCTATATGTATTCTTCTCAATTGGTGCAGGTTTAGCCCCAGCTTTATTTGGAAGATACTTTGATATCAATGGTGATTACACATTCCTCTTATATCTAGTCATTGGCACTTCACTCTTAAGTGGAATTCTAATGCTAAGATTGGGTGACTACCCATCCCTAAAAGACACGATTAATTGAAGATCTATCTTTTGTGACTTGATGGTGTCCATTATTGAGACAAATTATCGTTTAACCTTGTTGCATCAATATCTAAGCGATAATCTTGGTTTGTTAGTCAAATAAAGGGGATTTCAACGATGACCAAATTTAAATCAATAGCTAGTTATTTAACTTCCTTGCTAGCCATTACAATTATATTAACCATACCCTCTAATCAGGCCTTCGCTCAAGAAGGAGCTGCACTTGAAGAGTTGGTTGTTACTGCTCGAAAGAGAGAAGAGAATGTTCTAGATGTGCCTTTATCTATTACTGCACTTACTTCTGAAAATATCGAAGCAAAAGGTATTGGAGAGTTTAAAGATATTATCTCCTTTACCCCAGGATTTCATTTTGCTGAGCATTCGGTGGGAAGAGCTGATAGATCAAACAGAATCCTTGTCATAAGAGGAATGCATATCAGTCAAGAGAATGACCACCAACAAGCTGCGACTGTCTTTGTTGACGGCGCTCCAATGCATGGAAGTGTCATTGCTGGCCTTGAAGATGCAGAGCGTATCGAGGTAGTCAGAGGTCCTCAAAGCGCATACTTCGGAAGAGCAACCTTGGCTGGCGCAGTAAATTTTGTGACCAAGACTCCAGGCCAGGAATCCAAGAGTAAGGTAGTTGCTGAGTTTGGAAAATATGGAACACAAAATTTAGGTGTCTCATTTGAAGGTCCTTTGAGTGATACAGTTTCATATAGAGTAGCGATTAGCTCTCAAGATACAGATGGCCAATATAAGGCTGCTAACGACCCATCTTTGACTCTGGGAGAGCGCTCGACTACAAGTTTTGCAGGAACACTTTATTTTGAACCCAGTGACCGTTTCAATGCAAAAATTAGATTCCACACATGGGAAGATGATGATGGACCTGGTGCAGCTTTTGGTTACGGTGTGAATAATGGAGAGGAATTATTTGACTGTAATCTCCCTAATTCTACACTTGCAGTCAGGAGTGGAGGAGGCAATTGGTTTTGCGGAGTAGCTCCGTTCCCGTCTGCAGAGTATATTCAATATGATGCTGCAATGACTCAACAAAAACAGGATCTGCTCAATGGTGTTGCTTCACCGGGTTTGACCATAGACACGATCACAGACAACCCATTTCTTGATGGCTTTGGTTTCGCTC
>Ga0066371_10000225_pt1 | contig 12792 bp, 8 predicted proteins | sample Knorr_S15_td_DCM_FD_71214 | JGI IMG/M metagenome (GOLD analysis project Ga0066371, IMG submission 71214) | Marine microbial communities from Southern Atlantic Ocean transect - Knorr_S15_td_DCM_ad_63m_LV_B | ecosystem: Environmental > Aquatic > Marine > Oceanic | place: Southern Atlantic ocean... | reverse complement strand
TTTATTTAAAGATTTTTTTATTAGTTTCTGTAATTCTATATTTTGATCATTAAAATATATCTCATTTACTACCTTCTCAGATTTGATTTTATTAAACCCTAATACTTCTAGAGCTTTTAGCGCTTCTGATTTTACATTAAATTTTTCTTGAGCTAAATCTAGATCATTTTTTTCAAATATATCCACTTTATCTTTCAATTCAATTATTAATCTTTGGGCAGTTTTAAGACCAATACCTTTAATAGATTTAATTGTATTTAAATCTTCTGATATTATTGCTTCCTGAATTTCAACAGGAGAGATAGATGAAAGAATAGTTCTGGCAGTACTAGGACCAATTCCAGACACTGAAATCAATTGCCTAAAAAGTTTTCTTTCACTCTTGTTGTTAAATCCAAATAAAATATCGGCATCTTCTTTTCTCTGGAGATGAGTATATATAGTTATATTTTCATCATCTCCTATTTTTTCAAAAGTATATAAGGATATATTAATGTCATAACCTATTCCATTTGCTTCAACAACTATCTTGGTCGGTGATTTTTCTATCAGTCTGCCTTTAATATAGGTTATCATTTATTTCTTACTTTTCTTCTTTGTGAATCAATAGCTGAAATAGCAGCCATATTGACAATCTCTTCAACCGAAGCACCTAATTGTAAAATATGCACTGGCCTATTTAGGCCAATTAAAATTGGCCCAATGGATATTGCGTCATCTAACTCTTTAATTATCTTATATGAAATATTTGCAGAATCAAGATTAGGAAAAATTAACGTATTTACCTTTCTTCCATTCAAATTAGAAAATGGGAATCTATCCCTTAACATTTCTTTGTTTAATGCAAAATCAGATTGAATAGGACCATCAACAATTATTTCTGGATTCTTTTTATGTAAAATCTTGATAGCAGAAGAAATTTTTTCAGCTTCTTCAGAATCAGATGAGCCAAAATTAGAAAATGACAAAATACCAATAATAGGTTCGATTCCAAACATTTTAACTGTCTTAGCAGTATTAATTGCAATTTTTGCCAATTGGTCTGCATTAGGATTAATATTCAAAGATGTATCAGATAAAAACAAAGGGCCTTGTTTTGTCAACATTAGATTTGTTGCAGAAACTCTTTTAATACCCTTTGATTTCCCAATTGTATTAAGAATTGGAATGAAAGCTGAAGGATAACTTCTTGAATAACCTGCTAGCATAGTGTCAGCATCACCAGATAAAACCATCATAGACCCAAAATAGATTCTATCTCTTAGCATTTGCTTGATATCTTTTTGGGTTTTCCCTTTTCTTTTCAAATTTTCAAATAAAACTTTGGCATATTTAGATATTCTTTTTGCCTGCTCTTTATCCTTAGGATCTATAATTGTTACTTTTTCATTAAAGTCTATAGATTTCATCAATTTTTTTATTACTTTTTTTCTTCCCATTAAAATTGGCTCTACAATTCCATCTTCTTTACATATTTGAGCAGCTTTAAGAACATCTAGTTGATCAGATTCTCCAAAAATTAATCTCTTAATTCTAGATTTAGCCCTTCTATGAATTAGTCTCATTAATTTAGTATCATTCCCAATTCTTGAATCCAATATTTCTACATATCTATCCCAATCTTCAATAGGTTCTCTTGCAACACCAGAATCAATAGCAGCCTTTGCAACAGCTGGAGGAACCTCAGTAATAAGTCTTGGATCAAATGGTTTTGGTATTATATAGTCTTTACCAAACACTAGTCTTTTAGTTTCTCCATAAGCAATATTAACTTGCTCTGGCACAGGTTTCTTTGCAAGATTAGCAAGAGCAATTACTGCCGCTTTCTTCATTTCTTCATTTATCTTGGTTGCCCTTACATCTAGAGCTCCTCTAAAAATAAAAGGGAATCCAAGAACATTATTAACTTGATTAGGAAAATCAGATCTTCCTGTAGCCATAATCAAATCTTTTCTTGTAGACATAGCCAGATCATAATTTATTTCTGGATTAGGGTTGGACATGGCAAAAACAATTGGATCTTTAGACATTGTTTTGAGCATTTTAGGTGTTAGTATATCTCCTGTAGATAAACCCACAAAAATGTCTGAATCAATCATAGCCTCCTCCAGAGTGTCTATATTTCTTTTGGTAACAAAAAATTTTTTCTCATCATTTAAGTCAGTCCTTTTTTCATTTATAACTCCTTTACTATCTATCATTATTATATTTTCCTTCTTAAGACCAAATGAGACATACAGTTTCGCACAAGCAATTGCTGATGAGCCTGCCCCAGACATAACTAGCTTAACACTTTTTATCTTTTTCTTAACCAAGTCAATAGCATTTATTAATGCAGCACAAGATATCATTGCCGTACCATGCTGATCATCATGCATTACGGGAATATCTAGACCTTCAATTAAATCTTTTTCAATTTTAAATGCTTCAGGAGCTTTTATATCTTCTAGATTAATACCTCCAAATGTTGGTGATAATGATTTAACTATCTCAACAAATTTCTGTGGATCTTTTTCATTTATTTCTATATCAAATACATCTATATCAGCAAAAATTTTAAACAATAAAGCTTTACCTTCCATTACAGGTTTTGATGCCTCTGGACCAATATCTCCAAGTCCTAGTACAGCCGTTCCATTTGAAATGACAGCAACTAAATTTCCTTTATTTGTATACTTATATGTATTGTCTTTATTATCTTCAATTTCTTGACATGGAATAGCCACGCCAGGGGAATATGCAATTGCAAGATCTCGTTGAGTATTATATTTTTTTGTAGGAACAACCTCTGTTTTTCCAGGTTTTGGTTTAGCGTGATAAACTAAAGATTCTCTCCTCTCTCTACTCTTATCCATATCATTATATTATGATCAAATATAGAATGATTAATTAAATAAACCGCTCTGATTATTTTTATTTTTACCAAGATGTTTATACCCTTTTTCGGTAACCTCTCTCCCCCTTGGTGTCCTTATTATAAATCCTTGTTGAATCAAAAAAGGCTCATATACTTCCTCTATTGTTTCAACATTTTCAGATAAAGATGTAGACAAAGTAGATATTCCAACTGGACCTCCATTATATTTCTCTATTATGGTTGATAATATTTTATTATCCATTTCATCTAATCCATTTTTATCAACATTTAAAGACTTTAATGATGATTTCGTAATCTCGATATCAATTGAACCTTCACCCTCAACCTGAGCAAAATCTCTTACCCTTCTCAATAGAGAATTTGCAATTCTTGGAGTACCTCTACTTCTTTTTGCAATTTCAGAGCATGAGTTATTATCAATTTTAAGACCAAGGATTGATGAACTTCTTTCAACAATCTTGGATAAAAGGTCATCACCATAATGTTCAAGTCTATTGGAAATGGCAAATCTTTCCCTCATTGGATTTGTCAAAAAACCGGATCTAGTAGTTGCCCCTACAAGAGTAAAAGGATTAAGATTGATTTGCACTGATCTAGCATTAGGTCCTGTTTCAATCATTATGTCGATTTTATAGTCTTCCATTGCTGAATATAAATACTCCTCTATTATAGGACTAAGCCTATGAATCTCATCTATAAATAATATATCCCTTTCTTCAAGATTAGTTAGGAGTCCTGCAAGATCTCCTGGTTTATCTATTACTGGACCAGATGTCACTTTAAGCCCTACATTTAATTCATTGGCAAGTATATGAGCTAAAGTTGTCTTTCCGAGACCTGGAGGACCATGAAATAAAGTATGATCCAAAGCGTCTTCTCTTTGATTACATGCTTCAACAAAAACTTTTAAATTTTTAACTATAGAATCCTGACCTATAAAATCACTAAAACTCAAAGGCCTAAGTGCCTTATCAATCTCCTGATCTTTATCAATGTTTTCGTTCATTATATCAAATATACATTAATTGTAATATCTGAATTATTTAAGATAAAGTTAATGCTGGAGCTCTTTTTCTCCTTTCTTAAGAGGAATATTTTGAGGAATAAAGTCCTCTTTAGATCCTGGTTTAGAATAGTCATATGCCCATCTATGAACATGAGGTATTTTTCCAGGCCAATTTCCATGCATATGTTTGATCGGAGCAGTCCACTCAAGCGTATTTGATCTCCAAGGATTTTGCTCTGTCTTCTTGCCATAAAATATACTACCTATAAAATTATATAAGAAGATTAGTTGTGCAGCACCTGCTATTAATGCAAACATTGTGATTACAACATTTATATTAGCTAAATCATCAAAATATGGAAAATTAGTATTTGTATAATACCTTCTTGGAAGTCCAGCCATTCCAATAAAGTGCATTGGGAAAAATACACCATATGCTCCTATTGCAGTTATCCAAAAATGCACATATCCTAAATTTTTATTCATCATTCTACCAAACATTTTAGGAAACCAATGATATACTCCAGCAAATAAACCATAAAGAGCTGATATACCCATAACTAAGTGAAAATGTGCAACAACAAAATATGTATCATGAAGATTTATATCTAGCGCACTATCTCCTAAAATTATTCCCGTTAATCCACCTGATATAAAAGTAGAAACTAATCCAATTGCAAAAAGCATTGCAGGGTTAAATTGCAGATTTCCCTTCCATAAAGTGGTTATATAATTAAAGGCTTTTACTGCTGAAGGGATGGCAATTAATAATGTAGTAAATGTAAATACTGATCCTAGAAATGGGTTCATTCCTGTTATAAACATATGATGGCCCCAAACAATTGTAGACAAGAAAGCGATTGCTAGTATTGAAAAAACCATTGCTCTATATCCAAATATTGGTTTACGAGAATTTGTTGAGATTACTTCTGAGGCTATCCCTAAGGCTGGAAGAAGAACTATATAAACTTCTGGATGTCCTAAAAACCAAAAAAGATGCTCAAATAATACTGGGGAACCACCCTGATAATGGAGAACCTCTCCTTGAATAAATATATCTGATAAAAAGAAAGAAGTTCCAAAGCTTCTGTCCATAATTAATAATAAAGCTGCAGATAATAAAACTGGAAAAGAAATAACTCCAATTATAGCAGTGACTAGAAAAGCCCAAATAGTTAAAGGTAATCTAGTCATAGTCATTCCCTTAGTTCTTAAGTTAACAACTGTTACAATGTAATTTAATGCTGCCAGAAGAGATGATGCAATAAAGACAGCCATCGATAGAAGCCATAAAGTCATTCCTGCTCCTGATCCTGGTTGAGCTTGAGGTAATGCGCTTAAAGGAGGATAAATTGTCCATCCTGCTGCTGCTGGTCCAGCTTCAACAAAAAGGGATGCAATCATTAAAACACTTGAAACAAAGAAAAGCCAATAAGAAAACATATTTAATAATCCTGATGCCATATCTCTAGCTCCAATTTGTAAAGGAATTAATAGATTACTAAATGTTCCACTTAAACCAGCAGTAAGAACAAAAAATACCATTATAGTTCCGTGAATTGTTACTAATGCTAAATAGACATTTGGATCCATCACCCCATCTGTTGCCCACTTGCCCAGTAGAAGATCAAAAATTCCAAAAGATTGTTCAGGCCATGCAAGCTGAAGCCTAAATAGTAACGACATTGCAATTCCAACAATACCCATAATTAAACCAGTAATTAGATATTGTTTTGATATCATCTTATGATCAATACTAAAGATATATTTAGTTATAAAAGTTTCTTTATGATGGTGATCATGATGGTCATCATGACTTGTTTCTGTTTTTGACATCTTTAATTATTTAATAAATTCTTTAAATGTTAATTGTTCATTAAGCCAATCATCAAATTCTTCTTGTGTTTCAACTACGATCTTCATTTGCATATTATAATGTGATGCCCCACATACTTTGTTACATAATAATAAAAAATCAAATTCATATGGATCTAAAGGAAAATCTCCTTGAGCAGTCAACTCCTTACTTTTTTCAAATCTAATATTATTAATTTTTTTAACCTTGTCTACTATTTCTTTTCTTAATCTCATATCTCTAGTAGTAACATTTGGAGTAAACGCAAATTGATTAATCATTCCTGGCACAGCATTCATTTGAGCCCTAAAATGTGGCATATACATTGAATGGAGAACATCTTGAGATCTTATTCTAAAAACTACCTGTCTGTCAACTGGTAAATGTAATTCTTGAACTACTACATCATCATCTCCATTAGGATCAGTAGAATCAATCCCCACTAAATTTTTACCACCAAAATCTTGAAGAAATCTAACATTAGCATCTCCAAGCACTCCATCTTTACCAGCGTACCTTGCCTTCCAATTAAATTGCTGAGCATATATCTCAACAATTAGCGCTTCATCATTTTCTTCTATTGTCATAATCTCAGTCCATGTCATTAATCCATAAAGAATTATTCCTGCAAGAGCAATTGCAGGGATAACAGTCCAAACACCTTCCAGAAGATTACTGTCTGGGAAAAAGAATGCTTTTCTTTTTTTATTTCCTCTATACTTAAAGGAAAAGTAATATAGAAAAGCTTGAGTAATTGTTTGAACTACAAAAATTACTGAAAAGGTGAACCATAAAAGAGTATCTGTTTTTTCTCCTTCAACAGAAGCAGACTCAGGTAAAATGACATCACCATATTTGAAAAAACAAAATATAGTTAAGGCATATAAAAATATCAAAAACAAAAACATCAATTTTCCATTAATATCATTGTCTTTAAAATTAGCTACATCTGTAGATTCAGATTTTGCTGGTTTTGATAACTCAAATATTTTTGTAAGCTGCCAAACAGCTACAGAAATTAATATCAAACTAATTAAAGAGAGTATTATTGTCATAATCAATCGTAATAATAATATTTAAAACCTTTACTTTCTTCAGCAAATGGATCTCCAGATGCAAGAAGTGGTGCTTTTGAAATTTCCCTAAAAACAACCAAAATAAATAATCCTAGAAAGAATAAAAATCCTCCAATTTCAGAAAAACCAATTGACCATTGATCTCCAACAGCTGATGGCATAATCATATTAAACACATCTATGTAATGGCCAATAATTATAACAATTCCTGTCAATATTACAATAAAGTATGTTTTTTTAAAATCGCTATTCATTAATACAATTAGAGGAAATATTAAATTTAAGACTACCATTCCAAAGAATATAAAATTATAATCTTCTATTCTAGTAATAAAATAAGTAACCTCCTCTGGAATATTTGAATACCATATAAGCATAAACTGAGAAAACCATAAATAAGCCCAAAAAATACTTACACCAAACATGAATTTCCCAAGATCATGAATATGACTATCCCCAACAAACTTAAGATAGTTTATAGATTTCAAATAAATAGTTATTATTGCTATTACTGTAACCCCTGAAACAAGTGCCCCAGCAAATACATACCAACCAAATAAAGTACTAAACCAATGAGGATCAATAGACATAATCCAATCCCAAGACATCATTGATTCCGAGATTAAAAAGAATACTAAAAACCCAGCTGAGTATTTAAATAATTTTTTATGAATATTTATGTCCTTTGAATTGTCTTGTTTTAATGATAATTTTCTGCTTACATTCCTATATAAAATCCAACCTGAAACGTAAATTATAGCCCTGATAAAAAAGGATGGAAGATTTAGATAGCTTGATTTATTTCTAATAATTTCATCATGTGCTACAACATCAGGATCCATCCAAATAAATAAGTGGTTAAAATGTAACCCTGACAATAACAAAATAATTAATACTGAAATACATCCAATTAAAAGATAACCTGTTATTCCTTCCATCACTCTATAAAGAACAATCGACCATCCAGCTTGCGATGCCCTTTGAATAGCATAAAACGCTAAGGTCCCAAGTGAGATCAACATGAAAAATAATGCAGGAACATATATGGAAGCCCAAGGTTTATTTTGAAGTTGATGTAATAAATGTTTATCATGATCAACTTCATGGCCTACTTCGTGCTCTGAATCTCCATGCTCTGAATCTCCATGCTCTGAATCTCCATGCTCTGAATCTCCATGCTCTGAATCTCCATGCTCTGAATCTCCATGCTCTGAATCTCCATGTCCTGATCCATGACTTTTACTTGCAACAATCTCTTTAGCCTCTTCAATATTAGAAGGAGCTGAAACAAAACCATATACTATTCCGGCTAAACCTATTAGCATAAAGCTTATAGCTAATAGTTTGATTTGTTTAGAAACTGTATATTTTTCGTTCATCTTAAATTATTTTAACTCTTCTTTTAATTGCAATACATATTGTGTTATTTGCCAACGCTCTTCTTCATTAATTTGACCTGCATGTGATCCCATAGCATTTCTTCCATACATTATAACATGATATATACTTCCTTCTGTTATAATTCTTGAAGGATCATTATACGCAGGAATACCTAGGAACTTTTCTCTCTCAGCAAGAATTCCAATCCCATCACCCTTATCCCCATGACAAACTGAACAGTAGATTTCATATAACTCTTTTCCTTTAGATAAATTAATCTCATCTATACTGAGGGGAGAAATTAATTGCTCTTTTGCAAGTTGATACCCCTCCTCCGTGTCATCATAATCATATGGTTCCCATCCTCTTGCTATTGTTCCCTCAACAGGTAATTGCGCTTCAATACCATTTGAAAATGCATCTGATTCAGCATATGCCTCACCAGCTAAAGATTCATACATATCAGGAAAATATTGAAAATTTGGCTGTGATGTATCAAAGCATGAAGTGAATAATAAACTCACCATAATTAATAAAAGTGTGTTATTTCTCATTATCATCTTTTTCAATTACTTCTATAGAAACTGCTCCTGTTTTTTTTAAAAAAACTTTCAATTTATTTAAATTATCCCCTGATTCCATATCAATCAAAAACATGTTATCAGTTGTTAATGGGTTTGGATTTTCTGCTTTCTTAAATGGCCATAATCTAGACCTCATATAAAAAGTTAAAACCATTAAATGTGCTGCAAAGAAAACAGTCATCTCAAACATTATTGGTACAAATGCTGGCATATTTTCAATAAATGAAAAACTTGGTTTTCCGCCAATATTTTGAGGCCAATCAACAATCATAATATAATTCATCATCAATACTGCAATAGTAAACCCAATACACCCGTATATAAAAGTTAAAATAGAAATCCTAGTTGGCTTAAGTCCAAGAGCTTTATCAAGTCCATGAACTGGGAATGGAGTGTATACTTCATTAATATGATATTTCTTTTCTTTTATTTTCTTTATAGCATCTAAAAGAATATCATCATCATCAAACAGTACATGTAAATTATTCTTATTCATGATTATCTCTTAATTTTTTATAATTTTCTCCCGAAGATTTTAATATACTTTTTACTTCAGCTTGAGCAATAACAGGGAAGCTTCTAGCATATAATAAAAATAGCACAAAGAAAAATCCAATACTTCCTATAAAAATTCCAATATCTATAAATGTAGGCGAAAACATTGTCCATGATGAAGGAAGAAAATCCCTGTGCAGGGATGTTACAATAATAACAAATCTCTCAAACCACATACCAATATTTACAACAATTGAAATTACAAATGAAACAATTATACTAGTTCTAAGTTTTTTAAACCACATTATTTGCGGGGAGACTACATTACATGTCATCATGAAAAAGTATGCCCACCAATATGGTCCAGTTGCTCTATTTAAAAATGCAAATTGTTCATACTCAACTCCCGAGTACCAGGCAATAAATAATTCTGTAATATATGCACACCCAACAATAGAACCCGTTATCATTATAATTATGTTCATTAATTCAATATGTTGAAGTGTAATATAACTTTCCAGTCTAGATACTTTTCGCATTATAATTAATAATGTTTGAACCATTGCAAATCCTGAAAAAATTGCTCCAGCAACAAAATATGGCGGAAAGATAGTGGTGTGCCAACCAGGGATAACTGAAGTAGCAAAGTCCATAGATACTATTGTATGAACTGATAAAACTAATGGTGTAGCTAAACCTGCTAGAACTAATGATACTTCTTCAAACCTTTGCCAATCTTTTGCTCTACCTGTCCACCCAAAACTTATAAGACTATATATTTTCTTTTGAAATGGTTTAACTGCTCTATCTCGAATCATTGCAAAATCTGGAAGAAGTCCTGTCCACCAAAAAACTAGTGATACAGTAAGATAGGTTGAAATTGCAAAAATATCCCACAGTAAAGGTGAATTAAAATTAACCCATAATGATCCAAACTGATTTGGAATAGGGAACATCCAATATGCAAGCCATGGTCTTCCCATGTGAATTATAGGAAATAACCCTGCTTGGATAACTGAGAAAATTGTCATTGCTTCTGCTGATCTATTTATACCCATTCTCCATTTCTGTCTGAATAATAATAGAACTGCAGAAATAAGAGTTCCTGCATGACCTATACCAACCCACCAAACAAAATTTGTAATATCCCACGCCCATCCAACTGTCTTATTTAATCCCCATGCTCCTATTCCAGTTCCAATTGTATAAGCTATACAACCTACTCCCCATAAGAAAGCCATCAATGCAATTGAAAAGGCAATCCACCAATCTTTGTTTGGAGGCGTTTCTATTGGTCTAGCAATATCTACAGTTATGTCATGATAGCTCTTATCCCCTTCAATCAGAGGTTTTCTTATAGGCGCTTCATAGTGTGACGACATATACTAAATTTTAATATTATTTCTAATTTTTGTTTGATAAATCACATTGGGTTTTGTTCCAATACTTTCTAGAACCCTATATGTTCTATCTCCTTCTCGAACCTTTAAAATTTCACTTTCCTTATCATTGACATCTCCAAATACCATTGCCCCATCTGAACATGCACTTGAACATGCTGTTTGGAATTCTCCATCTTTTACTTTTCTACCATCCCTCTTTGCATCAAGAATTACTTTCTGTGTCATCTGAATACAGAGTGAACATTTCTCCATAACACCTCTTGACCTAACATTAACATCAGGATTTAAAGCCATTTTCCCAAGAGGATTGTTTAAGTTATAATCAAATTCATCATTATCAGCATAACTAAACCAATTAAATCTTCTGACCTTATATGGGCAGTTATTTGCACAATATCTAGTTCCTACACATCGGTTGTAAGCCATTTGATTCTGTCCCTGTCTTCCATGAGACGTTGCTGCAACTGGACATACTGTCTCACAAGGAGCATGATTACAGTGCATACAAGAAATCGGTTGAAATACAACTTGAGGATTCTCAGCAGCTTTTTCTAGTGCATTTAATGTTGATTTATATTTTCTAAAACCTTTCGCTTCTTCAGCAACTTTTATATCTTCTTGAATTGTATCTTCCGACGAATAGTATCTATCAATTCTTATCCAATGCATATCTCTTGATCTTCGAACCTCTTCTTTCCCGACAACAGGAACATTATTTTCAGCATGACATGCAATTACACATGCCCCACAACCATTACAGCTATTCAAATCAATCGATAAATTAAAATGATGTCCTACTGTCTTATCAAAATCTCTCCAAATATCAACTTCTGGAGATGTTACTTTTGTTTCAATGTGGTTTTTTGAAACCATAACTGTTGGGTTCCAATATGATTTATCCTTAGTGTTAAAAATTTCAAGTGAAGTTTCTTTTATAACCTCATCCCTTCCCATCATAGTATTATGGAGCTGAATACAAGCAAACTCATGATCACCTTTAACTTTTGAAATTTTCACATTCTGTATTTTATTAAAATCGTTGTAGAGATTAAATGCATTAATCCCAACCTTCATTTCATCACTCATTCCATACTTTTTACCATAACCAAATGATAATCCTATTGTTCCAGAAGCTTGGCCTGGCTGAATGATAATTGGAGCAACTAATTCTTTTCCATTGGAATTTATTTTTGCATAGCTTCCATTTAGAGCCCCATTTGCAACATTGTAATTTTTTAATTTTAATTTTTTAGCATCTGAAATTGATACTGTAATATAATTATCCCATGTAACTCTAGTAATTGGATCAGGGAATTCTTGAAGCCAAGGATTGGAAGCTCTTTGGCCATCTCCTATACCAACTTTAGGATATAATACTAGAGAAAATTCATTTTCAGTTTCAGCAAATGGAGAATTTATATTTACTCTCTTTTCCCTAAAGAATAATTTATTTTGACGATAATTATAGAAAAACCCATCTTGAAGTGATTTACCCCATGTCTTTCCAGAAGACAAAATATTATTTTTCCAATTTGATTTAATCTCATCATGAAAATTTGTACCCTCTTCAATCAAATGTAACAATACATCTTGAAATTGTTTAGTATCAAAAAGTGGTCTAATAGTTGGCTGGGCTAGATAATAATGTCCTGTTTTAAACTCATAATCACCCCATGATTCAAGATAGTGAGATGCTGCTCCAAGAAATTTTGCAAATCTTGAAGTCTCATCTTCTTTCATGCTAAATGAAAGGGTAAACTCTAGGTTTTTAAACAACTGTAAAAATTCTTCAGACTCTGGAAGAGAATAGCCTGGATTAATTCCAGATGTAATCATACCAGAAATTTTACCAGATCTAAGATCTTCCATCATATTTAACAAGTCACTATTCCTACCCTTTCTAATTAGTCTGGGTGATTCAATATCAATAACTTCACTTTTTAATAAGCTGTTTATCATTAGGACTGTTTCTTGTGAATTTACATCGTCAATCCCAGAGATTAAGACAGATTTTGTTCCAGAAGATTTAAGCTTCTCCACACATATGTTCACATATTTATCTAACTCAGGGTTAAGAGAGCCATTAATTACTTCACCTGTTAGCCTAGCATATAT
>Ga0066371_10000223_pt1 | contig 12821 bp, 14 predicted proteins | sample Knorr_S15_td_DCM_FD_71214 | JGI IMG/M metagenome (GOLD analysis project Ga0066371, IMG submission 71214) | Marine microbial communities from Southern Atlantic Ocean transect - Knorr_S15_td_DCM_ad_63m_LV_B | ecosystem: Environmental > Aquatic > Marine > Oceanic | place: Southern Atlantic ocean... | reverse complement strand
GTCTCTGAGAGTGGTTTTATCATATCCTTTTGTTTCAGTCTGGCCCTCAATTCTTCCATCAAGTATTTTATAGTCATTCTTCCATCTTTTAATGTCTTCATCGAGGCTTGATAGAATCCTCCCCCCAGATTCCTGCTCTCTATTCATTTGATTGAGTCTCGCACTAACCCTGAACTTTTCTTCCTTTAAATTCTTTTCTAAGTTATCCAGATGCTGGATAGCACCATAAATGTAAGCATCTGGATCTTCTAGAATAGTAGAAGGATTCCAATTAGAGTTCTCATCTATAGCGCGGTCAACTTTTGTAGAAAATGGCTCAGAAATTAAGTACCAAGCTATCCCAACGATGACAGCTAATCCGATTAGATATTTCATTTATTACTCCTCAATTGCACTTAAATTTATCAAAACACCAAATATGATACAAAAATATCATTCCTAAAGATCAATGTTACCTTAGTTCATAGCTAGATAATATTATTTTAAAATGGAATAAATAATGAAGGTTTATATAAAAAGAAAGACTACTCTGCTTCACTGATACAGGTTACTTTTTGAAAATCACTGTCAAAATTGATATCAATCACAATTGGCTTGCAACAAACAAAGCAGTCCTCTGTATACTGTTGCTGAGTGATGGATCTATCTAGAACAATTTCAACATTCTCTCCACAATTTGGGCAATCTATTTGATACTCTTCAAGGAGACTCATTGCAACTTCTTGCTAATTCTATAGTTTTGATGTTAATTCTATTCCAAATATCCTTGGGGGAGCGTAGTTACCGAATCTTCCTCCATTTGAAGCTGAGTTTAAAAATCCAGTTAAGTACTCTTCATTACTGAGGTTTCGTGCATACAATTTCAGGCTGAGATCATCTTTTGCATTCTTCCAGAGTATATTTATGTTAAATACTGAGTATGAAGGTTGAGCATAATCATTAAACTCGGTAAAGTGCGTTTTAGATCTAAATACAGAATCAAGCTGAATGATTAAAGATCCACGCGTGAATTTCTTTGAATAACTCAAACCCAAGTTAAAGCTATTCTTTGGTGAATGATTGAGATAATTACCCTTAAGTTGCTGTACTCCAAGCTGAGGATTCAATCCGTTCAGGTTTTCAAAATCATCATATACTGCGTCTAAATATGAGTATCCGAACTTCATATTCAGTGCCTGACTGAAATTATGATTTAACTCTATTTCAAGACCATCGACCGAAGCTAAGCCAGCATTCTTTGTTACTGTCTGAGTTCCAATAACCTGAATTACCTGAAAATTCGTATAGTCATAATTAAAAATGGAAGCATTTAGTCTAGTCAGATCAGAATTAAAAAGTCCTTTTATACCAAATTCTATAGCATCAACCATTTCAGGCTCATAAGGATCAGAACATTCATAAGTTGCTATACCTCCAGCTTTAAAGCCTTCAGAGTAAGATAGATAGGTATTAAATCTCTTATTCAAAGCTCTTTTGATAACGAAGCGAGATGTATCGGATTCAAAATTTTTCTCAATGGTTCTATCACAGGTTGTCGATACAGGAAGGAACTGTCCTAGATTGAGAAACACACGATTTAGTTGAGTACTTGTGAATTCATCTTTTGTTCTTCTCATACCAAAGCTTACCTCAGTTTTTTCATCCAAATCGATTGTGGCATCAAAAAAAATTGCTTTTGAAAGGGTATCAATTGCTTTGTGATCCCATTCTAATTTCCCAGGAGTTGGAAAACCAAATATAGGAAGAGGTAAATCAAATAATGTTTTCCTACTTGTCTCGTCGTCCATGAGAAAGGTTCCTAAGATCCAATTGATATTTGCATAATTGAGACTCCAATTGAATTCTTGAGTAATTGTTTTAGTAGAAGCAGTGTCAAAAGTATCATAGAGATTCACTGCTGTAGCATCTCTATCCATCGAGAATTCATTGAAGTATTCTTGATAAGAGGAAATTGATTTAATGTCACCTAATTCACTCTGATAATTGAGAGTCAGTGCAAAAACTTTAAACTCTCTGTCTGAGTCGTTACCATGAATACTCTCTGAATCTGGAGTGAGATAAACTTCATTTGGACTAAGACTTATTGGAACACCTACTATTTGAGGAGTGTCTACAAGATAGGCAAAAGGTATGCGATTATCAGTAATAAATTGAAAGATATTATTCGGTCCTTCGAGATTCGTTCTTGCTAAAACTACCTCAGTATTCAAGTCATCGTTTATCTTGGTTCTTAGTTTGAGCCTAATTGAAGATCTATCCGATTTATTGACATCATCACATCCAGCCGTCAGACAATCTACATAACCATCACCTTGTGCGTTATTGCTTAAAGATAACCTATAGCTTGTCTTCTCAGTCAATTTATTACTTTGGGCAAACTCAGTTTTAAATTGATCGAAAGATGCATATCCGATTTTAAAAAAACCATCTTTTTCATCAGAAGGAGCAGTTGTAATGTAATTTACAACTCCGCCATTTGAGTTTCTTCCATATAGAGTTCCTTGTGGCCCCCTGATGACTTCAATTCTCTCTAAATCAATCTCACCCAATATTGACGATGTTGATTTTGATTGATAAATCCCATCTACACTGACTGAAACACCTGGGGCATTATTGAATCCAGAAACACCTCTGATGGTAATATATGGTTCCCCAAAAATAGATGTATAACTCATACTAGGCACTTGGAATTTTATCTCTTGTGGTCCAACAAGGCCTTTAATATCAATTTCACTTGAGTCTATTGTAGATACTGAAGCAGGGGTTTCATTCAGTAGATTGCTTCTCTTCATTGAGGTTATAACTATTTCTTCAATAATAGATTGGCCATACACATCGGTATTTAAGATGGTTATGAAGATAAGGGTAATTATTCTGAGATTTCTCATTACTTTATTTTCAGAAAAAAAGCCCGAATTTCTCCGGGCTTTCTTTTGCTTTGATAACCAAATCTAATCGTTATCGCTAATTGCAGCCACATATATTGCTAATCCAAATGCGATTTTGTTTATAAAATCAGCTAAGTTGTAGATTAGGTTTGCATTAGCCATATCAGGTGCATCTCCCATGCCTAGAACATAACCAATAGGATATATCGCCCATCCGACTGTAACGATCCATCTAATGGTATTGAATGCTGATTGAGCAGCAGCATTGCCACTCCCAGCATTAAGCTTTCCTGCTTCTCCAAAGAAAACTTCATAGATGATGAGTAACCACCCGGCCATTCCAATTATGAAACAGATAAGTGCATTTGATCCTGTTTCTCCTAAGAAACCAGCAATGAGCATGACGAGCGAATAAACAAGTAACTTCCAGAAAACATTACTTCCAACATTCGTGCATACCCTGAGGATTAGATAAAATTCAATTATCTGTAATGGAACCGTAATTAACCAATCAATATATCTGAATACAGTTGGTGACCCTTGAGTGTCAACCCAGACGCCTCTCATGTATAAGTAGTGCCAGAACGCAATACCTGTAACCAATCCAGCCACAGAGAGAGATGTCTTCCATTTACCTTGGACATTATCTCTTTCTACGAAAAAGAATACAGTTGCTGCGAGCATAGCTGCAGTTACTAACCAGAAAGAGATTCCTGTAATGTCTTCTGTCTGCAGGTCAGCCGCAAAAGTTGGTGCGGAGAAACCCGCAAGTAGAACTAGTAGAAACTTCATAGAGACTCCTTGTTTGTACATTTTGTTACATTCCGTAAAAATACTATTGAAGGATTCGATCTTTGTAAATAGTTTTTGTTTGATTTTTCTTTTCTGGCGGAGAGGGAGGGATTCGAACCCCCGGACGGTTTAACCCGTCAACGGTTTTCAAGACCGCCGCATTCGACCGCTCTGCCACCTCTCCTGAAGATTTAGATTAGTATTCTATAGAGAATAGTAATGTTTGAAAACAATAAAAATAATGCCTGCGTGATGTTTAACCTTAAGTTGCTATAATCTTAGATGGGATAGTTAGGGAGTGTTATGTTTATAAAAATAGAATTCCTAGAAGTAAATCAATGAATCGTAATGTAATTGTATCTTGTGCTGTTACAGGTTCAGGTGATTCTGTAAATAAACACCCTTCTATACCTATAACTCCAAAGGAAATTGCTCAAGCTTCGATAGAAGCTGCTAAAGCTGGGGCCTCAATTGCTCATATCCATGTTAGAGAGCCTGAGACTGGAAAGCCAAGTAGGCGTGTCGATCTATATCATGAAGTGGTCAGTCGAATTCGAGAAAGTGACATTGATATCATTATTAATCTTACAACAGGCATGGGGGGAGATCTCTTTTTGGGCCCTGATGATGAGCCAATGAATCTTGGAAAGGATACTGACTGTGTTGGAATGATGGAACGCATGTTACATGTTGAAGAGCTCTTGCCAGAAATATGCTCTCTTGATTGTGGGTCCTTTAATTATGCTGAAGGTAATTATGTATATATCTCAACTCCAAATATGCTGGAGCAAGGAGCAAGGAGACTACAACAAATAGGAGTAAAGCCTGAACTTGAAGTCTTTGAACTTGGGCATCTCTCATTTGCTAAATATCTCATTGATAAGGGGTTATTAGATGATCCACCACTATTTCAAATTTGTTTGGGTATCCGCTGGGCTGCCGAGGCCAATACAGCCTCTTTTAAAAATATGGTTGAGGCTCTTCCGGATAATTGCAATTGGGCAGGATTTGGTACTGGTGCCATGGAAATGCCAATGGTGGCTCAAGCAGTCCTATTGGGTGGCAACATTCGTGTCGGTCTTGAGGATAATCTCTATTTAGAAAAAGGTGTATTTGCTTCAAATGCACAATTAGTCGAGAAAGCTTGTAATATAGTTGAACTGATGGGCTGCTCAATCCAAACACCATCAGAGGCAAGAAAAACACTTGGTTTAAAAAAGCTCTCATAGGAGAAATTATGGTTTCGGTTCAAAAAAGTGTTGCTCACCCATGGATGTGTGATGTATTAGGTCATATGACCACTCGTCATTATGTCGCGATGTTTGATGACGCAGCCTATCATATGCTCTATAAAGTCTTTGGATGGACAGGTTCTAGCGATGATAAGAATAGGATCGCTTGGGCAGATGTTCAACATACCATTGATTATAAGGCTGAGGTATCTGCAGGCGACTTACTTGAGGTTAATGCAAAACTGACCAAAATAGGTAATAAATCAATCACAATTTTTTATGAAATGAGAAATCTTGGTAATGATGAAGTTGCAGCGACACTGCAAGTCATCTGTGTGCTGTTTGATTTAAAAACTCGTGAATCAGTCTTGATTTCAGATGAGCTGAAAGAACTTGCTTTAAAACAGCTAGATAACAGTTAAAAACATTTGTTAGCTTTTACATGATCGCTTAGGTGATAACAAATAATGTGAAACAAACCACTCCTCTCCTTTATTGATACTAAAGAACTCAGAACAAGCTATATAAAACAATCTCCATCTGTAAAAATGGATCATCGGCTTTTGGTAATGTTCTCTAAAAATATTAATTATCTTTTCCTTAGACTGATCATGAATTTTAAGCCATTCATCTAGTGTTCTTGTATATTGACTGCCGTTTACATTCCACATGCTCTTTACTTCGAATTCACTGAAGTGAGTGAAGATATCGTTTGAAGGCATTATTCCACCTCTAAAGAAGTTACGAGTCATCCAATCTTTCTCACTGGCCTCCTCATAAAGATAGGCCGTTTCCTTATGACAGAAGATATGAATAAAAAGCAATCCCTGTGGTTTCAAAAGATGCTTAACTTTTTGTAGAAGCGCTTGATAGTTTCTCATATGCTCAAACATCTCTATCGATACTACTCGATCAAATTTTTGATCGAGACTTAAAGAATTGACATCCTGTACTTCTGGATGAAGGTTCTCTAAATTATTTTCTTTTGCAATTCTTTTGATGTGATTGATCTGATCATCAGAGTTACTGACTGAGTATATGGTGGAATTTGGGAATCGTTCTGCTAGAAAAAGAGATAGACTTCCCCATCCGCATCCCAGATCCAGAATGGTTTGTCCATCTTCTATCTTTGCTCTTTTTATGTATGATTCCATCATCTTGATTTCTGCCTCACCAAGGGTAGTGCTCTCATCATCGAACCAGCAACATGAATATTTTAATCTAGGGCCTAGTACCGCTTTAAAGTAGTCTGCAGGCACTTCATAGTGCTGTTCGTTTGCATCAATTGTATTCTCCGCAATGGGGCCATTCTTCAAACCATTAATGACTGATTTTTTTGTCTCTTCATTATTTGCTTCAGACAACCTTGAAAGGCTGAACTGCTTAATAAATATCCTCAGCAATGAATCTGGGATCAGTCCTCTTTCAGCTAAATAGATACCAATAGAAATCAAAATAAAACCTCGTTGAATAAAAAATTATTTCTCATTATCTTTCTAAACTTAATTGAATTGAACTTAATTTGTTATCTTTTCAGGTATGTCCCTAACATGAAACTGACTAGATGGATCCGATGCTGACATATGATCTGGTACAGACCTTTGTTCCTGAAAACGATATCCAGACCTGTCCATGTTATATCTTCTGGCTATAACTCTGTAAACTTCAATTGAAGAAAACAAAGCTTTTCCTCCATAAACCCCTTTGCGAATAATATTTGTTTCTGGTTCTACCTCAAGCGGATATTCAAGAAATGCTGAAGTAAGATCTCCAATAGATTTATATCTCAAACATCTCTTGTTATTTATTTCTTCTTGATTTTCTTGATTGCAAGCAGGTTCGTCTTTAATCAGCTCTCTTGTCTCTGAATCATTAGATAAAATTACAAAGAATCTAAAATCATTTTCAAGTGACAGTTCTGCAGATCTAAATAATGAGTAATCAAGGACCTTTTGAGCCTCTGCATCAGATTTATTTATCCAATCTGAACCCTCATAAACAACTCTATAGTGATCCTTATCTCCATCTATCAGCTCCTCAATGTACCCATCTATGAGGCTCTCATTTTGATTATTGGTGGAAGAGCATGAAATTAGGAACAGAGCATATATAAAGATGGATATATTTCTCTTGTAGTTACTCATTTCAAGTTTCTTTCTTTTCGTATCTCCCAGGTGCTAATGTATTTTCTAGTAATCGAATGAACCAATATGGAGTGGCCTTGAGTAGGAAAACCAGGAATTTATAGGTTTTTGTGGGTACACATAGGTGCTTACCCTTGAACATAGCCGTCACGCCCTCTTTTGCAATTCTTTCGGCACTGAATTTCATAAATGAAGGGACATCATCCATCATTTTTTGAACATTACTGGCTGTATGAAAGTTTGTCACAGTAAAGCCAGGACATAATGCTGTAGATGTTATCCCAATGTGATTGTAACTTGAGTTCAATGCGTCACTGAATCGATTCATGAAGGTTTTGATTGGACCATAGAGAACTTGAATTGCTGAAGGTGGAGCAAATGCTGCGACTGAAGAGACGATCATAATTTTACCACTTTTATTCGAAACCATATCGTTGACAAATAATTTGGTAAGACTGATGACTGATGTTGCTAAAACTCTGATGAATTTTTCCTCATCCTCAAGTGATGTCACATGAAAAGGTGTCGCGATGCCATAACCAGCATTATTGACAAGAATTTCAACCTCATATCCCCTTTCTTTTGTGGTTTGGTATATATGTCTGACAGACTCTTTGTTTGCCAAATCACTTGATATGTAATCAGATGAAATATCGAATTCATCAGAAAGTTGCTTGCAACATTCTTGTAGGTTTTGCTCATTTCTTGAAACCAAGAGAATATTGTATCCTCTACCCGCAAGATCCTTGGCAATTTCAAAACCAATACCTGAAGATCCGCCTGTAATTAATGCATAAGAATTAGTCATAGTTATTTAATAACCTCTTATTTCATTCTGCTCATAATGAGTTAAGGAATCAACCAAGATGATTGATGTTGCCCAGTTGTCCAGTTATGAATGGCTCTTCTATGGCCACTCTTTTTTAAATATAGGAACTCCATTGATTCAAATTGAAATACAAGCACGCAAAAGTTTTCAAATCCATTTGTTGTTTCAAAATCAAAAGTTGACGGATCAAAACCAGGAGGATCATCAATTCTAGTACCAGGAGGCCCTCCCACAAAATAGCATTCTTTTGACATCTCTTTTGAAAGCTCCCAAGAACCTTTTGTGACCTCATCATTGTGATGAAGTTTTACCTTTCCATCAAATCGTATCTGAATTTTTAGTTCTGGATCGTAACCATGTATTGCAGCATGCGAGTCCTTCTTGAGTTGCTCTATCTTCACTGATCTAAAATCCGTATGAAATCTGATCAACCTTTTTTCAGGATCAAATTCTCTAAGAACCATCGTTCGAGTAGAAACCCTATTACCGTCAAAGGTTGACAGTGTTGGAGTATGGAAAAGCGTGTGTCTGTTTTTTGATGCAATCTCTAAAATACTAAAAGCTGCATTTAGCGTTTCATCCAGATCCAAATACTCTTCTGGCAAATGAGCAAGATCTAAATATTTTTCGAAATGTTTATTTTGAGTCATGAATAGAAATTTTTAAGTACAATGATTTCATTATATTTCATTTGAAGAATATGAGCGAAGATCATTATCCCAAAGTTGGTGGCAAATCTGCAAAAGTAGCTCTTTTGTTACTTGTGATTGTCTACATATTCAATTTTGTAGACAGGCAGATACTCTCTGTCCTAGCAGAAGAAATAAAGGCCGATCTTAATATCACTGACAGCGACTTGGGTTTCCTTTTCGGAACTGCCTTCGCAGTTTTTTATTCTATTTTTGGAATACCACTTGGTAAATTAGCAGATACTTGGTCTAGAAAGAATTTACTCAGTATCGGTCTGGCTCTATGGAGTTTAATGACAGCCTTGTCTGGCACAGCGAGATCTTTAACAGCTCTATCGGTTTACCGTATAGGCGTAGGCATTGGAGAGTCAACTGCCAGTCCTTCCTCTTATTCAATTCTTTCAGATTATTTTTCTCCAAAAGTCAGATCTACAATTTTATCTATCTACTCAAGTGGAGTTTATCTGGGTGCGGGTATAGGGCTCTTTCTCGGTGGATGGATTGTGGAACTATGGACAGAAGCATACCCCGATCCAAATCTTGCCCCCTTATCGCTTAAAGGATGGCAAGCTGCATTCGTATTGGTTGGCTTACCGGGTATCTTACTCGCATTTTTCACATGGCAGATCAAAGAGCCAAAAAGAGGTGGCAGTGAGGGAATAGAATCTGTCATTACTGTTGATCCATTGACTGCAGTCAAAGAGGAATTCATTGGTATATCACCCTTTGTTATTTTTGCTGCAGACAATAGACTCAAAGCTACTATTATCAATTTTCTGATGGCAACCGTGATCAGCTCAATCTGTTTCTTACTTTATAAGCTAACAAATGATCTGATTCAGTGGGTTGCATTTGGTTTAGGAGCTTATCTTTTGAGTTGCTGGATTCAGGGGCTCAAATTTAGAGACCCGGTTACATTCAGTTTGTTATTTAAAACAAAGTCTCTTTTATTCTCAGTGATAGGATTTCCTTTCATATCTTTCGTGACATATTCGATTGCAGCATTTGGACCTGCTTTTTATATGCGTAACTTTGGCATCACTGAGGGAGAAGTCGCAACAATTCTTGGCCTCATTACTGCAGTAGCAGGAACGATGGGGGTGGTTATTGGTGGTTACATTGGAGACCGCCTAAGAGAAAGATACATCAATGGAAGACTCTATGTCGGGTTCGGTTTGATCATTTTAGCTGTGCCAACAGCACTGGCAATGCTGTTTACAGAAAGTCTTGTGATGTCCTATATCTATTATTTTCTTTTTCAAATTGCCACACCAATGTGGGTTGGGATTGCGCCAACCACAGTTTCTGATTTGGTACTGCCAAGAATGAGAGGAGTAGCAGGCGCATATTATATTTTGATGGTTAGCATGCTTGGACTTGCCTTAGGACCATATTCTATTGGTTACATCAGTGATTACTTCTTCTCTTTAGGGTATTCAGATGGTGAATCACTAAAGTATGCTTTGGCATGGGGACAGTCTGCACTATTGGTAACTATTTTTGCACTCATTGGTGCTTGTTATTATCTTCCCAAAGAAGAACCAACAAAACTGGATAGAGCTAGAGAGATGGGCGAACCCATCTAAATTCAGCTTGGATCATAAATAGCCCAAATCTTAACTACTCCTTCTGGAACTATGAACCTTCCCTTAGATCCTGATGGAACAATCATTGCTTCTCCTGGATTGATTTCATGAGAATTACCATTCTCATCAGTCATTACTATCTGACCTTGAATCACATACATAAATTCATCGTAGGACCAATCTGAAGAAATATTGGCTTGAGATGATTCCCATAATCCCAAAGTAAATGACTCGTCAGCATTATTAAAAGTCTGCTCTTCCCTTGTTGTAAGACCATCTTGTTTATTGAATTCTTTCTTGGACATGGATGAAAGAATTGTTTGATAGTTATAGTGCATTCTTGCATCTTGATATATATCTCTATCGGGGTCATTAGTGGTTTTCAAAAGTCCATCATAGAAATAAATGGCCTCTACATCTTCTGATATTTCAAATGAACCCATCCAGCCTTTGGGTATCAAGAAACCTTCGCCAGAGACAAATTGATTGATCTCACCCTTGGTTGTTTTAGTCCTGATCTCACCTGATTTAATGAGGAAGAAAACATTATATGGATAGGGTGTATTGATCTCTTCAGAACCTGCTTTTGATTTCCATAAGCCAATACTGAAATTCTCATCCTTACTCACAAAAAGCTCAAGGTCTGCAGAATCCCATAATCCATATCCCGAATCATATTCTTCATATGGCATTGAATTAAGTCTATCAATAGATGATGCATCTATAAGCTCTAGTCCATAAAGACTCGATGTCATGGTTAAACTTAAAGCTATTGTTACTTGGAAGGCTTTTTTCATATGTATACTCATTTCTTTTTTATTTTTAATCTAATGTCAAAATCATCAACTGGATAAGCAGTGTGATCATGATGCACTTCTTTTACTTTTTTTAATAGTTCCTCAGGCATATCAGATGCCTTTCTGGATTGCATATCAATATGAACCACAAGTGTTTCAGAAATGGCTGATAATTGATCTTGATTATCAAGCAGAACACCCACGATATGAATCAATTTCTCATTGAAATCATGAATCCTAAACATGGATATGATCTCGTCTCCCTCTAAAAACTCCCTCTGATACCTCAGACTGTCTTCAATTGCAAAACATGAATATCCCGATTGAAAATAATCTGCATCAAAGCCAATCTCTTCAAATAAATCTCTAGAGTTCACGTCAAAAGCTTGTAAATAGTAAGCCACATTCATATGTCCGTTCTGATCACACATTTCATTTTTCACCTTCATTGAAGGTGCTATATATGGAAAGATTTTCTTAAATCTGGACACTGTAAAAGGCTATCCTCTATTTTTTACATACATATTGATCTTTGCAGTAAAAACAATTTGATCATTTGCATCTTTTATTTCAACTGGCACAACAATCGTTCCTGTTTGGTTCCAATCGATTTCAGATCCATCAGAGACAGCAATGAGATTGGTTTCTGCTTTCTTTAAGTACTCAACCGTCATTCCTGAGGGAATCCATTGCTTATCTCTAGGTAAAGAGGCTTCGATCATTAACCCGCCCGACAATTCTGCCATGTTACACATTGCAATCGCATGCACCGTTTTAATGTGATTCGTGACCGCCCTTCTCTTCTTAAGTTGAACTTCACATCTATTTTTTTTGAGCAAGCTCACATGGGATTTTATTGAGAAAAAATATGGGGCATTCATGCAAACCATAAATGTAAAAATTCTACTGCCGAATGGCAAAGTATTTAATTTTTCGAATAAATCTAAAACTTTCATCTTGTCATTGCCTCCTAAGAACTGGATTATAGTCAGATGAGCAATCAATCTAAGTTACTTCTTTTGGCATCTATTATAGGCACATTTCTGGCCATCTATTCAATCATGGATAGTAATAAAATTTTCTCATCTCTTCCTAATGATGTGATTGCAATTGTCAATGACAAAATAATCCCCTCGGAAAGATATCGGACCGTTATTCAATTAATTCAGAATGATAAAAGAGATGACTTAACTGAGGCTGACCGCAAAATGGCTTTGGATCGAATCATTGAAGAAGAGCTTCTGGTCCAATACGCCTACCAGAATGGATTTCTTGAAGCAGATGATCTTTTAAGAAAAACCATTGTGAGATCAGTGGTAGATTCGATTGTTGAGCAGTCAGTATCTGTGATACCTGATGAAGATGAACTTAGGAGCTTCTATCAAGACAATCACGGGTTTTTTACTTTAGATGAGCAATATCGAGTTGTTATCCTCTCATCAGAAAGCCTCTCAGATATCACATCTGCGAAAGAGATATGGCAAAAAAGCTATGATATTCAGAAACTAAAGATCGACATAACAAGCATAAGACAGCTTGGTATTCCTTATGACTTTATCTCAAAGTTAAGACTTGGAACATTAATTGGCCCGCTTCTCAGAGATGTTGTTCTATCACTTAGGATTGGAGAAACAAGCAATGCAATAGAAACGATCTATGGGTACACAATTGTCACCCTAGTCGATAAAAAAGATAAAATTATTCCTGAATATTCGGATATCAAGGAAATAGTTTTACAAGAATATAGGAGAAGACAACGTGAAAATATTCTTGAAGAGCTATTGAATGACCTGAAGAGACAGTCAAATATAGATATTAACGGTAGCCTGACAGACTGATTTCATATGAAGACATTTAATTCAGT
>Ga0066371_10000218_pt1 | contig 12915 bp, 9 predicted proteins | sample Knorr_S15_td_DCM_FD_71214 | JGI IMG/M metagenome (GOLD analysis project Ga0066371, IMG submission 71214) | Marine microbial communities from Southern Atlantic Ocean transect - Knorr_S15_td_DCM_ad_63m_LV_B | ecosystem: Environmental > Aquatic > Marine > Oceanic | place: Southern Atlantic ocean... | reverse complement strand
ATGCTGAAGTATAGTCAAGAAATTCAAGGGCATTATCTGATTTATCCCATTGAAGATCTCTTCCCGAAAGAGCACCTATAAATTTAGTATCTTCACTGAATGTTGTAACACCAGCAACACTTACATGATCTAAGTTAGTTTGTCCATCTACATCTAAATCAAATATATTTAATCCTGTGCTATGCAAATTACTCGTACCAGTTTTAAAGTTGGCAGCAGTGGCAACACCTGCATTCCCTAAATGAATATTACTTCCAACACTTACAAAATCATCTATATCTGCTGATGCTGCTGTAAGACCAAGTGAATGTAAATCTGTAGTGCCTGTTTTAAAATTACTTGCAGACGAAACACCAGTTATGTTTACGTGATTATTGATATGAATATTACCTGCTGAGTCTAACTTAAATGCTTGGTTTGTATTATTTGTATGCAGTGTAAGTTGATTATCAACCCCTGTTGGAGTGGTGATACTCGTGATACCAGTTATACTTTTTAAACTTATTTGTGACATAATATTATTTATTAGACAACAACATAATTACCATCTATGGTTAGAGTGCCATCTATATTAACTGGACCTGCCATCAGTCCATTAAATGCAGTTCCAATATAGTGATTACCATTTAATACATTATCCATAATCATCATACCATTTGAAACATATATTCCTTGAAAAGAATTACCAACTCCTGTGAGTGTGCTTGCAAGTGCTGAAGTATTAACACCAATTGAACTTGTTGTGTGAAGACCAGAATTCGATGTTGAGAATCCAGCACCACTACCTCCTCCTCCACCACCTTGAATACTGATGTCAACTGTGCTACCAGTAACCTTAAATGTATTACCAGCACCTATGAAGTTAAGTGCAGTGATAACACCGACTGCAACATTAACTCCACCAGACTGTATTCCAATACCTTGTATTCCACTTCTTGCGGTGATAACACCAATCGAATCTACGTTTGTTACATCTTCATATGTTATCGTGCCACCGATTGAAAGATTACCAGATACAGTTAAACTATCAAAAGGACCATCAAACTTTGTCGCAGTGATGATACCTGTTGATTTTATATTATGACTGTCTATATTGGATTGGGTATGAATACCTGGTCCGAGTATTCTGGTAAATGCCATATATCTTTTTGATTATTTATTTAGCGTTTGTTTGAGCACCAAATGGTGAAACAAATGGTCGTTCCGCAAAAGCCATGTAAATGTAAACTTTACCATCATAGTTAGATCCAGAACCAGTGTTTCTTATTTTAAAACCATTACTAATCATATCAAAACCTTCTCCATCTGATGTAGTATCAATTCTATTAGGGAATAATCTTTGAGTCATAGGATTATGTGGATCTCTTTTATTATCTCTTATCTCCCAATAGTTACCACCATCGGTGTGTCTCTTTATAAGAACGAAGGCAGGTTTAAACCCAGTCTCTACAAATGTTCCGTCACTACTACCATTTGCAATGTAGGAGCCAAATGCAGAATATCCTGGTACAGAATGCCAACAATATGCTACCATTCTTTCATTAGCATCATCTGCTTTGTTGATAAGAGTTGAAGTAGGTAAAGCATATCCTGAGTGATTTACAGCACCAGTTGTATTCAGGTACATGAAATCATATGAACCATCTGCTATAGTATAATAAACTCTCCAATTCTCAGAATTATCTCTTGATTTAAGGAAAAATATTTCTGGTGCTTGGTCAAGTCCGTGGCCAAATGTACTATTACCATCAGCATTTCCACAATATGTAACTATTGAAAATCCAGCCTTTGTGTTAATAGATGCTCCAGTAAGTGGTTGAGTTCCATTTGTAATTCCAGCTGCAGTTGCACTCATATATCCAACTCCGTCCTTAGAGAAAGCATCAAATGGATTCAAACTCGTAGCATGACATCCACCATTTGATGTAATACTACCTGGAGTTACAGCTGCTTCGGTTGCAGATCTTATTGCCTGACAACATAGGAGTTTTGTGTTTGTTATATTTGTAAGAGGAGAAGTAGGTGGAGTAAAGTTTGATGTATAAACAGAAGTTCCTTTTACTATTCTTAGATTACTTATTACTACTGGAGGATCTTGTCCAGCAGAACCACCATATCCACCAATATCTAAATTAGCTGTTCCTGCGTAAATATCAAAAGCTGTTGTTTGGAAAGTTTGAGTACCATCTACATACATTTTAAAATTATTTGCACCTGAACCATTTCTAACAACCGCAATATGATACCAACGTTCAAGTGCTTGTGAGGATATTATTTCATGTTGTCCAGACCAAGTTGTACTTCCATTATTGCTATACAAGAAATCTACAGACCCATCTGCAAATCCTTCTATAAACCATTCATAAGTACCACTAGTACCTTTACCAATTATAACATCATAGTTAGAGTATGATCCTGTTCTCTTCAACCAAAATTCAATAGTCCAATTCGATGTAGATCCTATTTGAATATCTGTATTATTAGCTATGTGTAGATTAGTTCCATTCGCACCATCAAATCTTACACCACCACCACTTGAAGTTATTGGAGAACCTCCTTTCCAAGCCCAAGCAACAACTCCATTTGTACCTGAACCATTATCATTAATACCACTAGAACCTGCCATATAAAATCCACCAGGTATAAATTCAGTAACGTGAGTTGCATCTCCACTTGCAGGTTCAGGAGTTGTATCGGAAGGTCTCATAGATACAGCACCTGTTCCACGACAAACATCAAATATGTAATTATGATAAGCCTGATTACGACTTTTAAACCAAAGTAAATCTGGTTTGAATTCTAAACCAGTAACTGTTAAACCACCTGAATTTGGTGTATAAACTATAGATTCAAAATGTTTTTGTGCTCTGAGTACACCAGGTTGATAATTGTTTGTTGCAATAGGAGAGAATCCCTCTGGAACTGTATGTTTAAATGGTCTCTGTCCAAAATTAAACGTAGTGTCTGACCAAATACCACCACTAGAACCATCATTTGTTGAAAATACAAATGGTGCAAATGGAGTGGTATTGGCATCAGGTATAGTGGTATCAACAAAAGTTAAACTTCCGTGTCGATATCCATAAAAGATTCGTGCATCAAGATCTACAGCAAATCCAAATGTATCTCCCTCCTGAAAACCTCTATAATCCCCTTCATTTGATAATGCTGTTGATCCACCTTGAGTGTATCTACTAAAATATAATTGATTGAACCAAGCTTTATCAGTTCCACCTGCAATCTCTCCTCCATCTTGCTCAAAGTTACCAGTGATTCCACAATAAGGAGGTGTTGCGTTATTACCATCTCTAAAAGATATTTCCCAATAATACTTTCCAGTTTTAAGTCCATCAGGACCAAATCGAATATCACTCTTAAAGTGCATATAATTATTTCCATCTACTCTTAATCCTCCTTGTTCAAGAGTTCCATTATTTCTATCAGATGCTTCATTAAAATTAAGAGTTGCATAACCTGATGTATGACCTGAAAAACTACTAGTATCTTTAAATGGATTGAAATGTGATGGACGAAGACCAGCAAAATTAGTTGCTGGTGCCTGTGCTGTCAAAGTTGTTCCAGAAGGATGAACACTCATTGCTGTAGGATTAGTAGGTGATTGGCAACATAAAAGTTTTGTATTTGTAACATTAGTGAGTGGTGCATTAGGAACTGTATGGGCAGACCCATAAACATTACTTCCTATCACTACTCTTACGTTTGATATAAAACCATTTTGACCATAATAATATGTTGTTCCTTGATTACCACCTGTATTACCACCAATTACAATTTCATTTCCACTTAAATTATTATTCATCGTGGCTTGTCCAACTTGAGCACCATTAATATACAGTTTACAATTATTTGATCCTGTTCCTGTTCTCTCCCAAACAATGTGGTTCCACCTATGTCTCTTTAAAGTGCCAGCTCCTGACGCTATATGATTACTACCTGACACAAACACCCAGATAAAATCATTACGAGCGTATATACACCAACCATTTGAACCACCATATATTTCGTCTGCGATTAACGCTCTGTAGAAATTTGTATTACTGAGATCAGTTGCATAAAACCATAATTCAACAGTATAATTATTTGTACCTAAAGTGAATCCAGAATTAGCACTCGTTTTCATTGCACTACCTGTTTCACCATTACCCGATACTGATCCAAATCCATCCTCTGTTGCTATGTCTCTTCTTGCCTTAGTTGCATATGCGATACCTGTAGGAGAATCATTTACTACATCTGAAAATAATGCTGGTGCAACAAATGGTGCAGTGTATTTTGCAACACCTTTATACATACGAAGATCTAACATCGCTGCACTAAGATACTGATTGGAATTACCTTTATGTCCTATGTAAAGTGTTTCAGATGTTCCAATAGTTCCTGTAGTATTATGTGATGATAATAAATGACCATCTCTAAACCATCTAAGTGTAGAACCTGAACGAGTCAATGCATAATGATGCCACCTTCCTTGCTCATAACCACCACCTAATGTAATCCCTGAGCTAGGATATTCTAATACCCATTGACTACCAGAGAAAAATAATGTTTTCATTGACCCATTACCCCAAGACAAAACAGGCATCTCACCACTCGATGAATCTATCTTAATATAAAACTCAATGCAGAAATCACCGTCAAATGCAAAATCAGAACTTCCAGAAGTTTGTAAACGTCTACTACTACCAGCTTCAAATTTATGAGCAGAGGTGTAGAAGGGTGATGGAGCACTTAAATTTGAACCATCAAATGCTCGATATACACCATTAGTATTAGTAATTGTTCTTGGAGATCCACTCCCTTTAATGTAGGAATGTTTCTCGGTTGTATCATCTGCAAGAGGTAATGCAAGAACTATGTTTGCTTTATAAGGATCTTCTCTAAAAGTATTATATCCTCCTAATATTTGACGACCACCCGCATCTGTATCATGTATTGGTAACGGGCCACCATATTTCTTTACCTTATCAAGTCCTACAAAAGTACTCATATTTACTGGTAAAAAATGATTTTGATTACCAGACATATCAGTAGCAGGTTCTGATGTGCCATCCATAGGAAGATAGAATCCATTTATTCCAAAGTCATTCGTTGCACCATTCTTTAATTGTATTCCATTTACATAGATTCCTCTCACATAAATTCCAGCAGATCCTAAACCTGTACCTGTATTATACGTTGTACCTGCGAATTGTATTTCATTTATTTGATCATGAGTACCACAATCAACTATAAAATAATTACTGCCTGATGGTGTATCAGCTACCTTTGTAGAATTACCATTTACGTAGATATCATATAAACCACTACTACTACGACACTCAATTTCAAGTTTACCACTTAAATTATAACTCGTTGTATTCCAAGTAATTATCTGACCACCAGCATTATTATTCATATAGTTACTGTAATTATCATCAAATATATGTGATGGTGGATGAGATCCCCAACCATTACCACTAGCAGTCCAAGTTCCTGATGGTGATGTTGATGTTGATGTTCCGTAGGTGTAATTATTATTTACATTCGTTTTAAATTGTTTTGGTCTCCAGTTTCCTGTTCGTGCATCAGTATATCCAAAATCAGACGGAACTAATGCTGCTCCATCAACCAAGTAGTATTGTGAAAGATAACCATTATAATCAAGATTATTTGAACCATTTATTCCTCTTGCTCCAAGATAATGGGATACATTATCATTATATTTAAATTGAATAGTTGAAGAAGTATAATTATTTTCACTATGTGATTGAAGTTCCCCATTCACATAAAATTTTACACGGTCAGTTGTTGAAGTTCGAGTTGCATCAGCAACGACCATAAAATGGTACCACGACTTTGTATCTCTAAATCTAGCAGTTGTTTTAGCATTTGCACTATTACCAGTGCTTTGAAATTCTAATCGATCATTATCATCAATTCTAAATGTGTCACGATTACTGTTATCGGCATATGGACCTATAAAAGCTTGATAAACACCTGTCAAACTTCTCTTACACCAAAGACTTATTGTAAATCTTCTACGATTTCCCTCAGAGGATGGAGTCCTTATAAAGTGATCACCACTTCCATCAAATCTTAGACTGCCCTCTACAAATTGCCCTCCTAATGCACTGTCATCAGTAATTACGTGAGGTTGAAAAACTCTTGACATTACCTACCTCAACTAAAGTTTAATGACGCACCACTTATTAATTGAGTGGAAACACCGACTGCACCTGCTCTATGTACTGTGAATGATATCAAACTTATTGCACCATTTGCTGTTGGTAAACTCGGAACACCACCTGATGGGAATAAGAAATAAGTACTAAATCCAACTGTTGCAATTCCTGAGTTGACTATTCTTAAAGTATGTGCTGCTGCTTCTGAACCTCCTGTACAAGTTATTGTATATGTACCACTTCTTGTTATTTTATGATCATCTTTTGATAAGTCTAGTGTTACTGTATTTCCAGCAGTTGTCAACGCTTCAGTAGTAATACCGACTGTGATACCTGTGAGGTTTGAACCATCTCCAGTATATGAAGTTGCAGAGCAAACACCCACTATCGCTGCACCTGCACTTGTTGTAGTAAGTCGTTTTGTATTATTGAAATATAATTCAACCTGATCATCAGGTTTGAAAATCGCTATGTTTTCATTAACTGCAGGATTTGTAATATTAATTTGACTTCCTGTAATGTATAAAGCACCTGTCCCTGTATCTTTAATATATGAGTTATTGGAATCGTGTGACAACTGCAAATCATTACCTGTTCCAATATTTAATACTTGACTATCGGGAATTGATACACCTGCTCTTGCAGTAATCAATCCAACTGAATCTACATTTGTTACGTCTTCATATGTTAAAACTCCACCGACACTTACGTTTCCTGAAAATGTACCTGTCGTTCCTGAAACAGCACCAAAACTTGTGGCGGTAATCGCACCAAAAGTAGATACACCAGCGACAGTCATTCCAGCATTGATGTCAACAGGATAAGTATTAAATGTTGCTGCAGTTCCTGTTACAATATTATCTGTTGATGCAACACCAATTAATCCAGCACCATTTCCTGAGAATGATGTTGCAGTAACCACACCAGTTATATTCAGTCCACCAGCACCAGTGATACCCATTCCTATAGGAAGATGAGCACCTTTTTCTAATTCAATGGCACCCGTACCCAGTTTATTTGTTATTTTATTCGCTCTAATTCTTGACATTAATTTACAGGATATCCAAGTTAATTGTATTTATACTATGGGAAAAGAGATAATACATCAGGTATGAAATTCACATCATCATCTATGGTTAGATCAATTGAATCCTCAACTTGTACATTTGCATACTGTGTGTATGCATTAGATGATGTATTTGGTAATGTAACAACACTATTTTGCGTAACGTGTAGAGTGTCGTTAACATAGAAAATTGAGTTTAAAGGTGTATTTACAGCTGGATGTAAAGCAGTTCCAAGTCCAGCAGGTAGAGATGTTAAATCAGAACCATCACCAACAAATTTAGTTGCAGTTATCACACCAGTAGATACTACATTATGAATCTCTGCAAGATTTGAATGAATTGTAGTAACACCTACGTTAAAAGAACCATCAGTTGTTGTAATACCAGTAAAATGTGCATTATTACCAACCCAGTTAGTATCAGTCTTAATACCTGGACTTGTTATCTTAGTGAGTTCTGTTAATGGCATATTACTTTTTTAGTTATTTAGTACCCTTTAACTATTCTTCCAGCTCTATAAATATCTGTCATTATAGAATCATTCAAATCTGTGCTATCCCAAATACCAATATCTGACATACGAGAACAACTTTCTTTATTAGAAGTTGAACTATTCCAGTAACCATAACCTAGATAAATGTGATTATTTCCAGTTCCAACTGAGAGAGAACCACCAGCAAAAGTATGAGTCTCTGTTGCTACACCATTTTTAAAATATCTTGCTGCATTTGTACCATAATTATATCTTACACCAACATGTATCCAGTTAGCAAATTCATACTGAATCTGATCATTTGAATTGTCACTACCAATTGTGATTGTTTTACCTCTTAAATTTGTATTACCAGAAGAAGACATAGCAAACATTGATCTTAGACCACTATGATCTCCCAACTGAACATAGGTTGATTCACCTTCAGTCACTTCTTGCATCACTTTTACCCAGTAAGTTATTGCAAAACTATGTCCAACCCAATCTGCCGAGTGTGTGAACCGATATCCAGTTGGATTATCTCCACCAGTTTGACCTGCAAAATGGAAGAATGGATATGTGGCACCATATCCATCATGTTCTTTATTATTAAATGTTGGATTTCCTTTACGATCATCAGGTTGTAAACCTGATATTAATGCTGTACTTGAATTACCTGGCCAATAATGACTTAATCCTGCAGCTTGAGCAGCTGAAAGTGAACTGTAATAACCAGTTCCGTATTCTGGTTCTAATGAACCAACATTTCTCCAAGTTGCATTAGCATAAACTTGTACCTTTTCTGTTTCAGCATTGTAAATTATCGTTCCCGTTGCTGTAGATACACCTGCATTTCTTCCCGTTTGTGTTGTAGTTCCCACTCCAACTGAATGTTTATTTAAGAATACTGTGCCATTTTCTAGAACAAGTTTTTCACTAACAGATACACTTTTATTATTTAAAAGACGAAGACATTGATCATTGTCAGCATAAAAATTCAAAGAGTTATTATTATGATCATAATCAATCTGTCCAGCATATTCACCAATTCCAGAGGTTGTATCAGAAAAATAAATTGAACCATTATGTGTTGTACCAGAGCGAATTGTAATTCCTGTATTTCCACTAGTTGATATCGTTAAATCATCAGCATCAGCAGCACCCTCAGTGGTTGTTCCCAAAAGTAATCGGCCACTTGAGTCGATGCGAAGTCTTTCTGTACCTGCTGCTCTAAAAACTTGCATACCAGAAGCACCACAAGTAAAGTAATTATCTTTGTTTGTACCATGTCCTAAATGAAAAATATTAGTACCATCAACATTAACATTAAAAATACCATCTGCACCGCCTGGAGTGACATTAATTCCTATTCTACCACTTGAGTCGATGCGAGCTTTTTCACTACCTCCAATTTGAAAAAGAAGATTTGATGTAGCATTTACATTACCTGTTAGATTACCTGTGAAGGTTGTTGCTGTAACAACACCTGCGTTTCCTAACTGGATATTACTTCCTATATTAACAAAATCTCCAAACGTTCCAGTTGTTCCAGAAAAATTACCAGCAAATGATGTTGCAGTTACAATACCTGCATTTCCAAATTGAATATTATTTCCAACTTTTAAACTAGGGACTTCTACCTCAGATGAATAATTTACACCTGATAGTAAATCAATCGTGCCATCTGATGCAGTTATCTTATCGTTATTATTAACACCACTAATTACAATCGCCATTAGACTATGTTTTTTTAGTTATTTAGTTACATTTATCCCAAGCATGATGTGCTCTAGTACCATCTTGTAAAACATAATGAAAAAATATTTGATGATAATATAACTGTTTTGATTTATCGTGTATCATCTCTAATGCACCAGGCATCGCATCTCTCCAATGTGGTCTTTCAACTCCTTTATATAATACACCATCACCTGGTTCCATATTCACTCCGACAACATCACCTTTCTTTAAGATATCATCTTTGTACACATCTGGAGTCTTAATAAAGAATGGCCACATTTCTTTTATATTTGAACTTATGTGAATTGATATAGATATTTCACAAGCAGCACGGTCAGTATGTTTATCTAATTTTTGACCAGGAAAATAAAATCGATCATAATAGTAGGTGTTATATAATTTTCTTCCTATTATGCCTTCAAGTTTAATACGTATATCACTATGAATTTTATAATATTGTGGGTGAGAATATCTTGAAAGTGAACCTTCAACTTGTTTTTCAACTCCTTCATTATCAAATTGATCTAATTTTTTACCCCAATAATTTATTTGACCTCTTTCATCTGGTAGAGGATGATATAGTTTTTTAGGATCAAATATATTTTTTAAATACAAAAATCCATTATCATCAAAAGATTGATTACGAGTCCAAGAAGTTCCTGATTCTTTTAATTCAATTAAAGCGATTTCTTCTTCTGTCATATTATTTCCATCTCGGTCCTATACACCACCCAACAATAGACCTTCGTACTCCTTTCGTAACCTTTAAAACTCTATGTTGTGTTCTAGAATCAAACAATACTATACAACCTCTTTGCCTTGGTGCAATATAACTTTTTCCATCCTCATCTATAAATTGTACATTTCCTCCCTCATAGTCGTCAGGATCAGAGAGTTGTAATGAGAAAGATAATTTTCTGACATATTCACAATTCCTTTTTAAAAAATCTAAATGATTTTCTTGGTCATTGTGAGATTCCATTGACAATTTATTAAATGTGGGTTTATATAATGCTGGTACTCCTGCATCATTATGCCAATGATAATACTGTCCCTCACTATACTTTGTATATTGTAGATTATTTGCGTCAATACAGGTTAAATCATACAAAAAATTAGTTTGATTTGCTTTATTTACGTAGTGCCATAAAAATCCTGCTATCCAATGGTCACTAGATATCCAAGTATTTTCTGAATTTCTTTTATCTTTATTAATTGCATCACCTAATAATTTTGAATCACCCATCTGACTATCAAAATTTTCTACCAGATCTTTATCTAAAATTTTGACAATATCTTCTGGTAAATCAGTGTAATACCAAACGCTTTGAAATGCCATAAAAAAGAATATTCAATTCATTATACTCTGTATAATGATTTATGTCAACTTCTAATTTTTATTATTTAGAATTAATGAGTGCGTTTATCTCCTCTTCTGTTAATCCTAATTTTTTTAATTTTTGTTTCGCAGATGTTAGAGGGTCTTGAAGTTCCATCTTACGCATCATACGATAAAAATCTAATTCACATATTTTTTCCCTTATTATCTGATCAGGTATTTCAGGTTGTCCACACCAATTAATCTCAATAGTTCCATCAGTATGGGTGGTGACTGTATTATCTTTTCCACTGATGGCATAGATTGCTTCACCAATTTTATCAGACTCTGTTAAAGGATGTAAATCTTCAGTGAGTAATTCCATAATTAATTTTTCTTATAATGAATTCCAATGAAAAAACTTCTTGCATCACTTGTACCATTCGTGTTGCTTCGATTAAAATGTATGTTATTACTGTTAGCAGCGTGTGATGCTCCTGCCATTTCAAAGTAATAATTTTGACCAACTGTTAATCCTGAACAATCCATTAAAGTTGTTCTATTATGAAGCATATGATACCACTCTCCATAATTAGAATGTTGACCATTATACCTTATTTTTGTATCACCAGATCCGATTGATGTACTTGAACTCATCATTACATAGACAGTGGATCCGTGTTGGTAGTTCTCAGCATAAACATCACAATTCATATGAAAGAGAATATAATCATCAGTGCTAGTTGGAGTAAAAGTAAGATAATTACCACTAGCTATGTCAATATAATCAACTCTACCACCATTATGAGTTACAGTAGTGCCATTAGTATATTGCTGAATCTTGTGAATACTGTATGTGCCTGACCCACCATACTCTAAACCATTTGCACTTGAATTAACTTTTAATACTTGACCAGCTGTTCCGATTGCCAATCTCTGGTCTGCACTTGCACCTCTAACAATTAAATCACCTTGTGTTGTGGTTGGTGATGCATTTTGCCCTTTTGCAAGATAGTTCCAACTAGCGTGAGCTGTCCCACCTGAAGAAGGTGCATTACCTGTGGTTGCAGCAACACACATATAACTTGAAGTTACACTTCCATCTGTATATGCAACTACATCATCAGGCACATATGCAGTTCCACCAGCATATGTCCCTCGCCAATTAAATTTAATTTTGCCTAAATCTATCGTCGCCATTATACGGTCATTATTAAATTACCTGATGTATTTATACTGAAAGATATACCTGATGGTCCGATAAAACTTTCTTCAAAAGCAACATATGTTGCATTAGTAATATTATCTGCACCATTATTAGTAGTAGTCAAGGATAAACTTTTACCAATTCCAGTAAAACCATACACCTCTCGACTTGCTAATCCAGATAAATTAGAGCCATCACCAGAGAATGATGTTGCTGTTATAACACCCGTTGCATTTATTTGGTTAACCTCAAATCCTTGTGAATGTAAATTCTGTGTATGGAACTGAAGACCTTGTGTATGTCCTAACGTTAGTGCTGTTCCAACTTTGACTGTATTAGCATCACCATCTATTGTTGTTGAACTTGAACCAAAGGTTACAATACCTGTGAAAGTTGCTTGTCCATTTGTTTCAATTGTGACACCAGTTCCAACTTTTATATCTGTTGTTCTTACACGAAAACTTTCAACACTTGTTGAACCACCATCTCTAAATCTAAAAATACAATCACTAGTATAATTACTTGTCTTCTTTCCATAAATTGCAACAACTCCAGCACCACCATTATCATTATGAAATACTACACCTGCTTCTCCACCGCCTGTTGCATTGTAATTCTTTATATGAACCATCGCATGATTTGGCTGGTCATATAGTCTACTACTATCTGAAAATACACTTGTACTACTTCTATTTAAATATAAAGCTGCATTACCAGATGGACCTTGAGCTTCCGCACCTATGAATATTGTTCCCCCTGCATAGAAACGCATTCTCTGAGTATTACTCGTAAATATTTGTAAGTGATCTTGATTAGTTGGAAAACTAATTTTTGTAGTAGGATATTTTTGACAAGCAAAACTATCAATAGCATGAACACTAGTAAAAGTTCCTACACCAGCAGGTCCTATTGTTATTCCAGTACCAACT
>Ga0066371_10000216_pt1 | contig 12942 bp, 10 predicted proteins | sample Knorr_S15_td_DCM_FD_71214 | JGI IMG/M metagenome (GOLD analysis project Ga0066371, IMG submission 71214) | Marine microbial communities from Southern Atlantic Ocean transect - Knorr_S15_td_DCM_ad_63m_LV_B | ecosystem: Environmental > Aquatic > Marine > Oceanic | place: Southern Atlantic ocean... | reverse complement strand
TCTAAAGCTCTTCGAGCAAGCTTACCGTGTCCAATCTCTCTTCTTTTTGGTGATCCCATAAAACCCACTTCACCTACAGAGTAAGGCGGAAAATTATAGTGCAACATAAATTTATCTTTATACTCACCTTCTAATGCATCTATGATTTGCGATGACCTTTCTGAGCCCAAAGTAGTTACAACAATCGATTGTGTTTCACCTCGAGTAAATAATGCAGATCCATGTGTTCTCTCTAGAACATTAATATCAACATTAATATCTCTAACAGTTTTGGTATCTCTGCCATCAATTCTTGGTTCACCATTGAGTATTTTTGATCGAACAGTCTCTTTCTCAATTTTTTTGATTTCAGATGAGATATCATCTTTAGAGATTTCCTCATCAGATTCTGTAATCTGATCAATTGTATTTTGCTTAATTTCTGCAAGGCGGGTAGATCTTTCTGACTTTTCAACAATTGCATAAGCTTCTTCAATGTCTGATCCTGCAACATCCATCACTTTGATTTTTAGTGAATCATCTTTCTCAACTTCTTCAAGTACCCATTTTACTTTGCCTGCATCTTTAACTAGATCATTAATGCCATCAATAATTTTCTTTATCTCATCGTGTCCTTTCATTACACAATCAAGCATCACCTCTTCAGAAAGCTCTTTTGCTTCAGATTCAACCATAAGAATGGCATCCGTTGTTCCGGCAACCATCAAATCGAGTGCTGAGTTATCCATTTCAGAAACAACTGGGTTTATGACAGGCTTATTATCAATATAACCAACTCTTACTCCAGCTATTGGCCCATTAAATGGGATGTCTGATATAGATAGTGCAGCCGAGGCGGCAATCATGGATATTACATCAGTTTGTACTTCTGGATTCAAACTCATCACAGTTATGACGACTTGTACCTCATTGAGGAAATCATCGTTAAATGATGGCCTCAAAGGCCTATCGATTAATCTTGAAATAAGCGTTTCCTTTTCTGATGGTCTGCCTTCTCTTTTGAAGAAACCGCCTGGGATTTTACCAGCCGCATAAGTCTTTTCTTGATAGTTAACAGAGAGTGGGAAGAAGCTTTGATTCTCAGCCGCTTCTCTTTTTGCTGCAACAGTTGCTAAGACTGTAGTCCCATCACATGATGCCATGACTGCTCCGTTTGCCTGTCTTGCTACTTTTCCTGTTTCGAGGGTGATTTTTTGATCATTGACTATGATCTCTTTTGATATTTGATTCACTGAATTTCCTTTTTTATATGATCAATTGACCATTTATATGACTTACTTTCTCAATCCAAGATCAGATATTAATTGCTTATATGATGAAAAGTCTTTTGATTTAAGGTAGTCAAGAAGCTTTCTTCTTTTATTTACCATCATCAATAGACCTCTACGAGAATGATTATCTTTCTTATGAGTCTTAAAATGATTAGTTAATGATTCAATTTTTTGAGTCAAAAGTGCGACTTGAACATTGGGAGAACCAGTGTCCGCATCAGAAGTTTTAAATTTTTCAATCACTTCTCTTTTTTTATCTGTATCTAGTGTCATATTTAATAATATTTAACAATTTCAAGTCGCTATTCTACATAGTTTAAACATTACAACAACAAGTTAATGAACTAATTGAGATCATTAAAAACAATTTTTGGATTAATACAGCCACTGGAATAAGTACCAAGACCTAAAAATTTGGTTTCATTGTCATAAATCCTTATGTAATTAGAATCTTTCATTGAGTTTTGGTCAACAGCAATGGGAAGGCCATTCATAAACATTTTGGACAATGATTTATCTATATTTACTTTCATTAGGTGCTTTAGAGGTGCATCAATGGGTATTAAGTAATTATCTATGCTCTTTGAGTTTATTATTTCATCAAAACTGTACATTTGTGATTTATCAAAGCAATTTATATTTAATCTTCTTAGTTCATCGATATGACCAACTGTTCCAATCTTGTAGGCAATATCCTCTGCTAGTGTTCGAATATAAGTTCCCTTACTGCAATCAATTATTAACTCAAGATGAGTTTGATTCTGCGATATAAGCTCTATTGAATAGATTTGTATTGATCTAGTTCTTCTTGGAATATCTATGCCTTGAATTGCTAATTTATATAAACGCTTACCTTTAATCTTTAAAGCTGAATACATTGGAGGCATTTGCTCTTGTTTACCTATAAATGACTGAAGTAATTGCTTGATAACCAATGAGTCATTTGAAACTTGAGCTGAAGAGGTTTCTATGACTTCACCTTCTTTGTCACCTGTTGATGTTTTGCTGCCAAGTTTAATTTTTGCTTGATATGTCTTGTCAGAATCAATTAGAAATCTAGATATTCTTGTAGCTTTACCTAGGCAAACAGGTAAAAGTCCAGTTGCAAGCGGATCCAAGGTTCCTGTATGACCTAGTTTTTTAATGTTGAACTTTCTCTTAATCTTTTGGATTGCTTGATTTGAGCTCATCATCAATGGTTTATCGAGTAAAAGGATTCCATTGATGTTATTTTTTTCCATCATTTTCCACAGCACTATTGATTAGATCTGTAAGTTGATTCGCATATTGCTCATGTTCATCAAAAATAAAATTCAGCTGTGGAATTTTTTTTAAAGAAACCCTTTTGCCAATATTCTTCTTAAAAATACCTGAAGCTTTCGAAATGAGATTTATCAGTTCAGTAGAGGTATCTTCAGTCAGATTCAATGAAGAACAATAAACCTTAGCATGTCCCAAATCAGGTGATAGTTTAACCTCGTTTATAGAGACTTTTTTTAGTCTGGGATCTTTTATGTCATGAATGATTGTTTCACTGATAATTCTGTGAATTTTTGATTCAACCCGTGAATTAATAGAGAAATCAACTCCCATCCTATTTTTTAACTTCGACAGACCTGTAACATTCGATTTGATCACCAACTTTTACATCATTGTAGTTCTTCACACCTATGCCGCATTCTGTTCCAGATTTGACTTCATTAACATCATCTTTGAATCTTCTCAATGACTCGAGCTCTCCTTCATAGATGACAGTATTGTCTCTCAAGACCCTGATTGGATTTGATCGAATGACTGTCCCATCAATGACCAAGCACCCAGCAATTTTACCCAATGATGGCGAATCAAATATATCTCTGACTTCTGCCAATCCACAAATTTCTTCTCTGATAATTGGTGCAGATAATCCTGAGATCATATTGCTTATATCTTCAATGGTTTCATAAATGATGCTGTAGTATTTAACCTCTACAGTTGATTCTTTTAGTAATTTTCTTGCAGCATTATCTGCACGAACATTAAAGCCGATTACAAATGCATCTGATGCTTCTGCTAAATTTAAATCAGATTCAGTTATTCCTCCAATTGAGTTTGAAATAATATCAATCTCAACTTCGTCATTTGATAGTTTTAGAAGAGAATCTTTAATGGCTTCAGCACTGCCCCTAACATCTGCTTTGATCATCACAGACACAACTTTTTTATCTGTATTAGATGACTCCATAAAGGATTTCATTTTTTGTGCTTGTTTTTCATTCAGTGTATTTTTCTTTCTATTTTCTTTTCTTGAGTCACTTATTTCTTTGGCCTGTCTTTCAGACTCAACTTGTCTAAGCTCATCACCAGTATTAGGTGCTCCAGATAAACCATAAACTTTGACTGGCATTGAAGGTGTCGCTTCTGAAAGTTGCTCGCCCAATTCATTCATTAGTATCCTGGCACGACCATATTCTTCACCAACAATTATTAGTTCACCCTTTGTGAGCTTACCTTCACTGATCAGAATTGTTGCTACAGCTCCTTTTCCGCTCTCTACACCTGACTCAATAACACTCCCGATTGGTCGTCCTTCAAATGGTGCAGTTAAGTCAAGTACTTCGGTTTGAAGTAGAATAGATTCAAGTAAGTCCTCAACCCCTTCACCACTATGTGCAGAAACACTTACAAACAAGACATCACCTCCCAAGTCTTCAGGTATGATCTCTAAGCTCATCAATTCATTCTTAACTTTTTCAGTATTTGCTTCAGGTTTATCTACTTTGTTGATTGCAACAATAATTGGAACGCCAGCATTTTTTGCATGTTCTATGGCTTCTTCTGTTTGAGGTTTGACCCCGTCATCTGCTGCAACAACTAAAATTACAATGTCTGTTATGTTTGCACCTCTAGATCGCATTTGTGAGAACGCAGCATGCCCAGGTGTATCGAGAAAGGTAATCTGTTGGTCATTTACATCAATAGTATAAGCGCCAATGTGTTGAGTAATACCGCCGGCTTCTCCATCTGTAACCTTGGTTTTTCTTATGTAATCAAGTAGTGATGTTTTTCCGTGGTCAACATGGCCCATAATCGTGACAACTGGCGGTCTTTTTAAAGAATCATTTTCATTGATTTGTTCATCAAATACAGAATCCTCTATTGATCTTTCATCCATTGGAATTGCTTTATGACCCAATTCTTCAACCACCAGAATGGCTGTATCCTGGTCAATATGATCATTCCCAGTTGCCATAATCCCTTGTCCAATCATTACTGAAATGACTTCACTGACTTTCATTGCAAGTTTTTGAGCAATTTCTTGTGGTGAAATCGAAGTTGGTATCTCAATGGTTTTCAAAACAGGTTGTGTAGGTTTCTCAAAAGTGTGGGATTGATCCAATGATGATAGATTAACTGAACGTCTTACTTGTCTTTTCTTTCTTCTTTTTACATTGCCCTTGACATGGAGCTCTTTGATTTCGAATGGATCTGTTGGTTTTTCATGTTTTGTTTTTTTCCATTTCTTCTTGGGTTGATCTTTAGAGGATTTTTCCATGATCTGAGGATCTGGATTTATTTCTGACTCTTGAGACTCACTTATTGTTTGCTCAGCTCTGGCAGCCTCCTCTTTTCTGGCCTTTTCTATAGCTATCTTCTCTTGTGCTTCTCTTTCATTTTTTTCATTTTCTTGAGCTTCTTTAGCTTCTTCGAGTAGTGAATCTTTATTGACATAAGTCGCCTTTTTTCTGATCTCAACATTGACTGTTCTTGATGTACCGAATCCTCCGGAGAGTTTCAATTCACTTTGAGATCTTCTGTTTACTGTGAGTTTCTTAGGTGACTTTATTTCTGTCTTTGTTCCATGGCTACCTCTTAAATGATTGAGCAGTGTTAACTTTTGATCATTAGTTATGGTATCCGTTTCAGTCGAAACGCTGATTCCTGCATCATTTAGCTGAGAGATCAATTTCTCAGGCTTTATTTTTAGTGCAGTTGCTAATTTAGATACTGTTGTGGTTGACATAATAAAATCCTAATCGTTTAACTCTCAATGGCCCCTTCTTTGAACCAATCTTCTCTGGCTTCAAGTATCATCGCTGAAGCTGCTTCTTCGTCAATGCCTTCTATTTCAAGTAACTCATCAACTGATTGTTCTGCCAAAAGGTTTTTCGTATTGATACCACCTCGTGCCAAAGAATAAGCTATTTCTTCAGAAACCGTATCAAGAGCCAATAAATCATCAGATGGTCCGTGTTCTTCAAGGTTCTCCTCTGTAGAAATAGCCTCCAATAGAAGTTGATCCTGAGCTCTTTCTCTAAGCTCATTGACCAGAGTTTCATCAAATCCTTCAATCTTTTGAAGTTCTGTTACAGGAACATATGCAACTTGTTCAATCGTCGTGAAGCCTTCCTGTGCTAGTAGTATAGCGACATCATCTCCTACTGAGAGTGATTCAACAAATAAATCAGTTATCTTTTGCAATTCTTCATCATCTTTCTCAAGCGCTTCGGTCTCACTCAGCACATTGAGTTTCCATTGAGTCAATTCACTTGCTAGTCTGATGTTTTGACCACCCTTGCCGATTGCCTGTGATAATTTTGCCTCTTCTACTGCAATATCCATGCTTTGATTTTCTTCATCAACAACGATTGAGACAACATTGGCAGGAGACATTGCATTGACAACAAATTGAGCACTGTTCTCTGACCATAAAATAATATCTATTCTCTCACCATTCAATTCATTAGATACCGACTGTACGCGTGACCCTCTCATGCCAACGCATGCACCAACAGCATCTATTCGTTTATCATCTGACCTCACAGCAATTTTTGCTCTTGACCCTGGATCTCTAGATGCTCCAATGATATTGATTAAGTTTTGATTGATTTCTGGAACTTCAATTTTAAATAACTCAATCAAGAAATCCGGACTTACTCTAGACAGTATCAAGGGCGGTCCCTTTAAATCATCATTGATATCCTTAAGAAGGGCTTTTATTCTATCTTGAGGTCGAATAGCTTCTTTAGCAATGGATTCTCTTCTTGGCAGGAATGCCTCAGCATTATTACCAACATCTATATAAAAACCATTTCTATCAACACGTTTAACAACACCGCTTAAAACTTCACCCATACGATCTTGATAAAGGTCAATGACTTTCTTTTTTTCAGCCTCTCTTACTTTTTGGACGATGACTTGTTTTGCAATTTGTGCTCCGATTCTACTGTCTAAATCTACAGATTCTATTTCTTGATAGACATATTCACCTTCCTTGGCATCTTTATCGACATCAACAGCATCTATCATCCTTAGTTCATAATCAGGGTCTTCAAGTTCTCGAGAGTCATCTGCAAAAACCATCCATCTTCTATATGTTTTGTAATCACCGGATTCGCGATCAATTATGACCTTGACATCCATATTATCTGTGTAATTTTTCTTAGTAGTTGATTCCAATGCATTCTCTATGGCTTCAAAGATAACCTCTCTGCCAACATCTTTTGCTTCAGAAAGTGTATCCACTACTTTGATGATTTCAGTGATCATTTAAATTTACCTCGTTAGTTAAATTGTGGAACAATTCGACAAATGTCAATACTGTCCATTGGTATTTCAAATATTTGGTCGTCTTTTAGGAAGATTATTTCTCCTTGTCGACCTGTCAGTAATCCTTTAAAATTTTTACGGTCATCTAATTTATCTTTTAGCTTTATTTTTATTGTTTTTCCAATGAACCGATCAAAATCCTCTTTCTTGTTTAGTTTTCTATCAAGACCCGGTGATGAGACTTCCAACTCATAACTCTCAGGATCTATAAATTCATCTATAATCACTTCAGCTTCTTTCGAAACTAAAACACAGTCATCTATTCCGATTCCATTGTCATGATCGATGAAAAGAATCATTTTAATACCTTTTCTGAGACTATGTTGCTCGATTTCAATCAAGTCATATCCCTTTTTTTCTATCTGCTCTCGCAGAGTTTCTTCCAAACTTTTTTTTACTTCATCCATGGCTTTACACAAAAATAAAGCCCCATAAGGGGCCTAACCAAAATTGGTAGCGGGGGTAGGATTTGAACCTACGACCTTCGGGTTATGAGCCCGACGAGCTGCCAGACTGCTCCACCCCGCATCTGTGTTGAAAGATACTAATCTTTTTTAATTAATCTATCAATAAAAATGAAGAAATAATAACGCGTGTATAATCCATGATTGGATTAGGGTATAAACCAATTAAAAGCAGCATAACAGAAACGATTACGCTAGTTATTGAATGTGTATTTAAGATGCCATTGTTTTTAATAGGTTGATCGCTTTTCTCAAAGTATATAAACCAGATGACTCTTAAATAATAATATGCTGCGATAACCGACATGATTACGCCTACCAATGCATACCAAATCATTCCATTATTGACCAATTCAGAGAGAACGATCCATTTTGCATAAAAACCAATAAATGGTGGAATTCCAACCATACTGAACATGCAAAATAAAAGCATAAATGCTATCAGTGGATGCGAGTTGCTCAATCCTCTTAAGTCATTCAATTCAATGTGCTGGCGATCTTCCGATGATATTGACTCTATTAGAGCAAATGCTGAGATTGTCATGAGGATATACATAAGCAAATAAGTCAAAGATGCACTGATACCACCTTCATTTACAATTGAGAATGACAACAGAACAAAACCGATATGTCCAATTGCAGAATATGCAAGCATTCTTCTGAGATTAATTTGCATCAGAGCAATGAGGTTTCCAATGATTATTGATATAAGTCCAGCAGATAGAATTAATATCGACCAAAAGTCGCTCATTACATTTAGTGCATCCATAAATAATCTGGCTATCAATGCAAATGCACCTATTTTAGGAACTGAGGAAATATAAATTGCCGCTGTGGTATTGGAGCCTTGGTATGAATCTGGAACCCAGCTATGGAAAGGAAAAGCACCGAATTTAAATATAATACCGCACGCTATAAAGGCAACTGCTATTCTCATTTCTAAACTATCGAGTAGATTAGATTCTTCTATTAGCTCAAGAGATAAAGTGCTAGTAACACCGTAAACTATTGAAACACCATATAGGAAAATCGCAGACGCAATTGCACCAAGAATAAAGAACTTCATTGCAGACTCAGTTGCATCAATTGAGTTTCTATTTGTGGCAACTATTCCATACATAGAGAGAGTTAAGGTCTCCAGACCAAGATAAATGGTCAAAAGGTTGTATGCTGAGCAAAGTATCAGTACGCCGAGGGTCGCGAATAACTGAATGAGGAATATCTCATTTTTAATGTTCAGTTTAGATTTGATGGATGCTAAATGAATCAGTATGGCTGCTATTAGGGCTATAATTTTCAGATTTGTACCGAAAGTATCAATGACATAGTGACCATTAAAAATAATACTATCCGGTAGTTCCAAACTGACAAAAGAAAGAAATAGTGCAAATAATAAAAAGAATAAAATCACTGAATGGATAAATGTAACGGAGACATTTCGGATTAAGCTATTAATCAAAATTACAACACAGATTGCTATTGCTATAGTAACCTCGGGCAAAATTGATCCAATGATATTAAATGTCACAGTCCTGCCCCTAAAAATACTAATTCAGATAAATTATTTATGGATGTATACATTAGGTTCATTAATGGCTCAGGGATCAGGCCCATGGCTAATACCATGATTGCCAGAATCATCAGCGGTATGAGCTCAATAGCTGAAACATCCTGAATGTCGTTGATTTTTTCGTTTGTGATCTTGCCAAATACAACCCTTTTTACCATCCACAATGTATATGCAGCTCCAATGACCAGGGTTGTACCAGATAAGAGTGCGATCCAGAAATTAACTTTTAAGCTTGCCAAGATTACCAAAACTTCTCCAACAAACCCTGATGTGCCAGGCAATGCTGCATTGGCAAGTGCAAAAAAGACCATTAAGCCTGCAAAACGAGGCATGCTTAATGCGATACCACCATAATCACTTATTTCTCTACTGTGAATTCTGTCATACATCACACCAATGCATAGAAATAAAGCACCAGATATTAAACCGTGTGAAATCATTTGTATCATAGCGCCACTGATTGCCATATTCATATTATCTATAGAAGCATTTTCATGATTTAGAAAAACAACAAAAGTACCGAGTGTGACAAATCCCATATGGGCAACCGAAGAATAAGCGATGAGTTTTTTCATATCTGTTTGAGAAAGTGCGACCATGCCAATATAAACAATTGCAATAAGGGACAGCACTACCATAATTATCGAGAGCTCATTAGATGCTTCAGGTGTGATTGGTAAACTGAATCTCAGTAAACCATAGCCACCCATTTTTAGAAGTATCGCTGCAAGTATCACTGATCCTCCTGTAGGAGCTTCGACGTGAGCATCAGGGAGCCAGGTATGAACTGGCCACATTGGAATTTTAACGGCAAAAGCAAACAAGAATGCTAAGAATATAAGTATTTGCTCAGTTTTGGATAAGTCGAGATTATAAAAATCAAAGATCGAATAAGATCCAGTCTGAATGTATAGATAGATTATTGCGATTAACATAAAGACTGAACCAAGGAATGTATAAAGGAAGAACTTAATTGTTGCGTAGACTCGATTCTTGCCGCCCCATATCCCTATGATGATAAACATTGGGATCAACATGGCTTCCCAGAAAACATAAAACAGGAATGCGTCTAAAGCACTGAATACTCCGATCATCAAACCTTCTAATATTAGAAATGATGCTAAGTATTGATATAAGTTAGATTTTTCTGAAGTTCTTGAGGTCAATAAGACTATCGGGGTGATAAATGTTGTCAAAAGAATGAGTGGAAAAGATATGCCATCGACACCAAGATGATAATTTATATTGAATCGATCTATCCATGTCGCTATCAACTCAAATTGAATATTAACTTGAGTGGGATCATAGATTGATAATGCATATAAGCTAACAGCAAATACCAAAAAAGATGAAAATATAGATAACCAGTATGTAAGTGACCCATAATTTTTACCAATCAATAGTATGATAAAGCCAGATATGATCGGCATCCATATCATCAAGTCAAGAATCATGATGCACCACCAAGATCTAGTATTGTCCATGCCAAGAAAATTGCCAGGCCAATAATCATCATTAAGGCATAGTGATATATATATCCTGATTGTATGACTTTAATCCTATTAGCGATGTTTCCGATTCTATAAGCAGTCCCATTAACAATGAAATTATCGATGGTTTTTACATCCCCTACTTTCCATAAGAGATCTCCGATATTACGAGCCTGTCTTGCGAACACGTTTTCGTATAAGTCATCAAAATAATATTTATTATCCAGGAGACGATAAATGAATGAAGACTCATAAGTTTTATTATCAAGAATATTCGGTTTATGGATGTATAAGATATATGCTGTAGCCACACCAAACAACGCAATGTAAATCACTGGACTTGAAAATGCATGCAACAAGAAACCATAAGCAGATGTAAATTCATATCCAAATATCTGGTAGGCATCAGGTTGTGAAATAGCATTTATAAAATATGAACCAAAGACCATAGGACCAACTGTAGGCCAGGCAATGATTACAGATGGAATTGCCAATAAGACTAAAGGAAGCGTAATGGACATCGGTGATTCTTTAATATCATGATGATGGTCATCCTCAGGGCCATGAAATACCTTGAAGAACAGTCTGAATGTATAGAGTGCTGTAATAAAAACACCAATTAAGACCGATGCATATGCAAATCCCGAGCCAAATATATCTGAATGTCCGATAGCCTCAATCAATGCATCTTTTGAGAAAAAGCCAGAAAATCCAGGGAATCCTATCAATGCCAATGAGCCGATCAGAGATGTAAGATATGTAATTGGTAATTTATTCTTCAATCCACCCATTTTTCTGATGTCCTGTTCATGGTGCAAAGCAACAATGACAGATCCAGCTGCAAGAAACAGTAAAGCTTTGAAAAAAGCATGAGTCATCAAGTGGAATAAACTAGCTGAGTATGCTGAAACACCAGCAGCAGCGACCATATAGCCCAGTTGAGAAAGTGTTGAGTATGCTACGACTCTTTTAATATCATTTTGTAACAAACCTAAGATGCCAGTAAACAAAGCTGTTGTTGCACCGATAATGAGAACAAATGAAAGTGCAGTAGAAGAGAGTTCAAATAATGGAGACATTCTTGCAAGTAAGAATACGCCAGCTGTAACCATAGTAGCTGCATGTATTAGAGCTGATATTGGTGTTGGACCTTCCATCGAATCTGGAAGCCATACATGCAGTGGCATTTGTGCAGATTTACCCATTGCACCACCAAATAATAGAATACAAGCAGCCGTTAGGGCTGAAACAGTCCATGTGCTTGTCAATGATAGCTCAGTTTGAGCAATGTTTTGTGAACCTGAAAACACATCATAGTAATCGAGTGAGCCGGTGATTGAAAAAATGATACCTATACCTAGAATAAGTGATAAATCCCCTACTCTATTGACAATAAATGCTTTTAAATTAGCCTTTATCGCTGATTCTTTAGTAAACCAAAACCCAATAAGTAAATAAGACATCACACCTACAGCCTCCCAACCAAAGAACAATTGCAGGAAGTTATTTGACATCACTAAACTCAACATTGAGAAGGTAAAGAGACTGATGTATGAGAAAAACCGATGATATCCAGGATCATCGTGCATATATCCTATTGTATAAACATGAACCATCAATGATACAAAAGTTACAACCACCATCATACTGGCCGTCAGGTTATCTATAAGGAGTCCTATATGAAATGACTGATCTCCAATGTTTAGCCAAGTATAAATATTCTGATTGATTACAGCAGATGATTCTAGAATCTCAAGTGCGATGATGGCAGATAAAATAAAAGATACGCTGACACCTATTATGGTCACAAGGTTGACAAAAATCTTGCCGAATGATTTTCCAAGGAATGCAGCCATGATACCACCAAGTAGTGGAGATAAGAGAACAACAAGGCTATATTCAAGGATCATATCAATTTCTCAGTTTGTTAAGTTCACTTACAGATATTGACTTCTTGTTTCGATATAAAGCGACTAAAATTGCAAGACCGATTGCTGCTTCAGCTGCAGCGACTGTTAGTATAAAAAAAACGAAGACCTGTCCAGATAGATCCTGCAAGAAATGCGAGAAAGCAATGAAGTTAAAATTGACCGATATCAACAACAGCTCAGTACACATCATAACAATGATGATATTCTTTCGGTTGATGATGATTCCAGTAATTCCAATCGAGAATATTATGGCTGATAAAGTCAAATAAGATTGTAACGTTAGCATCAGTCTAAGCCTCTTTTGATGTCAACCATTCTCAATCTTTCTTTTGGATCTGCGGAAATCTGATCGCGCGCTATTTGCTTCTTAACATTTTTCCTTGATCGAAGTGTAAGTGATATTGAAACAATAATCGCTAAGAGCAAAATGAAGCCAGCAATCTCAAATGAAAGGATATATTTGGTAAATAATTCAGTTCCCAATAGAAGAGTGTTATCAACAGATAAAGCTGAATCTGAAATTGATTCTAGCCCTGAGAACTGATCGGACTGAATCCAATATAATGCGATCAGCTCAGCCGCTATTACCAACCCTAAAAAGATCGCAATCGGTGCAATTCTAGTGAA
>Ga0066371_10000213_pt1 | contig 13028 bp, 13 predicted proteins | sample Knorr_S15_td_DCM_FD_71214 | JGI IMG/M metagenome (GOLD analysis project Ga0066371, IMG submission 71214) | Marine microbial communities from Southern Atlantic Ocean transect - Knorr_S15_td_DCM_ad_63m_LV_B | ecosystem: Environmental > Aquatic > Marine > Oceanic | place: Southern Atlantic ocean... | reverse complement strand
ATCTAGATTTCCATATCTTGGTCCAAGAATAATATTGTCCCGAGACAGTTCTAAAAGATTATGTTGTGTCTTATCATTTAAATACATTTCTTCATGCATTGCTGGGCATATATAAATTGCTTTGTTAAACATCAAGACTGTCGACGTGAGTAAATCATCTGCAATACCACTGTTAATTTTTGCAATAAAGTTAGCAGTTGCTGGATAAATTATAAATGTATCAGAAAATCTAGCTAAATCAATATGAGGAGATCCATTTAAATCATCCCAATCAGAAATAACATTATTTTCTGCTAAAAATTTATCACTCAGATAATTTTTTGAACTATGGGTAGCAATGATTTTAAAATTATAGATTTCTTTGTATTCTTGAACAAATTGTTCAGCTTTTGAACAAGCAATACTACCTGTTAAACCAAGTAGTATATTTTTTTTCATTAACTTTCTTCTGAAACTTCAACTTTCCCGGCTGCAATTTCTTCAAAAGCAACAGTTAGAGGTTTTCGACTTAAACTTTGTACTTGAGGTGGTGTATATGCTCCGATACCCTCACCAAGTTGGTTAAAGTATGAATTGATATCTCTAGCTCTTCTTGCAGCAGTAATTACAAGAGCAAATCTCCCAGGTGTTTCTTCTAGTAAGTTCTCAATAGGTGGTTTTATCATCTGTCCTCCAGGTTATATATTATATCAATTATTTCCTTAACTGAAGTATTTATATCAACATTCTCAATCTTATAATTGTACATATCTTTGTATTTTCTTTGCTTACTAGCCAACTCCATTCTTTTCATAATAAAATCTGAATTGTGACCTCTATTTTTTAAACGATTTATTAATTCGTCATCATCTATATCTATAAAAAGACCAACGAAATCACTATTGCTGTTTAGTAGCTTTGTCGCACCATTTACTTCTAAATCTAATATAACTAATCCTTCTTGATTTAACTCCTTTCTTGATGTTCCATATGAAAATCCACCATATTCTTCAAATTCAATTAACTCATTATTATTGATCATAGATTGAAATTCATCATCTGAAATAAAGTAGTAATCCTTACCATTAACTTCAGATACCCTCTTAGGTCTAGTAGTGTGTGAAACTGAAAAGTTAAAGTTTAATTTTTTACCTAAAGCATCTATTATTGTATTCTTTCCTACACCTGAAGGACCAGTAATAATTAAAATCATAATTCACTCACAAATGATGCTATTTTTCTAATATTTGTTTCACTTAATTGTTTAATTGTAGTTTTTTCTGTTAATTCGATCGATTCAAGAAATCTAGCTGTTTTAACTTTGCCGATTAATGCCGTACTTGTTAAATATTTGTGGATTCTTATTGAATTTAAAATATTATTGTCAGAAGCTTCTGTAAGTATGGTTGTTAAATCAGATTTTAAAACAAAATCATTCAGAAATTCATTTCTTAAAGATTTTATAGATTCTATGTCACTAATTAACTTCATAATTTTTACTTACATTATCTAATATAGCATTAACAAACTTAGCACCATCTGATGAAGAATGTTTATCTACAATTTTTGTCCACTCTGCAGCTATGACTTTGTGAGGGGTTAAGTTAAGTAATAATTCCGATATTCCTAGAATTAATGCAGAACGTTCTGCTTTACCGATTCTTGATACAGTCCAATTTTCTGCGGAATTACCTAAAATTTGTATTATTTTTTCAATATTAACGTTTGTATGTTGAATTAATTGATTAGCTCTTAAAAGTTGATTTTCTTCTAGATCGTTATCAATAAGAACTATGTTATCCGAGTAATCATCAAGTCTAAATATAGAATTAAAAGTATAATGTCTAAAATCTAATCTCATACTCTAGTGATATAGGTCTTAGTTTTAGAATCAATTTTTATTGTATCATTTTCATTTACAAACATTGGAACCTGCAGTGTTAAACCCGTTTCAAGTGTTACTTCTTTTGTGCTTGAATTTACAGAATCTCCTTTCACTGCTGGTTCTGATTTTGTAACAATTAAATTTATAGTTGTAGGTAATACAATATCTATTGGAGTATCTTTATACATTGAAATAGTCACTTCTTGATTTGCTTTCATTAGTTCAATTGATTCAGTAATTAATTGACTGTTAATCGCTATTTGATTATATGACTCCATATTCATAAAAATATACTCATCTGAATCTTTATATAAGTATTGAAACTTTTGTTTATCAATATATGCTTGCTCAACTTCTTCATCAGCTCTAAATGTTTTATCAACCACTCCTCCACTGGTAATATTTTTTAATTTTGTTTTAACAAAGGCTTTACCTTTTCCTGGTTTTACATGCTGATACTCTAAGATATTGTAAATTTGTGAGTCTACAATAATGGATTGTCCTGGCCTCATATCATTTGTTGATACCATTATGGAATCACTCCTTCTTCTTTTGCCTTATTTTTAAGATTAATAAATTCTTCATAGCTGTTAGTGAATGTCATTTTCCCACTTACATCAGTTAACAAATAGTATATATAATTATTTTCCGGGGTATTGATTATTGCATTCATTGATCGGTCACCAAATCCTGATATCGGGGTTGGTGGTAAGGCTGTATATTTATAAGTGTTATAAGGACTGTCTATCTGTAAGTCTATTAATAACACTTGAGATTTTCTTTTTTGCAGTGAATATAGAACTGTCGCATCAATTTGTAATAACATATTATCTTCAAGACGATTTCTAATTACCGAAGAAACTAAGGGCCTATCCTCATCCAATTTAGACTCGGCTTCAATTAAACTCGCAATTGTGAAGAATTGAGTTGGTGTTGAGATCCAATCTGGAATAGGGTTATTTGATAATATATTTTCAAATCGAATTTCTAATTCATCAACTAGTGTCTGTAGAATTATTTCTCCGTTAGATTCAATATCAATTTGGTATGTATTTGGAAATAGTAACCCTTCCCAATTTTGTAGTTGAGAATAATCATTATTAGGTAAATACTTACTAATAACCTTGCCTGATAATAATGAATTTTCAAGTTGTGCAACATCGTAACCTGTTTGTGCAGAAATTGTATCTAATGTTTCTGAAAGCCATAGACCTTCTGGAATTGTTATTGTGTAAGTTTTTAATGGGGGTCCTTTTAATAGGATTGATGTTAAATCTTCAAATGATAAGTTATTTTGTATTTCATAAGTTCCAGGTCTTAACTTGTCTGTTAAATTTTCATTTCTTAAATATAATTCAAAAGCTAGGCTGGATGAAACTATTCCAGTTGAATCAAGAATTGAAGATATCTGAGAAGCTGAACTTCCTTGAGGTATATTTACCTCAATTACTTTTATATCATCTATTGCAACATTGCTATTAATTTCTCCAGGTTTAATTAGTTGAGCAAAATTATTTACTGAATTAAAAATTATAACAATAACAAAAATACTAGTTAGAAGCTGTACGAGTAATCGGTTTTTATAATATAAATTAATCATTCTGTTTAATATAGCTTTCTAATATTTCTAAAGCAGACAAGTCGTCAATTCTCTCATTTGAACCGTCACTGAATAGTTTTGATGATAATCTTTCGTCAATTTTATAAATTGGAATATTAAATTTGTCGATTTCTTCTATAAATATATTAACTAATTTAGTCATTCTATTTTCAGAATTATTTAAGCCTATTGGATATCCAATAATAATTTCATTGATATCGTACTCTTTAATAATTTGTTGAATACTTTTATATATCGTTTCCTTCTTTGAGTCGATAACCTTTAAAGGAATTGGGATAGTAGTTTTCAACGTTCTTATGGCTATGCCTATAAACCTTTCTCCGTAATCGATAGCAAGTAAATTGTTCAAGATTAAGATTCTTTAAGAATTAATTCTTTCGCCAAATCTAAAGCTTGTGAAGTGTCGAAATTATTTGGACCACCGCCAATGGATAAATCAGTATCCTTAGATGCACCACCACCATAGAGTTTTGATATTTCAGTGATAATAGTAGAGATATCTAAAGAAATATTATTTTTAGTTGCGCCAACTATTGAATTTTTACCATTTATAGAAGCGTATAGAACTACTATATCTACTTTTGTCTCATTAATTAGCTGTAATGCAAAATTTCGCAATTCGTTAGGAGTTTCTAACAAAACTTCATCAACATATACATTAAATTTATTAATAGTTTCAAAGTTATCTTCAATTGAATTAATTAAATTAGAAAGTTCTAGATTGCGAAAATTATTAATTTTTTCTTCATATTTTTCAAGAGTTTCTAGTTGTTTTTGAAGTTTAGTTGAAACGTTTTCTTCACTAACTTGTAATATATCAGCTACTGACTTGTAAGATTTATGTGCGTTTAAAAGAAATTCATATGCATATTTACCAGATAGCATTTCAACACGTCTTAAATTAGAACCAATTGATGATTCCTGTAACAGAACTATAAGACCGATATCATTTGAATTATGAACATGTGTACCTCCACATAGTTCTTTAGAGAAATCACCTATGTTCACAACTCGTACATCATCATCGTATTTATCTCCAAAAAATGCTAACGCACCTTGGTTTTTGGCCTCATCAATATTCATAATTTCAGTGTTTACGTCATAATCATTAAAAATTGCATTATTTGATAAAGAAAATATTTCATCAAGCTCAGCGGCACTTACTTTTTCCGTATGACTAAAGTCAAATCTGAATTTTCCAGGTGTTACATTAGAACCAGCTTGTGATACATGGTCTCCTAAAATATTACGTAATGCGGTATGAACTATGTGAGCAGCTGTATGGCTTTTTGACACACCAGATCTAAAACTTTTATTAACTTCTAATTTAACTTCTTGGTCAACAGTAAAATTACCATTATTAACAATTAAACCAGTTGCTCCATTTGCTGCTTGATATACATCAATAACCTCAGTGGAGTTATCTTGAGAAATAATAATTCCTTGGTCTGAAATTTGCCCACCTGCTTCAAAATAAAATGGGTTTTTTTCAGGAAAAATTATATAGTTATCTTTATACTTTTCAATGTGATAAATCTTAGTTAATGAGTTAACTTGTTCATACCCAACAAACTCATTTAAATCTACATCAAATGTAAATAGATCGTTATTGTTGTTGTTCCCCGATTTAGATTTCATCTTGTGCTCATCATAGAGCTTATAAAATTCCTTGTCATCAATATCTACTTCATTTTCTAATAAAATTTCTTTTGTAAGTTCAAATGGAAAACCAAATGTTTCGAAAAGGTAAAAAGCATCTTTGGGTGTTACTGTTTTGTTGTTAGTAATTAAAGAATTGATTTCCTGTATTCCTTTATTAAGAGTTTTTTGAAATAGTTCTTCTTCTTTAACAAAAAGTTTAATAATTTTATCTTTATTATTTACTAATTCCGGATAAGAATCTTTATAAATATCAATAACTATTTCAATTAAATAATCTAAACTAGATGAATTATTTTTAAGTTGATTATAAGCCCTGATAGCTCTTCTAATTAATCTACGTAATACATACCCTCTTCCTTCGTTAGTTGGCACAACTCCATCAGAAATCATAAATGTTGAAGATTTAACATGATCAAGAATTATTTTTTCATATTTATTATCTGATTTATCAGTATTACTTATTAATTCTTTGTAAAGAGGTTGAAACAAGTCTGTATCAAACAAGTTATCTTTTTCCTGCATAATCATTGAAATACGCTCTAAACCCATCCCTGTATCAACATTCTTTTCAGGTAATTGGCCTACAACCTCAAAGGGCTTATCTTGGATTGATTCCATAAAAACTAAGTTCCATATTTCAATAAACCTATCCTCTCCACCACCTATAGGTCCACCATCTTCACCATATTTATCACCTCTATCGATAAAAATTTCTGAACAAGGACCGCATGGACCTGGAATGTTCATATGCCAGAAATTATCTTCATCACCTCTTTGAATTCTTTCTTCTGGTACTCCTATTACGTTTTTCCAAATATTAAAAGCCTCATCATCACTTTTGTAAACTGTAAACCACAATTTCTCTTTGTCGACTTTAAGAATTTCAGTAATATATTCGTAAGAATATTTAATAGCTTCTTCTTTAAAATATTTACCAACGCTAAAATTTCCAAGCATTTCGAAGAAAGATAAGTGCCTATCAGTATCACCGATGATATCTATATCAATTGTTCTAATGCATTTCTGAGAAGAAACCATATTTGGTGTATTAGTTTTTTTATTACCTAAAAAAAAGTCTTTTAATGGGACCATCCCAGCAGCTGTAAATAGTAATGAATTATCATGAGGTATTAACGATGCAGATGGCATAATTTTATGATCCTTAGACTCAAAATATTCGAGAAAACTACTTCTTATTTCGTTACTATTCATCTTTATTTATGTATTTAAGGTTATATTCTTCTAAAACAATCTCATCGATATTTGCAGGTGCATTCGTTAATGGGTCTAAACCTGACTGTGTTTTTGGAAAAGGAATTACATCTCTAATAGAAGGTTGGTTTAATACTTCAGCAACTAATCTATCTATACCTATAGCAAAACCAGCATGAATAGGTGTACCATACGACAAAGCTTCAATAAACCATCCAAACCTTTCTTCTATTTCTTCTTCACTTAAACCCCATTTTCGTAAAACAAGTTCCTGTATATCAGGATTATTTATTCTTTGAGAACCAGAACCTAACTCAACACCGTTAAGTACTAAATCATAGTGAAGTGCTATAGCATTAATAGGATCGTTTTTAAATATTTCATTGTCTTTTGGTGACGTAAATGGATGATGTGATGGCTGCAATTTATCGTCTTCATACTCAAAAAATGGAAAATCTTCAATCCACACAAATGAATACATTTCATTCGAAGAAGGTTTAAATATTGTTCTTCTTATAAAATCTAAATACTGAGCAATAGAATGTAAATCACCAGCTTGAAATAATAAAGTACCTGATCCTAATTTTAAAATTTCTAACTTTTCACTATCTTGGAGTAATTTTGCTAATGGTCCTGTTATTTCTTTATTGTCAATCTTGAACCAACCTAATCCATTAGATCCCATTTCCTTTATATCTGTATCAAGTGTGTCAATCTGTTTACGAGTTAATAATTCTTCTGTGTGTAATGCTTTAATTAAACCACCATTTTCAAGTATGTCTTTTAGAAAGTTAATCTCTGTGTCATTAAAAAGATCAGTGATATCGTTAAGGGTTTCAGTAATTCGCATATCTGGTTTGTCAGTACCATATAAATTCATTGAGTCTTTATATGAAATTGTTTTAAAGGGTGTATCTATTTTGCAATCATATGCATCAGAAAATACAAATTTAACAATTTTTTCTATATTGGACTTAACAAGAGAAGGGTTTGCGTCTGAGAATTCTAAATCTAATTGAGTGAATTCAGGTTGCCTATCTTTTCTCGAATCTTCATCTCTATAGCATTTAGCAATTTGATAATAATTAGGGAAACCGGCCATCATAAACAATTGCTTATACATTTGTGGAGATTGAGGTAAAGCATAAAAGTTACTTGGAGATTTACGTGATGGAACTAAGAAATCTTTTGCACCTTCTGGTGTAGATTTTATTAGTGTCGGTGTGTCTATTTCAAAGATATTTAAATCATTCATCACAGACCTAATGCTTTTAAATGTATTAGATCTGGTCATAATATTTACCTTCATTGGTTCTCTACGGAGATCTAAGTATCTATATTTAAGTCTTATATTTTCATCTGTATCTATATCTTTTTCTATCTGAAAAGGTAATGTTTTGCTTACATTTATTACATTTAACTCAGTCACCTCAACTTCAACATCACCTAAAAATATTTTATTATTAACTAATTCTTTGTCCCTTTTTTTGAATAAACCATTAATTGAAATGTAGTATTCATTCTTGAGTTTTGTATCTACTTCACCACTTTTATCAAATACAAGTTGAACAGCACCTGTAAAATCCCTTAAGTCGACAAACGTTAATCCTCCATGATCTCGAATACTATCTACCCATCCAGTTAAATCTTCTATAAGATCACCATTTTTGCTATTTACAAGTTCATTGATGTTCAAGAATTACCTCAATATTAAATTTTTCTATTTGATTAGTTATTAAGTTCTTTATTGTATCTTCATCAGTATTTATTAAATACATTACATTTTGATTTTTAGCGTCTTTAAATTGTGCATTTTCCTTAGTAAGGCGAGGTGGTTTACTGTAATTAATATTGTGTTTATCTAATTCTTTTGAGTATTTTGTAATTTTATTGATATCAGTACCTAACAAATAATATTTTGATGAGTTATCAGGTAAAGGAATACTATTCATGATACGTTCTACACCAAAAGCAACACCAACACCATTGAATTTACCTAGCGAAAGTATTTCTGCTAAATTATCATACCTACCTCCACCACCAACAACTACATTTTCCGAAGTCATAAATTCAAACGTTAAATCATTGTAGTAATCAAGTCCCCTAACTAATGAATTATCGATTTGGTACTCGATATCTGCATTACTTAGTATTTCAAGAAGTGAGTCAAAATTATTTTTGGAATTATCATTTATATATTCTGAAATATTTGGAGCGTTTTTAATAACTTCCGAATCATCTGGATTGTTTGAATCTAAAATTCGTAATGTATTATTTTCAAGCTTGTCAATACTATCTTGAGACAATTTATCAGTGTTTTTTTTAAAATATTCATAAAGAACCTTTATGAATTGTTCTCGGTCTGAAATACTACCTATTGTATTAATATTGAGTTTTGTTCCAGGGATTAATTCTTTAATAAAATTAAATGAGTCATTAATTATTTGGAAGTCTGAGTATGTATCTATTAATCCAACGATTTCTACTCCTGCTTGATTAAATTCTCTGTATCTATTTTTTTGTGGATTTTCATACCGAAACATAGATCCATAATAAGAATATTTTATGGTTAGATCTTTGTTAAATTCAGCATGATACCTAACAATACTTGATGTTCCTTCAGGTCTTAAAACTAATTCTCTTCCCCCTTTATCAATAAGTTCATACATCTGCTTAGTAACAATTTCAGATGACTCACCTATTGACTTATCAAATAATTCTTTATATTCAAGCAAAGGTGTCTGTATGTATTGATAGCCATAATCGGAAAATTTATTATTGAATAAATTCTGTATATATAAATATTTAATAGCATTATCACCCGATATATTTTGAGTGCCTTTAACTTGTTCAATCATTTAATAGAGCCTTAATAAATTCGTTATTATTTTTTATACTTATAACTTTACCCGATGGACCGTGACCAGGGAGTATTTCATACTCATCATTAAAATTAAAGAAAATATTTTTTAACGAATTATTCATTTCCTCCATTGATCCAGAAAATAAATCAGTCCTTCCTATACTATCTTTGAAAACAAAATCACCTGTAAAAATAAGCCCTTCATTTGGAAATTCGTAAGAGACACTACCCTTTGTATGCCCTGGATTTTTATGAATAATTATATTATTAGAAACTAAATCATCAACAGAATGTAATTCACCTTTATATTCATCAACATCAATATCTTGGCCAAGTAGCGATTTAATTTGTTCATGTGGGTTTCTTGCTAAAAATTCATCATCAAGATTTATATACGCATTACCGTCAAAATTTTGCAGACCAAGAGAATGATCATAATGTCCATGTGTTAGCAATGCTCCTGCTATAGCTAAATTGTGAAGTTTAACAAAATCTATTACCGAATCGAGATCAGGTGGAAGGTCAATAATAAAACATTTATCATCATTAAATGGTCTTACTATATAACAATTAGAAGTGGTAAAACTAGTAAAAGTATGTATTACTGAATTCACGATTTACCAGGAAATATTCTTGAAGCATCAAACACGTTTTCAATGTTTTTTGCATCCTTAAGTATTGTTTCGAATTGATCACTATCGCTTATTTCTAATTGAAAAATTAAACTAACAATTCTTTTACTATTAGTAACCGACTTCGCAACAAGAATGTTACCTCCATTATCTGATATTGCTATCGTTGCATCTCTTAATAAATAAGGTCTATCTATTGCCTCTATTTCCATCCAAACAATTGTTCCTGTATTAGGTGTATAACCCCAATTTACATCAACTATTCTTTCACCTTTTTCTAAATCAATCCTCACGTTCAGGCAATCAGATCTATGTATAGCAATACCATTTGATATTGTCACAAAACCAATAATGTCATCACCAGGGACAGGAACACAACATTTTGCTATTCGAACTTGAATATCATCATAACCTTCAACAATTATCATGTCTGTTTTTGAGTCAGATTTTCTTTCAGGAGAGTACAAATCCTCATCGATAGAAATATCACCTGGAAAAACTAATTTAAGAATTTTATTTCCCACTATATTCACTCCGGTATTCCCATTACCTAAACTTTGGTACAATGTCTCAACATTTGGTAACTTCATATCTGATAAAAGTTCATGTATTATTTGGTCTTTTGATTTAGCTTCCAATACCTCACTATGCTCATCAAGCCAAGTATTAAGAACCGTTTTACCTTTCTGAATATCCTCATCTTTAAGTTGCTTTTGATACCATTGCCTTATTTTCGATCTTGCTCTTGTTGTTTTTACAATATTTAACCAATCTCTACTAGGACCTTTTGATTTGTCTTTACTGGTTAAAATTTCAACAGTATCTCCGGATTTCAATTCGTTACTAAGATTCACTAACTTCCCATTAACTTTCGCACCTATTAATTTCTCACCGACTTGTGTATGTATAGCAAAAGCAAAATCAACTGGCGTAGAACCCTGAGGAAGTGATAACACATCACCTTCAGGTGTTAAACAAAAAACTTCATTTTCATATAGATCTAGTTTCATGTGTTTTAAAAACTCGTTTGGATCTGGGTACTCAGTCGACATTTCAGATAATTCAGAAGTCCACTCTTGCAAGTCATTAGAAGGTTTCTCTTTGTATTTCCAATGGGCAGCAACACCGTATTCAGCTCTATAATGCATATCATGTGTTCGTATTTGAATTTCCATTTTATTACCGTTAGAAGTCAGTACAGTCGTATGCAAACTCTGATATAAGTTAAATTTTGGCATTGAAATGAAATCTTTAAATCTTCCCAGAACTGGTTGAAAATTTGCATGTATTAAACCAAGAATTGTATAACAGTTTTTTACATCATCTGTGATTATACGTATTCCCACGAGATCATTAATTTCATTAAAAGTTAAACCATTATTAACAATTTTCTTATATATAGAGTAATTATGCTTAGGTCTGCCAAAAACATCCGCAGAAATTGAATTATCAGATAGTAGTGTCTCTATAATATCTACAGCATCATTAATTTGATTTTTACGATCAGGGTGTGTTTGAGAAATTTGATCCTGTATTTCCTTATTTTGTTTATCAAAAAGAATTTTAAAAGAAATATCTTCAAGAGTATGTTTTATGGATTGTAAGCCTAACCTATGTGCTAACGGAGCATATACATATAGTGTCTCGTTAGCAATTTTTTCCTGCTTCCAATCAGTGTGGTATTGAATTGTTTCTATGTTGTGTAATCTATCAGCTAATTTAAGTATCAAAACACGTATATCTTTTGACATTGCAATGACCATTTTCCTAATAGCATCAGCCTTTGCTTCTTCTTTAGAGTTATAGTTAATTTTATCTAATTTTGTAACTCCATCTACAATATCAGCAACTTCAATACCAAATTTTTTCTTAATATCATTATATGAAACATCAGTATCTTCTATCAAATCATGAAGAAATGCCGCAATTATAGTTTCTATATCTAAATTTAACTTAGACAAATAATGCGCGACTTGCAGTGGGTGTGTGATGTATGATTCACCTGATTTTCTTTTTTGATTCTTGTGACCCTCAGAGGCGTATAGAAATGCTTCGTTTATTAAAGAATGTTGTGATTCATCATAGTTGTCAAGTACTTCATTTAGTAAACCGTCTATAACATTTTTTTCTGTTAATTTAGCCATATATTAATGGTACTAAAATTAATTAGTTTTAATTATCTTTGATAAAAATGGTACAGTTACGAATATAGAGCTATAAGTACCAGATATAATTCCAATAAGTAGCGGGATAGCAAAATCAGATAAATTACCTTCTATTCCTAAATAATTACCGATAAAGATTATTGAGATTATTGGTATTGCTGATGTTAACGAAGTATTAATACTTCTCATCAAAACTTCATTAAATGTTTTATTAAGAACCTCTTTATTCAGTGTTCCTATTTTAAAAGTTCTTTGAGAGTCCTTTAATTTATCAAATAAAATAACTGTATCATAAAGTGAGTAACCCAATATTGTAAGTAACGCAATTATTGTTGAAGGGGTTATTTCCAAACCGATAACGATATAAATAGAAAATGTTAGTAAAAGATCATGCAATAAAGCTACTAATGCGATAAATGCATATTTGTATTCATATCTAATTGATATAAGTAATGCAATAATAGTAATGAAAATTACAAGCGCTCTTATGCCCTTTTCTGTTATATCTTGCCCGAAAGTTGGACCAACTCTTTGAAAATCAATTTCAGAAGTTGCTTCATTAAATTTCTCTGAAAGATAGTTTAATAATTCAGTTTCAATTTCTTGAGAAGATTCAATAGCACGAAATATTATTGTATCGGAATTTTCAAATGTTTGATATCTTGATACTTGTAATATGTCATTGTTAAGAACGTCATTAATATCATCTTCAGTATATGTTGTAGATAATTGATAAGTTGTACCCCCTGTAAAATCTACAGATAGGTTTAAGGTAAATATGCCGAATAAAGAACTTAAAATGATAGTGGTAAATAATACAAATTCTAAAATAAATATTTTATAAAATCTACTTCCTAATTTTTGAAAGTCAACATTAGTTGTACCTAGAAATAATCTTTTAAACATCTGCAATATCCTTTTTAGTAAGCGGATAATAGAATCTTGGATTGTCTGTTATGAATCCAAGATTTGGTACAGCATTACCTATAAATAATCTTGTATAGAATAA
>Ga0066371_10000211_pt1 | contig 13066 bp, 12 predicted proteins | sample Knorr_S15_td_DCM_FD_71214 | JGI IMG/M metagenome (GOLD analysis project Ga0066371, IMG submission 71214) | Marine microbial communities from Southern Atlantic Ocean transect - Knorr_S15_td_DCM_ad_63m_LV_B | ecosystem: Environmental > Aquatic > Marine > Oceanic | place: Southern Atlantic ocean... | reverse complement strand
TTACCAGATATTCGTAAAGGAGAATATGAAGGCTTACAAGAAAAAATACAATCTCCACATTGGGTGCCTGATTTTGGCCCAGCCGAGTTTCAACCCACGATGGGTGCTACCGCAACAGGTGCGAGGAATTTTCTAATTGCGTACAATGTTAATCTCAACACTGATAATAAATCAATAGCTAATACAATTGCATCAAAGATACGGTCTAGTGGAATGATTGTAAAGGACGAGGATGGTGAAATTGTACGAGATGAAAACGGGGTAGTTCAACGGATACCAGGAATGTTCGATAAATTACAAGCTGCTGGTTGGATGTACAATGAAGCGACTGCCCAGGTTTCTATGAATTTGTTAGATTATTCTGTTACAGGATTGTATGATGTAACAGAGACAATCAAAGTCGAAGCCTCCAAAATAGGATTAGAGGCAATAGCAGGAGAATTAGTGGGATTGGTACCCTTACAAGCAATATTGGAGGCTGGTAGACACTATTCAGATACAAACATACAAGATGTTGATTCCCTTGTTCAAAATGCCATTGAAGGCCTGATGTTAAACAGGTTAGAATCATTTGACCCGCATGAGAATATTATCGAATGGGCTATAGAGAGGTAAAAGAATGAATGAAGGATATTTAGAGATATTGAGTTCTATATCATCCTCAAAACCTACACCTGGCGGGGGATCTGTAGCAGCATTGACCTTGGCCCACGGTCATTCACTTTCTGTTATGGTTTCACGGCTTACTGTAAAAAGCGAAAAATGGATTGATGGACATAATGTAGCAAATATGATAATCTCAAAATCAGAAGAAAATATTTCCAGGTGCATAACATTAGCACTCAATGATTCGAGTGCTTTTGATGGTGTTATGGAAGCGTATAGATTGCCTAAAGATGAAGAAGATTCGAATATTAGATCAATTGCAATTAGGCAAGCCACAATCGACGCCGCCAAAGCGCCATTAGAAACAATGAGATTTAGCCTTGAATTTTTACTATCATTAGCGGATTTAGCAAAGGAATGCAATGCCAACGCACTAACAGATTTGGCTTCAGCAGCGGAACTAGGATTTTCCGCATGTAAAATGGCCGAATTTAATGTGAGAATCAATATAGGACATCTGTCAGGGGACGACATAGATTCCTTGCAAACATCTTCACAAAATCTACTCTCAGAGTGTAACCAATTAATGAGTGAGATTACCCGATTATACACAAATAGACTAGGTTGGTGAATATGTGATAGATTTCGGTCAAGGGATACCAAAGGTATTACCAAACAAGAAACCTCTGGACAAAACGGTTCCCCACGCGCCTATTCGCCCTCAAGTATTGAATGAATCAGAGAAAATTTTGGCGGTTTCTAACGCATTGAGATATTTTCCGACAGATTGGCATGAAGAGTTAGCCACTGAGTTCCTCTCCGAATTAGAGGAATATGGTCATATCTACATGTATAGATTCCGACCTGATTACGAAATGTATGCAAGGCCAATTTCCGAATATAAAACTAAAACGCCAGAAGCAGCGTCTATGATGTTAATGATTCAAAATAATCTAGATCCACAGGTAGCACAATTTCCCCATGAATTAGTTACATACGGCACTAATGGGTCGGTGTTCCAAAACTGGGCACAATATTTGCTAACTATGCAATATCTAACCAATATGCACGAGGATCAAACGCTCGTAATGTATTCTGGCCATCCAATGGGACTTTTTCCTTCCTCAAAGGATTCGCCGACTGCCATCGTAACTAACGGAATGGTGATTCCTAACTATTCTACTCAGTCGGATTATGAACGTATGAATGCCCTAGGAGTTTCCCAATACGGTCAAATGACTGCTGGTTCTTACATGTACATTGGCCCTCAAGGTATAGTTCACGGTACTACAATCACGATACTAAATGCGGCTAGGAAATATCTTGACTTACCGGATAAATCCGACCTTGGAGGTATATTGTACGTTACATCTGGGTTAGGGGGTATGTCTGGAGCCCAAGCTAAAGCGGCCGTCATCGCTGGAGCAGTTTGTATCATAGCTGAAATTGACCCCATAGCCGCCAATAAAAGACATCAGCAAGGGTGGCTAACAGAATTATACGATGATTTAGACAAAGTAATTTCACGCTCCGAAATAGCAATTGAAAATAAAGAAGCGATTTCGATAGGTTACCTTGGTAACATAGTGGATTTACTTGAATATCTTATTCAAAAGAACATCACACCTCATTTAGCTAGTGATCAAACCAGTTTACACAATCCATGGTTGGGTGGATATATGCCCGCAGGGATTACTTTTGAACAAGGTAGAGATATGATCATCAATAACTCTGATGAATTCAAAGAAGAGGTCAAGAAGACACTTAGAAAACACGTTGAATATGTAAATCAATTAACAGAACGGGGTACAATATTCTGGGATTATGGAAATGCGTTTCTACTTGAATCCAGTAGAGCGGGGGCCGATATTGTAGAATCCGACGGATCATTTCGCTATCCTTCATACGTTGAGAATATTATGGGGCCTATGTGTTTCGATTATGGTTTTGGTCCATTCCGTTGGGTTTGTACATCTGGAACGGATGAAGATCTCCGAACTTCAGATAAAATCGCATCCGATATTTTACGAAAATTAGCTGACTCCTGCAAGCCAGAAATTGCAACCCAGTATCAAGATAATATTCGTTGGATTGAAGAGGCTGAAAACCACGATTTGGTTGTAGGTAGCAAAGCCAGAATTTTGTATGCAGACGAACAAGGGCGATTACAAATAGCACTCGCATTCAATCGGGCTATAATGGAAGGGCAGATTAGTGCACCAATAGTCCTTGGACGAGACCATCATGATGTAGGTGGTACAGACAGCCCTTACAGAGAAACTGCAAACATCAGAGATGGTTCAATGTTCACAGCGGACATGGCTATCCATAACTTCGTTGGAGATTCATTCCGAGGGGCAACTTGGACCAGTATCCATAATGGTGGTGGAGTTGGTTGGGGTGAAGTGATAAATGGAGGATTCGGCATGTACATCGATGGAAGTCCAAAATCCGAAAGTAGTATCCATTCTATGATTTCATGGGATGTGATGAATGGTCTTGCCCGCAGGTCTTGGGCTCGAAATATTGGCGCTATTTCCACTGTTAAGGAAGCACGCCAATTAGACTCTAAATTAGTAGTCACAATTCCAAATTTAGTCAATGAACAGCTACTTAACAATCTAACCGAGAGTCTCGATGACTCTATTTGATATTCCTTGTTCGCTAATACGTGGCGGACATCGAGATTGATGGTCAATCATTGACCATTGAAGCAGCAATATCCATCGCCAATGGTTCCAATACTGCAATACTATCCAATTCAGCACGCAGACGTATGGAAGAATCCCGAAAAGGTGTTGAAAAGATAATCCAATCGGGAGAAATTGTTTACGGGATAAACACAGGATTTGGCGCAATGTCTTCTGTTAGAATTTCAGAAGATGACCTTGAACAGCTACAAACGAACCTAATCAAGAGTCATGCCTGTGGTGTTGGAGATTTGATGGACCCTCAGCATGTTCTGTTAATGATGGTCTTTCGTGCTAATTCACTAGCAAAGGGTGTTTCTGGCATACGTCCAGAAATCATTGACTTACTGCTTAATATGGTTAATAATGGAATAGCTCCTATTATTCCGCGTATTGGTTCGTTGGGCGCTTCGGGTGATTTGGCCCCCCTCTCTCATATGTCATTAGCAATAATTGGAGAGGGGAATTCCATGGTTCGAAAGGGATCTGAGTGGGTTACACTACCTAGTTTAGAAGCATTACATAACGTTGGCTTAGAGCCCACACCACTTGCTGCTAAAGAAGGTCTATCATTAATCAACGGAACTAGCCAAATGTGTACTTATTTGGCGCTGACAATAATGAATCTCGAGAAACTAGTATTCGCAGCCGATGCCTCTGCTGCCACTTCCCTAGAGGGAATAAAAGGGTCACATAGTCCCTTCGACAAGCGCATTCATGATAATCGGCCACAAATAGGCCAATCAATTTCAGCAGCACGAATTAGCGCTTTTCTAAAAGACTCAGAAATCAAAATTTCACATACAAATTGTGATAGGGTTCAGGATGCCTATTGTTTTAGATGCGTTCCACAGGTCCATGGGCCCGTTATTGACCTACTAACAGAGACTAGAAGAATGTTGAATATAGAAATTAATAGTGCTACAGACAATCCCTTGGTATTTGCCAATGAGGGGGAAATCGATGTCATTAGTGGTGGAAATTTTCATGGTCAAAACCTAGCTTTGGCTAGTGACTCTATTGCAATCGCATGTCATGAATTGGCCAGTATTTCCGAAAGAAGGATTAACCAATTATTAGACCCGCAATGGAGTGGTCAAATTCCATTCTTAGCCAAGAACGAGGGATTAGAAAGTGGCTATATGATAATTCAGTATGTTGCTGCTGCATGCATAGCGGAATTGCATTTATTGGCTAATTCAGTGACAACCTCCAATATACCAGTTAGCATGGGTAAGGAAGACCACGTTTCTATGGGTGCTACAGGTGCTTTCCGAAGTTTACAATCTACCGCCTTACTATCTCAAGTATTGGCTAACGAATTTATTTGCGCAACAGAAGCACTCGATAGAATCCCCCACTCCCCAGGGAAAGGTGTTGCAGAAATTGTTCAATGGGTGAGGGAATATGTTAACCAATATGATGGTGATAAGGTAATGAGTGAAGAATGCACTTTCCTAAGTAACAAATTACTCGAAGGTGGGCTTCAGGAATTATTTGGGTGATTATATGCAAAAAAAATTGCATATGGAACATCATCCAGGTACTAATCCTGAACCATTCAAAACCATCATCACTGGATTTGAGAATGAATATGCGCTGTTGAAATCGACGTACTGTTATCCACGAGGTGGCGGTCAGCCAGGCGATACTGGTACTTTGGAGGCAGGTAACCAAGTTTCACAAATTGGAGAGGTGTTACCTGGTGAAAAGATCCTCCATCCTTTAGACGACCCAGATAAGTTCGAGATTGGAGATGAAGTAATATGTTCAATCGATCAAAACCGACGAAATCAACATGCTCAGATGCACACAGCTCAACATATAGTATCTGCATTAGCAGAAGATATATGGGGCGCAGAAACGGTTGGAAATCAATTATCTACAAACAATTCTAGAGTTGACCTGTTATTCGAAGATAAATCGCTATTCGACTCAGAAGAATTAGTTTCACAGGTTAATGATATTCTCAATAAACAAATCCCAGTAAATATCCATGAATGGAATCGAGAGAAAATAAGGGAACATGAACAAATGCGTCATACAAAATTCATGGACAGAATTCCTGAAACAATTTCTAATCTTAGAGTAGTGGAAGTTGAAGGAGTAGACCTCTGTCCATGTGCAGGTACACATGTTGACAACACTTCCAGTATACCTAACATACAATTTCTTGCTAAGAAGAACAAAGGTAAGGGCAGAATTAGATTTTCGTATTCATTTGTAAAATGAAATAAGGTGAATTGATTCATCTGGTGGGCTCGGCAGGAATTGAACCTGCGATCTTCGCCATGTCAAGGCGACGTCATAACCCCTAGACCACGAGCCCAGAATAACTCGGGGATTCTATTCTCCCAAATGAATGATTCTCCGTGAGTAGTTCGACTAGGATATGATTTTCGATATAGATCCTGTACAATCCTTCAAGCTACAATCTCCACTTACTCTGATTCTACCATTAGACATAGTTGTATGAACTGGATTATCGATGACTCTAGAGTGTTTGCATTTCATGCAGTATCCGGTAACACCCTCAGTCATGAATGTCTCCTAGAACTCAATCATTTCAACCCGCCTATCTATGGTTAAATTGTAGTTTATCGCCAATATCTCCATAATCGATGTACTGCAAGGCTGTTCTTCACAATAGATCAAATACAGAGGCTGATAACCGTGATTATCGGAGAGGCGTGGGGCCACAATAGTATAGTCAATTCACAATATATATGCAAAACTAATAATTTGAAGCATAGGGGTTATTTGAAATATTTAAAATATAGAGACAAGCAATCGTTATTATTTACTATGAATCATTTCAATGATTGTCAATTTACAATGCCTCCTGATTTTATCGTTTTGTAAATCGGATTGTCGCCAGGCATTTGGCACCAAGCGTCAATGTATTGTGAATCGAGTAATAACAAATCAGCGGGCCCTCCTTCCCTGATTGATCCAGTTACTTGTTCTGGAGTGGAATTGAGTAGTGTAGTAGCAGGATTCCTAGTAACTGCAACTAATGCTTCCATAGGTGAGAGGCCCAATCTATGTGTTGCTAGACTTCCTACAAAGGGTATAGACAAAGTTCTGCAGTTTGGATTAAAATCCGTAGCCAAAGAAAAAGGCCAATTATTTTCAATACATTGTCTTAATGGGGTTTCGAGATTGTGTCCCAGAATGTAAGGAGTACCTGGTAGGAAGGTTTGCATAACGCCTGAGTCAGATGCTGATTGTCTGGCGGCTTCTGAAGAGTGGCCAACATGATCACCACTAATTGCTCCTAACTCTGTTGCTAATTGTAATCCGCCCCCGTCTACAAATTCATCAACATGAAGTCTGGAAGGTAAACCTAATTTTTTTGCAGCCTTGACTATCATTTCTGTATGTTCTAGTGAAAACCACCCAGGTTCGCAAAATACATCTGCGTACTTGGCATATCCTTGTTCTACAACTGCAGGCAATTGTACATGAATTATTTCATCAACATAGTCATCCATATTCTTGTCCTTGGGCACATCGTGAGCCCCTAACCAAGTTGAATGAATACTCATTGGGGATTTCTCTGACAAAAATTGGCTGACTTTTAATAATTTTAATTCTGAATTCACCGTTAATCCATAACCGCTTTTACATTCCATGGTTGTGGTTCCAAATTCAAAGGCTCGAGAAATTCTTCTCTGACCTAATTTGGTTAAACTTCCAATGTCGGCACGACGAGTAAAATCTACAGTTTTTTGTATCCCGCCACCTGATTTAGCAATATCAGAATAAGTCAGCCCTTTATGTCGTAATTGCATCTCATTAGATCTATCCCCTTCCCACAACAAATGGGTATGGGAATCAACAAAACCAGGAATTATGGCTTTACCCTCACAATCTATGACCTGTAGAGTTGAATTATCCTCTGTACCAAATTCATGAGCTAATTCTTCAGATTGAGAAATTTTAGCTATAACTTCGCTATCTATCAATATTCCATTAACGCCATCCTGAACCATTGATTCAGTATCTGACATATCTGCCCCCGTCAGAGGTGAATTCAAGTCGCCGCATGCAAGTGTCGCGACTGGTCCGGAGTTGAGCAACAATAGGCGCATGGAGGGTATTGGAACGTTCCATTGATATGTAGTTCTCGACTCAAAAGTGTGTGTCAGGGGTAATCATCGGGGTAGAGAGCACCGCCCATACGTTCTCTTTCGGTTTGGTGACAGATGAAGGAAGGCCTCTCAAATCCTATTCTGCATTGTATCGCCCAGAGCAAGGGGGGATACATCCACGGGAAGCAGCAGATCACCATTCGAATCTCGCTTCGGAACTAATTTCTAGATTGATGAAGGAAGAGAGCCTTAAACCAGACGATGTGTCGGCGATTGCATATAGTCAAGGTCCTGGATTAGGGCCCTGTTTACGCGTTGGGGCGAATGTATCCCGAGCACTATCAAAACAATGGGATATACCTCTCGTTGGAGTCAATCATTGTGTCGCTCACATAGAAATTGGGCGTAATCAAACTGGTTGTGTAGACCCTGTTTTGCTATATGTTAGTGGAGGAAATACACAAGTTATTGCAAGGGCTGGTGAACATTATCGGGTTTTAGGTGAAACGTTAGACATTGGGATAGGGAATATGTTAGATAAATTTGCCAGAACTCAGGGTTTAGCCTTCCCCGGAGGTCCTAAAATTGAACAATTAGCACGAGATTGGTACCAAAATAATCCTGAGGCTGACGTCGATTTGGTTGAATTACCTTACAGTGTACAAGGTATGGATTTAAATTTTTCAGGTCTACTAAATGCAGCTATTCAAAAGGTGAAGGAGGGATTCGAATTAGGGGCTGTTTGTTGGTCATTGCAAGAACACGCATTTGCAGCATGTATCGAAGTAGCTGAAAGGGCGTTATCTCATTCTGGAAAATCAGAATTATTACTTGGTGGAGGAGTTGCTTGCAATGAACGGATAAGGGAAATGGCCCGAGTTATGTGTGAGCAACGAGGATCTGTTGGGACTTGGCCCGAGAAGCAATACTGTATCGATAATGGAACTATGATTGCAGAATTAGGGCGAAGGATGTTGGAAACTCAAAAACCAACAAATTTAGAATCTAGTGAAATCAATCCTTCGCTCAGAACAGATCATACAATCGTAACGTGGAAATGACCCTCTTTTTGCGAAGTCTTAACTATCAACGGTCGTGCCGATAGATTAGGAGGTAGAAATTCTAGTGCAGCGCCGTAGGAAGCCAAAGAGCGAGCCTCGAAATATTTTCGATAAGTCCTCTGGCGGCAGGCCTCCAAAAAGCACCCTGAAAAATAGAAGGGATGCAGTTCCCGAAAAATCTCGTAGACCCGAAGCAATATCACCACCCGCTCCGGTTATTTCTAAGTCCCCTACTTTACCTAAGGTCGCTAATAAATCAAAATCTAAACCAAAAGATGCCAAAACGAAATCTCCTGAACAAGAAGATGCAATATTAGAGGAACAATTGCTTGGCGTTACTAAGAGACCCACAAGAGGCTTAACTGAGTCTGTGAAAGAAGAGAAAAAAATAGATGAGGCTAATTCTACTAGCTCAAAAGCTCAGGAAATTATCGAAGCCTCCAAAGCTCGAGCTAATGCAAAGGTAAAGGTTGAACAAAAGAAAACTGAGTCTCCAACTCCCGCTAAAAAACCTACTCGCCCCTACCGTAGAAACAAACCAGATTTTCAACCCGCTATTAGAGAAAAACGTCTTGATAGATCTAGACATATGGAGTATAAATACGAGATGCGCGGTTTATTGCAAGAAATCGATGTGGCGGAAGAACATAGGTCTGCACTACTTGGTTCTATTTGGGCCAAAGGCGAAAGGCAGAATACCGAAGAATCGAAAAAATATATTTCGGACAAAGAAAAAGAAGGAATTCTCAATGAAGAACAAGTATCTGGTTTATTGGCTATTGTAGATGATTATACTATTCGTCGTTAAAGAGTATAACATAGCATATACTTCATTCATAGAACGCCCTTCGGTCATAGTATGGAAGTGGAGCGGGATGGTTTTGATTTACACACTGAACGGTCTACACATCCTTCTGTAAACACCCTCACGGAAACTGATGATTCATTCACTGAACATAACAATTCAGGAACCCCTCCCTATACTCGAGGGATTCACAAAAATATGTATCTAGATCGACTATGGACGATGAGGCAATATGCTGGTTTTTCCGATGCGAAATCTACTAACAAGCGTTTTCTGGAATTACTAGATAATGGGCAATCTGGTTTATCTGTAGCTTTCGATTTACCTACTCAATTAGGGTTGAATTCTAATTCAGATTTAGCTGAAGGAGAAGTAGGTAAAGTTGGAGTAGCAATTGACTCAATTCATGATATTCGAACTCTATTCCAAGGTATTGACTTATCCAAAGTTTCAACCTCAATGACGATTAATGCTCCAGCTACCTCACTATTTGCTCTGTATATTGCTTATGCTGATGAATGCGGCATTCCCAGAGAAAGTTTACGAGGCACCGTACAAAACGATATACTGAAAGAATATATTGCTAGAGGGCTGTACATATTCCCACCTGAAGAATCTATGAGATTGACCACTGACTTAATGTCCTGGAGTAATTTAAACACACCTCAATGGAATACAATTTCAGTTAGTGGTTATCACATGAGAGAAGCAGGTTGTACAGCCACACAAGAAATAGCATTCACATTAGCAAATGGATTGGAATACCTGACTCAGGCGATAAAAGCAGGTATAGAAATTGATGACGTAGCACCAAGAATGTCGTTCTTTTTTGGTTGCCATAATGACTTTTTTGAAGAAGTAGCTAAATTTAGAGCAGCTAGACAATTGTGGCATGATTTGGTAATGGAACGATATGAACCAAAAAATCAAAAATCTACTATGTTACGATTCCATACACAAACTGCGGGTGTAACATTAACCGCTCAACAGCCCCTCAATAATGCAGTACGGGTGTCCTATCAAGCACTTTCTGCAGTTCTTGGTGGAACGCAGAGCCTCCACACTAATTCCTATGATGAAGCGATTGGTTTACCAACCGAGAAATCAGCCTTGTTAGCATTAAGAACTCAACAGATTTTGGCCAATGAAACAAATATCACCAAATCCGTTGATCCCCTTGCTGGATCATATTTAGTCGAAGAATTAACATCCAAACTGTACAAGAACTCCAAACAGTTGGTAGAGGAGATAGAAGCCAATGGTGGAGCAATGAACTGTGTTGTTTCAGGCTATCAACAACGCCAGATTCACGAGGCCGCGTGGAACCAACTAAAATCTGTTGAAGGTGGTACTACAAGGGTTATTGGAGTGAATACATTTTCTGAAGAAGACACTTCTACTTTAACGGGTCAAATTCAAGATCAGGCCAATGCAGAGTCGCAATCTAAAATGGTACAACAAATTATTCTAAATAGAGAGAAATCCAAAGCCGACAAATGTCTTCTTGAAATTGAAAAGGCAACAATTAACGGGACCAATTTGATGGAGCCTTTGATTGATGCTTTCAAGGCTGAAGTCACACTAGGAGAGGTGAACGAAGTTCTCAGACAAAATTTTGGTACCTGGGTCGCTCCAAGTGGTGTTTGATATGAGTGATGGCGTTGATCATATCGGGATTGCTACCCATTCATTGGATGCCCATAGCAAGTTTTGGACCTCATTGGGATTCGTTCATCAAAACGACGATATTAATGAAGACCAAGGTGTGAAAATAAGATTCTTTCAAACACCTTCTGGAGGTCCGAAAATAGAGCTTTTAGAACCCTTATCTGTAGATACACCAATTGGAAGATTTCTACAAAAAAGAGGAGAAGGAGTGCAACAGATTGCAGTTAAAACAGAAGATCTTTCATCAACAATAAAACAATTACAATCATCTGGAATTAGGATGATAAATCAAGAGCCTGTTGTAGGTGCAAATGGAACAATGATAGCATTTGTCCACCCCTCATCAACAGGTGGTGTTTTGGTTGAACTTGTCGAACACAAAAAGCGTAATTCGCAATAATCAAAAAGAGATTATGAGAATACAGGGCCGGTATTACTAAGGTAATACTAGAGGAATATCTAAAAGACCTATGTTCTCGCGAAAACATGCCTAAGATTAGCCTCGACATGCCTAACGAACTTCTCGGTGACTTGAAGTTGCATGTAGGTGATGAACACAAATTTGTATCGGTAGCAGACGCTATTCGCACTGCCTGTCGTAAGATGTTAGACCAATTAGATGAGGTAGATCTCCGTCATGGTCGTACAAAGGGGGAATGAATTATGGTTAGTGAATCTGAAGCTCAACAAGCTATTTCGACCATCCTAGAATATATTGAACCCGGGCAATCTAATAGAGAAGGATTAGTTGATACACCTTCACGAGTTGTTAATTCGTGGAAAGAAATTTTCTCTGGATATGATGAGGATCCTGCCGAAGTTCTGAGTTCTACATTCAACGCGGAGGACTATGACGGAATTGTGTTGTTAAGAGACATAGAATTCCATTCTACATGCGAACATCATTTACAACCATTTACTGGTAGGGCTCATATTGCCTACATTCCGATAGAACGAATTGTAGGAATTAGTAAATTAGCTAGAATTGTCGATTTACATGCTAGAAGACTACAAAATCAAGAAAGAATAACAAAAGGAGTCGCAGATGATTTGGAACAGCACCTTAAGCCATTAGGAGCAGCCGTAATCATAGAAGCATCTCATGGTTGTATGAAGTGTCGCGGAGTGAAAAAACAAAATAGCGTAATGACCACTTCAGCAATGAGAGGCGTATTCTTCGATAAGAACGAGGCTAGGACCGAGCTGATGCAGTTAATTCAATCGCCTCCCCTATGAAGGTGAATATGATGCCCACTTACCCTATAGTGGAGATATTTCATTCAGTCCAGGGTGAGGCTTTTCACACTGGTGTGCCTCATGTATTCATCCGCTTTGGGAATTGTAACCTCCGATGTGAATGGTGTGATACAGACTTCCTCGCCTTCGAAGATTTGGAGTTGGAAGACATTGTTAATCAGGTGCTAGCATTCGATTGTAAAAGAGTAATATTCACTGGTGGAGAACCTGCTATGCAAGATTTGGAGGCTATAGGTAGTAAATTGAAAGAATATGACATACATCTCTCAATAGAAACGAATGGGACTATTCCAATTCCTGAAATTATCGACTGGATTTGTGTATCTCCGAAGGATCAATTGTATCCCAATGTGAGTATTAAACAGAAAACGGGGGACGAACTCAAAGTTGTGTATTGCGGGCAGTCTTTAGATATGTATGAGGAGTTAAAGAGTGGATTTGAACATCATTACTTACAACCCTGCTATATGGATGAAGAAGATGTAGAATGGAATGGCAAGAATTTTGCGGCAGTTGAAAAATTGGTTAAAGACAACCCCGGTTGGAGGTTAAGTCTACAGACGCACAAATGGATGGGGGTGCTATAATTCGAGCGGTAATGGCATTGAGTGGAGGTATGGATTCAACCGCACTTCTATGTCGTCTATTGGCTGACGGATATATTGTAAGTTGCATTAGTTTCGATTACGGGCAGAAACATGTAATAGAAATTGATAGGGCTAAAGCCAATATAGAGTACTTAGCAGAAAATAACCTTGCCGTAGAACATAGAATTATCGACCTCTCGGGAGTAATGGGGATATTCAATTCTGCATTAACAAAGAAGGACATTGAGATTCCAAAAGGTCATTATGAAGAAGAACAAATGAAGGCAACGGTCGTCCC
>Ga0066371_10000209_pt1 | contig 13225 bp, 12 predicted proteins | sample Knorr_S15_td_DCM_FD_71214 | JGI IMG/M metagenome (GOLD analysis project Ga0066371, IMG submission 71214) | Marine microbial communities from Southern Atlantic Ocean transect - Knorr_S15_td_DCM_ad_63m_LV_B | ecosystem: Environmental > Aquatic > Marine > Oceanic | place: Southern Atlantic ocean... | reverse complement strand
CTTTGCAGTACACCTGATAAGGTCTTGATCTGCATCAAAGTATTTGTCTAGGTCTGCTTTTAGAACTTTATAGTCAAAAGGTTTTTCTACATATACTTCTGGTGATGCCTTACCTGTGTAGTATTGCCACTTCTCCTTCTTTAAAATTTTGTACTGAGTTTCCTGAGCTTTCTGTAAGGTCAGGATGTTGGTGTAAATTTTGTAGTATTTTGCGTGTAAAGCGGGTATTTTTGTTGACTCATTGTGTAATAACTCATTATCAATTATGGAATCTTTATCCCACAAGCCTTGTATAAATTCAAGATTCATCTCCTATTAGACTCTCCACATTAAAAATAGTATATTTAAAAGTAGCAGTCGCTACAATATAATTTATATCAGTTACATCAGCGCTAAATGGAACTGGTGTCAATGAAGTTGGGAACATATCCTTGAAATCAACCTTAGCGATTGTATTGAAACTACTGTTGTAAACTAGTATTGTTCCATCAGATCTAGCAGCGTTTAACAGATCTGTTTCTTGAGGATCCAGACTGATTCCTTCTCTAAGAGACTCAGGAAATCCAAGCGCTCTCATCCACCTTTCAATCTGTAGGTAGTTCTCTAAGTTTTCATCTATAAAGAATTCTACATCCAGATCACCATATTGCAACTTATCGCCAGGAACAGGAATGTCTCTAAGATATGTGCTTTGGATTGCAGCACCTAAAGTTAGGTTAGGTAAAGATACTGACTTGGAAAAAAAATCCACCTTGGGTGCTTTCTGCAAGGTGAATTTGAATCCAGCTGGAGACAGAAAATTCCTATTTTTAATTTGTCTATCAAAGAGATTAGGTCCTTTGACTTCAGTGTATTCTCTGCTCATGAGTTTTATCTTTATTTATTCAGCGAAGTCGGGGTCTTCACAGACATCTGCAAGTTCAGAAGCCATTTGACCACCTATTTCCGATCCTTGGTTCCCCCCAAACATTGCGACCCAACCAGCAGCAAGCCACCCAACAAAGGGAATATTGACAAAGGCAGGAGCAACAGCAGTCCCCACGCTAGTCCCAACAAGTCGCCCTGTCTGCTTTCCACCACCGACCGCCTCGATACACTCGACCTGTTGGGCAGTGAGCTTTCCCGACTGACTTCCTCCGTTGGTATTGTCTTGCCAGGATCTTGGGTTGGATACTGCTCCTCCTTGATGGTGAGCTCCGTCCATAGTGTACTCCTCAGTGACTCGGATTTTGTTGTTAGCCAATCCCAGAAAGCCACCTTTTACATTTTTATCCCTTTCCACACGCATCACTGTAGGGTCATTACCCTTATAGTCAATGCGATATCCGTCTTCTCCTACTTCAGCTCTATAAGAGGTATAGTCACCCACAGGCAAGTTTATGTTTGGTAATTTCGATCCTCTTTGACTCAACATACCTATCATACCGATATGTGATACGGCAAGGAGACTACCCACAGTGCCTATAGCGATCCACTTCCACTTACTTCCGTTTGGTTGTGTCATCATTTCACACAATATAGTGCTTACTATATAGGCATAAAAAAAGAGACCCATTTGGGTCTCTTAGTAAGATATGTAATATCCGAATTACATAAGGTTTGCAACCTTAACTCTTCTGTAGTAGCGGTTAGCGTTGGAAAGAAGTCTTCCAAGTCCTTGGTTAGATACGTTACCTTCGGCAAATGGGTTTGCAACGATTCCGTAACGAGTCTTGAAGCCAATTTTTGGTTGGAAGGTGTCCTGACCCACTGCACGAACCATCTGTAGAGGAACGTAAGGGCAGTAGAACAATCCAGCGTCATAAGGGTTAGTACCCTTGTAACCAACAACGTAGTACTGATTAGCGTCATTGTTTGCAGCGAAAGGATCGATGTAAACTTTGTACTTACCAGCAAGAGTACCAGCAAATGTATTACCAGTATCGTCAACGTTTAAGTTAGCGTTAAGTGCAGGGGTGTAATCAAGGATTCCAGCCATTGTAAGAGCTGAAGCAACGTCGGCAGAGCAGAGAACCACGTTGCCCTTTCCGCGACGAGTTCTTTGTGCGATTTGGTTCGCATCTCTTTCGATCTGGAATAGAAGTCCTTTGAACTTCTCAACTGACCAACGACCGTTTGAGTCGGTGTCTAAGTCGAACGTTCCAGCGGTTGCAGTGTTGATTGTTGCACCTTGTTCTGCGACCTTGTAGATAGTACGGATAACTTCGCGGTTGATCTCAGCAAGAATCTCAGTTGAGAGAATGTTTGCGAGTTCAGACTCAGCGTTTAATCCGTGAATTGCTTTAAGGTCTTGAGCCAATTCTAAACTGTACTCAGCTTTGAGTGCTCTGGACTTCGCAGTCACAGTAACTTTCTCGATGCTGAATGCCATCTCTTGGAAAGCGTTAGCAGCAGCGTCTCCTAATGCCTCAGCCTCTCCAGTAACCATACCTTGACCAACAGAGTAGTCAGTAGTAGTTGCGGAACCAACAGGGTTAAGAACGCCTGGGTTAGTGCCGTTAGGTGAAGATGTAGTACCAAAACCAGCGGCAACGTCTGTCATGCCACCTGTAAGGTTCTGAGAGGAGTTCTGTCCAGAGAATGAAGTATCTGGTTCATCGAAGAGAGCCTCAGTTCCACTCTGATTAGTGAATCTGGATCTCATTGCGAAGATAAGTCCTGTAGGACCAGACATTGGTTGAACACCAGCAAGGTCATATGCGACCAAGTTAGGCATTGCACGTCTGATAAGACTAATCAACACAGGGTCGAAACCAGCAACAGGGCCTGCTGCGGCAGATGAACCACTAAATCCACCAGTTCCAGCGGAGTTAGTAGGAGATGCCTCAGTCAATGACTGGAAAGCATTCTCTTCTCTGAGCATTTGCTCTTGGTTTTCGAGAAGAACCGCAGTAACGTTTCTTCTATGTGCGTCTTTAATTGGATCTGACCCTTCGTGATCTAGAAGGGGAGCCCACTTTTCAGTGAGTTGTTGATAGTTGATGTTTTGTTGCATCGGTCTATAAGAGTTGTTTAGTTAAAAATTAATCCAGTTCCTATTTCATACGTCCAAGTGCTTCAAGATATGCAGCCATAGATCCAGTTGCTGGCTCTACATGTTCTGCTTCTTCCTTAAGTTCTTGAGGAGCGGACGCTGTGGATGTTGTTTTCTTCTGTCCGAAATAAGATTCTTTCAGAGTTTCAATTTTTCCACGATAGGATTCTTCACTTTCAAACTCAACACTTTCTGCAAGAGTCTGTAGTTTCTCTTTCTGAGATACTGCAAGTCCTTCTGCAACGTTGTTGAAGACAGTCTGAGCAGTTGACTCACCAAGTTTTTGGTTAAGTGCAACGTTTCTTTCTATCTGCTCATTGAGCTTGGTCTCCATTTCATCAAGTTTGTCCACCATGTTTTCTAGGACATCATATTTATCTTCAGGTAAGGTTACATAATGTTCTTCAAAAAGCTTTTTCATGCCTTCCATGAAGGATTCAGTCATTTCGGATTTAATGCCTTTCTCGATAGCGATAGCATTTTCCTCCATCCATTCTTGGGCGACATATTCGAGGTATGCGTCTGTTCTCTCAGTGAGTTCGACTTTGATTTCCTCAACCTGTTCGTTGAGTGCTTTCTCATACTCTTCGTTTAACTGATTCTCGATATCTGTGATCTTAGCATTGATAGATGCCTCGAAAATCACCTTTGCCTTTTCTTTGAATTCCTCAGAAAGGTCTTCTCCAGAAAGAAGTGCGTTGACATCTTCTTCGATGGCAGCGTTTAGATCAACTGCTTCAGTTTCAGTTGACTCTTCTTCAGCGACAACCTCTTGGGTTTCGTCGGCTTCCGCCTCTTCGGCGTACTTGGGTGCAGTAGGCATTGGATCAGCTTTACCAGCGTTTTTAGTGATTACGTCTTTAACTTGCTTAATAGTCGCGGTTGGCGTTTTAAGCATGTTGCTGTTGTCGTCAGGCTTTGAGTTCTCAGGCGTAGGACCACCAAGATCTTCAACGGAACCTTGACCATCAGGAACGTAATTGGGAGTAGAGGGCATTGGATCGCCTTTTGCTGCTCCACTATTTACAGCGGTATTAGATTGCTGTGTCTTTACATCCATTTCTTGTAAATCTCCACGGGACATTTTGAACTCTCCGTCGTAAAACGTGTTTAGATATCGTATAATCTATGTTTATTTATTAAATCAAAGATTTGATAAGAAGTTTTGGAAGATTTCCAACTTCTTCTCGTCAAGTTGACCTTGATCTACTAATTTATTTATAGTTTTTTGGGTCTTCTCAATGACTTCCTCCACTGCCTTTTCAGGCTCAGCAACTGCAATCGCAGGGTGAGTCATAGTTTTTTCTTCTACAACTGCAATCTGTGATTGTTTTGCCTTTAGGATTCCTGCCTCCCAAACCCAATCAACTCCCTCCATGATACCATTCACAAATGCGTCTGGTGCTGAAGGATCTGCCACTATATCAGCAGCAGTGGCAAGCATGAAATCTTCACCGACAACTTTATAGCCTTCGCTAGTGTCTTTGAGACTTCCCATTCCTCTAGATGATACTCCAAGAGTAACGCCGTCATTCAATAATGACTGTGCGATTGTACCCATCGGTGTATTGAGGAGTTGTGCTTTACCTACAAAGTTTGTTCCTTCCCTATGAAGGTCTACAATCTTGTGGGATACTCTGTCTAAGTTTACAGTAGGACCTTCGGGGTGACCTAACTCACCAAGAGCACGACCTTTGCCAACAAACGCTTCATTATATCTGCCGACCTCTTTCTCAAGAGTTTCTACAGGATAAAAACGTCCGTTTCTGTTCTTAAGGTTTCCTTGTAAAAAGATACCCTCAATGAACATATTCTTCTTACCGTCTTTTTCTTCGATAAGAACCTTAGCGGTTTCGATCTCTTCAGTGATGAGTTTCATGTTAAGCCTCAGGTTGTTCTTCTTCTACTGCATCATCAACTGGTTCTGCCTCTGCGACAGGTTCTTCAACTTCTGCTGTATCCTCAACAGAACTAGGTGTGCCAGGAGCTTCTTCCTCTTCTGGCTCTTCCTCATTGTTTAGATGAGGATTAGGTCCACCAAACATGTCAGCAGTAACTGCTGGTTTCACTATATCAATGTTCTCTGCAGCCTTATTGTATAAGATATCTTTTATCTTATCATGAATATCGGTTGCGGAACCTTCTTCGCCTGCAGCGATCATATCAAGTAAATCATTATCCATAAGTTGTTAATATAGAATTAGACTAGTATTATTTATATTTCGCCGCCTTCGGGCATCTCTGGAGCTTCTGTGGCACTACCATCTATGCCAGGATCTTCTGGCATTTGACCCATATTTGGATCAGGATTCATAGCACCGCCAGGCATTTGTTCTGGATGAACTCCAAGTTGTAGTTGTTGTACTTCCATAGGATCTGCAAGTTTACCTGACTTGATTTCCTTCTCCATTTGCTTATCGATCTCGATGATCTCTTCATCCTTCTGCTTAAGAATATTTCTACGAACATAGTCCAGTGAGAAATATTTACCAACATAGGGATCAACAGCGGCGACAACACCGAGTCTTTCGTTGATTAGTTCAGTTTCTTTGAGTTCTGCAAAATGATTGTCATACACAAAGTCATACTGAATATGATCTCCGAGTGTATCCCAGTCTTCTGGGGTGACAATGTTTTTTAGAATCAACTGAGTCTTCAACATATCGTTGAATAGATGAGAAAATCTCTTTCTCATTCTGCCAACAAACTTTGTGAACTTGATCTCATCTCTTAAGATCTCAGATGATCTACCAAGATTAAATCCTTCACCTGATCCAGCAATACGAGATTCTGGAACTCCAAGTGATCTGTATAGTTTCTTTTGGAAGTATTCTATATCAGACAATTCACCTAGATTCTGTCCACCAGGCAATGTAGTGATTTCAGTTCCTCTTCCACCTTCACGTCTAGGAAGCCAGAAGTCTTCAAGCATACTCATATGCTTTCTGTCATCACGAATCTCACCTGTACTTGCATCATAAACAAGTTTGTTTCTATAACGGTTCATCACCTCTTTGAGGTATTGTTCCGCCTTCATCTTAGGTAAGTTACCTACATCAATATAGAAGATTCTTCTTTCTGGAGCACGACTCAACCTGTAGATGACAAGAGAGTCCTCAATCATTCTAAGTTGATTGAGTGCTTTGATTGACTTATGTAAGTAAGAAAGAATAGTTTGTTTGTTCCTGTCAACTAAACCTGAGTGACAGAATGTGATAGCATCAGGTGCAATCTTCACTGGTCTCTGTTTAGTAGAGAAAGGAGTTTGACCTATAGCACCCAAGGCATTTTTACCTTGAGTTTGACTAGGATCATACTGGTAATATTCTTCTATCTCTGGACTCTCTAGATCAGCAGGGTTCTGTCCGTTTACCTGTTTGATTGCTCCTCTGAGTGTAGGATCTGTCTTGAGTTTTCTTACTAACTTGATTTTAAGTGGGTCAATATATCTAACTTCCTTAAGTCCTTCTTCTGGTTTCTTGATATCAATTACCTTATGGTAATAGATTCTACCATCAATATACCAGTTCCTTAGAATTTCATGGCACTTCTTATCGAAGTCCATTACTTCTTTAATAGTTTTGAACTCTTCTCTAATGAGATCTTTAAGCTTCGCAGATGCTGGAAGATTCTCCAAATCGATTTCGACAGGAGAATCATTCTGATCTGAAACTATTGCTTCATTTATAATATCTTCAATGGCACTGTCCACTTCTGGATGAAGTGCCATTTCTCTATACCTTTTTATTAACTCGTACTCTGACTTAAATACACCGTCAATATCAACGTACTGCCCATAGAATCCGCTAGACACATAATAGTCTGACGAATCCTCGTTCGATTGGGGTACAGGAGAAACGACGTTCTTATTCTGTTCGTCGTCCTTCTGGATTTTAAATCCAAATAATTTAGCCATTAATCACTACTGGGCTGTTCCCAGTTATTTATAAGTCTTTCTTAAGGACTATTCAGTCTGCTGGTTTATTGCGTCGGAAAGACTGGAAGCACCATTACCTTCACTCTTGTTATCCTTAGTACCGAAAACGTTTTGTCCTTTACCGTTGAATACATCCCACCACTGGACTTGTAGGTCCACTGTGAACTCTTCAATAGAATCTGTTTGATCGTATGAAAGTTCAATAGCACTAATGTTAGTTGGGAATACTCCGTGGAACTTGTACTTTCTGAGAACTGGTAATGGAGCATCAGCAGGCTTAAGTTTGAAACCTTCTACCTCTTGAGCTCTACCTATTTGATTAACAAACATATCCTGTTGATACTCAGATGGTGTTGCTTCACCAGTTGCGTTATCATGTTTGTTGATTGCGTTCATCCATCTCTCGAAAGCATCTCTGATTTTGAAATCAGTATCGTTGATGATTGTGATTGTCCAGACATCGAATGTCCTGTCCCCAGCAATCTTCAAATTTCTTCCTCTAAAAGGAACGTCAATTACGTTGATGTTAGATGCAGGGAGGTTTGCAGCTTTTACTAGAAATTTAGCTAACTCTTTAGCACCGCCTGAACTATTCTCCCCAAGAGCGCCTGGAAAGTTAAGTTCAACCTCAAACAAATTGGGTCTAGCACCACCACCGACGAGCTTCGATTTAAAGTCGTCGAGGGTTCTAGTTTCTAGTTTAGGTGTATTGGGATTTGACATGATCTTTTGAGACCTCTTCTTGTGTATTTAGTAAATGGTTAGTGAGTTAGGCGGAACCAACTACTTCATCGAAACTGATGCCAGTTCTAGTTGCAACAAAGGTTAGACCAATGAAGTTGATAGAACGTGCAGGCTTCACGAAGATGTCTGCCTTAAATGTATTCGAGTCAATAACATCGGGAGTGTTATTACTTTCGTCGCAAATTACAACAAAGTCAGTAATACCTCTCTTTGCCTTGACATCACGGAGATATGGTTCAACGATGTTCAAGAAGTTAGTTCTTGTTAGATCGTCATTGAACTCAAACAACTGTGATCTTGCAGCTCTTTCGATAACACCTTCGATTGTTAAGAACAAACGACGAACGTTGATTCTATCAAAAGCAGATGCTTCTTTCTGTGCAGTCTTGTCCCCGAACAGAACAATACCAGAGCCAGGAGAGAATACCACAGGGTTGATTCTCTTAGGATAAAGAGCGTCTCTTTGTGCTTGAGATGGGTTGTATGCAAGTTTAATTGCATTGTTGATAGTTCCTCTAGTTGCACCAGCGGGTGAGAACCAAGGGAATGAGTTGATGGAAGTTCTTGCCATCAATCCAGCAATGTCACCATTCAGAGGAATGTATCTGAATGTATTGTTGAATCTATCAAATGTATATTTGTAACCAGAGTCAAATACACCATAAGATGTTGAAGTTAAACTATCGTAGAACTGTATGATGCTTGCAGTTTGGTTATCAGTGTCAGTTTTACCAACAACACCGTCTCTGTAAGGTGAGATACATGCAACGCAATCTTTTCTAGTAGATGCGATAGATAATAATTTGTTTGCTTTAGCTTGTGCTTCGTAAATGGATGCACCACTTGAAGGACCTTGAATGATGAAGTTAACTGAGTATTCAGCGGGGTTATCAAGAACTTGGTAAGAACTTACAACCTCACCCAATGTGCAAGCGAATCTTTCAGTTCCACCGTAATCCATTCCATCTTTTAGGGAGAATGTATTAGGACCTGCACCGTTAAAGGTAATTCCTTGACTTGGTTGTCCCCAAACACCAGTTGAATCCACTGTGTATCCACCCAGTGATGTATGCTTCAGACCAATACCTGGCTGAGCAACACCAGCAAAGATTTGATTGGAGAACTGTGCAATGTAATCTTTGTAGTAGATGTTTGTAGAAGGAGAAATCTGAGCATCAGTAGCCTTGGATAATCCAGTCCACTTCTCTATAATATTACCAGAAGTACCAGTTACTTTACCTGTGTCATCAACAACGACAACATGCACTTCGTCATTCTTAGAACTTCTTTCCTTAGCGTATTCAGAAGTTGAAGGTCTAGAAGCAATCTGACTCCAACGAATAGTTTGGTTTGTAAGTCCAAGAGTTTGTTGATTGTACCAGTCAACAACAGTGTTACCTTCTCTGAGGTAGATACCACTATCGATACCAGACATTACTTGGAATGATGTGTTAGCAAATGCAACAGTTGCCGCAGTGTCCATGATGATAACTGGAAGACCACCAGTTGTTGCATAGGAAACAATAGTACCAGAGTAAGTTCCGTTAAGAGATCTGATTGTGTCGCCAGGTGCAGTCTTAAGTGTGTTTAGATCTGATCCAAATGAAATCTCTGTAGAACCAACACCAACTGCAGCGTTGAACTGAGTTCTTTCGATTTGAACAGATTGTCCAGAACTATTAAAGATCTTTAATTTATTTGGATGGTTTACTTGGTAAGCTGCATTTTCAAATTGAGTATAGATTGACTGAGAATAACCTTGGAAAGCATTAATTTCAGATCCTTCCTCGTAATCTACGGAAGTCCAAGTATCTGTAGTAACGTTATGTTTGGAAACAACCTTAACATCAACGAAACCATTACCGATTCCAGTAAGGATACCCTTTAAGTAACCTGTTTGAACACCAACTGTTCCATCTGTGTTTGCAACTTGAGATGAGAACGCAGCGGTAATACCGAATCCAACTGATAATCCTTCTGTACCGATTGCGACTCTTTGGTCAGCCTGTGCGTCAATGGTGCAGATCTTAAGATCGTTTGCCCAAGAGCCAGGTGATCTTGCAGCGTAGTGCCAAGTTGTAGGTGACGTATGATTGTTATAATAGTCTTCCTGTGAATTGACTTGTAAGTCAGTAACTGCAGCACCAACAGGCACGTTAGCGTTAGAAAGTTCTGTGTTGTTGCTTCTTAGTACTCTAAGAACTCCACCGTATGAAAGGTAGGAGGATGCAGTCATCCAGTACTCGTATTGTGCATCGGCAGTATAGGGTTTACCAAACGTTGCAAGTAAGTCAGCTTCGGTCTCGATCAATACTGGTGTATTAACAGGTCCTTTTGCGAAAGGTCCCGCGATAGCACCTACCTGATCAGCAATGCCGTCAATTCTTCCTACGGTTAGGTCAACCTCTCTTACCTTAACGCCTGGAGATACTAGATTAAGCGCCATGTTCGTGTTCCTCTTGGATCTCAGTTGTTTATCTGTTATTATTTAGAAAAATGACCTTTTCTGTGGGGAAATCGTACATGAACCCTCTACCAGTCAGGATAAACGTCTGGTTTTTCTCTCTTTCTTTTCTTCTTTACCCTATCAATAGTACAGGATTTGCACTCATATGAATATGATGATGGCAATACTCCTCTACTCTTTCTGGTTAGATAAAATCCTTCTGTAAGAGGGTATGTCCTATTACAGACTCTACACTTTCTCTCATGCAAGAATAAAATAGGATCGTCTAAGTCCATCAGAGGTAATCCCACATGTATGATCTATCACCATATTCATCTACATTCCATCTAGTTCCTTCGTTATCTACAAATGATTGTTCTTCTTCCAATCCATCAGCTATGAATCCAAATGGTGCCATGTCTGCCTCTATCTGGTCTCTTTGATCATCATAGACTCTCTTTCTTATATCATCGTCAGTCATCTCTTTGAAATAATCTTGCATCACCAACCATGCAAATATGACCAAACACATGGCAAGGTCATCATTACAACCTTCCTCTGCCTCGAACGAGTTTGATTTTTCGATAAAGGTAGTGAGTTCTGCAATAATATTGTAATCATTGATAAGTAACTTATCAGATTCAATGAGTGTCTTGAGGTTCAAAGCGCCAATTTTCTTCACAGTCTTAGACATCTTGACTCCTAGTTGCACCTTACTACCAGAGAATCCTTGTCCTAATACTTGTCCAGCTCTACCTCTTACAGCAGTCATCAAAACGTTTTCGTATTCTAAATCATAAAAAAGTATCGATGCAATCTGATCTCCTATGTCATTTACCTCACATAGAATAAAAGCATTATTATATGCCTTAGCGAATTCTTGAATGACTGTAGGAAATAACATTGGTTTTATAGTGTTATTTCTATACTTAGCAACTACCCTGTAAGGAAATGTAGTGGTGTCAAAGACAATGAAAGCAGAGTAATCTTTCTCCACACCTCTTGCAACGTCTACCGTAATTGAATAATTGTGTTTATCTATTGGGTTTTCATATATCTCACCGCCTCTCTTTCCAGTATTGATTGGTTCATCATATACCATAGACTTCAACTTAGATGGTGAAATCAGTGTATCAACAGATCCTAAGAACTCACACTCAAACTCAACACGGAACTGTGCTTCTGATGTGTTCTTGATTGTCTGTTCTTTCCACGCTTCATCTCTGCCTGGCACTTCCGACCAGTGAACGTCTGTGGTGACGTATTCATTTCTACCTAGTTCTGCATCATGCCACAGTCGGTAAAAGTGATTCATACCACGAGGGGTAGAAACAATAATTACCTTAGTAGACTTACCAGAACTAATAGTAGGATATACACTACTAAAGAAATCATCTGCTAAATGGTTGGCAACGAACGCAAATTCGTCCAAGAATATAATATTGAATGACATACCTCGAACAGCTGATGCAGAGGTAGATGCCGCAATGATCTTGGATTTGTTTTCCAATTCCATAGATCCTTTGTTCCATGCAATGATACCCTGTTGCATCCACTTGGGCAAGTTCTCATATGCAATTTGTAATCTACCTAGTAGATCTCTGGCAGTCTGAGCTTTGTTTGCAAGAATACCTATAGTTACACTATCATTGAAGATGGCATAGTGCAAAAGATAAGATACCACAGTCGTTGACTTACCTGACTGTCGAGGCATCTTACATATATTAAATCTGTTATTATGGAAATTATTAACTAACTTCTCTTGGAAGTCATACATCTTGAATGGTACTAGACCTTCATCCAAGTTGATGATCTGTACATACGTCTGTGCAAAATACACAGGATCTTGAGCACACTTTAGAAACTCAGCAACTTGTTTCTTTGTGAAGTTCTGAGCAACGTTTGCTTTTTTTAGATTAGGGTTTCCAAGGTATTGTACATTATTATCAGGCATGATTTATGCGTCAATTACTAATAGGGGTTTCGTAGGATCTTTGTCACTGGCATCAAAGTATAAGACTTTACTGCCTGGATATACTTTGTTCAATTCATACTGAACATTCTTTTTTAAGGGTCGTGCTCTTTGAGGAAAAAACATCTGAATGAACTTAGTCTGTCCTCTAAATTGAAAAGTAATAGTATAGGTTGCACCATACTTATTCAATCTCTGCCAGTTACCTTCTTCGTTGATTGATTTGAAACTTTTCATTTGGTGTCCTTTTTCATTTGTTTTAACATCTTTTGTAAGTCAGCAGTGCTTCCTACAAACAAAGAGTTATTAGTAACATTGGTAGTATTCTTCTCTTTGACCTCATCAATGTCCTTCATTTTTTTCTGGAGATCAATTAGTTTATCTGCTGTATCTGCAACGTGTTTGATAAGTTGACCAGCAACCTCATACGCCCTTGCAGAGTCAGACTGTTGTGCAACATCTAATGCACCGTCCACTGCCTCTTGACCTTTCTCTACTAAAGAATACAACTGAGCTCTACTATATTTGTAGTCCTTCTCTACGTCTTCTTCATCAGACTTGAGGTGTTTAGGACTAGTTCTTGTAGGTTTGGCAACAGGTTCTTTCTGTATTATTTCAGAAGAAACCTCTAGTGCCTTATCTATAGAGTCGAAGTTTTCATCTTCAATCATTTTTCAACGTCCCTACTTTGGCTCTCAGAGTAGATAGTTCCATCCGATTTGTAATCTGTGACAGTTTCACCGAATCCAAAATCGTCACCAAACTCAACTACTCTTTCGACGATTTGAGTATCATCTTGAGCATTGATAGCATTTACAGGAATATTTATGTCATGTGCTACAATTTCACTATTGAACTCGCCTCTCCTAACTGTTAGTCTATTTCCTGATACACCTCTAATCAACATCTTCTCATCATCAATTTGTATGTAATCACCTTTCTTGAATGGAGTTGCACTGTTGAGATTAAATTCCGTTACTATGGTATCAATAACCTCATTTGTTCTAGCGGTGTCATCTGTATTGTAATCTTGGACTGCAATAGGAACAGCAGTATATCTTTGTTGTCTTGTTGCGATCTTGATGTTTTGTG
>Ga0066371_10000207_pt1 | contig 13348 bp, 13 predicted proteins | sample Knorr_S15_td_DCM_FD_71214 | JGI IMG/M metagenome (GOLD analysis project Ga0066371, IMG submission 71214) | Marine microbial communities from Southern Atlantic Ocean transect - Knorr_S15_td_DCM_ad_63m_LV_B | ecosystem: Environmental > Aquatic > Marine > Oceanic | place: Southern Atlantic ocean... | reverse complement strand
ATCTCTAAGTCTAATCCATTTAATACGTAAGTAGAACTATTTGAATAAATAGCATTTAGGTTACTGATCTTTAAAACTTCTTTTGATGAATTATTCATAAAAAAGTAGCTAGAAATGTTGAGTTTGAATAAAATAAATAAATCGCCAGTGCTGATGCCTAAAGTCACCTCTGCACTCAATTCAAGCCAGACCAATATTGTCTGTGATGAATTTTTTAATGGCGAACCGCAACTCAGAACTCATCAAATCAAACATATTGATGATTATGAAATTATTTTGCCAGAGTGGTTAAGAAATTGCATTCAAAATATTCCACCAGGAATAGGAGCAAGTTGTCCAACGGATGCCGAAGCTTTATTAGTTGCTGCTTTTGATCTTGCATTTCAATTACATAAAGGACAATACAGGAAAAGTGGTGAACCTTACATAACACATCCAGTTGCAGTAGCAGACTTACTAAGAGAAATAGGTGCAAGCGCTAGTGTGATTGCAGCAGGTTTTTTACATGACGTCGTAGAAGATACAGACATCACACCAGAGCAACTAGAAGGGTATTTTGGTAGTGAAGTTAGGTATTTAGTTGAAGGTGTTACAAAATTAGGCGGAATCCATTTCAACAATAGAACTGAAGCCCAAGCAGAAAACTTACGTAAAATGTTTCTAGCTATGGCTAGTGATATTCGAGTTGTACTCGTAAAGCTTGCAGACAGGCTTCACAATATGCGTACTATTAGTTACCTAGGGAAAGATAAACAGACTCGAATAGCCAAAGAAACTAGAGAAATTTATGCTCCACTTGCAAACCGTTTAGGGATAGGACATTTTAAATGGGAATTAGAAGACTTAGCATTTAAGCTTTTAGATCCAGATCCCTATCGAGAAATTCAAGAGCAAATAGCTAGTAAACGTAGTGAAAGAGAAGAGAGATTAAATAACACTGTTCAATTGCTAAAAGATCGTTTAACTTCAGCAGGACTTAATCAATGCGAAGTTAGTGGTAGACCAAAGCATTTATATGGAATTTGGAGCAAAATGCAAAGGCAACAAAAAGAATTTCATGAGATTTTTGATGTTGCCGCTCTAAGAATAATTGTCTCAGATGTCGAGACATGTTACCGAGCTCTTGCCGTTGTCCATGACACATTCAGGCCAATACCTGGTCGCTTTAAAGACTATATAGGGCTCCCGAAGCCAAATGGATACCAGTCACTACACACCGCTGTGATTGGCAGGCACAGGCCAATTGAAGTACAAATTAGGACTCCAGAAATGCATAGGGTATCAGAATTTGGAATTGCAGCTCACTGGAAATATAAAGAAGGAGGATCTCCTGCGAATCCAGAGTCAGAAAAGTTCAATTGGTTGCGTCAATTAGTTGAATGGCAACAGGAGGATGGAGTGAATGATTATAATGACTACCTTGCATCAATCAAAGAGGATTTATTTGATGAAGAAGTATTTGTTTTTACTCCAAAAGGAGATGTTTTAGGATTAAGGAATGGATCAACAGCAATCGATTTTGCCTATCATATTCACTCTGAGATAGGAAATCATTGCAATGGTGCCAGGATTAATGATCGACTATGTGTACTATCAACACCTCTTAAAAATGGAGATTTCGTTGAAATCCTCACTCATAAAAGCTCACATCCAAGCTTAGATTGGTTGAATTATGTTGCCACACCTACAGCAAGAAATCGTATTAGGCAATGGTATAAAAAAAGTCATCGGCAGGAAACAATATCAAGAGGGAAGGAGCTACTAGAACAAGAATTGGGTCGTAAAGGAATTGATAATTTACTAAAAGGTGAAGCAATTGCAAAAGTTGCTGCCAGATGCAATCTCAAGACGACTGAAGATTTATTAGCTTCACTTGGATTTGGAGCCTTAACCTTAAATCAAGTCATTAATAGATTTAAAGAAGAGATAAAAATACAACATCAACTATCTGAACCTGCAGCAAGTGATCAGGATCTGGCAACCCAAATTGGAACACAAACAAATCTGACTTCAAATAAATCCAAGATATCTCAAACAAAGTATTCACCCATAGCTGGACTAGAGGGGCTTGACTATCGACTAGGAGGATGTTGCAGTCCTTTACCAGGAGAGCCAATAGTTGGAACTGTTGCACTTGGCAATCACGGTATCACTATTCATAAAACTAATTGTGTGAATGTAGAATCAATGCCTAACAACAGAAGGCTATCAGTTCAGTGGAATAGTAATGCACACATCAAAGAAGAGAGGTTTCCTATTCAATTGAGAATTGAGGTTATTGACAGAGTGGGAGTACTCAAAGACATCTTAATGAGGCTCTCAGATAGAAGTATTAATGTAATCGATGCAAGAGTTAAAACTTCATATGGCAAACCAGCATGTATAGATCTTAAGGTAGAGCTTGAAAGTGTAAACCAATTAGAAATAACTATCAATCAAATACGCTCAATGGTTGATGTTTTAGATATTGCACGAACGAGCATAAATTAATATTTTCTACGAATCAGAGTCTAATAAAAATATAACTAATATCTATCAAATTCTAAAAAATGATATTTCGATTCAATAAAACATCATTCATTACATCTATCTAGAAAGATTGAAAATCTTAAGTTTTACTAGAGATTTTCTTAAGCAGCACATACAAACATAGTCCACTAATGATTCCAATCACAAGACCGACGCATAACGAACCCATAAAAAGTCGCACACTTAAGCGCCAACCTTGAGACCACAACTCGCTAGTAGTTATATTTTGGAAATCAACTATGTCCTTCTCAATATCAAATAAAGATGAACCTACTCTATAATTAAAATAATATAGAGGTACATAAGTAAATGGATTACTAATCCAGGTTCCTAAAGCCGCCAGGATGCTATTACCCTTAAAAATTTTTGCTAAAAATATACCCATCAAGGTTTGCAAACCAAAGAATGGGAAGCAACCGCAAAATATTCCCACACCAAAACCTAATGCTCTTTGGGAGGGCGAACCTTCCTGATTCCAAAGCCAAGAGATAAATTTACGAATTCTTTTTATTAAATTGAGGAAGATTTTTCGCATATTTAAAAAAATCTTGTTTATAAAAAGGAAACTCACATTCGATCTTAGTAAAGATTACATAACTATTGATTGATGAATTCATTTTCCCCTACTGAAGATACTATTGCTGCAATAGCAACTGCCGTTTCTCCCGGTCAAGGAAGTATTGCTGTGATCAGGATTTCTGGCTCCTCAGCAATTGAGACAAGTAAAAGTATTGTTCATATCCCAGGAATACACCAATGGAGCACTCACAAAATCCTTTACGGGCATGTAACTGAAGTAAACAAAAAAATATATATAGATGAAGTTTTAATCCTAATAATGAAAGGTCCAAGAAGCTTTACAGGCGAAGATATAGTGGAAATTCATTGCCATGGTGGAATTATTTCAGTCCAGAAAATCCTTGAAAGGATACTAGATAGCCCAAATATTAGAAGAGCAGAACCAGGAGAGTTTAGTCAAAGAGCAGTTCTTAATGGTCGCTTAAGCCTGACTCAAGCAGAGTCAATTAGTGACCTAGTTTCAGCACGAAGTCGAAAAGCAGCAGAACTGGCCATGAATGGAGTTCAAGGAAATATTCAAACTGCAATTCAATCAATAAGGCAAAGATTACTAGATCAACTAACTGAAATTGAAGCAAGAATAGATTTCGAGGAAGATCTACCAAATTTAGAAGAAGAAAATGTAAAAGATGAAATTACCATGATCAGAAAAGATATAAGCAAACTAATAGATAACGCTAAAAAAGGATCATGGGTTCGTTCTGGGATGAAAATTGCACTAACAGGAAAACCTAATGTAGGCAAAAGTTCTTTAATGAATAGGCTTTCTAAAAAAGAAAAAGCGATTGTTACAGAGCTACCTGGAACTACTAGAGATCTTTTAGAAAGCGAGATTATATTAGAGGGCATACCAGTAACTTTGATTGATACTGCAGGCATAAGAGCAACTGAAAATATCATCGAACAAATTGGGATTTCTAGAACTCAAAAAGCATTAAATGATGCTGATCTCATTTTATTGATTTATGATTATTCAAAGGGATGGACAAAAGAGGACGCCTCAATCCTGAAAGAGATGCCCCCAAGTATTCCACTCTTAGTTATTGGAAATAAGTCAGATTTAAGCGAGAATAATTGCGTAGAAAAAGATACAAGAAATATATTAGAAAAACAAGATCTAATAATAATGAGTGCAAAAACCGGTAAGGGCGAAAATGACCTAATTAATTCTCTACTCACATTATGTAATTCTTCGCAAATTCATGGATTAGATTTTGCTCTCAATGAAAGACAACTAGATCTTGCGAAGTCCGCCATGAAGTCACTGGAAAACATTGATAACGTTTTTGATGAAAAACTTCCATGGGATTTCTGGACTATAGATTTAAGACAATCTATTAATTATTTAGGTGAACTAACAGGAGATGATTTAACAGAAAACTTACTTGATAATATATTTTCAAAGTTCTGTATTGGTAAGTAATTAATTTTATTTCGAGCTAATGTTTTTGATCAATTGTAAAAATATAATATAAGTAATAGCAAACACCTCCAATCAGTATGGCAATCATAATATTCACACTATGAACAACGTCCACTAGATCAAAAGATTTTTTATCCACTCAATTAAAGCATAAAAGCTACATATCAGAAAGAAAATTTTTTAAAATACTATTAGTTTAAAAGTGATTGAAAGGTAAAATAGATAAAAGCACAGATATTTTTTATAAATGGTTTTGACATTGGTATAGTAATTAATGTATTTATTGTATTGTGGATCTTCGCTCACCAAAGCTACAGAAAATATTAGATACCTGGATAGAGGAAGATCTCGGTGATGGAGATCTCACTAGGTTTGTCCTCAACAATAGATGTGTATCAGCCCATTGGATTGCGAAAGAGGATGGAACTTTTTGTGGTGGAGATCTGATTAAACTTATATTTCAAAAAATTGATCCCCAAGTTGATATTCAACTACTAATAGAGGATGGCCAAAAGTTTAATAGAAATCAGAAACTCTTAGAATTACAAGGTCCAGCAGCAGCATTAGTAGCAGGAGAGCGAGTAACGCTTAATGTCGCAATGCATCTATCTGGTATTGCCACATCTACTGCTTCACTGGTAACTAAACTATCTGGATCTAATGTGAAGTTAGTAGATACCCGAAAAACGACGCCAGGAATTAGGATCTTCGAAAAATATGCTTTTCGTTGTGGTGGTGGAATTAATCACAGACTTGGATTAGATGATGCAGCCATGTTGAAAGAAAATCATATTGAATGGTCTAAAGGGATTAGCGAGAGTATCAAAATCTTAAAGCAAACAATCCCATGGACAAAAAAAATAATTGTTGAGGCAGAAACTCCCGATCAAGCGAAAGACGCAGTAGAGGCAGGGGCTGATGGAATTTTACTTGATGAGATGTCTATTCCTGCTATTAAGAAGTTAGTTCCCGAATTACGTCAACTTGCAAAGACAAGTAAGTCCAAATACATCTCACAAAATATTGTTATTGAAGTTTCTGGAATTAATCCAAATGATTTGTCAGACTATATTTATACAGATATTGATCTAATCTCAACTAGTGCACCAATCACCAAAAGTAAATGGATAGATTTCAGTATGCGCTTTAACTAGAACAATGCCTAAAAATTTATTTTACGAAATCAAAAAGATCAAAACATCTTAAAATTATCTACCTCACCACAAATATTATGCTTAAAATATCTGGTAAATTAGAAGAAGCGCTCAATAGAGCTTTAATAACTCTATTTCCAGAAGAGTCACGAAGTCCGAAAACCTCTTTAATACTTAAAAGTTCAAGTCTAGTGCCAGCTTCAAAACCAGAGTTTGGAGATTTTCAAATCAATTGTGCATTAGCCCTAGCCAAAGAAATCAAACGACCTCCTCGTCATATTGCACAACAAATAGTTGATCAACTACAAAAAGATAATGATTTCTTGAAAATATGCAATGCACCCATTATTGCAGGTCCAGGTTTTATCAACATAGCTATTAACTCAGAAACACTGATATCTGAAATTTATATTCGTCTAAATGATAAAAGATTGGGAGTTCCTTTAAAAGAATTCAGGACTGATAAGCAAAAAGAAGAAAACAACCGTGTGATTGTTGATTTTTCCAGCCCAAACATTGCTAAAGAAATGCATGTTGGACATTTAAGATCAACAATAATTGGTGATTCTCTCTCACGGGTTCTTGAATTCTGTGGTTATAAGGTTTCACGAATCAATCATGTGGGAGATTGGGGAACTCAATTTGGCATGCTCATCACTCATCTGAAAGAGGTAGTACCAGAAGCACTCCATAAACAAAATGTAGTAGAAATAAGTGATCTCGTAAATTTTTACCGTCAAGCAAAAAAAAGATTTGATGAGGATCAAAGCTTTCAAAATAAATCTAGAAACGAAGTTGTTAATTTACAAGCAGGTGATCCAGACAGCCTGGCTGCGTGGAAATTATTATGCAATCAATCTAGAAAGGAATTTCAAAAAATCTATGATCGTCTTGATATTGATTTGACTGAAAGAGGTGAGTCTTTTTATAACAAATATTTAGTAGATATCATTAATGATTTAAAAAACAAAAACCTACTAATGACTGATCAAGGAGCTCAATGTGTTTTTCTTGATGGTTTAGTAGGAAAAGACGGCAAGCCCCAACCAATAATTATTCAGAAAAGTGACGGTGGTTTTAATTATGCAACAACTGATCTTGCAGCGATTAGATATAGATTGAATAAACCTCCACAGGGAGATGGAGCCTGCCGATTGATTTATGTCACAGATGCTGGACAAGCATCACATTTCTTTGGGGTTTTTCAAATCGCAAAGCTTGCGCAATGGATTCCTACAGATTGTCAAGTCGAACACGTACCATTTGGGCTTGTTCAGGGAGAAGATGGGAAAAAATTAAAAACTCGTTCAGGAGAAACCATTAGATTAGTAGACCTGCTAGATGAAGCAATTCAAAGAGCAAAAGAAGACCTTAAAGATCGTCTCAAAATTGAAAGCAGATCAGAAAATGAAAGTTTTATAAATAGAGTTTCTACTACCGTTGGGATTGCAGCCATCAAATATGCGGATCTAAGTCAAAATAGAGTGTCTAATTATCAATTTAGTTTTGATAAAATGCTCTCTTTGCAAGGGAATACAGCTCCATATTTGCTATATGCATTAGTACGAATCGCTGGGATATCTCGCAAAGGAGGAGATCTAAACGTATCAAGCCAGAATATTCTATTCAATGAACCACAAGAATGGACCTTAATTCGCAAGCTATTACAACTTGATTGTGTAATTGTGGAAGTTGAAAAAGAACTACTTCCTAATCGTCTATGTGGATATTTATTTGAACTAAGTCAAGTTTTCAATAGATTCTATGATCAAATTCCAATTCTAAAGGCAAGTGAGCCATCTAAAACCAGTAGACTAGCTTTATGTTCAATCACTGCTGATACACTTAAACTTGGGATGAATTTATTAGGAATACCCACTTTAGAAAGAATGTAATGGGAACTAGAAACAATTCTTTTTTAGATACACCAAAACCTAGAAAAGAAATAGAGGCTTTAAATCCTTATTCAGCGCCCCTAGAAGGGCGACGGGATTTCCTAAGGCTTGATTTCAATGAAAATACTATTGGACCAAGCCCTCTAGTCACGAAAGCACTAAGAGAAATAAGTAGAGAGGGGATTTCGATCTATCCAGAATACTCAGGTCTAAAAGAGAAATTAGTCAAGAATCTCAAAAATCAACAAAGAAGTGTAAATATCAAATCATCTGAGATTGAAATTTTCAATGGAGTTGATGCAGCAATAAATGCTATCTTTCATGCATATGGCGAAAATGGGGAGATAATGTTAACCACATCACCAACCTTTGGATATTATGCTCCATGTGCACACATGAGAGGTATGCAAATCACCTCCATACCTTATGAGGGTATACATTTTCAATATCCATTCAAAAAGATATGCGAATTAATTAGTCAAACCAGGCCTAAAATCTTACTCATCTGCAACCCTAATAATCCAACTGGAACAAGGTTAAATCCAGAAAGAATAATAGAGATCAGCAAACTTTCATCTAAAACACTAGTTGTTGTGGATGAACTTTATGAAGCGTTTACAGGGGACAGCGTGTTGCCATTGGTGAATTTTCAAGAAGTGCCTAATCTTGTTGTACTTAGATCCCTTTCTAAAACAGCTGGCTTGGCAGGTTTAAGGATTGGATTTACGATTGGAAATTCGAAAGTAATTAATATTATTAATAGGGTAACTGGTCCTTACGACGTGAATAGCTTTGCTGTAACAGCAGCCTTTGCTGCGCTTCAAGATCAGTCTTATATTGATTCTTATGTGAAGGAAGTCCTTGAGGCTCGTGATTGGTTGAAAACAAAATTAGACAAGCACAAGATTAAACACCATATGAATGGAGGAAATTATTTTTTACTTTGGCCTAAATTGGGACCAACAGAAACTGAACAGCAATTAAAAGCATCTGGCATTTTAATAAGAAATATGGATAAGAAAACTAATTTAAAGGGTTCTCTAAGAGTAAGTATTGGTACTGTTGAACAAATGAAAAGATTCTGGTCAGTTTTCAAGCTGATTGAAAAAATCTAAATTAATCCATTAACAATATAGATTGATTGTTTAAAATTTGTTTTTTCAAAGTGTATTTATTGCCAACTTTTCGTACTTTATAATCTTTCATTAATTCTAGAAATGGTTCTACTCCTTTTTGATCACAACTTAGGATTTGATCTTTGCCTTGTCTTTGATATTGAACCGGTATAACAATCTTTGGCTTCAAAACTTCGACTACATTTGCTGCCTCTTGAGCATTATAAACTTTTGCTCCTCCTCCTACCGCAATAAATAGAATATCGGGTTTACCAAGTAAAAGTCTCTCCTTAATAGTCAATGGAGAAGCAGTACCTCCTAAATGAGCGAAAGTTAATCCATTTTGTTTCCATCTCCATAAGGTAGACATTCCAAATCTACGACCTCCAACACGATCATGAGGAACAGAAAAACCCTCAAGCGTCAAATCCTTAATTCTATATGAACCTGGCTTCACCATAAATAAGCCTTTAGCCATTTTTGATCCTTCATCAGGCAAAAGAGAACTAGCAAGAATTATATCAGCCGAAATATTTCGCTCGACTAAACCTGAAGCACAACCAACAGCTCTAAATGGATTTAATAATACTGATTGGTCTTTACCTCTTATTAAAATAGAACTATGCCCAAAATTTTCGATATCCAAACTATTTGCCAACATTGAAGAGGCCGCTACCAAAACAGTAGGTACTGCCAAAAAAGAACTAAAGAAAATTGACTTAATCGACCCACAGCTAAAGCTCATTTTTATTCATCTAAAAAACATACTACGAGTAAATCTAACTTGATTCAGCTAAATCTAAAAAGTTAGAAAGCAATTTGTGACCAGCTTCAGTCAAAACACTCTCAGGATGAAACTGTACACCATTTATATGAGGATAATCTTTATGAGTTATTCCCATTATTGTCTGATCTTCAAGCCAAGCCACAACCTCCAAGCATTCGGGAAAACTCTCTCTCTCCGAAATTAAACTGTGGTATCTCGTAGCAACTAAAGGGTTTGGTAAATCTTTAAATATCCCATCACCTCTATGCAAAACATTAGATGTTTTGCCATGCATCAGTTCTTTGGCTCGGATTATTTGCCCACCAAAAGCTTGGGTTATAGCTTGATGTCCAAGGCAAACACCAAGAGTTGGTGTTTGCCTTGATAGCTCAGATAAAATATCTAGACAAACACCTGATTGATTGGGATCACCAGGACCAGGAGATAACAAAATCGCATCAGGATTTAAATCTTTAATCTCACTTATTGAAAGTGAATCATTACGTTCAACTCTAACTTCTCCAGCAATAGGATGCTCTGAAGCTAATTCGCCCAAATATTGCACGAGGTTATAAGTGAAACTGTCGTAATTGTCGATCACTAAAAACATAATTTCAAGCCATTAAATTCCTAGCGTTTTAAGCAATGGAGGAAATAATAATAAGATAGCAATCAATAAGGAACTAATTGAAGCTACTAACACAGCACCAGCAGAACAATCTTTAGCGATTTGTGCGAGAGGGTGGAATCTTTTCCCAATTGCTAAATCAACGACTGATTCAATTGCAGTATTAAGCAATTCAACTAGTAGAACACTAGTTGCTGTAAGGGTCATGATTGCTAAATCACTTTTATTGAGCTCTAAAAGAAACCCTAAAGCAAGCGCAACTAATGTAAATACGACATGAACCCGAAAATTTCTTTGAGTCGAAAAAGCATATTTTAATCCTTTACCCGCATACAAAAAGCTGGTTGGAAGGTCTTTAGCGATCTTCCACGATGACCTTTTATTAAGTCTTTCAAGGTTATTGGAGAAAGTTAAAGCGTCTCTTTCTGCGTCATTAGATATATTAGAAGACATATTTTTAAATTTTCATTTCTTCATTTTTAACAATACCTCTTAAATCAAGAAGTTGCTCTTGAGTTATAAGCATTTGAGTAAGACTTTCTTCATCACAATGATCCCAACCTAGAAGATGTAAAAGGCCATGAGTTGCAAGCCATCTAAGTTCTCTAAATAAATCAACATTATTTTCTTTAGCTTGTCTTCTTGCAGTAGGGACTGAGATAACTATGTCACCTAGTTCAATAGATTCACTACTAAAAACAAAAGAGCTCTCATCAATTATTGGAAATGAAAGGACATCTGTGCTTTTACATTGTCCAAGCCAGGCATGATTCAGTTCTGAAATTTTTTTATCATTTGTTAATTCCAATCCCAAACTAAGTTGTGAAGAAGATCTAACTATTTTAGGACACGTCAATTCTTCATTTGCTTGAATGAATTTAATCCAGCTAACTATCTCCTGATTCCAAAAGGTCGGACTTTCTATAATCTCTAGAGACTCAGTATCTAAACTAAAATCTAAATCTTGAATTGGAAAGGGAATAAAAGAAAGATCTATATTCAATTGATATGAACGAAACAAATTATTGTCCATAAGACTATTGAGGAATATGAGGTTTACCAAGAACAGCAACTAAAAGAATAAATCCAATAAAGCCAAATGCAGTTAGAGCAAAATGATAAAGACTTTGACTTCCCTTACGAACCATATTTTTCATAGCAAGTTTTACAAAACTTGGAGGTGGTGTTTTCTTAGTTACCTCATCGGAAATAATCTTATTATTCATATTCAGTTCAAATTTAAGATTCTTCAATATTTTGCCTTAAAAGAGACTGAATAAAAATATCTATTTCCCCATTCATGACTGAATCTACATCTGTTGTCTCTTGATCAGTACGCAAATCTTTTACCATTTGATAAGGATGAAAAACATAATTCCTGATTTGATTTCCCCAAGCAGCTTCAACAATATCCCCTCGAATATCAGCAATCTCTGCTGCTCTTTGTTCGACTGCAATCACCATTAATTTTGATTTTAATAGAGCCATTGCTTTGTCTTTATTTTGTAGCTGAGATCTTTCTTGAGTACACCTAACTGCAATCCCAGTAGGAACATGAAGAATCCTAACCGCAGTTTCAACTTTATTTACATTTTGTCCACCTGCTCCACCTGAGCGACTTGTAGTGATTTCTAAATCTTTTTCAGGGATCTCAAGTTCAACTTCTTCATCAAGTTTAGGCATAACTTCAACTCCAGCAAAACTAGTTTGACGCTTTCCATTTGCATTAAAAGGGGAAATCCTCACTAAACGATGAGTCCCTTTTTCATTTTGTAAGAAACCATATGCATATACCCCTTCTATTTCAATAGTTACGCTTTTGATTCCCGCTTCCTCTCCCTCAGAAAGTTCATTAACAATAACTTTCATACCATTACTTTCAGCCCAACGGGTATACATCCTTAAAAGCATTTGAGCCCAATCTTGGGCATCAGTTCCACCTGCACCAGCATTAATTGAAAGGACTGCTCCATCTTTATCGTAGGGTCCACTTAAAAGACGCTCCATCTCCCAGCGCTCAAGTTCTTGTTTTAATTTCTCAAGGTCCTTGTGAGCCTCCACAAGCATTTCTTCATCAGGATCTATCTCATAAAGCTCTAACGAGAGATTGGCCTCCTCAATAATCCCCCTCCATGCAATTAACTTTTCCAACTCTGCTTTTACTTCATCAAGTTGACGCATCTGTTTTTGAGCATCTTTGGGATCGTTCCAAAACTCAGGTTGCGATGCAACTTGCTCTAAATCCCTTTTCTTAGCAAGCAATGCAGGTTCGTCAAAGACAATCCTGGGCTGTACCCAGGCGAGCAGTCAATAAAGAAAGATCTCTTTTAAAATCAGTCAGGTCTTGCAAACGAGATAATAGAATCAATACATTAAAAGCTATCAGCATATCAACCCAAAAACTATAAATGAATAGATCAAGTCACGATTCAGGCAATACCAAAGTGGAAATATACACTTGGAAATTTTGCCCATTTTGCATCCGTGCAAAAGCCCTCCTCAATGAAAAGGGCGTCAACTTCACAGAATATTCGATTGATGGAGACAATGATGCAAGAACCAAAATGTCTGAAAGAGCGGGAGGTCTTAGAACTGTCCCACAAATTTTTATCAATAATAAAAGTATTGGAGGTTGCGACGACCTCTACGAGCTTGAGAGAAATAACAAATTAAATGAACTTTTTGGAATAAAAGACTGATTCATGAAGCAACTATTTGTTCTAGATCCAATTGAAAATATCAATCCAAATAAGGATTCATCAGCAGCACTGATGCAAGCCGCATCTAGAGCCAATATAGATGTGTGGATTTGTACTCCATCTGACCTACAAGCTCGCGGAGATGATGCATGGGTTGTTTCTAACCAAGTTGATTGTGAACCATGGATCAATGTCCAGTCATCACAAAGTCTTCCTTTAAGAGATTTCTCATGCATTTGGATGCGCAAAGATCCTCCTGTTGATGAAGCATTTTTATATGCAACTCATTTATTAGAAGTTGCAGAAAGAGACGGAGTCAATGTAATTAATAAGCCTGCATCACTTAGAGCATGGAACGAAAAATTAGGAGCTTTAAGATTTAGTGATCTAATGGCTCCCACTCTTGTTGCGAGTAGGGTTGAACAATTAATTATATTTGCGAAAGAATTTGGTGAAGTTGTTCTAAAGCCACTTGGAGGAAAAGGTGGACAAGGCGTCATACGAATTGCGAAAGATGCTCCAGGCCTAGAAGCATTACTGGAACTAGTTACGTCACAAGA
>Ga0066371_10000206_pt1 | contig 13357 bp, 17 predicted proteins | sample Knorr_S15_td_DCM_FD_71214 | JGI IMG/M metagenome (GOLD analysis project Ga0066371, IMG submission 71214) | Marine microbial communities from Southern Atlantic Ocean transect - Knorr_S15_td_DCM_ad_63m_LV_B | ecosystem: Environmental > Aquatic > Marine > Oceanic | place: Southern Atlantic ocean... | reverse complement strand
ATCAGCCTTCTAAGCTGAGGGTTATAGGTTCGAGTCCTATCGGGCGCGCCAGAAAGCCAAAAAAAAACTTGATTATCATGCCGCATTGAATACTATGCACATGAACTTAACATTATAAAGATAGTATTATGGCAACAGGAAAAGTGAAATGGTTTAACCCAACTAAAGGTTATGGATTTATCAAACCAGACGATGGCGGTGAAGACCTTTTTGTTCATCACTCATCAATTCAAGGTGATGGATACAAATCATTAAAAGAAGATCAAAGTGTAACTTTTGACGTCGAAGATGGCGAAAAAGGTCCTCAGGCAACAAACGTAAGTTAAGTTTTCATTAATCTCGAATAAATATCAGCATTATGGCTGAGGACGACTATCTGTCTCCTATCGGGTGAGTAAAACTTCTGATATTCTTATTTGAATGAAAATTCTAATAATCATATTACTGATATTTAGTACAAGCGCTTACGCTGAAAAGAAGCCAAATATAGTATTGGTCCTAATGGACAACTTTGGTTATGGAGAAGTTGGTGTTTATGGTGGTGGTGAATTAAGAGGTGCTCCAACTCCAAATATCGACAGCATTGCTTACGAGGGTTTTCAGTTAACCAACTACAATGTTGAAGCTGAGTGCACACCATCTCGATCTGCACTAATGACTGGTCGATATGGAATAAGAACAAGACAGAGGCCCAATCAGCCACCAAGAGGAGTGTGGTATGGGATTACAAAATGGGAGATCACTCTTGCTGAGATGTTAACTGATCAAGGGTATACCACTGGTATGTTTGGTAAGTGGCATCTTGGAGATACTGAAGGTAGGTATCCAACAGATCAAGGTTTTGATGAATGGAATGGTATTCCTAGATCTTCAGATAGAGCATTTTGGCCTGATAGTAATAGTTTCCAATCAGATGCACACCCAGATATGAAGTTCGCTCATGTGATGTCGTCATTCCGTGGTCAAGAGCCAGAGGAGCTAGAAGTATTTGATCGAGAGAAGAGGGCGACAATCGACAGAGAGATTACTGACCATGCAATCGATTTTATTAAAAGAAAGGCAAAATCTAAAAAACCATTTTTTGCATACCTTCCTTACACACAAACCCATGAGCCTGTAGACCCACATCCTGATTTTTATGGCAAAACCGGAAATGGAAATTTTGCTGATGTTCTTGCACAAACAGATGTTTACATTGGCGAGTTACTGGACACGATCGAAGAACTAGGACTGAAAGAAGACACAATATTTATTTTTACATCTGACAATGGTCGAGAAGGAGTTCCAAGGTCATTTGGATTCACAGGACCTTGGAGGAGTGGAATGTTTTCACCCTATGAAGGCTCATTAAGAGTACCTTTTCTTATTCGTTGGCCAGGAAAGATTCCCCAGAAGCAAGTTTCTAATGAGATCGTGCATCAGATTGATATTTTTCCAACAATAGCTAGCTTTATTGGTGCTGAGATTCCAACTGATCGAGTCATTGATGGCGTTGATCAATCTGATTTCTTTATGGGTAAAACAAGTAAATCAGCCAGAGAGTCTCTTGTAATATATATTGGCAATGATTTATTTGGTGCCAAGTGGAGAAATTGGAAAATTCTTCTAAAGGAGATGGATGAAGATGGTTACGGCATTAAAAATATGGCATATCCATCCGTATATAACCTCATTGTAGATCCGAAAGAGGAAGTACCAGAACTGAATTATCTCAATGATACCTGGGTGGACTTCCCTCTATATCAGGTGCTTGAAGACCATGAGTGGTCAATAGAAAATGATTCTGGTTCACCTGGTCCCTAATAAAAATTATTAAAAGGATGATGACTGATAAAAAAGGAATAGCACTGGCTTTAGAGGACTGGAAAATTCTTTTCCAGGATGATTGGAAGTCACTTACTATTGCACTCTACATGGTGCTAGTAGGTTACGGCGTTCTGGTAGGTATACCTGTTATAAGTACAGCTTGGGTCACTAAGCTAGGCTTTTCAGAGATTGAGGTTGGTAGGGTTGCTGGTATGGATTTAGGAGGTCTTGCGGCAGGATCTATTTTCACAGCTTGGATCATTCAAAAAGTTAATAGAAGAATACTGGTCCTCTTGGGGATCATTACTGCAGTCACCGCGAATGCTCTTTGCATTAGATACATTGATTATGAAACAGTGCTGTATTTGAGATTTATGTCTGGCTTTGGAAGTGGGATTTATACTTCAGTCGCAGTCGCTGTTTTTGGAATGTCGATAAGGCCGGCACTTGCTTATAACCTGATGCTTTTTAGTTTTGCTTTTTCACAAGCTTTAGAAATGCAGGTATTGCCTCAATTATCAATGAATGGGATTTATATGGCTTTTATTGTTTGTTTTTTGATCACCATACCATTTCTTGGATGGCTTCAGAGTTACCCAATATCTAAAAACAATGAGCAAATTAAAGCTCAACCTGAGAAGAAAAATAATAAATACTCATTGGTACCATGGATATGTTTGTTTGCGATATTCCTGACCTATATCAATATTGGTGCCTATTGGACTTATATTGAACTTGCGGCTTTGGACGCGAATACAAATGCAGACCTTGTTGGCAGCACATTAGTCTGGGCATCTTTTTGCTCATTATTAGGGTGCTTTATTGCCACATTGCTTAGCAATCGATTTGGATTAATTCGCCCACTCATGATCGCTTTGATTACGATGGCAACGGGTGTTGGATTGCTCTCATTTGGCATCACAGAGCCTAAATTCTTAATGAGTGTTTTTACATTTAATATACTTTGGATCTTTACAGATGTTTATCAGATGGGATCTCTAGCAAACTTTGATGATGGCGGGCGTTATTCAGCATATCTTCCTGCCTCGCAAGGACTTGGTCAAATTGTAGGCCCAAATTTAGCTGCATCAATATTATCTCTTAATTTAGGTTATGAGAGCGTTTTCATGATGTGCTGGGCTGCTGCCATGCTGGCAATGGTCATTTATTGGCTGTTGCATCGATATCTCAGATCAACCGATCCAGAATTAGCGGATGCATCCTAAGAATACTTAAAAGGAGAAAAATGATGTTAATAAAAATCTTAAATAAATTTCCAGTCTTAATAGCGATTATGACTATTGCATTCAATGTAAATGCTGAAATGCCAGGGATGTCTGGAGAAATCAGAAGGGACTATTCAGATACCAACTTTGGAAGGGTTCACTTTTGGACAATCGGTGATGGTCCGGCGTTATTATTGCTCCATCAGTCAGGGCAAACTTCGGCAGAATATCTAACATTAGGTCCTGTTCTTGCTGATAGTTTTAAAGTCATCGGCATAGATTTACCCAATCATGGTCAATCGGATTCCTCAAAGCACGAATTGAATGCAGATGAATATGCTGATTCGATCCTACAAGTCATGGATAATATAGGCGTCGATGAATTTCATTTTCTAGGACAACACGGTGGCGCTGCAATTGGTATCAACCTTGGAATTCGCCATCCAGAAAGGATAGGTAAGCTAATTCTCTCAGGGGCTGGAAGAGAAGAGAATCTAACCGAAGAACAAATTCAAGAGCTGATCGATAGGCCAATGACTAGAGATCTTCCAGTTGATCCAGATGGCGAGTTTCTTGATAAGACATGGGATGTTTATAGACATATGAGTGCAAGCACGACAACACCTGAGATGACATTTAGACCATTCTTAACAAGCCTTATTAATCGTCAAAGAAAGTTTGATATGCATTATGCAATTTTCAGATATCAGCCTAATCTGGACGATTTAGATAAGGAAACACTTCTACTTGAGGGTGAAGAAGATATTTATGCTGGAGATGTTGCAGGACTGCAGAAAAGAATCAAAGGAAGCAAAATTATCAAGCTTCCTGGTGTTGGCAGTTGGCAGTTTTATGAAGATCCAGAATTACATGATGAGGTAATTACTGAGTTTCTACTCACAAATTAAAATTAAAATGATAAGTTAATTATTAGAGGAGGGTTTTAATGATATCCCTCCTTTTTTATTTCAGGAGAAAAATATGAAAAAAATTATATTTACGCTAATGGTCATGATTGGGTCTTCCAATGTCTATAGCCTTGATATCAGAGGAGATGCAAATGAATTTAAAGGTGAAATCACCTCAGTGACCTTGACCAATGAAGGCGGAGTCATCAATGTAGTTGGTAACACCGGCCAGTATGGAAAAGTCTGGCTAACTTATAACTTAAGACTAGATAACCCCAATGTAGCAACTCAAGGCTCTTTTTCAGGAAGGGCGACAGCCATCAATGAAAATGGTGAAAGAAATGCTGCCAGTCGTCAGGGTGTGTGGGAGCGAAAAGGGAACATAATTCATTTCTATTCTCTAGATGATGTTACCGATGGCAATTTCTATCTTTGCATTACTGAAATGAATCTGGCTACTGATAAATTGGATATGAAGTTTTATTCCGTGAAGTAACTTTAGTTATTTAAATAAAGTAGTCAAACTATAGTCGCCAACCGGTTTTCTTTCTGATTCGAATCGACTCAGGAGTGACTTCAACCAATTCATCTTCCTCGATGAATTCTAGTGCTTGTTCGAGTGTATGTTCAATGTGAGGGACCAAGATAAGATCTTCATCTTTTCCAGAAGCTCTCACATTGCTCAACTGTTTTGCTTTAGTTGGATTAACAACTAAATCATTGTTCCTTGAATGAAGGCCTACAATTTGGCCTTCATAGATTTCCAGGCCATGGCCCACAAAAAGATGGCCTCTATTTTGTAGATTAAATAAAGAGTATGCCAGTGTTTTACCGGGAACTTTTGCAACCAAAACTCCGTTTTTTCTTTTTGCCACTTCACCAATCTTGCAAGGACCGTAATGGTCAAAAATTCTAGTCATGATCCCAGTGCCGCTGGTAATGCCTAGAAAATATGAACGAAAACCTATCATGCCCCTTGATGGCGCAATAAATTCAAGCTTTACTCTTCCATTGCTGTTGGGCTCAAGACTCTTTAGAGTAGCTTTTCTCGGCCCCATTTCTTCCATGACAGACCCTTGATGCTCGCTTTCTATATCAATAACTATATATTCATATGGTTCGTGAATTTTTCCATCCACTTCTTTTTGAATCACCTCTGGTCGCGATACACCAAGCTCATAACCCTCTCTTCTCATCGTTTCAATGAGAACAGATAGATGCAGTTCACCTCGACCTGAGACTATAAATCGATCTGATGAATCGCTGTTTTCTACTCTTAATGCCACATTATGAAGCAACTCCTGATCCAGCCTTTCTTTGATTTTCCTAGAAGTAATATATTTCCCCTCAAGACCCGCAAAGGGAGAGTCATTCACTTGAAAAGTCATGCTTACGGTTGGTTCATCAACTGACAATGGGGGCAACGCTTCTATGATTTCATTGTCACAAATGGTGTCTGAAATATTTAATTTGCTGATTCCGGTGATGCAAACAATGTCACCTGCTTGAGCACAATCAACTTGTATTCTCTCCAGCCCTTGATGACCCATGACTTGCAGCACTCTCTCTTTTCTCTGATTGCCATCACGATCAATGACTACAACATTCTCATTGGTTCTTAATGAACCTCTCGTAATCCTACCAATCCCAATAACACCAACATAACTATTGCTATCCAATGCGCTGATTTGCATTTGCAAAGGGCCATCTATATTTACGTTTGGAGGAGACACTTTTTCTATAATGATATCGAGTAGCGAGTCCATGTTATCTTCCATCTGATCTGGATCCAGACTAGAAATACCTTTTAAAGCAGAAGCATAAATGACAGGAAAATCCAATTGATCATCCGATGCTCCAAGACGATCAAATAGCTCAAAAACCTGATCTAAAACCCAAAATGGTCTGGCCTCAGGGCGATCAATCTTATTAATTACGACAATCGGATTCAGCCCTTGCTCAAATGCTTTTTGAGTTACAAAACGAGTTTGCGGCATTGGCCCATCAACGGCATCAACCAAAAGTAAAACCGAATCAACCATTGATAAAACCCTTTCTACTTCTCCTCCAAAATCAGCATGCCCGGGGGTATCGACAATATTGATCCTGTGATCATTCCAATTTATCGCAGTATTTTTTGCCAATATGGTGATTCCTCGTTCTTTTTCTTGATCGTTTGAATCCATGATTCTTTCCTCTGATAGATTCTTTCTGTCCAGAGTATTTGTTTGTTGAAGTAACTTATCGACAAGCGTTGTCTTGCCATGGTCAACATGGGCAATGATGGCGATATTTCTTAGGTGATTTGATTTCATAATGCTTTTTTTAAAAAAAGCGATTATATATCTTTTACGAGGAAGTAATCTTTTTATTTAGGAAACCCGATCAGCAGCAGATCTCTGAAGCAGAATGATTCCAAAGAGTACCATCAAGCAGCCAATGATTTGGCTTGCTTCAAGCTTTTCTCCCAATATTAGCCAAGCAAAGAAAATAGTTGAAGGAGGTGCAATCGTTGTTCCTAAGGCCGAAGCAGACGCTCCTGATCTTTTGATACCCTCTGCAACCATAAATAGAGGAATTGTGGTTGCTACTAAAACAAGCATCAGCATATTGATCCACATTTCAGAACTCCAATTCATCCAGCTAAGATTATTCGTCAACATTGCATGCGTAAACAAGCTCACTGTTGCACCCGTCATTGCTATTGTTGTGAATGTGATGCTTCCTGTTTCATGACCATATTTCTCATTCAAAAGAAAATAAATAGATACCGTTATCGTTGAAACAAATACCAAGAGCCCTCCATAGAAATTTTTCATCATTAATGCCTGATTTCCAATACCCACAGCCATGAAAAGACCCAGATAGATAACTATCAAGACTAGGAGCATGTTCCTTGATGGCATTGTCTTTTTTTGTATGGATTTAAAGACAATAATAATCGCTGGGAAACTGTATAAGATTAATCGCTCGATATTTACATCGATCATTGTCAATGCATAGAAATTGATTAATGCACCAAAGTAATAAGCAATAAAACCTGCTAAGAGAATAATGAGAAGGCTATATTTAGATATGGATTGAATTGCTTTTTTTCTTTTTACGAAATACCACATCCAAAACAAAGGAATACTCAGTATTGCCCTCACAACCGTTACACTTTCGAAGTCTGCACCATGTTCATAGAGTAATTTTGCAAAAATTCCCTTTGTTGAGAGGAGCATCGCTCCAAACACTGAAAGGAAAATTCCCAATCTATAATCTTTGTTTTCTAGTTCAGCCCAAATCATTTGGATCTTTCCTAACTTTGCACAATGCAACGCCATGGTTAGACCCATCATAAAGCTGAGCCAGACCTTCTGGCATCGCCATAAAGCCTTCAACGATGTGTTCGACGGGTCGAATCTTCTTTTCTTTAATCCATCTATTGAGTTCTTGTTCGGCAGAGTCAATCTCATGCATATGGTTGTATATGAAAAAACCCTTTAGAGTAGAGTTCGTTTTTCTAAGGTTCGTATAGTTTTTGAGTCCAAAAGGCTCTTTATCAAGATATTCTGAAATTGATCCGCAGTGTACCACTCTAGAATTCATGGCAAGATTCTCCATGCAAGCTGTAAGTATTTCACCGCCCACATTGTCAAAGTAGAGATCAATTCCATTTGGCGCGGCTTCTTTGATTCGTTCTTTGATGTCACCAGTTTTATAATCAATGCTCACATCACAACCCAAAGATTCAATGAAATCACACTTTTCACTTCCTCCAGCAATACCGATAACATGACAGTCCAGCATTTTAGCAAATTGCACAACCGTTGAACCAACACCACCTGCAGCACCAGAAACCACAACTGTTTCACCCCGATTTGGGCTGCCATGACTGAAGTATCCAAAATATGCAGATAAACCCGTCATACCCAATAGGCTCAAGCCGAGTGAGTAGGGGGAACCAGTATCAGGAATTTTTCTGAATTTTTCTTTCTCGGTCATTTTTGAGTTTTTATAGGTCTGCCAACCCATTTGACCTTGAACAATATCGCCCACTTGATAATTGGCATGGCTTGACTGAACGACTTCAGCCACACCTCTTCCATGTATAACATCTCCTAAATCTAGTGATCGTTCTCCAGCTGCTGATTCACCAGACATATACATTCTCATTACTGGGGCAAGATTGAGATATAAGGTTTTTAGCAAAACCTCACCATCCTGAATTTCTGGAATATCAATTTCCCTGTATTCAAAATCCTCGCTGACAACATTGCCTTCCGGTCTTCTGGCTACTCTCCACTGACAATTTTTGGCTTCGTTCATTCCGAGAATTTTATCAGATGTAAAGAAAAAATAATTTTTCTATGCTTTGGTCAAAACAAAATATTGTTTGAAGAAAATATTTTGATAGGATGAATGTATGAAGAAATTCATTCTGATACTTTGCTTTTTCACCATTACAACAAACATTTCCGCTCAATCATCCACAGTCACTGTTGAAGGCAATGCTGAGGTAAGCGTCACGCCCGATCAAGCAATCTTAAATCTTGGAGTAGAGATCGAAGGACGAGATTTGTCAGTAATGACAAAAAGAGTTGCAGAGACAACCAACGCCTTCATGAGACTAACAGATGATATGAATATCAAAAGAAATGATGTCATGACGTCGGGTGTCAATATCAATCCCAGATATCGCTATGAGAATAAAACTGGCAGACGAATCTTTGATGGATATAGTGTCTCAAGGTCAATTCAGATTGAAGTAAAAAATATCAATCAGCTTGGAAGCATCATAGAGCGTTCTGTCGAGCAAGGAATTAATAATATCTCATCTCCAATATTTAGAGTCAGTCAGGAAGATCAAATCATACAAAGCCTTCACACATTGGCAGTTGAGGACGCCTTGATGAGAGCAGAGGCCTTAGTTGATCCTTTGAATGCCACCATAGGGAAGGCACTGAAAATTGATGCATCATCAGTACAATCGATTGCTCCACCAATGATGGAGATGAGAGCCCTTGATATGAATAGCTCAATGGCAGAGCAAAGCTATTCGGTTGGACAAATTAAATTTAACCAGAGTGTTTTAGCGACATTCGAAATCGAAAATTAAATGACTAGAGAATCACGTATTGAGAAATCAGATAGAGCAAGAAGTCGAAGAAAAACTATTCGAGAAATAAGAAAGAAACTTTTAAAAAGACTATATGCTCACAACAAACACTTGAGGGAAAAAACAAGAAAGATTAGAAAAAGACAAGCTCATTGATCCTCGTTTTGTTTTTTCTCTAGTTCTTTGAAGCTTTCTCCAAATGCTTTTTGTTTTGCCTCTTTCCAGACACAATAGTCTTCATACATCCCCTTAATCTTTATAGATACATCTTCAGAACTCAAGCCTTCATGAAACCAATCATGAAATTGCTCTTCAATCGTGAACTGCCGTTCATCTCCAATTGTTTTTCCGTCAACTTTCATATGGATTCTCCAAAATATATAGACAATGAGTATAATTTAAAAGAGGGTTAAATTAGACATCATCATGAATAAAATTCTTCCTACAGAAATTAGAAATATATACACAGGTCATCCCATCGCACTATGGGGATTTATTGCTTTCTTAGCTTTAATGACATGGCGTTCTATTATTCATCTCATTTATCAAGAGTATGGCCTTCATCAGATTGCCAACTTCATCGTGATTACTGGAGATCCAGATCCGATGCCAATGATATATCTTTTCTTTTCTCTTTGGGGACTGGCTCAGTTGATATTATGCATGGTCTGTTGGATTGTAATTCTTAAGTACAAAGAACTGATTTCATTGATGTACATTTTATTTATTTTTGAGTGGGGGATACGCTTGATTTTTTATCCTCTCACTGATTTAGCGTTGGCAAATAATGAGCTCTATAATAATGGTTCGACACCGGGCTCTGATTTAGCTCCTGTAATGGTGATAGTTCTGGTTGGTTTATTCTTGCTTTCCATAAAAGAATCAAAATCAATGGATTTCTAGGATACTCACTACCAAAAAATTCTATTGTTGGGGAATTGTTTACTTAGCAAGGCATCCAGACCAAACCACTGTCCAGTTGGATATTTGATGAACAGTAAAACCAAAATGAAGAACGGCAAGAGTGATGCATCATAGTAACCACCAATGGCAAAATTGAATAATATAAATAAACTGACCAAAGCCGACGATCTTGTGGTTAAACCAATTAACAATCCAATCGCGCTGTATATTTCACCAATTGTGATAAACCACCCGATGGGTTGATAAAATGGTATAGCAAAATTTGTAAGGTAAAAAACTGCAAAACTATCAGGAGGGAGCTCAGTCAGTCTTTGCAAAAAAATATTCTCCAATATTGGGCTAGTCATCCATTTATCATTGACCTTATTGATCCCAGCCAATAACCAAAACAAGCCAAATAGTATCCTTAGAATGATCAGTACGAATTTCAAGGTGCCATGAATCAATTTATTCATTGCCTTCATTTTTCTGTAATCTCTGGTCAATATATGTAAGCGTCTCCCACAAAGGCAGTCTCTTACAAAAGCCAATATTCAATTGCTCATGATTGATCCAATCTTGTGTTTCTCTATCAATCAAAAATTGTTTTATTTTGATCAGATTTGGATCGAGAGAGATTTCAGCAGTTGTGATTTCAATATTGAACCACTCCCCATTTACACTAGAATATAGTTTTACCGGTCTAGTATGGCCTTTGATCTGGTAACCCTCGAAGTTTCTAATAAAAAATTCCCAAATGGTGGATATTTGAGACCAAAATGTTCGTGTTTCTAAATGTATGAGTAAATACGATTCACGCTCTAAGTATTCCTCGTCGATCTCATTTTTACCTTCAGAGCAGACTAGTGTTGCTTCACACATTGTGCAAAATTCTCCAAATTGCGAATAAAGCAACAGTTCGCTATTCTGAATCTTTACTTCCTGTGCTTGTGCATCAAGAACAAATATGAAAAATATTAGAACAAAGTATTTTTTAGTCATTGATAAATTATATGATAAAAAAAACTTATTGAATTGAGTCAATTTAACGGTTTGTTTAATTATGTATGACAAATATATTCTTCCATATGTTCTGAATTGCACCTGTGGACAAAAGCCTTTTATTAGGCAAAGACAAAAGCTTGTTCCAATAGCCAAAGGCAAGGTTCTTGAGGTTGGCATTGGCTCAGGCCTTAACATGCCATATTTTGATACAAGTAAAATCAGTTCAGTGGTAGGTATTGATCCATCAGAAGAACTAATTCAGCTCGCAGAAAAAAGAATCGATGACTCAATGCCAGACATTGATTTTGTGATCTCAAAGGCTGAGGAAATGCAATTCAATGACAATTTATTCGATACGGTTTTAATTACTTACACCATCTGTACTGTTGGTGATGTTTCGGCTTCACTAAAGCAAATAAAACGAGTTTTGAAGTCAGATGGCCAGCTTTTATTTTGCGAGCATGGACTTGCACCTGATGAGAAAGTAGTAAAGTGGCAGAATCGAATTAATAAATTCTGGCCGACCATTTCAGGAGGCTGCAATATCAACAAAAACATACCTCTTCTCATAGAACAAGCAGGTTTTGCTATAACCAATATGGAGCAAATGTATTTACCCAAGACTCCAAAAATCCTTGGCTATAATTACTGGGGTACTGCTCTAAAGGCAGACTAAAATTAAAAATAAGGGAATAATCATGTCAAGAATAAATCCAGCAAATAGATCTGAACTCAGTAAAGAAATTCAAACCCTATTGGATCACTCAGAATCAATGATGGGATTTATTCCAAATGATGCACTCATCATGGCTAAGAATCCTGAACTGCTTAAATCTGTTAGCCAGCTTGTAAATACCATTTACTCTTTTAAGACTATTTCAGAGGAGATACGATCTTTGGTTGGATTGATGGCAAGTCGTGCATCGGGTTGTCATTATTGTATTGCACACACCAGCAATAGTGCGCTTGAAAAAAATATTTCAATAGAGAAGTTGAAAAACATATGGGAATTTGAAAGTTCTGATTGCTTCTCTGTTAGTGAAAAAGCAGCTTTGAGAATAGCATTGAATGCAGCACAAACACCCAATCTGATTTCTGATGAGGATTATGAAGAATTTGAGAAATCATTTGATGAAAATCAACAAATCGAGATATTTGCGATTATTTCTCTATTCGGTTTTCTCAATCGTTGGAATAGCAGTCTAATGACTGAAATCGAGTCAACGCCTTTAAATCGAATCAAAGAGTTAGAATGAATAGAAGTTTTTTTATACATTGATGATTCATGCAGAAGTAAAACTTGTCTTCATGTGGAAAAATAAATCAAACAAATAGATAATGACGATTCAAAAAATTGAGGTGAATATGACACAAGTAATTATGAAAACAGCAAAGGGTGATATCCAAATTGATCTTTTCGATGAAGATGCGCCAAATACTGTAAAGAATTTCACTGATCTAATCGGTAAAGGATTCTATGACGGACTTAATTTCCACAGAGTGATTCCAAACTTTGTCATCCAGGGTGGTTGTCCTCAAGGAACAGGAACAGGCGGCCCAGGTTATCACATTGATTGTGAAATCAATGACAATCGACATCAGGCCGGGACACTATCAATGGCACATGCAGGAAAAGACACTGGTGGAAGCCAATTCTTCGTCTGCCATAGCCCACAGCCTCATTTAGATGGTGTGCATACAGTTTTTGGACATACTGCAAACATGGATGTAGTGAATTCAATTGAACAGGGGGACGAAATAATCTCGGTCGAGATTGTTTCTGGTGACTGAGAAAATTTGACTAAGTAGTTTTCTCGGGCAAAATACTCTTTCAAATCAATGGTGGACGTAGCTCAGTTGGTAGAGCCCCTGATTGTGGTTCAGGTGGTCGTGGGTTCGAGCCCCATCGTCCACCCCATTATTTAGAGTGATAGATGAAAACGGATATAGAAATTGCAAGAGAAGCAGAACCTAAACCTATTGATCAAATTGCAGATCAGTTGGGTATTGGAGAGGAGTACCTTGAGCGCTATGGTAAATATAAGTCCAAGATTGACCTCTCAATTAATGATGAAAAACTTAATGATTCTAAGAATGGTAAATTAATTTTAGTGACCGCAATTTCTCCCACACCTGCAGGAGAAGGTAAAACCACAACAAGCGTAGGCCTTGTAGATGGACTTTGTCATATAGGCAAAAATGCAATGATCTGTCTCAGAGAACCCAGTTTAGGGCCATGTTTCGGTATGAAAGGTGGTGCAGCTGGAGGCGGGTATGCTCAAGTCATACCAATGACAGACATTAACTTGCATTTTACAGGCGACTTTCATGCCATTGGTGCAGCTCATAACCTTCTTTCAGCACTGATTGATAATCATATTCATTGGGATAATGAATTGGATATTGAT
>Ga0066371_10000204_pt1 | contig 13440 bp, 8 predicted proteins | sample Knorr_S15_td_DCM_FD_71214 | JGI IMG/M metagenome (GOLD analysis project Ga0066371, IMG submission 71214) | Marine microbial communities from Southern Atlantic Ocean transect - Knorr_S15_td_DCM_ad_63m_LV_B | ecosystem: Environmental > Aquatic > Marine > Oceanic | place: Southern Atlantic ocean... | reverse complement strand
ACGCCAACGCCAACGCCAACGCGAACGCCAACGCCAACAATCGTGTGAACAACAATTCAGCAAAGGAACCGAACGCCAACGCCAACAATCGCATGAGCAACAATTCGGCAAGGGAACCGAACGCCAACGCCAACAATCGCATGAGAAACAATTCGGCGAGGGTACCGAACGCCAACGCCAACAATCGGCGACCACCGCGACGGGGTGGGCTTGCCTCTTTTTTGTTCGGGTCCCAGAACCGTCGTCGCCGTCGGAACAATAACAATAACGGAAATTACAACAATCGCCCGAGACCTCAACCGCGTGAACCGAGACGCTCGCTTTTCGGGGGTCTGTTCGGAGGTAACGCGAACGCCAACGCGAGAAGAGTGTCGTGGGAACAAAACTCGAGGAAGGTTCGCGAGGCTCGACGACGCATCGAACAGCAACAAGACGAGTTCGAGCGTAGGAAACGGGACATGGGCAGAAAAATGAACAATCTCAAGGACGAAACCGCAAAGTTCAAACGCGAACGCGACAGGCGCGATGATGAAATCAGGTACCTTCGAAAGCAGCAATACAATTCCCGCGAAGAACGCGCGGTGAAGGACGCGAAGATTAAGCAGGCCGAGCAAAAGCTTAAGGAAAGCCAGGTGAGACTCGAAATGGCGAAACAGACGCGCGAAAAGATCCAAAATGCTATGAACGCCCAAAAAGCGCAACTCGATAACGAGACGCGCAAATTTCAACGGAACAAGCGTTTGCTCCAAAACAAAATGAAGGAACAGGCTAATAAGGCTAAGAGTGACATAAAGCAGCTCAAGGGGGATCTCGCGCGCGCGAAGGATCCCACCGAAAAGCGTGAGCTCGAGAAACGTTTGAAGAACACGACGAACAAACTCGAGAAGCAGCAATCGGAGTTCGAGCGCCAAGAAGAGATCCGTTCGAAGGAGGCGAATCAAAAGCTCAAAAACGTGCAGGATAAACTCAATGCCGCGTCTGATCCGACGGAAAAGAACAGTCTGCGTCGACAACTCAAGAACATGGAGGAACGCGCTAATCGCGAAAAGGAGGAATCAAAACGTCGCATCGGTGAGCTCAAAAGTGAGATCGCTTCGAGACCGACGGTGTTCGTTCCCACTCCATCGGCACCGACACCGGTCGTCACTCCATCGGCACCACCCACCGCTCCTTCGGCACCGACACCATCCGTCGCTCCTTCGGGACCAGCGCCCAACAATAACAATAACAATAACGCGCGACCGACGCCGAAGCCCGCCACTCCTTCGGGACCAGCGCCCAACAATAACACGCGACCGCCGAAGCCCATCAACAACGCGAAATCGGAAGCGGTTAAAAAGATTCGGGGATTGCGTTTACCGAGGAATTTGGAGAAGAGCATCATCAAGCGTTTCAGATACAACAACGTCAATACTGTCGTGACTCTCGCCCGCGACACCAAACGTCTCCAAGATCAGGTAAATCGTCTCAGCAGTCTGACCCCGAGAGATCGCACCGAATTCATCGGGAAAATGCTTAAGGATGGGAATTACGACACAGTCTTAGGAGAGGCGCGCGCGAAGAACAACGAGACTCGAGAAGGTAAGAAAAAGAACGCTGCTCAGGCCGAGCAAACACGCACGGAAAGAGCCAAAGAAGACGAGATCAAACGAAAAATGTTGAATATCGCGAAGGGTGATCGCGCCTACCTCAAGTCGTACATGATCGATGAAAGGATCGAGTCAGCATCAAAGATCAACCAGAATAAACTCAAGGAAAAGGTTGATAAGGATATGGAGGTCGCGAAAGAGAAGGCTAAGGCAGTGGGGCCGGGTCTGTTCGGTGCCGCGCCTCGACCGAAACTCGTGTACATTAGTGAGAATAAGTACGACGAGGAGCTTCAAAAAGCAACGAAGGAAAAGACGGAGAAGGAGAGCCGAAACAAACAGAAAGGCGATAAGGAAACTAAAGCGAAGGAGATTTTGAACGCTAAAAAGGACGATTTACCCGATTACGAACGTCAACGTCTGTACGCCGCATGGAGTCGGAACCGAAACACCGATGAATTGGAGAAACAGGTTGCGCGCCGAGTCAAGGTCTTTCAACTCAGTAAGAATAGTACTATCGGGTGGTCCGTCGCGAAGATCGATAAAGAGGTACGAGCGTCGGGTGGAAAGATAAATGTGTCGGATCCCGAGTTCGAGGCAAAAATTAGGGAACTCAAGACGCAAAAGAGTCAAGAGGAAGCCAAGAAGAAGAATCAAGCCGATGCTCGAAAGGAATTCAAACAGGAAGAGAAGGAAAAGGCCCGAAAAGCGAAGGTCGCGGAAAAGACTCGACGGGAGGCCGAGAAAGCCGCGGAAAAGGAAAAGATAAAGAATAAACGAGAGCGTAACGAGGCTACGTTGAAAACAAAAATCGATTTAACCAACGACGAACGTCGGAAAATCATGAAGAAATGGAAACCGGATGGGTTTAATCTGAATCGGGAAATCAACGCCGTGCGCGACAAAAAGCTCGCTAATGAAGAGAGGGCCACAAAGAAACGTGAAGAGCAGGCCAAAAAGGAGAAGGCGAAAACCACCCGCAGGGAGGCTGCGCTAAAACAAGTAAGTAATCGCCAGGCACGAGGCAAAAAGATTTCCGCCCGTATCGAGGCTCGTAATAATTTGAACGTGAGCGCGAAGAACAAGTTGATCGGGAGCATCGCCAAAGATTTCAAGGGTAGGAAAGCCGAACAGTGGATGAAGAATGATTGGGAAACGAAGGTGAACGAGCGCATCAAACAGAAACTAGACGAGAAAGAGAGTCGCGAGACGAAAGCCGAAATCAGTGAGAACCGATTAAAGGAGATCACCGAACGCATCGAGGCTCGCACCAATCTGACCGGGTTCCCGAAGGACGAGTTTATCGATGATATCAGGAAAAATAAAGCCAGAAAGTGGATGGGGCGTGGGTGGGAAAAGAAGGTCAATAAGCGAATCAATCGCATTCGTGGCGATATGGAGGCGACTAAGCTCGCCGAGCTCAGGAGAACGGTCGGTGGTCGAACGTCCGGTGGTGGGCAGTGGACTGACAAGACGATAAGGGCAGCTGCCAAAAAACGCGGTAAAACTGTCATGAACATCGGCATCAATGATTTACGAAAATGGAACAAAGAAGAACGCGAAGAGGCCAACAGTAAACGCAAAGCGAAGCAGGCGACGTCAAAGACTACACAGGTCAGAGAGGAGGCGAATCGCACCTTCAAGAATGTGAACGCGGCGATGGCTGCCTTGAAAAAGAAGATGGCGGAGAACCCTGGATGGACCGTGGTCCAAGCACACAGACTAATGCAACTCAAGCACCACCCGAACAAGGGTGGCTCCACGCACAACAGTCAGATGTTGAGTGAAGCTAAAAATGTACTACTGAAAAGAGCGTCTGCGGCACCGTCTGTGGCGGCACCAGTGGCACAGAGTGAAACTCTGAAGAGTGAAATCGAGCAGATGATCGGGAAGCAACAGATTCCGTTCATGGTCAAGGGTGAATGGACCAGACAGACCAAGCGCGCGAGCGGGAACGCGACAAGGCTGACGGAGCTTCGCCAAAATCTCCGTGCCAGACTTGCTCTTCGCAGTGAGATCGAGTCTACGTTATCGAAAAGTTCCAAGGCTAAAAAGGCTTTACTCAAGAACGCGGTGAGTTATAAGAAACCAATCGATACGGTCCGAAAACAACTGAAAAAGGCCAATCAAAACCAATATACACTCGCTCCCCCGATTCCGAATGAGTCGTTCAAAAACGCGTCAAACCTTCCCCTGGGTAAAAAGACTGTGACTGGTCGCACGGTCGAAAACACGCTCCGTGAAAATCGCATCAAGGCAATTGCTAAACTCAAATCCATGACGAACGTCAATGAAAACATTCGGAAAACGTATGTGAATAAAATTGAGAAACTACGAACGAAGAGGTTGATAAACAAACAAATCAATTTCGCCCGTGAAAAACAGACCAGGCGCAATGATGCGGCCAAGAGGAAGGCTGCGGCCGAGAAGAAGGCTGCCGAGAAGAAGGCTGCGGCCGAGAGGGCTGCGGCCGAGAAGAAGGCTGCGGCCGAGACGAAGGCTGCCGAGAAGAAGGCTGCGGCCGAGAAGAAGGCTGCCGAGAAGAAGGCGGCCCTTCAACAGAAGAAAAAAGATGCCCTCAGTACCATCAACAATGATCGGAACATGAACCAAAACATTAAGAAGTCCGCCAGAGGTGCCATCGAGCGCGCAGGCACCGATAGACAGGTGAATCTCGCCGTCCAAGGGGCATTTAAGGAAAGCACTAAGAGAAAGGCGGAAACCGCTCGAAAGCTTGAAGCGCAGCGCAAGAAGAACGCTGCCAAGAAACCGGTGGGTAGGGTCAGGAGCCAGGCGGCTAAGGTGGATAAAGCAGCTCGGACAGCAGAATTTAAGAGGCGAAACGCGGTCAACCCTCAGGGACGCACCAGAGCGACCGTGAAGATGCAGAGGGCGTACCGCCGTTCAAAACAGAAAAAGAGCGCACAGGGTAAGAAACAACCAACACGCTCAATGATGAATGGGTTACTAAGAGATAATATGCCTTCGAAATACTATATATAAGTTAATAAATATATAGCGTAACAGTATAGCATGGCGGGTCCGAGACGCCGCCGCCCCGCCCGAAACGCGAACGCGCCAAACATGGCAGCGGCTCGAAGGCGTTTGAATTTTACAGGTGTCGTGAATAATAGGCGAAACAGCAATAACAATCGTAATGCGAACAATGGAAGCAATAACAACACGAGAAACGTGACGACGTGGTACGGTAAGAACATGATGAACGGTCCGAGAGGCAACATTCCGAAATCGAAGCGTCGGTTCCTGAGAGTCAACGTCGGCACCTCACCGACGCGCCGCGTGAAAACGGTGTATCACAGGAACGCCCTCGCGCGAATCATCGCGCAGAATCCGCGCAACACGCGAAGCCCGCACACGAGACGACCGTTCACGATTAGAAATGTGCGCAAATTCCCGCAAAATAAAAACAGGTCAGGCCTTAGAGGTAATCAGCGAAAACAATCAAATAAACGATGAGCTGTGAAATATGCTGCGCGACGTTCAATAAAACAAAACACAAGGAGGTCGGGTGCCCTTATTGTGCTTTGCGCGCGTGTCGCTCGTGCACGCAACGATACTTATTAGAGACGAATGAAGATCCACACTGCATGGGGTGTAAGGCGGCGTGGACGAGGGAAACCATGGACACCGTGTGCACGCGCACGTTCGTGGATGTCGATTACAGAAAACGGCGTCGCGATGTTTTGTTCGAGCGCGAGAGGGCCTATTTCAGCGAAGCACAGGTCGAGGTCGAGGTGATTCGGGAGATAAATCGCGGACAGGCGATCAGTGATCGAGCTCGTAACGATTTCCACACCGTCTTCCGCGCGCACGGTCTCGAATACGGTCGCGTGACTATGGGAGATATGCGCGATGGGTATCCGGAGGTGTATCTCGCCCACGAGACGTGGATGCGCGCGCAGCGTGAACTCGAACGTTTGCGCGCGTCCCGATATTCACAGAAAAACCTCGAGCGCGCGCGAAACTTCGCGCGCAGGTGTCCGCGAGAGTCGTGTGAGGGGTTTCTGGATCAAGAGTGGGCGTGTGGTCTATGCGAAACGCAGTTTTGTCGGCACTGCAACGAAGAGATTGGCGAGTCGGGGGAACACGAGTGCGATCCCGATGTCGTGAAAACGGTCAGTCTCATCGAATCGGATTCAAAACCGTGCGTCAACTGCGGTGTCATGATCCATCGCACGGAGGGGTGTCTCCAGATGTGGTGTCCACACTGCCAAACAGCGTTCGATTGGCGCACGGGTGAGATTGTGACCGGAAGAATACACAACCCGCATTATCTCGAACACAGGCGTCGACACGGCACCGTCGGGCGAGAGCACGGCGACATTCCGTGCGGCGGTGCGCCGACCTACGAGGAAATCACGGACGCGGCGCTTCCATTCGGCATGGACGAAGAACTGCGCGATAAGAGGCGGATGATCATACATTATTACTACGCGCGCTTGGAGATCGAACGAGAACTCGATTGGGAATGGGACCCGAACGATCGCCGCGACGAACAGGCGCGGAGACACCTGCGCGTGTGGTACTTATTGGGTGATTACCGCGAGGTCATGTTTAAAAATGAACTCTACAGGCGCGAGAAACAGCGGTCGCGTCACCAAGAGGTGCGCGCCATCCTACAAACGTACGTCGACACGTCCGCGGACGAACTGCGACAGTACGTGCTCGACCCGTCCAGAATCGAAGCCGCGTGCGATAACATTAGAAAAATCACCGACATAGTTAATTTGGCCATTATAGACGTGCGGCGACGATACAAGTGCATAAAACCCGGTTTGATTCGACACGTCGTTTGATTGTAATTTAATGTACACGACTGCTATCACACTGAGACTGCCGTCTGCTCACGGTCCGTGTTCTCGTCGTCATGCTCTCGTCGTCGTCGTATTCGAAGAAGCTCGCGCCCACGCCGACGTCGTCGCGCACGCAGTAGGCGTGTCGAGTCACGGGATGCCAATCGCTACACCAATTCCCGCGCGCGTTCAGGGCCCGCATGCCGTGCGACGTACTGAACCCGAACATGCGGTCGTAGTACGCAGCCGCGCGTGCCTTCGTCGGGAAGCGGAGCACGCGCATGTCTCCCGTGTTCGGATCGCGTTCAGTGGCGTAGCCGATGTGGTGGTACTTACCATCGGCGCGGCGTTTCGCCTCTACGCCTTCGATGAAGCTTAGGATTTCGAGAACGTAGCGGGGCATGCGCGCGGTGCAGTGCCGTGCATGCTTCTTCGAGCTTCGGTCTAAATTTAAAATGTAAACCCTAGACCGACCGACCCCGCCCCGAGTCGGGTGCCCGTTTTTTCCCATGACTTACCCACGAGTCATGACTCGTCTTTTTTTATGGGTCATGATTCGTGAAATTTCACGGACTCCGAATCCAAAACATAAACGGTCGGGCGCGCGCCCGCATGCGTCACTTCCCGACGCGCGCGTCTCGACAAACCGACGCGATGGCCGTGTTCCTATCACCGAGGATGACACCAATCTCACAGGGGCCATCCCCTGCCATCGTCGCACGCGGAACCGCGACGGCCGCGAAAGAAGACTTGGTGCGCGACGAGAGCGACGAGGAGGAAGAGGTCATGGGGACCGCCACGCAGCCCGTACCGTCGCCTCGCGTACGCGCATCAGCGAGGACACTGTTACGCATCAGCGAGGATACTGTTCCGAAAAAGTTGGAGTTTGATAATTCACCCGTTCAGGGGACGCAGGTCGACGTACCCGACAAGAAAGGTGTTCCGGAAGTAGTTTCGGAATTGCCGGGACAGCCAACGGTCACACCCCAACAGGTGGTTCGGGTAAAGTCACGCGCAAAGCACGAGAAATGGAGGAAGGAACACGATGAACAGCTCGAAGAAATCGTGAAGCAGCATCTGATGACAAATGTACCCCTGAACGAAGCGTTCGAGGAAGCGTGCGTCACAATCGATCGCTTGCATGGACACTCTGTGAAATCGAGCATGCGACCATGCCCTGCGTGTGAGGATCGATGGCATAAAGTCATCAAGGTGCGCCTCGAGGGCGACGAGACGATGAAAAATTGGTGGTGGACCGAGTCGTACGGGCGTTCCCGTCAGGTCGCGAGAGGGACAAAGCGCAAATTCATCGAAGAAGACGAGGATGCGTCCGATTCTGAGTACGAAGAACTTACCCCGAACGTGTATCAACCCGAGTCCGAGTTCGAGTCCGAGTCCGAGTCCGAGTCCGAGTCCGAAGAAATTACCCCGGCGCCCGAGTCCGAGAAGGTGGTGGACTACGATGAGGGACGGGTCGAGGTGTCAGTTGATGATATCAGTGTGCAGGTGTACGACAAGATCAGTGATCTCGTCAAGGCGTGGAAACGTATGCACCCGCTTTTACATGCTTCTTATGAGCATGATAGAACATGCTGGAATCGCATCGGTACCCAAGGGCACAATGGCGGTGAGCCCGAGCCCGACGCGAATCACCTCGCGATGGACTTTAAGGATTCGTTCCTACATCTGAATTCATTTGAGGTCATCATGCATCAGGTCACGTACCTGCGAGAGGCCATGGATGATCACGAAAAAGCGGTGAACGACTTCAATGAACACATGGAGGCGTTTCGAAATTGCGACCGGATACCGTCGGAAGAATCGTACTTCTTCCACGTCTTCTTCAAAACAATCTACGAGAAACACAGCATCACGGAATGGCTTAAACTCGCCGCAGAACACTTCCACGAAAGCATGAAGCATAGGTTTGGACTGGTGTATTACAGAAACACCAAGGACACGGCCTTGTCCGAGGGACAGCTTCACGAAATCGAGTTTTACTACACGATGGACAACGCCCTGAGAGACGCGGGCGTGTACGAGGGCACGCATCACGATAAACTCGCCCCGTGCCTTCCGCGGACGGAGTACCAGAGCAAGTGTTACGAGGACAGGCTCAGTAAACTGTATAAAAATAATGAGGACGCGATACGGTCAGGGAACAATAGAGGGCAGGAACAGCTCTGTATTGGTCTGGAGACAGACACCGATATGAATGAAAAATACTGCTAATGTAATGTAATGAAGACCCTACTCCGAGCGAGTAAAGTGTTCACGGAGATGCGCAAGCACGTCGTGTTTTCGGTCTTATCGGATGGACTCTTTGGATTTTTGCAAAAACACATCTCACTGTTTAATCACGTACGATTTGCCAAAGTAGAAAAGCGCCGCGGCGACCGCACCCGTGGCCGCAAGTCCAACGCCTGAGCGTTGACCCATCTCGTTAAGAAATTTCGGGACGCTCGTGCTCAGTTTCTCTTGCACGGGCTTAGAGATGGCGGCGGCGGTACACGCGGCGACGAGAAGCGCCGTCATTTGATCGTCGGTGAGTCCACCGGGATTCTTGGTTTGAATCGGACCGTCTTGTGCGGCCTGAGGTGGGGCCATGGCGACCGAGTTCGGCGCGGGAGCTTGCATCTGCAAGGATTGCATCGGCGCCCGTTGCTCGAGAACGGGCGGGCTCATGACACCTTGCGGCGGGCCCTGATCCATCATAACGTCCGAAATTGGAGTCGAGTCCATCTGATGTTGTACCCGCACATTTTTTTCACCCGTTTGAAACGCTGTCGACGCACTCTCGTGCATGGGATGGTGCTCGGGCGCGGGCGGCATCATGTGCGACGGAATCTCGGGCGGTGCGCGCGTCTGCTCCGCCTGCGGTGGCGGTGCCGGACCCGAGAGTGGAACATACCCATCGCCGTCGTCGGCGAGGTTGAGCGTTTGGATGTGATCGTGCGATGTCATCTCTTCTGTGGTTCGCGCATGTTTTTCTGACCGCGTTTGGGCGCACCACCGTTATTGTTAGCGTCACGTTTGCGCTTGAGTTTCTCACGCTTCTTCGCGTTGATGCGCCTGAGTGCGGCGGCGAGCGTTTTCGCTCGCATGTTTGCGCGAGCGTTGTTGGTGTTGTTGTTCGGCGCCATCCTACTTGATGCGGACATTAATTATTCACTGCGTCCGTTTCCGTTTCAGGGCGGCCGCGGCCGCCTTCGCGCGCGCGAGCGTCGATCGACGCGTCAATTGGCGTCGACGCGCGTCGCCGATCTTGTTCGCGGCGTTCTTCTTCGCCTTGGTCGCTCGTCCGGTGTTTTTGTTCTTGAGAACGACAAACTTAATGTTCGAGCGACGTACGTTTTGACGGGTCATAGGGTGTTTGAAGAGCACGGCGTTTCCATGCTTATTGAACGCATCGGCCATGGACATTCGAGCTTGCTCCCGAAAGGTTTGCGGTGAATAGTACCGGTTGTACTTGTCAATCTTGATAGCCTTCTGACCGTTAGAGAACGGCTCGAAAGAAATGAGGTCCTCGGGCAGGTTGTTCACGGTTTGCTCTTCCCACTCGATCGAATTTTTGTACGATTTGTTCTTGATTTTGTTCGTCTTCACGCGCGACTTGTTTTGCACGTATTGAGCGGACGTGGGGCGGTTGTTGCTGTTACTGTTGCTGTTGCTGTTGCTGTTACTGCTGTTGCTGTTACTGTTGTTGCTGTTGCTGTACTCACCGTACCCATACCGGTGCCTACCATTTCTTCTGGTTCGCACGATTCGACGTTGGTCTCTTCGTGACACGGGGCGGTTGATAGAAGGATCAGACGCGACCGATCGAAAGTAATGTCGCCCGTTTCGATTGTAATGACTGTTTTGAAGACCCCTAAATAGTGGACCAGCACCACTCCTGAATTCTTCTCTAAAAGCATTTGATCCAAAGAAAAAGTAAATGAACGTATCGATGTCCTTATCCGTCGGCTCGCGACGCAAATGGCGTCGAAGGAAACGTTTCACTTTGTCCAAGCGCGGGTCGGCTGGCCAATGACCACTCGGTGTACGAGCACCGGTCCAAACCGTCCCATCGTCGAGTGCAGTGAATGGCTCATTTGTTGGGATATTACGATTGTCACCAATTCTAACTATTCCTCTTACGAACGCTTTGAATTCGTCCCTAAATGGATCGACTAGCGGTCGACGCCTAAACCCTGAAATTCTAAAAGACAGGGGAGCTACCGTGATTGGGATCCCTAATCTTGAGGCGAGACGCATCGTCAAGTTAAAGAAAACGGCATCACCCCTATCTAATTGAGCGAACTCACTGTGCCCGTTGGCGCCTCCCTCCAGATAACGACTGATACCAGACATATCCGACGAGTGTGACCCGGTATTTCTTACTCTTCTGAGGAGGTTCATAAATGTCGATTGTTTAACGGTGAATGTCCACGCACCAGCGAACAAAACCACACGATTCTCAAGATTGAGATCTGGCATGCTGTGTGTATAGTGTACGCTCAGGTTTTTACTGCGACCGTTTCCGTTTCAGGGCGGCCATGACCGCCTTCGCGCGCGCGAGCGTCGATCGACGCGTCAATTGGCGGCGACGCGCGTCACCGATCTTGTTCGCGGCGTTCTTCTTCGCCTTGGTCGCTCGTCCGGTGTTCTTGTTTTTGAGAACGACAAACTTAATGTTTGAGCGACGGACGTTTTGGCGCGTCATCGGGTTCTCGAAGAGCACGGCGTTTCCGCGCTTATTGAACGCATCGGTCATGGACGTGCGCGCCATGCTTCGGAAGGTTTGTGGCGACACGTAGTGGTTGGCCGTGGGATGGATCTTGACAGCCTTTTGCCCGTTCGAAAACGTATTGAGCGTGACCGGGTCGCTCGGGAGGTTGTTCACGGTGTGCTCTTCCCACTTGATCGAATTTTTGTACGATTTGTTCTTGGCTTTGTTCGCGTTCACGCGCGACTTGTTTCGCGCGTATTGGGCGGATCTTGACGCAGACGTATTACTGTTGTTGCTGTTGGTGCTGTTGGCATTGCTGCTGTTGTAGTTGCTCCTATTTTCACTGTTCGATCCGTATTCGTATCTACGTTGACGATGGGGTCCTCTAAGTCTACGTACGCGCCGCTGACTTCGCTGCATTGGCCGACGGATTGGGTTGGGAATTCCATCGGAGTTGTATTCGTCCCTGCGCGTGTGTCTCCCACTCGCGGTGTAATGACTGTTTTGAATGCCGTACTTGAGAACCGGGACGCCGCCGAACTCATCTGATCCGAAGTACATGTAGACGAACGTGTCGATGTCCTTATCAGTCGGCACGCGACCTAAGTGGCGTCGAAGGACTCGTTTCACTTTAGCCACGCGCGGGTCGGCGGGCTGGTATCGATTTGTCCCATGGACCCCATAAAAAGTCCCGTCATCGAGTGATGTAAACGGCTCACCCGAGATATCGTATGCATTTTGTCTCGTGCGGACGCCCTCGCGGATGTCACCGCGGTAAAACTTACCTATGTCGAGCAAGAACTGCTTAAAGCGTCGTGCTTGTCTCCGACTTTCAGCGTCATCGACCCTGTGGGAAAAATTGAAATACCGCTGGGTAGGGTAAGCTAGCTGATTGGCCACGGGCGTTAACATCGGTGGAGAGAAGATGCCGAGTTTTAAAGCGAGGCGTAACGTCAAGTGAACCAGTCGTCTATGGAGACGGGGTACCCGAGGCCGATCCATGGAGTCTATAACTTTCATCAATGCCTTCTCTATACCAGTTTTATCGGCCTGATGCGAAGTTGCAAACCCGTGTGTATTAGATAACGATATCACCCTGATTCTGTGGTATTCATCGCTGGTCACCGTCGCTTCATTCCCGTCCCCGAAATTCAGTGTCACCATGAAATTGTTGTTGCTGTTGCTGTTGCTGTTGCTTCTGTTGCTGTTGCTCATACCATACACCCGGTTTTTTATCGTCGCTTCGTAATCTTGAGCGATGTGCCCTTCTTCGCCGTCTTGACTTTCTCGTTATCCGTCTCCATGTGTCTCGGATTGTACATCTTCTTGTGCATGTGCCAGAGTTGTGGCGAGCCCACCCGGAAATTTTTCCGGAGCGTCGCTTTCCACCAAAAAACGCAATCGGAAATCTTGTTGCTTCGGACGGTGTTGTCGAGCACCAAACACCCGTAGTCCTCCGTACACGCCTCGAGCACCTTGTTAAACATCTCGAACGTGGGAAAGATACCGAAGAAGTTCTTGTATAACTTTTCCCGGTTCGCCAAAACCGGTTCTTTAAAAACGAACACGAAATCACAGTTCGCCCGGAGCGCGGGTGGGAGATCGATCGCGTACTGAAGCGTCATGAGAAAGAAGATTTTGTAGTGACGTCCGTTCAGAAAGATGGTCCGCAGCTGCGTGTCTCGCACGAACTTCGTGTCGTACATGCAGTCGTCGAGCACGATGAATGCGTTGTTACCGGGTTTGTCTTTGTTCCCACCGTTCACCATCTTGCGTTGTCGCTGAATGACGCGCTCGATGGCGTCCTTGTCGAAATCCGAATACACGAATAGGTCGGGTATGAATTCCCCATAGAATGAATTACCCTCCTCGGTTCCGTTACACACGATCCCACACGGTATGTTTCTCTTATGCCACATGATGTCCTTCACAGCGACCGATTTTCCGGATCGACGCTTCGCCACGAAGATCGACGTCGCATCGTTCGGCATGTTCTCTGGCTTGAACTTTCTGAGTTGTAGGTTAAGACCACTCATCCTGGTATCGACGCGGCTTTTAAAATCAAACATTTTCCTCACTACCAGTAGAGATGGCGCTCAAACTCGCGACCGTCGGTGCCATCGACACGTGGCTCACGTCGAACCCGACGTACTCACACTTTCTCCAGCGCTTCAAACGCCACACGCGTTTCTCGACCGAAACCGTGGAGAGTCCTTTCGACGGCGAAGTCGATTTCGGTGGTGAGGTGTCGTGCCGCGTGCCCCAAAACAAGGGAGACCTCATACGAAACATGACGGTGAAGGTCACTCTGAGTGATCCAACCCCGGAC
>Ga0066371_10000198_pt1 | contig 13509 bp, 9 predicted proteins | sample Knorr_S15_td_DCM_FD_71214 | JGI IMG/M metagenome (GOLD analysis project Ga0066371, IMG submission 71214) | Marine microbial communities from Southern Atlantic Ocean transect - Knorr_S15_td_DCM_ad_63m_LV_B | ecosystem: Environmental > Aquatic > Marine > Oceanic | place: Southern Atlantic ocean... | reverse complement strand
TTGCTAGAATTAACTCTGAGTTTGTAAACACATTCAGAAGGACGGAAATCCGGAGTTTGAATCTTTAATATTAGATTCACTGGTTCAGGGCCATTATTCAAAACATAAGCAAATAGATTTGCTTGACCAACAACAAGATTTTCCATATCTACATCAAACCAAATTTCGTGATTGATGCCATTATCTATTTTCATTCTCAAACGATCATGGAGTCTGAAAAAAGAGGCGCATCTATCCCTAGCTCTAATTATGAGACGATCCCAAGTCTCCTCACCAAGTTCTGGATGCCGGAACAATTCATCAATGATTTCGAGAGGCATCATTACCTCAAGTTCTGAACGAAAATCTTCTTCATCCAAATATCCTGCTCTCCTTAAGTGCAATAAATGAAGAAGTTTTTCTTGTAATTCAGAGATATTATTGCCTTCATTAACCGATCCCTGTATTGAGCGCAAATATTCAGAAATACGAACCGAAAGTAAGGGATCTACATGTGCACTAATTACATCACTAAAGGGTCTTTTCAATAATGCAGGATGGATAGGAGGTGAAAATGAATCTAGCATCCCCCAGGTCTCACAAGTATTGAATCTCGATCTATCGGAGACCATATGTACCCCATGACCACATAAAAGAAAACCTGTTGAAAAAGATAGTAAAACAGAATTACCACTAACAAAATCAGAAAATTGAAGACTAGAAATCAAAAATATGCCGGAAAGAAACATTAGAAATGTTGTAGCAATCACTTGTCTAAAAGATCCTTCGATAGTTTCTTTCATCTCAGCATATCCATGGGCACTTCTGAAAGTTAAACCTGTCTTTGTAAGATAGTTCGACTGAATATTAAAAATTCTTCTTGTGACTGATAATAATAGTAAAAGTAGACTTAGAAGGCCTAAATCTGCTATAATAAAGAAAAAGGCCAGATAATATAACCCTACTTCGATAGTGATGTTAAAAGGAATTACTGGTAAAACATGGTTAATCCACCAATCCGGTTCAGAACCAGTGAATGATTCTGCAAATCCATACAATATAATTACAAGAATTGGTATAACTAATACGAACCTAGCACCTCTGCTGATAAATAAACGATCTAACTTGACAAGATTCCTTTCGTATTCTTGTAACCTATCAATAGTTTTTTGATCATAATTTTTATCATTACTAAACTTTGGAGGCGAAGAATCGAACTCAGGAGCAGATGGAAGCTCAAAATCATCATTAGTAATTGACATAATAATCCCCCTATTCTAACCTGACTATAACTTTGAAACTCAATTCCCTTGAGAATATTATTTCAGAACCTTCACAATAAAATTTATCTGATTTTTTAATAATCTTAGAACCAATCTTTACGCCTACATTATCTAACGTTTTAATTGCAACACTACTAGAATAGATTAGTTCAATTATTGAAGGTGTATCTTCAGGTAGTGCGGATAAAGGTAGAAGTGTGTTTGTTTGAGAAATAATCATTTGTCTATCGACAGTTGGGATCATTTTACCTTCTATATTCCTCTCTGGATAACCCAACATTCTATCAATACATGCTTCTAATTCCATATCAATACTATGCTCAATCTTACATGCAGCTGAATCTACATCTCCATCAAATCTAATCACATCTGATAATAAAATTTTCAACAACTCTTCTCTTCTCTTAATTCGGGATGCATGTGTGAATCCTTCAGATGTTAACCTACATCCTTTGTAAGGGATATATGTAACATAATCACTCCCTGCTAGTCTTTGAATCATTTCAGTTGTAGATGCAGGACTTACTTCCATTAGTTCGGCTAATTTTGTGGTTCGAACAATTTGACCCGGATCTTCCGAATGAGCTTCAAAAATTCTTTTGAGATACATTTCTTCGAATTCACTCAATTCAGACATCCAAACACCTTAACCTATTTTTGCTACAAATTCAACTCTACAGGCTGGACAACGCGACCTAACAGGCCTCTTATCGAGTGCTACTCTAAGAGTTTGTTCACATTGTGGGCAAGCCAATAAATCAGTCAATGATGAAGCCTCTGGCTCAGAAACAGTAACTTCATTTTCTGATTTCTCCGTTTCCTCCTTATCTGAGGTTTCATCCGAACTTAAATTCTTTTGAGTGAATTGCATAGAACATGCAGGACATTTTACAGGGCCAAAGTGATCAATTGGAATGTTCAGCCTCTGACTACAAGAAGGGCAAGAAACTTCCTTCTTAGACCCCTTAGCGCCATCCCTTGGAGTTATATTTAGAAAATTACCTCTGAATAAAGTTGAGTCAGTTGAAGGCGTTCTTTGTGAAAGCACTCTATAAATTACCAAACAAGTCATAACAATAGCAAGACCGGATAGGGCACCATAAATTGCAGCATAGATGCTGAAAGGTAGTGAAAAGCTAGCACTACTTCCAGAGTCCACTAACACTGATGTTTGATTCTTTACACTAATATCTTCCATAGTCCAGATAAATTCAACATTAGTAGTTTGAGAATATTCCCATAAAGAAAAATCTATTGAACCTGAATATGTACCCCCTGCACTTATTGAAGGTATGGATATTTCTGTGAATATTAGAGGAGGTTGGGCTACATCGACTATCCTCAATAATCCAGGGGATGTTTCTGAGGTGCCAGTATTCTCTAAAATATAGTCAATAGAAAAAGAATCACCAACTGATATTGGAGATGGAGATATCTCTGAGATAATTATAGAAGGAGTTACTAATGGTGGAATTAACTCAACAATCATTTCTCCATCTCCATTCAAAGGCAGCCAATCATTTGGGCTAACAATCACCTTTAGTCGGCTCCCCTCAGGTTGACCAAGGTTTAGATTGATGTTTCTTATTCCAGGATTCATTTCTAAGGAGAATTTCTGATAATCTGTATATTCGTTACCTGATCTCATCAATACTTGGACATCGATACTACGATTCAATCCTGGACTCAGAGAAATTGAAACATCCAAATTTAAACCATCTTGAAAATTCCAGATTATTTCTTCTAATTCAATATTGATATCCTGAGATTCTCTAACTTCTACATTTGAGGTCCCATTCAGTGAGGTATCGATACCACCACTCAAAGAAGATACTCTCCAATCGATTACTAGGGAACCTGACAAAAGAGGGATGAAATTAGCAGAAACTTCTCTGCTAGATCCAGGAGATATGGTAATAAAGTCTCCATTTACTAGAGTTGTTCCGTCTTCCTTAGTAAGCTCTAATCGAACGGAATCACTATTTGAGCCCTTATTGTGCACCAATATTGATGCCGTAAGTTCATCTCCAACATGAACCGGTTGACCTATGATGACAATTTCTTCAGAACCTGCGGATGAGAAATTAACAGGATTTGGACCTACTCTCATTTCAAGAATTTGAACTTCTTGTGTGCCATCCACTTCCAACTTGCAAAGAATATAACCTTCACTAACTGGTCCAAAAGAAATTTCAACGTCTGTAGTAGATGCACCGCCATCCAATAATCCTGAATGGCCACCGTACCATTGGCCTCCGTAACCAAAACTAAAACTCCAAGATGAGTTTTCAGATGAAAGATTAGAATTTAATACTTGAATCTTCATATCGACAAAATCTCCATCAGATGCAGAATCATTGTCAGTTTTTTCTAAAGTATTACCGTCTAAATATTCAACCGACCAAGTATTGCTATCTGAAATGGTAAAATCGTTCTCAGAAGCAGTAACATTATACGAAAAAATTATCATTAATATTGAAAATAATAAAAAAACCTTCAAAGAAGAAACTGTAGTTCTTCGGGCCATTGGATAATACTCGACAAGAACAACCGTATGAATGAAACCCCTCTTCAGGGTCACATAGTGACCTTTATTGACACCTTTCGTTAGCCCCGCACACTATGAACACAGATGAGCTTCTCGCAGTCACGCCGGAAGAGATGGCTAAATCTCTCCTTGCACGTAGACAATTGCTAAAGCAACAACTACCTACTGTAATTAGGACTTTAGAAGCTGAAGAACAAAATCTCGCACCCAAAGCAAAAAAAGCAGTGGAAATTAGTAAAAATATAAATTCTAAAGTTAGTGAATTAAAAGAAGAAAGAAACCAAGCACAGAAGAAAGCAAATGAACTACTAAAATTAGTTAAAGAAAGTAGAGAAAAATTAATTCAGAGCGATGGGATGATTAATCTTGATCCTTCTTGGAAGAAGGAAAAAATGTTTGAAGAAATAGAGGATATTGAAAAGAAAATTGAAACATCTGCTTTAGATCATAAAGCCGAAAGGAAACTTTTAGATAAAAGAAAAAAACTAATTGAAGAAAATGATAAATGGCTTAAACAAAGAAGGGACTTAAATCCCGAGATGGTCACATATATAGACTCAAGAAGAGAAATGAATACGCTTTACAGGCTGGCTGACAAATCTCATAGAAAAATGCTTGACGGGGTAGAAAAGGCTCAACCACAACATGAAAAACAACAGAAAATCAGAGATGATTTGCGTGAAATTAGAAGACAACTGGATAGAGCAAGAGAATTATTATCGCAGTCGGATAGGGCAGTAGAACATTGGGAAAGAAGACTCGATAAAGGATTTGGAGAATTAGGGGACGGGTTCAAAGATCTATTATCAGCACAAAGAAAAGTCGCCGAAGGTGGCGATTCGTCTTTTGCTAGGAAGAAAAACAACAAAAACAAAAATACTCCTAAAAAGAAGGAGGAAGAAGAATGAGTAATTCCGAACCTAAGGAAGGAATCTTCTCAGATTTAGAAGAAATGTCACACAAAGATGTTGAGTTATTGTCCAAAAAAATAGAGAGAGAAATTAGAACTATCGAAGAAGAACATATGTCATTGAGAAATGAAAGAAGAAATCAAGTAGAGATTGTAAAATCATTACGTCAAGCAGTCGGTGAAAACGAAGCTATCAGTGAAGAAAGAAGAGGTTTATTAAGAAAATTTCATCAGTCCAGGAAATTAGCAGAAGAAGCAAGGAAAAAGAGAGATTCTGTCAATTTGTCAATTCCTCCTCCATCAACTATTATTGCAGAATGGATGACTGAAACACATCAGAGGTTAGTAACAATCGATAATGATTTGACTGCCGTGCCGACGCTTCACAGAGAAATCGATATGTTCAAGAGATTTTTTGAACTCCAGGCAGCATTTACAAGAAAACAAGAGTCGGAAAAATTTCATGAGGAATATGTAATATATATCAAAGAAATAAGAGATATTACCAAAGAATTAGATGCTACAAGAAAAGAACCGGCTAAAGAAAATGTCGAGAAAACGTCCTCTTCTGATGAAGAAATTGATTCTAGTAATGTTAGTCGCTCTGATGTGAGAAAAATTAGTAAGAGAATTAAGAAAATTGATTCACAATTAGATAGAATTTCAGAAGAAAGAAAGTCATTAAGGAAAGAAGCAAATCGTCTAAGAACATACCTTAGAGTTACTAGTAGCAGAGGGAAACCGATGAAAATCTCGGAAGTAAAGGATAGGGCGACAAGTGGAGATTCTCTTAATACTCAGGAATTAGGTGCATTACTTCGAACTGGAGGGCTCGCAGAATTAACAAAAGGTAGTCCAAAACAATCTAAGAAAAAACAGTCAAGGAAAAATAAAGGCAAAAAACAACATCGCAAGCTTGGAGTTGCCAGAGGTAGAGCAAGATTAGGTTCACGGGTTTCCAAAAGAGATGACTGAGCAGTTGGCCATTTTACAATCTTCCTATGCCCTTATATGATGACGTTAACTCCGACATTCTGATAGGTGCCTGCTAATGATGGATTTTGACGAGGTTAGAGGTGTCCTCACACCTAAAAGTACTTCATTAGATGAGAAACTTTCCGAATTTCGAGATGATAGAGATAGTTGGAATGCTAAAGTAAAAAAGTACTTGAATGAAAGGAACGAAATAAATAGGCAAGTTAAGGAATTAATTACAGAAGTTCAAAATCAAAAAATAATCAGAGATGAAGCAAATTCTAAAGTTAAAGAACTAAAAATTATTCGAGCAGAAAGATCTACAGTTCTGAAACAACTTCGAGCAGAATTACAGGAGAAGCGACCTGCTGAACAAAAAAAGGAAGAAAAAAGGGAAAAGAAACGTAATGAAAGATCTATCCGAAGCGATATTGAGAAAATGGATATGAAATTCAATTATGGCCATTTCCAAGGCAAGGAAAGAAATTTTGAAAGAGAAATGAAGAAATTATATCAAGAGTTGAAAGAAGTTAGAAAACAAAAGAAAGAAAATATATTTTCCGAATTGGAATCAGAAATTAGGAAGGCGGCAAAATCGCAAGAAGAAGCGCACAAACTAGTCGAAAATGCAGTCAATACTGCCCAAGAATCTCATGATTTAATGATAGAATTATCAGAGGAAGTTGATCGATTGAGAGCAAAGGCAAATTCTTCCCAAGAGGGAGTTATTCGATCGAAAAGAGAAGCCGATTTATTACATAACAAATACGTCGTTTCACTTAGAAGTATTCATTCCATTCAAGACTTATTTAAGGCAATGGTAGCACAAGAAAAGAATGTTGAAGATGACGATGGTAGCAAACTAGAAGTTACCGACTTAATGTCTAGATTGATGTCAGGAGATACCCTATCTACTGAAGAATTGATGGCTTTACAAAGAAACTAACTTACAAATCGTAAGTCTTTCCATTATGACTGTGAAGTATTTTTTCTTCACCATCTTCAAATATTAATTTCCATGCTGGGATTTGTGCATACCGAAACTCAAAATTTAGTGATGATAAATCAACTCTCCACCACTCAAGCATCGTCGACTTAACTAATTCTGCCGCATTATCTGATTTTTCTTTCTTTCTAAAATCAAGCATTGGTTTAAGATTAGTCTTTAATTTATCCAATGAAAGCCAATCATTTTCAGGCGCCTTAACCGTGCGGAGATTAGGGGAGTTGAGGAAAATATGTTCTTCACGAAAAGGAAAAATTTTCTTCATCCAGGGGTCCTCGATAAAAGACCATTTTTTCTCATCATTAATTGAATCGGGGCCAATCATTAAACCAGAAATCTTCCATAATTTAACAACTAAAAACACAGGTGTAGAATTTAGATTCCCTAAAGGTTCAGTTTTTAGCCAATCATCTAATTTAATTATTGGATTAAGAGTTATTGCCTCGTTTTCTTCTTCGACCTTGATTTCGTGAAAGCTATTCTCATCTAAATAAATCTCTTCCCTCGAAGAATTATTTACAATTAGGTCACCTCTTAGTACAGATTCACCGATCCATCTAGATAATTTATCAGGGCCCCAAGTAATCACTCTGAAGTCATTAGGTAAATTAACAAGAACCTCTTCAGTTATTTCTCTTTCACTAAGTATCCAATGTCGATTACCTGGAGCGTCAATTGACCACCTTTCAATTTCATTTTTAGAAACTGGTAATATGTCCGACTTAACATGCCAAATGTATACCGAGGAGTCACTCATTTCATCTAAATCAAGTAATTTTTCTGCAACACCTAGGCATTTAAATCCATAAATGTTGAAACTTTTTTCTATAGGACCTAAACTAACTGTTCGAGAATTAAGAATGGCTCGAACAATTTCTTCCATAACACCGGGTATGGCTACATCACTTCAAAACAACTATCAATATCTAACTAAGAAGTTGAATTATTGAGTATAAGAACACATTCAAACATTCATTGAAAGAGAGAGTAATTCGCTCTGTCCGGGATCCAAAACACATACTGCGCTAACAGGAAATGGCTTGGCGCATGCGGCGCCAAGTTGCCTATTCACTAAAGTAACTTGATGAAGTGTCACATCAGGATGATTTTGTTTTATGTCGGAAATATATTCTTTGGGGCAATTTGCAGCCAATAATACCATTCTAGCATCGCCTTTTGTGCAGGCGCTTTTTGTCTGTCGTTGTCCGAAAAGTAAATTTCCAGTACTAATTCCTTGTTTTAATTGTCTTGCTAAATCCATAAAAAACCCCCTTATGCGTCCTCTGGTATGTAAAATAAGTCGACACTTCCTGTACCCAAAGCAACGGGTTGTCCGACAATAATATTCTCAGTAACACCTCTTAGTTCATCTCTTTCACCAATTATTCCAGCTCTTAAAAGATGAGTTACAGTTACTTCGAAAGCAGACCTTGCAAGTATACTGTGCTTAGTACCACTAACTCCATGACGTCCAATAGCACGGACTTCACCCTCGCTGGTCATTACATCTGAAACCATCAATAAATGTCTGACATCAACATCAAGACCGGCTCCTTCTAGTGTCAGAAGCATTTCATTGATTATTGCTTGTCTTGCCGCTTCAATACCAAGATAGTCATGAATTTCAGTTATGTTATTTGTATAAGTTCTAGACCTATCTACACCAGCATATTCGCTAACCTTGGATAGATTAGAGCCGATTGTTGAAATATAATATTCTCCGGTTTCAGCATTAGGCCCTTGCACATTAGCCCTCATTATATCGGGAAGACCTTTTAATCGTAATTTCTTAATTTTCTCCTCTAATTGAAGTAAAGCCGTATAAGTTGGTGGATCACTAGCAAGTGTTGCTAATTCTTCCTCCTTTGCAACGCCTGGTATGATTTTCAACGTTTTAGGTTTATCATCATTATCTGCTTGAACAAACAACCTTAGAGCGCGAGATAACTTGTCACGGACTTCTGCACCATTCATTTTCTTAACACGGAGATTAGCATTATTAAGTGAAAGGATGATATGTCTTTGTGTAATATCTACGTCAATATTTGCTATATCACGTGTTGTTGTGGTTTCTAATCCTGCTGCAATTTCCTGAACTAGCTTCTGGTTAGTGCGAAGAGGTTTTCCTTTAGCATTATTTTCATCAAGATAGATTCTCATTGTTGGAGTTTTAGGTACTTTTCTAGCATCTACAATTTCAATAATACGTGGAAGACCTTGGGTGACGTTTACCGTAGCTACACCCGCATAGTGGAATGTTCTCATAGTCATCTGTGTACCAGGTTCACCTATTGACTGAGCAGTAGTAATTCCAACGGCTTCGTGTGGATCGACTCTAGAACCTTTGAGATGAACGTTAGCAGAACTTACTACTTTCTTTGCCTTTGCAGGTGTCAGTTTTGTCTCACCTCTTGCAATTAGAGCATTTACCAAGTCGTTGGTGATTCTTGGAGACATTGGTGCATTCAATTTAACAGAGGCGTCCGTCAGTTGTGAATACAATTCAGATTCAACATCAACGTCTCTAAGAATCTGAACCATTTTTGACTCAGAATCATAAGACTGTATAGGTAAAGTGGCTCTTTTAGAACTCCTACTTCTTCTTGCAGTCTTTCTTCTCAATAATGTTTTATCGATCCTAGCTGCTGCTCTCTGAGCAGCTTTTGATGACCCGGCCATTACTTCAAAGATTTTTGTAGCCGTGCCTGAATCAGTACCACATATCTGAGCGATTTGAGAGGACGTTAAAACCTTGACATCATCCCATTTTTTATCATCCGCTAATTTATGAGCATATTCCTCTTCAATTCCTAAGTCCATCAACTTCTTCTTTGTTGCACTCTTTACTACCATCAGTTAGCACCCCCTAAAGCATCATCGAGAACTTGATTTACATCAAAAGGTTCACCTTTTCTACTTCTAGCAGGATCAACTTTATCTTCACCATATTCGAATTGAATAATTCTATCAGCAGTATTTCTTACTGAACGCATATGGTCGTTTGCTACCTTCAAATCGTCCATTGCATTAATCAATCTACGTTGCATATATCCTGACTTAGAAGTACGAACTGCAGTATCGACTAAAGATTCTCTACCGGAAACTGAAAGCATGAAGAACTCTGTAGGCTCAAGTCCTCTCTTGAATGAAGACGAGACGAAACCTTTCTCTTGTGCTCCTTTCACCCCTCTCTTGAAATGAGGTAGGACCCTTTCTTGATATCCTCTTTCCAGTCTTTTACCTCTAACCTTAGGTTGACCTATTGAGCCTGCCATCATGGCTAAGTTATCCATTGACCCTCTAGCTCCTGATGTAGCCATCAATACCGCAGAGTTGTCGTCTCCAAGGTATTCTTTTGCAACTTTACCAGATTCTGCCTTACCTGAATCTAATATATTCAAAATATTTTCTTCCAATGTTTCTTCAGCAGTCCTACCTGGTCTCGTTTCGTACCTACGGCCATCTTTACCAAACTTTTCTAGTTCGATGTTTACATTATCGCTTGCAGTTTTATTAATCTCTGCAATCGCTGCTTTGGCCTCAGGAGGTAAGTCTTCATCGTCTATACCAGTAGTAAAGCCCATAGCAGTACAAATTGCTATAGTCATTTTAGTCATTCTATTGATGAACTCTGCCCCAATATCTGGGCCATGGGTTTGAACAACGGCATCTAACAGTCTACCATCTTCAGCGCCTATTCCTCTCTTGTCTATTGTTCCAACAACATTACCGTCACTAACTTGTACATGATCGCCAGATCTACTTGTATATTCTAGATTAAATCCTTCTGGGACAATTAGGCTGAGAACATCAGAACCGAGATACCCTCTAACGCCATCAATCTCTTTTATTTCCGGGAGACCTCCGTCCCATCCTACTGCTCCGAGAATCTCAATTACCAATTTCTCAGGGAGAATTTTAGACCCATGAGTTAGCAGGTATGATCCAGATATATGGTCGTGGATTCCACCAATCACGGAACCACCATATCTTGGAGTAATGATGTGTTCTTGAACACGCATCAAAACTTTCGCCTCGGCCCTAGCTTCTTCGGATTGGATAACGTGAAGATTCATTTCATCTCCATCGAAATCTGCATTGTATGGAGTACAATCGGCCAAGTTAAATCTGAAGGTCTTGCCCTCCATAACTCTGATCTCATGAACCATCATCGACATTCTATGCAAAGATGGCTGTCTGTTGAATATAGTAACATCTCCATCAATCAAATGTCTTTCAATAACAACACCTGGCTTTGGATTTCCATCTCTATCAATAGTGCTTAGTCTATCTTCAACATCAGTTCGATAGGATTCCCCATATTCATCCTCAATTGAAGGACTACCACAATGAGGGCAATTAACTTCTAAATGCTCAGGATACTCGTCTTCAGGGTTTGAATGCTCCCAAGCCCATCTACTGTGTATCAAAGCACGTGGATCCTCAGAAGAAAGACTCTGTCCTTTCATAGAACCTTCACTCTCCTCTCCTCTTAGATTACATAATGTCTTATCTAAATCGACACCCCATTCTTCTTCGAGTTCTCCAATGGAGTTTCTTCTCATTTGCCTCTTTAACTCTAAACCTGGAAGGAAATTAGGTGCAGGTAATACCTGATTCAAATCGGGCCTGTAACCTGAATAAGGTTCGTCGTCACTTCCAGAGTGACAATCAGGATTCATACATCTAAATCCTGCCCAGATATACTTAGTACGATCTGTTATCCTTACCCTTAGAGTATCTCCTCGAATAATGTAGTTCACACCAGGATGTACATCAGGACCTCTGAGAATCATTTGCCTTAGTTGTTCTCTATTTCTATTTGTTACCCTCACAGGAACTGTCAATTCCTTAGCGGTTTTAACAGGTATTCCAACTTCATTAATACCTAAATTAGGATCTGGTGAAATTACAGTCCTTGCACAGAAGTTAACTCTCTTACCTGACAAGTTAGAACGGAATCGGCCTTCTTTACCCTTCAAACGTTGAGTTAAAGTCTTCAACGGCCTTCCTGAACGGTGCCTTGCAGGAGGTATACCGCTAGTCTGATTATCGAAATAAGTAGTACAGTGATATTGTAATAATTCCCATAAATCTTCAACAATTAATTGAGGAGCCCCTGCATCACGATTTTCCCTTAATCTTTGATTGATTCTTAGCACATCAACCAATTTGTGAGTCAAATCATCCTCAGAACGATCTCCACTATCTAGAGTAATAGATGGCCTGACTGTAATTGGAGGTACTGGAAGTACTTTCATTATTGTCCATTCAGGTCGGCTGGAGTCTTTATCCATACCAATAAACAACAAGTGCTCATCAGGGATTCTCTCTAACCATTCTCTAATATCTCTAGCATTTAGCTTATGTTCACCTTTATTCTCTTTCTTTTCTTTGAAAGTTGAAGGCTTATCAAGAATAATTTTTCCTTGTTCAGAACCACAATGCATGCATATAGTTCTCTTCTTACTAGAACATTCTTTTTCTATATCTTTAATAATTTTCTTAAATTCTCTAGAACCTACTCCATGTTTAATCATAACATCCTTAACTCTATCTCGGTAATAGTCTTGTTCAGATTTCTCAGGATCGAGAGGGTGAGTGTTCGGTTGATCGTGCAATAGTATTTTACTACATGAATTACAAGTAGACTTCAAAGACATTTTAATCAAATCTGTGAAACCAATATGCATAATCGGTAACTCCAGTGCTATATGGCCAAAGTGACTAGGGCATTCTTCATGTTTATTACCACAGGTTTCACACCTTACACCAGGGTCAATAACACCCATTTTTGGATCCATTAAACCTTGTTTGAACGCATGTCCATCGTCACGATATGTGTCGGCAGTCTTTACTTCAACAGCTGACATCTTTCGAATTTCATTAGGTTCTAACAATCCAAATTTAATTGATTGAATCCTCTTAGGGATTTTCGCTGCATCTCTAGCACTCATTTTCTATCCTCCAGTTCAAGCCTCATGGCCACCCCGAGACTTTTCATTTCGTCCAAAAGTAGTTTGAATGCATATGATGTTTGTACTGTATGAACATCCGATCTGTCGCCACAAACAGGGCAAGAAGTAGTTCTACGTTTCCAATCGAAATAAGCTATATGGCCACATCCTTTTGTATTACATACCATAAGGTTCCAACCATCAGATTCGTCAAGTAGACGATCTTTGATGACCATTGATGCTCCATGAGAAATCAAACAATCACGCTCCATTTCTCCGAATCTCAATCCACCTTGACGTGCACGCCCTTCGGTAGGTTGCCTTGTGAGAATTTGAACTCTACCACGACTTCTGGCATGCAATTTACTACTAACTAGGTGGTGTAATCTCTGATAATATATCACGCCAACGAAAACATCAGCAGGATATTCTTCACCGGTCTCACCACTAATCATGGTCTCTCGACCAGTGTGATTATATCCGTTTCTTAACAATCCTGCACGTAATGATTCTTCTTTTTCACCAGTAAAGGCAGTACCGTCTATTTGGCGGCCCTCCATAGAACCAACCTTGCCTCCGATCATCTCTAGAACGTGAGCTACTGTCATCCTAGATGGAATAGCATGAGGATTAATTAGAACATCTGGAACTACTCCGTTTACTGTAAATGGCATATCTTCTTCATTGACTAATCTTCCAATAATTCCTTTCTGACCGTGTCTAGAAGCAAATTTATCGCCTAATTCTGGGATCTTGTTTGTTCTTAGTGTAATTCTTACTAACCTTCCAGAATCTAGAGATTCCGTAACGAATACATTGTCTACCCAACCATATTCTCCATTCCTTACCAT
>Ga0066371_10000195_pt1 | contig 13577 bp, 5 predicted proteins | sample Knorr_S15_td_DCM_FD_71214 | JGI IMG/M metagenome (GOLD analysis project Ga0066371, IMG submission 71214) | Marine microbial communities from Southern Atlantic Ocean transect - Knorr_S15_td_DCM_ad_63m_LV_B | ecosystem: Environmental > Aquatic > Marine > Oceanic | place: Southern Atlantic ocean... | reverse complement strand
CTCTTAAGATGACAGTCCGTGAGTTGAAGACCCGCAGAGATCCCAGCTGCCCTGTCTGCAGTGAAAACCCCTCCATCACCGAATTGGTCGATTACGAGCAATTCTGTGCTGTGTCGTTCTGATAAGCAGAAGGTTTTTTGGATCCCAGTAGGGTCCACTCTTTACACTGCTTGCTGATGCGTCTGTCCACACACCCCATAGGGCTAACTATGCCCCGCTCCACCCCTCTGCGTCTTTTGATGAGCTTACTTCTCTGCCTTCTCTACACGCAGAGCGCGCTCGCCATGGACTGCAGCAGTGAGACGGCCGAAGGCTTCTGCCTCGACGCCGGCACTTTCCAATGGTGCGAAGAAGGCGAACTCAAGTCAGCCAAGTGCCCTGAAGGCCAAATCTGCGTAAGCGACAACCCCTTCTACGACGGCGCAGGGTGCATCTCGACCGATGAGACCGCCTGCGGCGATATATCGGAAGAAGGGGAGTGCACCACGGCAAATGGTGTTGTTTGGTGTGATGAAGGGGTCCCCATGGTCTACGCATGCGGCGACCAGAGCGTGTGCGCTTGGGACGATGAAAACGGCGAATACGATTGCATGCCCCGGATGTCGATGGGGGCGGATGCCGAGAACATGCCGCCTGCGGAGCCAGAAGAAGAAGAGCAGAGTGAAGAAGAGCCTGAGGAGGGCGTAGATCCCGGCATGAACATCAGCACTGAGCCCGCTCCAGAAGCGCCTCCTGAGGAGAGTGGGCAAAGTGAAGACGAGAAAGATAGCGAGACTCAAGAGAGTTACATCTCACCGACTGTGACGCCCACACCCGCTGATGAGAGCCCATCAATGACCCTCGATGGCTCCGAAGAGCAGGGTTGCCAAGGGGGCGACACTCAACATGACCTCCTCATCGCCCTGATGCTGAGTCTGGCTTTGGTCCTGAATCGACCTCGTCGTCGTACTTCAACCAACGCATAGCCCCTCTATGGCCTCTAAACTCGCGCATCTCTCTTAAACGCCAACGAGGACCCAAAGCAGCCTCGATCTCACGCGCAGCCAGATCGTGGCGCTCAGGTCTCGCTAGGAGAACGACCAAAGGCTCCCCCTTAGAGGCCTGACGGGCGACATCGTGCGCCTCCATGACCGGCACCGGTGCTGGGCTCTCTCTGTAACGCGCTATCCCAGGAGCATCCCAAGCTGGTGCCACCATGAGGGTCACGCCACCCTCTTTCTTGAGAGCCTTGGCCACCCCTTTGAAGTCCTGCCTTGGCATAAAAGCCTCGGAGCCCATGCCTGTGGAGCCTAAACCAGCGCTAAAGAAGAGTAGAGAGAGGACGAGCTGGAAAGAGAGGGGAGTCTTTGTAAGAGAAAAGGCCGCTAATATGACCACAAAGGGCACAAAGACCAGCAAGTTCCTCAAGAAGAGCATGGGCTGAACTTGGTGCAATATAAGGACCAGTAGAGGTCCTCCCAACATCAGCCAAAGTGGAAGCGCTAGCCGGATATCAAGCTTTGACTGCCATGTGAGGATGGCACCCAAAATGAGGGCGACTGCTATCAAGAGATAGGACCAAGGGAGTTGGTTAAGATAGGCCTCTGCCATGGCATCGCTCATCGGCAGGGCGCTAAACGCCAAGAGTGGTGAAAAGAGAAAGACACACGAGAGCACAAGGAGCGTTCTTACACCCCATGGCGGACATGAATGCTCAGGAACGTTCTCGCTTTGAGCCTCGGATCTCATCCACCAAGAGCCAAGGAACGCCATCGCCAAGATGCCACATCCCCAAAGCAATGAGAGCGTCGTTGGAGAGGCTGATGGGAGGGGACTCAGTGACGAAAGCACTCGCGAGAAAGGGAGCTCATCGCTCAAGTGTGCCTTCATGACCTGAGGTAACTCAAAGACCTGAACGAGGAGCAGAGGTACCCAAGCGGAGAACGCTGCTAAGGCGATCGATTGAGCCTGAAACCATCGGATACGAAGCCTCTTCTCCCGCTTTGCTGACAAAACATAGAGGTTCAAAAGGACGACAACCAAAAGACTGTAGTAGTGCAGATAGAGGGTCAGCACTTCCAAGATAACGAGGCGCCAAAAAGAAGACCTCGTAGGGGACCGTAGCCACCTCTCGCTCGCCCAAGCCAAGCTCAAGGCTGCGGCCGTAAAGAGCGCGTAAGAGCGAACCTCCACCGAGTAGTGAACATGAAAGGGCAAGGACGCTAAGAGGACGCCGGCAACAAACGCGATCGACCAGTTCGTGTAATGACGCACCCAAAGCATCACCATCCAAATGGTGAACATTCCCGCCAAGAAAGAGAGAAGCCTCAGGGCTATGTCACTCTCGCCCCAAACCAGCACCCAGGCTTTGAGCAGCAAATAATAACCCGGTGGGTGAACGTCAGTGAAGCCAACGCGCGTCAGCATCACGTCCCAAGAGTCCGTGATAATCGCCGCGCTCATCACTTCATCTATCCAGAAGCTCTCACTAAGAGCTGGAATTCGAAAGAGCGCGGCCACGCAGAAGACGAGCATGAGGAGAGTGGGCCACTTCAAGCGCTCCAGCCACATCCTAGAGCCCCTCTACCTCAAGTACACCTCGCCTCTCTCTATCCCCGTGGAGAGGACTCAATGAAAGGAGAGCCTCCCTCTGCCTACTCATCCGGATGGGAGAGCTTGAGGACAGTCCCAATATCACCCACAACGTAGACGTTACCTTCTCCATCACCAGTGATGTCGTAAAGGGTCGCGACCGAGCCAGTCTCCCAAGGGCTCCATGCCTCACCGTCCCAATGGAGCATGTGCCCTTCACTACCCACCGCCCAGATATCGTCCGACGCTAAGCCATAGATGTCTCTCAGCGTGATGCCGAACGTGGCGTCTTCGAAATAGGTCCAAGAGACCCCGTCCCAGTGAAAAAGATCGCCACCTTCACCAACGGCCCATACATCATCTTGAGCAGCACCCCACACGCCATGCAGGTGCGTCACATAGAACTCCTCAGTGCCATCGTCATAGACCTTCGGGTCAATGGTGATGCTCCCCCAAGCAAGCTCTCCACGGCGCATAATCGTTCCTAACTTGCCAACCGCCCAGACGTCTCCTCCAGGGAAGCCAAAAACCCCTCTGAGGTCTTTATCTGTCTGAGATGCAATCACCTCCCAGGTCTCGCCATCCCACTTGAGGATTGTGCCGTTGGCACCCGCTGCGTAAATCTCGTCCGCGCTGCGACCCCAAATGGTCTCCAAACCGGAGCCGGTAGGACCATCAATCTTGGTCCAAGCGTTACCGTCCCAATAGTTGAGTACCCCGGTGAGACCAACGGCCCATACATCGTTAGCGGCCGCTCCCCAAACATCTCTGAGATGCTGCGTCGTAGGGATCGGATCATCGGCAACCCAACCACCTGCATGATGCCAAATCTGGGAATTCTCACCCACCAAGATGCGCTCACCATCAACTCCCCAAGCAGCATCCAATGAGCCACCAATGACGAGGTTCCCGAAGTGAGTAAAGCCTAGGTCTTTATTGCCCTGCAAAATCAGGCCGTCTTTACCGCTAATGGTCGCCATGCCTGCGTCATCAACCCAGACAGCTTTCAAATCTAAGGTCGCAACACTGGCCGGTATACCGCTCAGGCTTGTCCACGATACGCCGTCATAGTGAAGGACCTGCCCCTCTTGCCCAACAGCGTAAAGGTTGTCTGCTGCGCTGCCATGAATGGCGTTGAGGTTACCTTTGATCGGCGGAGTCACCGCCACCGTCCATGTCTGACCTGTGCCGGTGACGATGACACCGTTATCACCCACAGCCCAGTACACATTTCCATCAGATGTAAATACATCGCGAAGGGTCGCTCCCGTGGGGCTCTCAATCTCGACGATTTGACCGCTCAAGGAGAGCTTGATCTGCCCCCCTGTCCCAACCAAGGCCAAGGAATCTCCCGAGCCGTACACTCCGTACCAAGTGACATCCGTCCCGGCACCCCCGACCGAACGCCAAAGCTTTCCGTTCCAGTGCGCTATCGTCCCTTGAAGGCCAACTGCATACACATCATCACTCGCAACCGCGCTTGCCCCCCATAGGGTCGAGAAGCCACTCTCAAGCTTGGTAAAATCGCAGGTCGTATCAACGATGACGTTATCAATATAAGCCCCTTCAAAAGAGTTGAAGGTTCCATCAATCGAATCGAAAACGAAGCGAATCGAGACGCTTTGCCCCATGTACGAGGTCAAATCGATGGTCACTGGGACAAAATCAGCGGTCGGCACTTGAGAGAGCTGTGCTTTCGACCACGCAAAGGCCGGTGCACCTGCGCCATCGACTTCGACAGTCAAGAGGTCGTAAGCAGCGTCTGACTCTACAGCCAAGAAGAGATCGAAACTCAAGGTTGCTGTGCCGCTCTTCGGCAACACGATGGGTGGACTCACTAAGACGCCACCAACCTGCTCTCCAGTGTCATAAGTGGGAGGGTTCTGACTCGGGTCACCGAAATAAAGGGAGTAAGGCGAGCTCTTCGAGCGAGCACTTGAAGGTTGCCAGGTCAGACCCAGGGCATCTTCAACGACCCACCCCTCCATTGTACCGCTGTCAAAGTTGTAGCTCGCGACCTGATTCCCGCAGCAACCGGGGCCACCAACAGCCTCAGAAGTACACATGCCGTCAACACAAGAGTCTATCGTGCACGCATCACCGTTTGAGCACTCGGCATCGGTCTCGCAGCCCCCCCCGCCATAGGGAGAAAAGCCAGATGCACCGCCTCGCAAAATCGTTCCGTCGATACCTACAGCCCAAATATCCTCATCATCGACACCGGCCACAGCGTTCAAAAGCGCGCTACCCTCACCTTCATTGAGGACCGACCACTTACCTTCTGTATTTTGAGTCGCAACAACACCATCGTTACCTGCCACGACCAAGCGGCCATTCGGGCCTGCGTAAACGCCCTTAAACACGAAGTCAGCGCTCAAGCCCGTTAAGACCTGCTCAAAGAATCGATTGTCTGGCTCTGCATCTGCGGCGTCTTCGTCGATTGAGCCACCGTCGACACTCGTGGTGTCTTGTCCCTCTACGACATCGGCCCCAGGGCCCTCATCACTGTCCCCAGAAGGCGCATCACTCTCAGTATCATTGTCTGGACTGGTCGCGTCGCCTTCAGGCTGAAGAGCATCAGGGGCCTCTTCATTCACAGAGGTGTCTTGCTGAGGCTCGTCTGCATCAGAATCAGTGTTGTTCTCAGTGTTGGGGTCACCATTTGGTGTGTTCTCCCCAGAAATCCCCGAACCGCAAGCGGTCAAAGAAAACACACATCCAAGCACCAGAAGATGAGTCAAGCGCCTCATGGTCCCTCCATCCGGGTGAAAGCGTATCCGGAACGGCCAACAGCGATGGCGCTAACACCATCGTGCCACACAGCCTCCAAGACCTGATTTGCTCCCGTATTATCGATGATTACGTCCTCGTCGACGAGGCGCAGCGCTGTGCCATTCCATCCCACAGCAACTGCGTAAGGATCTGAAACGCTCAGCCCGTATAAAAAGAGCTCAGATTGTTCGTGGATAAGCGTTACCTCTCCACTTGAATCAGCCTGCAAAACGGCGCCATTATCTCCGACGATCAACACCCCGTCTCCGTGTGGAGCCATCGCATTTAAACCGCCGCTCATCCCAGAAGACACTGCGCTTGCAACTTCACCATCTTCACTGCGGTAAAGCTTACCAAAGCCGCCAGCTATCCAGAGCGCACCATCGGCTCCCCTGACAATATCTCTCACATCCGTCGTCGTACCTATCGTCCAAGGTGAGAAGTTCTCCGCGTCTCCTTGGCGCCTCAGGATCGTGCCCCCTTTTCCACCAATCACAACAAGACCCGGCTCATGATGCACGCTGATAAGGTCGCTAAATGCAGGCACAGTCTGCTCGCTGAAGAGACCCTCAAGGTCACGGACAATGACACTCCCTGCCTCTCCTACCAGCCAGAGTTCACCCTCTTGACTGAAAGCGAGCGCGTATAAGTCCTTCCTGGTTCCTGTCCCCACCGAAGTCCAACCCTGCGAGTCACGAACCATCAATAAACCACTGCGGCCCGTGGCCCAGAGCTTGCCCTCAGCGTCACCCACCAAGCCCGTAAGCCCTGCGTTTGGCTGTGTGGACATGTCCGACCACACGCTTCCATCCTCACTGGTGATACCACCGCCGCCTGAACCAATCGCCATCCAATGGCCTGGGTCACCATCGACGCCTTTGACCCAAGAGGCGCCGACAAAGTCGTCGGCCGCATGAATGGGTGCGCCCACTTCAAGGGTTTGCCAGCTTGTCCCCAGCCATCGAAGCACCGTCCCCGATGCGCCAAAGGCATAGACTTTGTCTTGATTGGAGGCTGCGACAGCGTAGAGGTCTCGGTCTTTTGTCATATTTGTCGGTTGGCCTACCCATGAACCATCTTGGCTCTCACGAACGGCTATCGTTCCACCGGTCCCAACAACAAATAAACGCCCATCAACGCCATAAACTCCGCGCAGAATGACGTCGCCAGAGGCAACGTGTGAGGTTTTCCACACGCCCTCATCATTGATCACCAGGCGACCCCCGCTGCCACAGGTCACAACCCCTGCGACGCCCTCTTGGGTCTCGTCAACGTGAATACCGTAGAGGTCGATGTTAGAGGTCTGGTCGACCAGCAGCCAACCCTCTTCAGCGTCGCTGTAGTTGAGGATAACGCCCTCATTACCCGCGACCCAGATATCGTTGGGGCTACGACCATGAATGGCCCTTAGATGCTGTTGTGTTGGGCTCTCTTCAATCTGCCAAGAGAGTTCATTGACGACGCGACGAGCGATGAACCCGGCCTCACCAACAACCACGACGATGCCCTCACTTGCCCACACACCGTGTAGCTCGACATCGCCTAAGCTACCAAAGCTCGCCCATGCCTCTCCATTAAATCGAAGCACCTGCGAACCACCGACCGCATAAGCCTCGTTGCTATCTATAACGAAGAGCGCGCTGAGGGTACCCAAGTCTCCTAGAGCTTCGGGTTGCCAACCTGTGAGGACACTGGGCCCTACGTCACTGTCGAGCGCGCTATCTTCACCTTCAACGCCTTGCGTGTCTCCCTCGCTTTCCTCGCCCGGATCAACGTCTTCAAGGGCCTCAGCGACGTCACTGATGACGCCGATGTCTTCGCTACCCCTCTCTTGAGGAACATCAGCTGGCGGAGCCTCTGCATCAGGTTGTTCGATGGAGGTCCCATCGGGAGTGTCTATTCCTGAACCGTTCGTGGTCTCTGTCCCACACGCACCCGCTAAAAGCGCAAGGAGCATAAGGGCCCAAAGTGGGCCATGCTTGCACATCGATTTGTTGTCCTTTGTTCCTGAAGCAACGAGGTCCATCACACCCTTTTACGCTCAAGAACTCACACGATAGAGGGTCAAAAACACAAGCCTTTTACGGAGCTAGAGTTTTGTAAATGTCGTTTGATCAAGGGCCCAAGAACGCCATTTGAGCTGGCTGAAATCTTGATTCGAGTAGTTGTCGATGTCGAAGCCCTCCTTGTAAACCCGGAAGAGGGTCAAGATCTTGGAACCATCAGCGATGCCTGGTGTGCCCTCGATACTTGGAAAGTCAGGCAAGAGCACATCGGTGACGTTGTAGTCGTTCACAACGATCCACTCCGGCACAGGTCCAGTCATTCCTGGGACGGCGATCTCTAGATAGCTGAAGTGGGGATCAGGTCCTTCCTTCACAGTCCAAGAGATCTCGTAGTCCTCACCCATCGTCCCCATGTCCGCGGGGCTAATGTTCTCAGGCACCTGGAGCATAGGCCCAAGGAGTAGCTCGTGTGTTCCTGTCGTGGTGACTAAGCCGCCCGTCGTACCACCAACAGTAAAGAAGGTCGCGTTGAAGCCTGGAGGGCTCTCGTCGAGCAACTGCGTACCATCCCAACGATAGATCGTCCCCTTAGCGCCGACGAACATCACATCGTCAGGGCCGGTACCCCACACGTCCTCGAAGGTCTCTGTCGTGTCGACCTCAAGCTTGGTGAGCTCAAAGCCGTTCCAACGGAAGATCGTCCCCAGCTCGCCGACAATCCAGACGTCATCGGAAGCCGCACCCCACACAGAGCGCAAGTTCTGAGTTGTCATACTGTTGATGGCGACCCATTCGGTGCCGTTGTAGTGGATGATCGCACCGTAGTTACCCACCGCGTAGACATCATCAGGCGCAAAGCCATACACACCTTGGAAGTTCTTAGAGGTCTGGCTGCCAACCATCGGGGTCCAGGCACTGCCGTTCCAGCGTTGAATGTTGTACCAACCGACCGCGAAGGCATCATCGGTACCTGCCATCCATACGCTGGTTAAATCATAAGGAGTTGGAACGCTCTCCTGAGTCCACACAAGACCGTCGTAGTGCAAAGCTGTTCCATCTTCACCCACTGCGATCGCATGCGACTCATCAAGAGCGTGAACTCCGTTGAGATGTGCCTGAGTGCCTGAGTCTTGGTTGGCCCAGCTGTTGCCGATGCTGCGAATGATGAGTCCATCTGTTCCGACTGCGACCATTGAGTTCTCGCTGACTCCCCACAGGTCGTAGATGTTCTTGTTCACACCAGTCATCCTGGGCGTCCATCCCTCCTCTTCCCAGGTGAAGAAGGTGTCGTCATCGATGCTCTTGATGCCCTGGTGCAGGGTCATGGAGTAGGGCAGGTTGTCTGCTGTTGAACTGAAGGCACCTGCGAGGATAGTGAAGCTGGCATCGTAGAGGTCTGCCGTAAGGACTTTGGGGACGTTATTCATCACCAAGGGGTCATTTCCGAAGCCAAATGGGTGCTCCAAAAACTCCATGGTTCCGTCACTTCCAAGGTCCAGATGCAAGAACATGTAATTGAAGTTTGGACCTAAAGGATTCTGTGGCGGATCGTCCAAACGCACTGTCATCTCGCCATTCAATGGATGGTTAAGGACGATGTCCTCTTCGATGACGTGGGAGACCTCCGGTGGATCACCAATCAAGCCCACGACGTGGCGCGCTAAGCCCAAGGCATAGGCTGTAAAGGTCCCCAAGAGCGGATCATAGAGACCAGCCCAGCAGAAGATGGCCTGCTCTCCGAAGGGTATAGGCATCTCGAAGCTGAAGTCCTCGTTGACCTGCTGGCCAGGCGCTGGGAGGTAATCTCTTGAGAAAATCGTCGGCTTCGTGAAGTCACAGAAGGCCGTTACTTCACCGTTAGATGGCACACATTGATGCTCAGACACGCCGTTCAAGGGGTAGCACATGTAGCCCTCGGCGCAGTCGTCATTGGTCCCACAGTGTTGCGTGCAGTAGCCCTGACCGGCGATAGCCTGCATCGGGATGTTCGAGCAAATCAGCCCATCCGTGCAGTCGCTATCAAGTGAACAGGGAGCGCACTGCGCACCCGCTGTCGCCGACTTGGTGTTGCATTGTCCCCAAGGAACCGGGACGAACTTCTCGGCGTTGACCAGTTGCCCCTTGAAAATAGGTGGAGCAATCGATGGGGGATTACCGGAGCTTGGAGGGGACATCGGGTTCATGTAGAGCGTGATGTTACTAGCATCGTACTCAACAACCGATGTCGAGGCGTAGCCCTCTTTGGAAGCGGAAACCATCTGCTCGCCTTCAAGGTTAACGCCACTGAAGGTGATCTGACCCTGCTGGTTTGTGAAGCCTTGGTAGGGCGTCGAGGGATCGGTCCAGAGCATGACGAAGGCGTCGGGGATCGGGGACCCATCACCGCCACTCAGGACGGTGACATTAACGGAACCGTCCACTTCGTTGCCCCAAGTACCGCCAAACGTGCTCTCGGGGTCAAAGTAGGTGTAGGCCCAGGGAAGGGTCACAGCTCCCTTGGTTTGGGAGCTCACCGTAACATCTACTGTCCCTGTGTAACCGGAAGGTGGCGTTCTCGCAGTGATGCTTGTTGGCGAATTGACCGTGACATGCGTCGCAGACTTGCCATCGATCAAAACAGATGAATCCGTAGGGAAGCCACTGCCGATGAGCTCAACGACAGTACCACCCGCTTGGCTGCCCTGAGCTGGGTTAACAATCCACAAGTCCATCTCGGACTGGTAGGAGAAGCCTCCAACCAAGACGTCCGAGAGGTCTCCCTGAATCACGGTCACGTTCGCCAAACCTGCGCTTCCAGGGGGCGTCGTAGCGGTGATGGTCTCACCATCAACGATGGTCACATTGGAGGCCGGTAAAGCGCCAATGCGCAACTGAAGACCCGCTTCAAAACCAACGCCGCTCACCGTGATGTCGGTACCGCCATCAATGGGGCCAAAGTTCGGCAGCACCTCATAGACGCGCACGAAGCTTTGATACGCGAAGGCATCGCTGATTGTCGCAGAGCCATTGCTATTACTCAGGGTCACATCACTCAGGCCAACCGCTCCGGGCGGAGCCTCAACAAGGACAGTGTGTCCCTCAGCGTCGACGTTCTTTACGAGCGCTTGTGCGTCTCCGAAAGATACTGTCGTGTCTGAAGCCTCAGTGAGCCCTTTTGCGACCAAGGTCACCAGGGTTCCGCCTGCAGCGGGACCACTACCCGGAGTGACAGCCAAAAGTGCTGTGCTCTGACCCGGCTCCATGTCCCCTAGGTAAGTGAATCCATCGTAGCCAATCGCAGAGCCATAGGCCGTCGAGATAACCACATCGACAGGGCCCTCTTCGCCCTCGGGGACGATGCCAGTCAAGCGGTCGTGGTTAACAACCTTCACGTTTTCGAGGAGCCCTGAACCAAAGCTGACAACGAGGGGCTCTACAAAGCCCGCTCCGCGGACTTCAACCTGGTAACCACCGGTGACAAGCCCTACCGGGGGAACAACGGCATCAACAGCCGGGTTCTCGAAATAGGTGTAGGCGTCGTCCAATGTGCCTACGCCTTCTGCATTTGAGATGTGAACGTCAACGACGCCCGCTGCTGATGCTGCCGGAGTCACAGCCAGGATCGTGTTGTCATCGACAATCTCGACCTGGATGGCCGAACGGCCTCCGATGAGGACATTCGAGCCCGCCATAAAGCCCGTGCCGGTGATGGTGATAGGTTCACCACCGAAGACGTGACCACTGGGAGGATCGATGCTTAAAACACTGACGGGGTTGTAGAATAAAAAGCCGTTCTCAAGCTCGTCAGTTTCGGACCAACCGCCATCACCATCTGCATAGGCGACACGAACCGACACGAGGCCGGGGAGGCGTGGCGGAGTAACCGCAATGAGGCGCGTTTCGTCGAGGACAAACACGTCCTCAGAGGCGCTCTCACCAAAGAAGACCTGCAACCCATAGCCGAACTTTGTGCCGATAATCTCAACCTGCTCGCCACCGGATGCGAGCCCTTTGTTCGGCACAACTTGAGCGATGGTGAGAATGCTCTCCTCGGGGATCATCTCCTCGATGGGGTCATTGGTGGGCTCCTCGACAGGCTCCTCGATGGGCTCCTCGATGGGCTCCTCGATGGGCGTTGTCTCACTACCCTCGCCAGGCACAACTTCGCTTCCAGAAGACATGGACTCTGCGCCCTCGCCTCCGGGAGCCAACTCATTGTCGCCTCCCGCGCCGATGGCTAGGTCGCCGACACCGCTTGTGTCCGCACTGGAACAAGCAATAAGCGGTGCCAAAGCAAAGGCACTCAAGAACAACACTAAAAGCATACGGCGCATCATGGTCTGTCCCTCCGGTGGACGTCCCTTGAACCCTCAGGGCTCATCACGGCTCTAATTGTCATCTGCGGACTCATCGAGCCCACCAAATGTCGACTCATTAATCTTCGCCAAGTCCAACCCACCTGTGTAGCCATAAGACACGTACTGGTCGTATCCATAGACGATTACTCCGGCAGGTTCACTCGACGTGATGGTATGCGCACCGGCTTTCGTTATCCGATGACGATACACACTGTACGTGCCTGACCCCACTAGCTCGAAGTAAGCGGGCGGTATCTCTTCACCATCAATGGTCACAACCGACCCTGTTGGGCAGGTGATATTGACGAAATTCTCTTCATATTCTGCGGGTGTCAGGATCACGGCACTGTCCCGGTATTGCTCGAAAGGGACGGCCAAAATAAACGCTGGATCACCTGTTCCTGCGTCCTCAGCCTGAGACTGCTGCGCAATATTCGGCTCAGGTGCGTCCTGTGCGGCCAGGAATTGGCCCACCAAGATCGGCTTGCCATCCACAGAGTGGATCTCAAAGTGATTTCTGCTCTCGAACTCGAACCACTCACCTGCGTTTAAAATGGGCACGCTGATCCCTTGCTGTGAGGGAACGAGAACGACCTGGGTATTATCTTCGGCTGCCATCACGCGCCAAATGTCTTTCTCTTGGCCGCGATCCCAACTCTTGGTTGCGACATAGATCGTTCCCCAGGTCGAGACCGGGAAGAGTTGCTGCTCCAAGTGGTCAGCACAGCAGGTGTTAAAACCAGCGTTTACGCAGTCCATCAAATCAGTACAGGGCGTTGTTCCATCGTACTCGCACACGCCCTTACCCGTGATCGGATCATGGTCGACGCAGCGGGCATCGTTCGGTGCGTTGGCAGCCTCAGAGCCTCCAAAGACAGCCACGCGTTGGTCAGTGAGGATAACCGAGCCAGTGAGGTCCGCTCCGGGTCTGTCGGTTTCAATATTGAGGACGTCGTACTGTTGAAGGGTGAAAAAGCGCGTCTCACCCGCCTCCATATGCGGGATCTCTTCTTCGTCAGGTGCCCCAGGATTGACAGAGCCCACCATGGTCGGAGCAGAGACCTGAACGCTTACCTTCGTCTCCCCAGGCAGCACAGCGACGACTGTCAAAAAGCCTCGGAGCACATCAAACGTCTGCTCACGAGTCATGACGATGTACTCCTGGCCCATCAAGGTTGCAGGCAAGAGTAAACTCGCGTCATTTGAGAAAACGTTCTCGTTCTCAAGCGGGTTGAACTGATAGGCGATGATAGGCGCCGTGGCCGTGATGCGGTAGGCCAAGGAAGCCTGGATTGTTCCGTTCGCATCTCGTTTAGGCAGCTTGTAAACCCGAAGCTCTCCCGGCTGAAGCGGAGCGGTCTCAATAGGGACCCCGTCAGAGTCAAAGGGGACCTTTTTCTCTACGCCGCCTTCCTTAAACCACACCTCGACGAGGGTCGGAACCGGAGACTCAGGAGGGTTAGCCACTGCGATGGCGTACTGAGCTCCTGCTGCGTCGAGATAGCCTCGAGAGCCACCGGATACGAAGGCGTTATCTAGGTCAACACCCCAATAGTCACAGCCGATGTAGCTGTTAAATTTCACATTGATAGAGCAGAGGCTCTCACAGGCTGTTCCATTACAGATCTGCCCCGTTGTGCCGCCTTTGCACTCAGAGTAGGGCAACCACTCCATCCCATTCTGGCTACACTCAACGACGAGTTCTTCGCCTTGGCACTTCTTATCTCCTGGCACGCAGGTCGTGCAGGAAGACTCAAAACAAGCGCTGTCATTGCCTTCGGGTCCTTTGCAGATCTCCTCTTTCCAGTTCGTTCCTGACTCGTTGCAGATGAGGGCCAATTTGCCGCCCTCAATCACGCAGGCCTTAACCGAACCGGGCACACAAACCTGA
>Ga0066371_10000193_pt1 | contig 13593 bp, 3 predicted proteins | sample Knorr_S15_td_DCM_FD_71214 | JGI IMG/M metagenome (GOLD analysis project Ga0066371, IMG submission 71214) | Marine microbial communities from Southern Atlantic Ocean transect - Knorr_S15_td_DCM_ad_63m_LV_B | ecosystem: Environmental > Aquatic > Marine > Oceanic | place: Southern Atlantic ocean... | reverse complement strand
ATTGGTAAATACGGGATACGAAAAAGCGGTCGCCCGGGCAAAAACCATGTGGAAAAATGAAAAAATCAAATGTACTGCGGTTCTTCCAATGTTGGCAAATAAATGGGAAGAACGGAAAAATTATATCTCCATACCGTTCTATATTCAACCCAAAATTGACGGTGTCCGTCTTCTCGTGTCCAATAAGGGTGGTATCTCGCGAACGGGGAAGATTGTACCCGGAACGGAGGTATGGGGGAAAGATCTCAAAGAAGGCGAATATTTGGACGGTGAGTGTTACGTCGAAGATAAAACGTTCGAAGAAATTACGAGCCTCTTCAAGACCGACCCACTCAAACTGAAATTTCATGTGTTTGACTATTTTGATATCAATAGACCGGAATTAACGTTTGAAGAGAGATTACATACGGGTCACTGTACCGTCAAAACAATCAAGGTACAAAAGAAGGCTGATCTTCGGAAACTCCACAAAGCTTTCGTTGAAGATGGGTTCGAAGGCACCATGATCCGAGACCGGGAAAGTGTGTATGAGGCGGGGAAGAGAAGTAACTATCTCCTCAAATATAAGGACTTTCAAACCGAAGAATATGAAATCGTTGGGTACAAAGTTGGTACGGGACGCGAAGAAGGTACCGCCGTGTGGGAGTGTAAAGTGGGAGATCAGACGTTCTACGCCAAGCCCGAGGGTACGATGGCCTACCGACGAAAATTACTCAAAAACAAAGATACATACATGGGAAAAATGCTCACGGTTCGTTTCCAAAACTTATCCGCCTATGGTGTTCCTAGGTTTCCCGTCGGAATAGCAGTTAGAGATTACGAATGATACATTGTTATATGAATACAAAAATTGCCGTCGATATGGACGAAGTCCTCGTTAAGTTCCTAAAACCAATGTCCGCATGGAAGGGTTACAAATTGCCAAACAAAACAAACTATCCTTACGTCTATAGAGAAATATTCAATATACCCGAAGAAGAATCGGCAAAGATGGTTCGGGAATTTTATAACAGCGAGGCTTTTAAAAATTTAAAGCCCATTCCGGGATCGCAATACGCGATGCTTTCCATCCGAGACACCGCGAAGAAAATGTATATAGTCACGGGAAGACACGACGTGTCGAGGGAAATGACTGAAAATTGGGTACACGAGTATTTTCCGGGTATTTTTGATGACGTCATCCTCACGAATAGTTATACACCACACGAAGTTTCAAAGGTGGATATATGTCGGTCTCTCGCTATACATTCTATTATTGATGATAATATCGATATATGTAACGATTGTATCAACAATGGGATAAAAGCTATAAATTTTATTGGTGACGGTACGGAAATATATCCGTGGTGTTGGAGTCCGAACTTTCCCGAGACAGATATGTTAAAAATGAAATATGGATGGAAAACCCGGAAACCGTATGATATTTAATTATCCGCAGTGGTATGTACATCCAACAAATGCGGCTGTGTATACTTTATTAGCTTCGGTTGTAATTTTACCATCCGCGTCCAAGTATCTTATTTTATACGCCTTCTCCGTCTCTGTGGGGTGATCTTCCCATTGCAACTGACCGTGTTCGCCGAGTACGTTAACCCACTCTTGGCGTACTTCCGTTTGATATCCGGGGTGGGGTATCTTCGTTTCAATGGACTGGATTCTGCAGTAGGTTGTCTTCGTCTCGAGTACATACCCCTCCTTTTCAGATTCCGAGAGGTCGTCATATTTTTTATCCATTGGAAGAAATTCTCGCTTTGTTTTCCATCTTTCCGTCGTATGTCGTGCCTCGACGTTCGATGTGTATTCACCATCTACATCTCTGTATTTAACAACGTCACATTCAACATTACTATCTTTCACTAAATAATCTAATTCGTATTTCACGTAGACGTTAGAATATTCGATGTCCTTGATCGAAGCCTGTGTCTCATCGTATTCTTCTCTCGTGATACTGTGTTTAATCTTCGTCGTATAGTACGTAACGTTCGAAAGTTCTTTGGTGACATTTTTAACCACTCTGATAGGTGAGGTAAAATCACAGCCCTGTGTGACCTTTGCAACTGTGTAGTTGGCGAGAAATTCAGATTCTTGTTTCATACCATACCCCGACACGTTGGAGGTCGTTATGTAATCACCCGATTCGAGGGGTCCGTTAATGTCCGTCACCCATATACCACCTTCACCAACTGCGTTGATTTTCACACGCGTAGGATCATCTGGTAGATGTGATTCAGGGTCAGATCTGAGAGATATAACACCTAAACAAGACTTATCCTTCTCCTTCGTGGTCAATGATACAACGGGTAAGGCTTCGTTGATTGTCGCAGTAGTCGACCCATCATGATTCATATATTCATTGTTATTTGCGGACGCGATGAGACCTTCGTACTTTGCGTATTCTGATGGTAGTATGTTTTTTATCAAACACCTGTGATGTCCAGTGAAATCACTGAGATTGTCGATGACTTCTTTAATCTTTTGTTGGTTCACATCCAGCTCTTTCGTCGCCGCACATATCACGGGGATGGTATCCGTATAGGCGATACCCATCATATTATCGGTTTCGTTATGTGTGACACATTCGGGTTGCTGTTCAAGCCAGTCTTGTGCGATGAAACCGGAACGTTTCTTTGCGTCGTCGCTGTCCCCATTTTTAAGGTGGTAAAGAACGGGTCGTATATTTCTTAGTTTTTGTAGACCACTCTCAATTTCTACAATATTTTTCTTTAATCGACTGTCAGAGTTTGCAGACCATGCGGTATTTCCCCAAGCGAGATAGACACCAGTCGAACCGGGTTTATATATGAAAAACTCACTACTCCCTATACCGAAGTCCCAATTAAAAGTATTAGCGCCGACGACTTTCGTCGTTCTGAAGCCACCTTGATGTACGTGTAATTTCGAACCTGGACTCGCCGTTCCGATGCCGACCCGACCACTATTTGCTCCACAAATGCGCATTACTTCCAAGGTTGTCACGTTTCCATCGCTTGTGTGTATAGCCAATCCATCTGGGTTATCTGCGTGTCTAAAATCGGTATATGTCCCACCCGTCGGATATCTTCGCAATCGAAGTCCGGGGGTGCTTCCGTTACCCGTGTATATTTCGAGCTTGCGCACCGGACTCTGCGTCCCGATCCCCACTAAGCCACCAGCCGTGATGCGCATCTGCTCCGTAGACGTAGCTTCGAGGTTGTCTATATCCGAGCTTGATGTCCCGCCGTCGTAAAATGCGATTCCACCTGTGCCTCTGAGTGCGAGCATATTGGCTGTATTCACTATTCCGATTTCGGCGGTGTTGATTGCGCCATCTTGCCTGAATACGATTTTGGGGTTATCTGTTTCGTTGTTATTGTCCGTGTCGGATTGTAAGATGAGATGGCAATCGCCCGACGTTCCGCTACATAAGTGGAGCCGCCCACCAGGGCTTTGCGTGCCTATACCCACATAACCATTTTGGGGAATGTACGTGAAGCCCTCTGTTTTCCCCTTCCAAGTCGATTCGTCTGAATATATATGGAATCTATTAGTCGCACCCCCTCCCGTGCCGTCGTATTCCAATACACACTGACCTCCTCCGGCACCGGTGCTCTCTCCCAGTCTAATTCCTGCGCGGTCGGATGAATTACCGACTAATCTGAGGAACGTAGGGTCAGACGCGTGATTACTATATATGTCCAAGTTGTAAGCCGGACTCGCCGTCCCGATGCCGACGTTGCCGTTCTCATTTATACGAATACCAGAAGTCCCAGCCCACGGAGCGATGTAAAACCCTTTATTAGCCTCGTCAGTACTAGGGTCACTGTCCGTACTGAAAATTATACCTAGGTCTCCTGCTTTGACTATACCATTATGACCGCCATCATTAGGATTTGCTATAAGTTTTGCGAATCCCGAGGATTGCGAACGCACTTGTATACCCCCATATGCCGTCGTACCAACATAGCAATCAAGTTGCATATTCGGATTCACCGTCCCGATGCCGACGTTACCGTTGTGAAGTATGGTCATGTCATCCACCAAGTTTCCACCATTTGGACGAACACCAAAACTCATGGTCGCATCATGATTACCAGAAACAGTTGATGATTTTTTTACCCTTATAAACCCAAGTCCCCTGTTAGTAACGCCATCTGACCCTTCGAAATTTATTTGGGCGATGTTTGATGAAGTACCCACTTCTGGATACTTTATGATTAACTGACCATAATAATAATCCGGAGCTGACGAGCCTACTACATGTAATTTAGTCGCGGGACTCGCCGTCCCTACCCCCACGAGGCCTTCGTGTGTTATACACATACGTTCGTGTAAAGCGTTGTCGTCGGCGTTATCCGAATCGGTATAGAAACACAATGCGGTATCTCCGCCAATTGTGCTTTCGGGTCGGAAACCTATACCCGCCACGTCACCTTTACCAGCAGTGCTCGTATCGGGTGTGTAATATGAAATCAAGGCTGCTGGTTTTGTAATATCTGTAAAAGGAGAACCATTTGTGGCACTCTGTGTATTAGTTATCCTAAAATGAACGGGCGTTGAATTATCTAAACCACTCGCACCAGATATTTCTAATAATTTAGCTGGACTCGCCGTCCCGATGCCGACGTTCCCTCCACCTGATATGTGAATGCGGTTTGTGAATGTTGACGTTCCATTGTTCCAGTGACCAATTTGTAACGCTTCACCATCTATGGCTGCTATGTCACCTTCAGTGCTACTTGCCCCCGACGTGAGGATCGCAGGAACATTCACTGGACCACACACGTCTAATAGAGCGCGTGGAGACGCCGTCCCGATGCCGACGTAGCCCGAACCCGTCACACGAAACTTTTCCGTACCCCCCGAATCGCTCGCGTCGTACCCAGTGATCAACCGAAAGGTACCTTGATCGTTTTGTGCGATGATACCACCCCCGCTGTCTTTAATGTGTAAGGATGAGTACCGAGTGGCGGATTGTAACAGGAGCTGTGTGTTACCCTGACTGGCGCTCGTATATACGTGTAGTTTCTTCGTGGGTGCGGCTATTCCAACACCGACGTTGCCGTCGCCCAGTAAGGTCATGACCTCCGTACGAGTCTCATACGGTGAACTCGAACCTCCATCATGAACCAGAAACTTCATAAAATTGTTGTCACCACCGGAGCCGTTGTTTTTCACTTCTATCGCGTGTGACCTTATATCTGTAGTCCCTGTGCGCCCAAAGATCAATTTTCCAGTATGACCTGCAGCACCCATAAGACGTAACATAACATCCCCGTCACCTTCCGTAGTCCCACCATCTACATCGAGCTTATATTGCGGACTCGCCGCCCCGATGCCGACGTTGCCCACGAAATACGAATTGAGTGTTTTTGTCGTGTTCGGGGTGAGTGTCGTGGCCGTCGGGCCGCTATCACTGAAACCAAACGTCAGTGCGTCTGTGGATTCGTCCCAAAACATGGCCACGTTACTGTTCGTGGTACTGCTTCCGTCGTTACGAACCATTAAGAAACCGAGATCCTTCGCGGCACTCGAGTTACCCTTCCCACACTCGATCACGTTGTCTTCTATGGCGAGAGATGTAGTGTTTATGAGTGTATTACTCCCATTTACGATGAGATTACCTGTCGCTCGGATATCACCGGCGACATCCAGTGTGTATTCGGGAACGGACGTTCCCACACCGACGAGACCGTGAGTGTATGATATATTACTCGACAATCCGCCGCTATCGTATTCCTGTGCCCACTTTTCACCGTTGGACACCTTTAAATTTTTAATTTTACGAGCCACCGGTGAATTGTGCCACCACCTGATGTACCCGGTCGTACCCGTATCGTACGTTCTCGGACGAAGAGTATCCTTGAACCGGAAAACATTTTCGCCGTTTATGGACACGAGCGTCGTATCGCGATCGAAGAGAACCTTGACTTTCCGATACACGCCGTTATTTAATGAGGACGAGAGTGTTGCCGTGTGGAGGGCCGATCCGCCGTCGTACGTTAATATAATGCTCGTGTCGTTGAAAGAGAGATTATATCCATTGAATGAAGTCCCCAAATTGGAGTCGTTATAGTAGTTAAAGTTACACGGTAATCCCGTTCCACCGGCAGTTAATTCCAAATCGAACTGTGCCATGAACATATTCGGAGGTTTAACCGCATACGCCACATTTGCTGTATATTCCGTTGTATCCACGTGAAGCACGGTGTTACGAGCCACGTTATTTAAAACAGTATCGAACCCCGTGACGTTAGAAAATTCCATCTTAGAAACCCGGAGCGTCGCTCCTGTGATATCTAAGATTCCATTCGGTGGTTGAATAGACATTTAATATTTACAAATGTTTTTTTTGGTAATATTAAACGTTGTGTATCCTATTTTTTTGTACATTTAAGATTCGAGTGCCGTGACCCTGAGGACGAGGGACGAAAGATCCGAACGCATCGCATCCCTTTCTGCTTGAAGTGTCGTTATTTTAGCCTCCGCTTCTTGGAGTTTGGTCTCGAGGGCTGCTGTTTCGGTCTCGAGGGCTGCTGTTTTAGTCTCGAGGGCGGCTGTTTTAGTCTCGAGTGTTGCCGTTTTACTCTTCTCGGCTTGGAGTTCAGTGTAAATCTCTTGATTGGATTTAATGAGATATGGTATGAGCTGTTGATACCTCAAATGTGATGCGTCTAGTCCCCATCCGAGTGCGTCGTAATCCGGATCTTGTTGTATGTCTTCAATGTTTGGTCTCTCTTCGGCGGGTTCGGCATCATCAGCCAGATGAATGATGTGTCGCAACTCGGGGGCGTCGTACCAAATGTCTTGAACGATGAGACCAGTCTCCTTTTTCGGTCTCCCAGCGAAACGACGCTTTCGCCATCGGTCGTGTGTGGGTGAAAACACGTACCCATCTGTCGATGATTCGGTGTTGGAATACTCTTCTGAAGTGAGTTCATCAAACTCAAATATGTCCTTCGTATAGGTCTGTGGTTTGAGTTTCAGTAGCGTCTGAGTCGCATTCTCCACGAGAACTTCATCGGTCTTAATCCTATCGTCTGATGCGTCGTTCCCAGAATAAAGATTATTTACGTGCATCTCAACATTGTCCGCTCCACCCCCGGCGCTGCTATTCATTGAGGATGAACGGAAATATATACGAAAGTTGTTCGACTGTCCGGTACCAATACGATATCTTGCCCAATGTCCGTCGGCTTCTATTCCGTGCCTATTAGCGACAGTGAACTTGTGGGTTGGGGAATCGTCGTCGATGCCGACGTTGCCTCCCCTCTCCACCTTGAATCTGGTCGTCACAGTATCTGGGTGATTAGTAGATGTGACGTCTCTGATACTGAAACCGGAGTCGTTCCCATCATCGTGGAAATCGATGGCTATGTGGTTTTGATTGCTGGCACCAATTTGGCGAAGGTATGCCCAATCATTATCCGTTCCGCCGTGACCGAACTTTATATACGTCTTATTGCGCTGGGCTTGGTCAGAAATACCGTCCGCACCAAACTGACCAATGTCTTCTGCTTCCAGGCAAATTGCTCCGTTCACATGGAGTTTACATCCAGGTGTCGCCGTCCCGATGCCGACGTTGCCACCGGTTTTAATCGTCATCAAGTTCACCAAGCTCGCCGAAGCTCCAGCCTTCTCCAAAATATTCAAATCGCCAGTGGAATCTCGTTCAATTATATTGTACCAATCGGCGTTATAGTTTAATCTCATGTGGTTTCCACTTGTACTTTCAGTCGTCAATAGAGAACCCGGACTCAACGTCCCGATGCCGACGTTACCGGAAGCATTTATGGACATTCGTATGTGACTTGAACTTAAGGATGTTCCGTTAGCACCACTATCACCATTATAAAAATCAAGGCGCTGACCCACACCGTTAACGTGCGCCGTCCCCATTCCACTCGCATAACGGTTATTCGTTGGGTCAGCCATATAGATAACCGGATTGTGATGATTTCCATTGACGTGAAGTTTTTGTAATGGACTCACCGTCCCGATGCCGACGTAGCCTCCGTATGGTTGTAGACAAAATGGACCACTATATGTATTTGGATTAACACACTGAAGAAAACCAGTACCAAAAGAACCGGTAGACGCATCAAATCCTATCTTTAAATTACCGAGTACAGCCGTTCCCGAAGGAGCCGTGGTGTCGGTAATTACGAGCTGTCCATAGTTTGAATATGACGGTCCATTCGATGTACCAAGTGATATTGGACTCGGTCCCTGAATATGTAATTGGACACCCGGAGTCTGCGTCCCGATGCCGACGTTGCCAGAGTTATTCACAACATGAGTAAATAATGCCGCCTGTACCGTGGCCGAATCTGCACCCGGATCAGATGCACTCGTCCACGCGCGCGTGAATGTCGTCGTTTCGCTACATTCTATCTTCATTGTGTGTTGCGTATAAGTTCTCACATATGCTATTATTTCATATTGAGTCCTATCTGCCCCCACCTGTTTAAACTTTGCGTGTGTTATGATTGGGTTTCCTTGTGCGTGAATGGAACCGGACATGTTAGAGACAGTTGTTGGGTTATTATTATTGATGGATGCGTATATGAAGGTTTCACCACCCCTGTTACCATCCTGTGCACCATAACCTTCACAACCGAGAAGCGAAATTTTTAAACGCGCACCAGTTGCAGATGCAGCGTTCCACGTTCCTATTTTATACCAACCAGCACTACCAGCAGCAGTATATCTCGTTTCGTGTTCGATTATAGGACTTCCATAGAGGTGGAATTTTTCTTGTGGGGTCACCGTCCCGATGCCGACGTTGCCCGTTGAGGTTATACGCATCTTTTCAGTCGCGGCGGTGGCACTATCTGGATTTGTCCAGAATTCAAGGTTTGAACCATAATTGTTTGCTCCCCTTGAGTTGGTAATTCTTGAATTTCCTCTACCTCCCGATACAGCAGAGTTGTACATTTGAATACCACAAATGTCACCCGCCGCGTTAACTCTCTGTCCCCTGATCTCGATATATTGCGGAGTCGTTTCGGCACTACTCCCAACTTGTAATTTTACACCTGGACTCGCCGTCCCGATGCCGACGTTGCCGGACGCGACTATGGTCATGCGTTGGGTGGTTGTGGCGGTGCCACCCGCTGTATCCCACGTTCCGGAACCACTATTGGGTGCATTCCAAAACTGTACCTCACTATCGATCATTCGCATATACGCACCACCTGTACTCGCGGCGCCATATTTCCAACCGCCCGAATAGTATAAATTATGTGAAAAAATGGGGCTGTCAGAACACGATAAAACGCCACCCAAGCCACTCGTGGGTGTCACTTCAAAACTCCATCTAGGACTCGCCGTCCCGATGCCGACGTTATCCGAAAAATGGGTCACACCGGAAAATTGTATGGGCGCGGTAGTGGATGTAGGATTCACATTAAATCCCACACCGAGACGTTCGATACTGAACGCGTTAAATTGAGAAGTAGTACCCGATGCGGTCGTGACGGCAAATTGCATAGTCGTGCCCGTGGCTGTAAAATCCCATGTATATTCTTTAAAGCTTGCTGTGAGGTCGTATGTCGTGATAATGGTCGATGTTGGACACTCGTATCGAATAGTGCCCGCGTAATCACTTCGGGCCGTTAATTTTACTCGGTACCTCTGTCCAACCTTTGGAACAATATTCGATGGATTCGGGAGAAAATTACCCGTAGTAGAAGATCCAGCGCGCGTATATGTATAAACTCCTCCAGATTCTGCGATACTTGTACTATTTGCGCCGGTGATGATGTGCGCCTTGGTGACACCCATGTCCTGGTACCGCATGCGGAAAGAGCCGACAACATCCAAAAGACCCGCGGGTGTGGTAGTCGTACCTATACCGACATTAGACGCCGAGACAAATCCTGTCCCGGTGTTTGTGAATTGAACCACGTTAGAAATTGTATTTCCAACGTTGGCCACGTGTTCGAGTGCATAACTCGGTGCGAGATCAATTTGTCCTATTTTTAATGACGTGGCGACGAGATTTCCACTCACGGTCAATACGTTAGCCGCACTATCATCCACAAATAACTTGTTACCCACAGATAACGTGTGCGTCGGTGCGGAATTTGCGATGCCAACTTTCGAAGTAGTGATAATTTCGCTGCCCCTGAGGGTAGCGTTTGTTATATCCAAGTACCCATCGGGTGTGCGAATAGGCATTTAATATAGAACTACTTTTTTTTTCTGAGTTTTTCCCTTACTATGCAAGGAGTGTGAGATCCCCTTGGGTAGTAAAGTTTTATGTGTTGAAAACCGTATGATATTTAAGCATTTTCGAGAGCCGTGACTCGTGCGAGTAGATCCGCAACCTTTGCCTTTTCGGCTTGGAATTGTGTATCCACCTCTTGAATAGCTTTTACCAAATAGGGAACAACTTTACTCAAATCAACATTTTGATAAACGGGTTCTTCACTAAGTTTGACCCATTTCGTTCCTTCTTCGAGAGAATCCGGTTCAGAAACGTCTTGTTTCACAATAATACTTTCATCATCCACTTTTACGACGTTGCCTCTACCACGCATTTCATCCTTTACCCCTGAGACGGCTGATGGGATATGTTCCTGCAGTTCATGAGCTAAGAATCCATCGTATATCTCATCTGAGTGACCTATAAAATTGAATCTCTTCGGTCGAAGGTTATTAATAGTATCGAGTCCGCTTATCTGCATCGGAACAACATTTTCCTTTAAACGGTAATCCGACCCTGTACCATAAGCTATAGTCGAACCATTACCAACAATACTTCCTATTGCAGTACCGTTACCAGTGTTACCCCTTCTAAATTGAATATAGTTCGTCTGGTGACTACCGGTTGTGTGATTATTTATAATCATATGTTCGTAACCACTACTCGAGCTTGGATTTCTTATAAAAAGAGCGCCCCCGTAAATTTTGGTTTCGAACAGCGCGTTGGCGACCTGTTCTATGTGTATGGCACTATCCGATTTAGCATCTAGTACGTAAGCCGGATTCGCCTTCCCGATGCCGACGTAGCCGTCACCCCTAATACACATTACTTCTCGACTGGCTGCGTAATTATTTCCCCATGTATAGAATTCCAACTTCGATTGATTACTATAACTACCATAGCCGAGATTACTATGTGTATCGACTCTACATTTCATACCAAGGAAATCTCTCCCAGTTCCATCCCAGCGACCAAAATATATAGCATCACGTTTATCGGCGTCGTGTACGGTACCTACAGCGTAGTTCCGCCCAATCTGTGGATTTGCTAAGCTAGCGCCAACGTCAAGTATGATATCCGGAACCGTCGTCCCGATACCGACGTTTCCACCAACCAACGCCGACCCCCGCACGTCCAATTGTGCGTTCGGTGCCACCCCACCCAGACACACCGCCGTATCCGTGATATTAAGAGTCTTTCCCGTACGTCCGAGCGCGTACTCGGCGGCGATCTCGTCAGCAGTTAAAGCGACGTTCCACAGTTTAAAGTTGGAGATTTGGCCATCAAGGGGGTTAGATGTGAGGTTATGTGGGTAAATACCTATGGTAAGACGAGATGTATTGTTTGGCATATTTAAGGCGGCTGTTTGTGCTGCGTTAAAGCTCTGTTCAACCCCATCCAAAAACATCTTACGTCCAGCCGTTCCACCCGAGTACGTCCATACGCAGTGATACCACTTATTTGCGACTATGGCCGTCTGATTATAAATATCATCTCCCCACATAGCCCATGTAAGATTACCTGATGTAGTCACTACGGAGTGTGGGGCGGCGTACGCACTGGGTGAACCATCGGTGCCATCGTCTTCACCTACCATACCCCAAAGAACTCTACTTTGTCCACCCATTGCGTCTAATTTGAACCACATACTCACTGTATGCGTAAAATTACCGGAACCCGTAGTTGTTGGAATACCCGGAGTATTTATATAGTCATTCGTCCCATCAAATACCAACGCCCGGTCGGAAGACGAGTACGACGCCCCATTCGTCGGAGTTCCGTTGATACCATTCCCCGAAGTGTCCGCCACACTCGTTTCTGAAACCACCGAATCTACCGTCGTATCGTAGTGTACGACCAAAGACTCCGCCCTAGGCGTCTCCGCGCCCACCGCGTGTCCCGACACTCGCGGAAGCGTCAGGGATTTGCCGAGGGTTAGTTGTCCGTCGTCGAGAGTACTCGGCGCGGGGGTGCCGAAGAAATTTATTCCAGCGATATGTACGTTTGTCCATCCATTAATTTTTTGAGCCAGTAGCGTGAACGCATCATAATAGTCGGTCGCATTTATGTCAATATATTGTGGTATATTAGCCGACCACGTGTACCCGGTTAATGTATGAATAGCGCGCCAAGTTCCATTATTTGCATCTCTCCCAAATAATATTCCATCTGTTATCATCCTATTAGCAACGCTTGCTACGAGCTTCATCTGCTTTGGTTTGATTGGGTGTGGTAATTCTAATTGAATAAACTCACCAGATACACCTTCAAAACTCACAGAACCGATATAGTTCGTACCATTTGTGTTCCAGGAATTGAGATTCTGCTGCCAACCACCTGTAGAATTATCAAAGGCATACCACGCCTCACGACCCCCTGGACCATATTCACTACTCGCACTCGCCTTAAACACCCCATGCCCCTCCATGTACGTATCGTGCCCGGTCATCGCTCTCGGGGGATACTCTTGAATTCGCTCATTTCCCGCGATTTCGAGGTGGGCCGTGGGCTCGGCGACCCCGAGTCCGAGATTTCCTTTGTAAAGGGTCATGGACGAACGAGACCCTAAAAAGTGATCCTTTTGCCAATCGTAGAGTTCCTTGACTTGCTCGGCGTTGAGAGCCTTGGAAAAGAGACGGAAATTACCAATCCTACCGTTTGTTGGGGAACCAGTGCCAGCGCTATTACTAGCTCCCAATGATACGTGATTCGCGCCGATGTTTAGCGCGCTCGTCTGTGTCGTTTCCTGTATTATATCCAACGCAACACCATCAATGTATAATTTTACCGACGAAGGGCTGAGATTTCCACCCTTGTAAGTAACACACACGTGATACCACTGTCCAACGTTTGGAAAGAATCCATTTGCTGGATAAAATCCATAGTGCTGTCCGAAAGCCGCGAATATTCGACGCTGACCATACGAAAGCAATATCGACGACTGATTTGTCGAGCCAATGCTGCCAATAAAAAACGGATAATCGTACGTAGACGTTTCACTGTCCAAATAAAACCACCCCGCGAACGAGTGCACGAATTCTCCCGTTATGCCTGGCGGTGTGCCGTGTATCACATCGTTCGTCCCGTCAAAAGTGAACGCGTTATATTCGGTGTCGAACCCAACCCCGTTTGCCAACGTCCCCGTTACCCCACTCCCGGAAAGATCCGTGACGGTCGTTCCGGCGCCCGGGTAGGACGATATATCATTCGCGTCCCAATACACTTCCAAGCGTTCCGTACCCGGCTTATTATATACCGATGACAAAGTCAAATCCGTGGAGACATCGCCTTGTTCGGTGCCGTAGAATTCAATGTTAAATATTTCTATCCGCGTCGCTGCTGCTGCGGATGGTAACTGCTTTTCTTCTACGAGGAGTAAAATATATTTGTACCTGGTCGAAATATTT
>Ga0066371_10000192_pt1 | contig 13631 bp, 14 predicted proteins | sample Knorr_S15_td_DCM_FD_71214 | JGI IMG/M metagenome (GOLD analysis project Ga0066371, IMG submission 71214) | Marine microbial communities from Southern Atlantic Ocean transect - Knorr_S15_td_DCM_ad_63m_LV_B | ecosystem: Environmental > Aquatic > Marine > Oceanic | place: Southern Atlantic ocean... | reverse complement strand
CCCGGAGGTTGCTCTTGGAGTCCTTGCCGGAACTGGTGGGACAGCACGCTTGTCCAGACTTGTGGGCAAGGCCAAAGCAATGGAAATTATGGTCACAGGTAGGAAATTCTCATTCGAAGAATCTCGTGAGATGGATCTCGTCCACGATATTTACGACTCGATGAGTCTGGAAGAATTCCGTCAGGATGTTCTGGATTATTCTGGTCGCTTCACTCTACCTTTTGCCGCTGCTAAAGCAATAGGGAATATCAAGAGAAGTGTCCAAAGCGGGCTAGAAATCCCTCTTGAGTATCATCTCGCTTTGGAGAGAGAGTTGCAATCCGATTTATTCCAGTCCAACGATGCCAAAGAGGGGATTAAGGCATATGTGGAGACGAAAACTCCTAGATTCGAAGGGAACTGAGTTTATTTTTGCGGATTTTCCGATACGTCGTTTGATATACCTGTTATCACAGCGGAGGTCATGGCAGATACTGAGATAGTAGAGAGTTACAGTCAAAACTTCGAATCTTGGATAAACGACTTCAGTGAATGGCAAACCAGAATAGGGTTTGATCCATCATGGCTTGGAGATTACAGGTTCGACATCAAGTTTGACTGGGATACCGCAGGAAACGAGATTGAGTTTGGAGACTTCCAAGGAATGCCGAAGTGGAATAGGAGAATGCAAATTCCGCAGCAGAATATTATGGATGCAATTATCACCATGGTTAGCGTTCAGGGCGATACAGAATTCGCTAGCGTGGAGCAACAAAACCACCTTCTGGCTTCTGCCCCTACAGAATATGACAGAAAATCAGCTTTGAGGATAATGTGTGAAGAGCAACGCCATGGATGGCAGATGGCATACCTATTGTGTACTTTCTTCGGGGAGCAGGGCGTTAGAGAGGCATCAAAGTTGTTAGAAAGAAATGCTCAGGAAGGAACGAGAATACTCGGATCTTTCAATGAGCCTATAGATCACTGGCTAGACTTTTTCTGCTTCACACACTTCATTGACAGGGACGGTAAGTATCAGCTCAAGATGCTGAGCACATCTTCGTTTAAGCCACTGGCAGCAAGCATGGGACCTATGCTGAAAGAAGAGTCGTTTCATTTGGGGACTGGGGCCAATGGCCTCAGAAGAATCGTCAAGCAGGGAGTAATTCCCATAGCACTGCTACAGAAATATATCAATAAGTGGGTTAGTACTGGTTTGGATCTATTCGGTACTGATGACTCGACTAGCGCTCAGTGGGCCTATGTATACGGAATTAAGGGGAGATATGATGAGAGAGAGTCGGATATCGAAGCCGATAGGGAACACTTGAATGAGGCCAGCAGGGAGCTTTACTTCGAAGAGTTGCGGAAGGAAATGGTAAGAATTAGTAAGTCCAGGAAGGAGGGAGAGCCTGAGCTCTACATACCATCTGACAGATTCAAGAGAGGAATTGGAAAGTACGCAGGACAGAGCTACACCGTCCACGGGGACTTGTTCGAAGGTTCAGATAGTGAGTATGAGGAATATCTGTCCAGTGTACTTCCAACTGATGAAGACGAGGATAGACTGGTAAATGAATACATGAAGAAAGAGTGGATTCAGTACCGTGAGTGGAAGGGATAGGTGGAAATCATGCAGTTTCACTCATTGACAGTTTTTGATAAGGAGAAATGTGCTCATTTCTTTGAACACCTAACTGAATACTTTCATGAACACCATCACTCTGAAAATCAAGATCCGGAAACCTATGAGAATCTTCTTTACACAGTTAGAAGGCCCTATACGCCCGATATGCTTGATGAAATTGATGACTGGATGGGAATCCCTAGGAGAAAGTGGAGGGAAGAGACGCAGAGAGAAGTAATGCTTTCACTTTATGCAATTAGGTATCCAGATACCTTACTCATCGAAAGTCTGACTGAAAAGGCGAAGTCCGATATCAAGAGATTGTCTGCTTACTTACACTTCACTCACCACACATACTCGATTTGGGATGAGGATACTCGCAAGGGACTAGAGAAATTGGGAATAATGATACCTCCAGTGGAACATGCGGATCCCTTCATCTATGGCGCCTATGTTTCAGCGATTGAGCTTCTGAAGGACGTAGCTCCATTCACATGCTTCCTAGAGCATGACGTACCTCGACAAAGGTTGTTTCAGTCAGCTCTAGCGGCATACGGGCGTGATGCTTGACTACGTCTTATTTCTTGGATGCTCTTCGTAGGTACGTGGCCGTACGCAAAGTGACTGTAATTGGCGCTGGGACTATGGGTTCCGGAATCGCACAGGTTTGTGCTCAAACAGGATGGGAAACCAGACTATACGATGCATTTTCTGATTCATTGGACAAAGGATTTTCTTCAATCAACGATTTCTGGATGAAGGGGATTTCTCGAGGTAAGAATTCAGAGGAAGATGTCAAGGCTTGGTCGAAAAGGTTACTCAGGTCGGATGATATGAAAGAGGCACTTGAAGGAGTCGATTTGGTCATTGAAGCGGTCCCTGAGAAAATAGAGCTGAAGAAGGCTATTTTTGTTGAAATAGAAAAATTTGCTCCGAAGGATGCCATACTTGCCACAAATACATCAGGACTCAGAATTTCTGAAATCGCTTCTGCCACGAACTGCCCTGAGAGGGTTGTAGGAATGCATTTCTTCAATCCCGTTCCTCTAATGGAGCTGTTAGAAATTATAGAGCATGATTTGGTTTCTGAGGAGACGCTTGAGCAGACTATAGAAATTGGAAAGGCCATGGGAAAAACTACTATCGTAGTTGGAGATATCCCGGGTTTTGCTACAAGTAGACTAGGCGTGGTGCTTGGAAATGAGGCAATCAGGATGCTCGCTGAGGGAGTGGCCAGTGCAAGTGATATCGATACTGCAATGAAGCTTGGATATAGACATCCAATGGGGCCCCTAGAGCTTTCAGACTTAGTCGGGCTAGATGTAAGAAGGGATATATTGAACAATTTGGCAGAGTCATTTGGGGATCCATCGTATCTTCCTCATCCACTATTAGAGAAGCTGGTGCAATCAGGAGACTTGGGCAAGAAGACGGGCAGGGGAATCTACACCTGGGGTAAAGATGGTAAGTCCGATAGGGATGATTTGTGAGCTGTTGATATGCAAGATTCTTTCATCGAGATAATTGGTTTGATTGCTGGCACATTGGGAGTAATTGCTTGGATTCCACAAATTAGAGAGGTCTGGATAGAAGATTTGCATGAGGGGATTTCTCTTCCAACATTCTTTCTTGTTTCCACGGCACTAATTTTGTGGCTTATTTATGGAATTCTGATTGGGTCATTTTCCATAATTGTGGCAAATTTAGCAGCATTAGTCTGTATACTATCATTAATTTTTGGTGTCATCAGGCTTCGCATAGTTGAAGCTGAAAATGGTGCGAACACCGGGAGTTGAACCCGGGTTAGCAGGTTGGGAACCTGCTGTCATAACCACTAGACCATGTCCGCCTGTTAACTGAGAGTGGAAGCAAGTAATTTAGCGACTCGGTTAATTTCTAAGGTCTGGCATCTGCCTTACGCTTCTTTTGGCCTCTGCCCTTCCTACGATTCTTATTGTTGCGGGGTGATCTCTTCTGTTGGCCATCTGAAAATTTTCTATCCTTATTTCTTCTAGAATTTCTGGAACGGCCTCTTCTAGAGCGGCGTTTCTTTGTCTGTTGATCACCGCCTGAGCCTTCCCTGGAAGGAACAAGTGTGAATTCATTTTTCTTGAGTTCTTCTGGTCTTGGATCTGTGAATCTTTTTCTTATTCCCACCGCTCTCTGGATTCTGTTGTAAGTCCTCTGTTCATTTTTCTTTACGAACGAAATTACAACTCCGCTATTACCTGCTCTGGCCGTCCTGCCACTTCTGTGCTTGTACGCTTTAGCATCGTCAGGGGGGTCATAATGGATAACACAATTAATTCCCTCAACATCAATTCCCCTGGCCGCAACATCCGTAGCAATCAAAACCATGCTTCTCCCGCTACTGAATTTGTTCATTGCTCGATCTCTCTGTTTCTGATTCAAGCCACCATGTAAAGAAGAAAGAGGTACGCTGTCTAGCTGCATCTCTTTACTAAGTCTATCAACACCGGCCCTTGTTCTACAGAATATAATGCTCCTTCCTGATCTTCTGACTGATTTCACAGCTATCTCAGTCTTATTGTGAGGCTTGATGCTCCAGAACTTGTGATCCATACTGTCCATGCTGATCTCCTCTGGACCTACCTCAATCTTTACTGGATCATCCTGATATGTCCTGACCAGCTTGGAAACTTCGTGATCAAGTGTCGCACTGAAAAGAATCATCTGAGGACGACTTGTACATTTATCGATGATCCTGCAAACTGGCTCCATGAAGCCCATGTCTGCCATCCTGTCTGCTTCATCTAAAACAACGATGTCAATTTCTTCTAGGGTTAGTGCCCTCCTCTCAATTAAATCGAGAAGCCTTCCTGGGCAAGCCACCAGAATCTCAACCCCTCTCTCTAGTGCCTTGATTTGCCTCCCGTATGAAGAGCCTCCATAAATTGAAAGTACTTTCATTTGGGAATAACTCCAAGCCAGAGGATCTAGAACATTCCTTATTTGTTCAGCTAATTCTCTTGTCGGAGTCAAGATTAGTGCAGTTGGCCTCTTGGGTTCGGCTGGCTTCGCCCTTGAAATCAGAGGGAGGCCGAAAGCTAGGGTCTTGCCTGATCCTGTCGGGGCCCTGCAACATATGTCTCTGCCTTCAAGCGCGCTTGGTATAGCTTCAATCTGAACTTCGAAAGGTTCGACAATCCCTTCATTGGATAATGATTCGACCAAGCTTGGCTTGATTCCTAAGTCTGAGAATCGAACCACTGAGAACCCTTCAGACGGCCCCGCGTAGGTACCCTATTTAGTATGGGCAGTAAAAGAATAGCATAAATCGAGGAAGCACTGCCTTGATGAAGTTACCAGACGTGATTTATTGCTGGTTCTTCCTATTGATATAGTCTGAGTAATTGCCCGGCCAAACCCATAGGCTTCCATCGCCCGGCAGTTCCCAAATAGTATCACAAATCTTATCCAAAAAATATCTATCATGGCTAACTGTGATTATTGCTCCCTCATAATCCTGGAGTGCTTCTTCCAAGGCCTCCTTAGCATCTGTATCCAGATGATTCGTTGGTTCGTCTAATAGAAGCATGTTGTTCTCTCCCAATAATAGCTCGAGTAGTGCAATTCTGGCTCTTTCCCCTCCACTGAGCTTTCCCAGAGGGACTTTTACCATGTCCTTAGTGAACTGAAACCTGCCTAAAAGTGCCCTTATTTCTCCGTAATCCATCCTAGGCCTAAGAGCTTTGACCTGTTCTACTGGATTCAATAAGAAATCTAGGGATCTATGATCCTGATGAAAATAGCCAATCTGAACTCCCGGCCTAATATCTATTGAGCCGGAGTCAAGACCAATTTCTCCTGTTATCAATCTAAGTAGAGTTGTCTTTCCGGCACCATTTGGCCCTACAACACCAATTTTCTGGCCTCTTCTTATTCCAACTTCAAGACCATTTATTATGGGTCTTTTGAGGCCTTCGAAAGAGAGTTTTGCATTGTGGAAATCTAGGACTTCTAAGCTACTCTTCTCTATTGATTGCAAATTGAACTTTAGGCTCTGCCTCTGACGAGGCTTGAGTGTCTTGAGCCATTTTAATTCTCTCTGGGCCCTAGTAATCATCACATGTTTTTGTGATACTGACTTGTCATATTTGTTGGCTCTTTTCATTGATTGCATGGCTCCGAGAAGCCTCTTGACTTCTTTCTGTGTTTTCTCTATTCTGTCTTGTAAAGTCTGTAAAAATAATTCCTTCTGATGCAAAAAGGAGGTATAATTTCCACTATACCCCTTCAAGTGAGCATCTTGTACTTCCACGATATTATTGCACACACGATCTAGGAAATATCTATCGTGGCTGACTATCAATAAGGCTCCGTCGAATGTATTCAGAAACTTCTCTAGCCAATCCAATGTCTGGAAATCTAGGTGGTTTGTAGGCTCATCCAAGAAAAATACGTCTATCTCCCTAAGTCCTACTAATTGTCTGGCGAGGGCAACCTTGGCCCTCTCTCCTCCAGATAGCGAAGAAAGAGGGATGTCCATAGAGTGGTGGGCTAAGTCGAGTGCCTTCAGAATCTCCTGAGCGTGTCCGGCAACATCACCTCCTCCGGATCTTGCCATAAGGCTCTGAAGCTCCTGATACCTATCCATTGCTGATTGCCATTCGCCATCATAGAATCCGGGATCTGCCATCATTTCCTCTATCTTGGAAATCTCATCCTCCAACTCTTGGAATTGCCTTCCTCTCCGATTCAGCTCTTCTCCGAGAGTTGCTTCCTCGACTATGTCGCGAATTTGTGTTAAGAATGCCAACCTTAGCCCAGCGGCATACGTGATATCTCCGAGATCCTGGTCTTGGTTACTGATTGTTCGTAGGAGTGTTGTCTTCCCTGCACCATTATGGCCCACTACTCCAATCCTATCTCCCTCATCTATTCTTAGATTGATGCCCTCCAAAACAGTCAGTGGCCCGAATGCCCTGTGTACGTCTTCCAGACGGATTAGCTCTCTCGCCACAATACTCCGGAGAGACATTGGTTGAAGTGCTCATCGGTTCAATCTACGTGAACAGCAATAGTCATCAATGATGACTATGCTCTGGGGCCATGACTGGGGCGAGAGAGTACTGGGGCTCAATTAGCCGTAGGAAGAGGATCTTCTCTATTACTACTGTCAGTCTCCTACTTGTTGTTCCGACCATCTGGTTTGGCTTGGGACATGTAATCGCTATGCAGGCCCTGACCTCTCCACATGGGTGTGGGATCTGGGAATCTAATAGCCCGACAAATTGGACTGTGGATGATGATTGGGAATCCTTTGAGCCTTGGCCTGATTCGGAGAATAGGATTTCTATAAGAAAGGATTTCGATGCAACTCCATGGCAATTTGATTCTTATGAAAATATCAGTTTTGATAGTCGAGATGGGGTAAAAATTGCAGCTTGGTATTCAGAAGTAGATGAGTCTGCGCCAGTAGTAATTTTGGTCCATGGAGGATATCTGAATGGGAAGTGCAAACCTGAAGTCCTACTTACGGCTAGTTACTTGGCAGATGGAGGAATAAACACATTGATGGTCGACCTTAGAAATCATGGAGCTAGTGAAAATGTATCTGATTACATGTATCTTGGACAGAAGGAGTACCTAGACGTTTTAGCTGCATATGATTGGCTTTTGGAAGAAAAATCTTATTCTTCTTCGTCCATAGGTTTACTTGGAATCTCTACAGGTGCACTGACTACGGCACTGGCATTTGGGGAGTCCGAAATACAAGCAATGTGGCTAGATAGCGCCATAATCGATTTTCCAATGTTGGTTGAGAATGAGCTTGAAAGACTCGGCTATCCAAAGATGCTGGCATCCCCTGCAATTACAATGGGAGAAAGAATTATTGGAATAAATCCCAATGAGGTACCGCCAATAACTGCGGCATCCAAAGCAGGCGAAAGGCCAATGTATCTTGCACATGGCGAGGATGATGGAAGAATTTCTCCTCAACATTCTCAGAAATTCTATGATGCAGCTGTTGATTCCAATGCGAACGTAACTCTGTGGATGGTTGAGGATTCTGGGCATGTTGATGCAGTGTGGGAGAATCCGGAATACCAAGAAAGATTGGTCTCTTTCTTCACTGAAGCTCTTGAATGGTGATCATTTTACTTCTTTTGGCCTGATTATCTCTTCTAAATTCCATTTTCCATCTTTTTCTGAAATTAGTGAAACCGAACATGTCGGCATTATCTCAAGGTCGCCTGTCATGAATTCTAATAGCATCTCGCAGCCGGGATTATGTCCAATAATCATTTCAGTACGTCCTTCATCGATACTTTCGACGATTGAAAGCAGGGTCTGTAAAGGGGCATGGTATAGCTCACTCTTGATGAATTTTTGAATCTCTGAAAAATGTTGGCCTAGATTTTCTAATGTCTGCATTGTCCTCAAGGAGCTGCTCACAAAAATACGGTCTGGCTTCCAACCTCTTCGAAGTATTTCTTGGGCCATAGTCGGTGCATCCCGAAGACCTCTTTCATCCAGAGGCCTATCATGATCGATTAAGTGTGGATCACCCCTACTACTCTGAGCATGTCTAAGAATTATCAAACGTCTATTCATCTTCATTTCCACCAGAGAAAATAGGTTCTCTTTTTTCCATGAATGCTGTCACGCCCTCTAAAAAGTCAGGAGTTTGGGTTGATGAAATCATCAATGCCCTCTCAAATTCCAACTGTGTCTCGAGGAATGTCGAGGTAGAGGCGTCAATCAATTGCTTGGTAGATCTACGGCTATTTACTGACCATTTTCCCCAATTTCTAGCCACTTCTATCGATCTTGAAATCAGTAATTCTGATTGAGAGACTTCATCCACTGCTCCAGCTTCAAGAGACTCCTCAGCCGACCAAACCTCATTATTAAAGAAGAACTTCCTAGCTCTCTGGCTTCCTACCAGTCTTGGCAATAGCCAAGTTGTGCCTCCGTCAGGAGAGGCCCCCAGGCCAAAGAAGGCTGCAGCCACCTTGGCTTTCTCGGAACATATCCTGTAGTCTGTAGCGAGTGCAAGGCCGAGACCCCCTCCAGCAGCTGCCCCATTTATTGCTGATACAAAAACAGTCTCTGAAGTCCTGATTTTCAGGATTAATTTGTGGAGCGATTCTGTCATCTCACTGACCATGTCAGCAATTGTACCTTCTTCGATAGCATTGGCAAATTCGTCAACTGGCCCTCCTGCGCTGAAGAATTTTCCAGAGCCTGTGATCACGACAGCTTTGCAAGATGGGTCTTCCATTAGAGACTCTAATTTGTTTCTTATAGGGGTGAAGTTATGTCGGTTGAATGTATTCTTAGAAGCTTCTACTGACATAGATACGACTGCGACGCCGCCATCGTGTCTTTCGACGGTGAAAGGCATAGTTGTCGAAAGGGGCACTCATTATTGAACTCCATGAAGGTGATAAGTCCGACCTCGCTGGGAAGTATATGATTACACGAGACGCCATATACATAGATGGCATGTGGGTTCCAGCAAGTGGAGAAGGAAAAATTGAGGTCATCAACCCGACAACTGAGCGAATTGTTGGCTCGGTCCCAATAGGAGACGAAGGAGATATCAATGCAGCTATTTCAGCTGCCAGGTCTGCATTTGATTCTTGGTCTAAGTCTAGTATTGAAGAGAGGCAGGGGTATCTTAATGCCATCTCATCCGCAATCGCCGAGAGAGGGGAAGAGATCGCCGAGGTAATTACCTCGGAAGTTGGGACCCCGATTAATTATTCGAGGATGGCAATGGTGGGAACTCCGAGAGTAGTTGCGAGATCTTATGCTAAGATTCTAGATGAGTTTGAGTGGGAAGAGGAAGTAAGGAACTCGATTATTGTCAAGGAGCCAATTGGTGTGGTCGGAATGATTACTCCATGGAACTTTCCTCTGCATCAGATAATCGGGAAGGTCGCCCCTGCACTTGCCTCAGGCTGCACGATGGTTCTGAAGCCTTCCAAAGAGGCCCCTCTTAATGCATTCATTCTTGCTGATATAATCCATGAGTGTGGCTTGCCTGCTGGAGTATTCAACCTCGTATCTGGCCATGGGAGGGAAATTGGAGAAGTCATCTCATCTCATCCTGAAGTCGACATGGTAAGTTTCACTGGATCTACTTCAGCTGGAGTTAGTGTCTCAAAGGCTGCATCATCCACTGTGAAGAGGGTGACTCTGGAGCTTGGAGGGAAAAGTGCCAATATCATCCTTGACGATGCGGATATTGCTAAGGCATCGAAAATGGCGGTTTATTCTTGTTTCAACAACTCTGGCCAAGAGTGCTCGTCCCTCAGTCGATTACTGATTCCCTCTAGTCATCGGGATGAAATTGTGGATATTATTGCATCCACTATGGAAAGATACACTGTTGGAGATCCGATGGATGAGTCAATCAAGTGTGGCCCAATGGTTTCAAAGAGTCAGCAGAAGTCAGTTTCTGATTACATCTCACTGGGGATATCCGAGGGAGCTACTCTGATCTCCGGGGGAGAGGGGCTTCCAGATGGCATTGATTCTGGCTTTTTTGTAAAACCCACGGTCTTCGCAGATGTCACTCCTGACATGACCATTTTCAGAGAAGAGATTTTTGGGCCAGTACTATCAATTAGCACATATGAAAACGAGGAAGAAGCAATTTCACTGGCTAATGACTCGGAATATGGTCTCTCGGGAGGAGTCTGGTCAGCAGATGCTTCAAGGGCCATGCGTGTTGCGAGATCGATCAGAACTGGTCAAGTTAGCATCAATGGCGGAGCATTCAACATTAGTGCACCTTTTGGTGGTTACAAGCTTTCTGGAAATGGCAGAGAACTCGGTTCGCATGGTCTTGAGGAGTTCCTCGAGGTGAAGGCTATACAACTCTGATTAGTCAATTACCTACCCATTCTGGTTGCTTCCTTTCTAGGAAGGCTTGAACTCCAATCTCCTTATCCTCTGTATCAAACAAAGCAACGAATTCGGATCTCTCGGTAAGCACTCCTTCACTAAATGGGAGTTCCAGTGATGCACGGACAGACCTCTTTGCTACCTTAATGGTATAGGGAGATTTTCGAGCAATATTTTTTGCCATATCCATTGTGAAATTTTCAAGCTCATCTGAACTAACTACCTTATTCGCAAGGCCTATTTTCAATGCCTCTTCGGAATCTAACATTTCCCCAGTAATGACCATCTCCATCGCTTTTCCATAGCCAATGAGTCTGCAAAGCCTCTGTGTCCCACCACCGCCTGGAATTAATCCAAGATTAATCTCAGGCTGCCCAAACTTGGCCCTTTCTGAGGCAATTCTGATATCACAAGAAAGAGCGAGTTCGGTACCTCCTCCGAGAGCGAATCCATCTACCATTGCTATTGTTGGCTTAGAAAGATTCCAAACAGCCTCCCATGCATTGTCTTCGAAAAATGGCCTAACATCGTCTGAGTTCTTCCCAGAAAATTCAGAAATATCTGCTCCAGCTGCAAAAGAATGGGGTTTCCTCTTTTTCCCTTCTGGAGGATCATTTGGGGAAGCCCCCCTAATCACCACACATCTAATTTGATCATTGGATTCCGCCCTTAAGCACTCTTTTTTGATTGATTGATGTGATTTTTCATTTAGCGAGTTGAGCTTATCGGGCCTGTTTAATGTCCATACAGAAATCAACCCACCTTTTGGGCTTGATCCTTCAACTGGTATGTCCTTAACCACTAAAACGTCTTCTTCCATGTACTCCGCAGAAGAGTATTGGGTTTCAACGTATCATTCGGTACCAACGGTATTTGAATGAGGAGAAGGAGGCATTCCGGGTGGAGGCAGTGGAGGCATTCCGGGTGGAGGCAGTGGAGGCAGGTTATCTGTTTCTATGTCTAAATTCACACCGACTTGAGTGTTGTTTGGAGTTTTGCTGCTTACTTCAAGTGGCGTCCTCAACATCAAAATCCTATTTTCATCGACTCTGAAGTAGGTAATCCCCAGAGGCTTGCCTGTATTCGGATTCTCGGGCTCTTCATACACAGTTAATCCATGATTCTCCTCCCTGAGGATTGAAGCTAGATCTTCTCCATCCTCCGCTTCGGACCATTTCCTAGCCATTGAAGCCTTTCTCTCAGCAAGTTTCATCCTTCTCCTTCGCTCAATATCAGAGAGCATCTTCTCTCTCTTTTGTCTCCTTTGAGCGATAAAATCTTCAATTTCCTCTTCCTCGTCAGAAATTGCGTCGCCTTTCGCAATATATTTCATTGCTACATTGGATCCTTCGGGGATGTTTGACGGAGCTTGTGGGGGATCAAGTACCACAGGGCTTGTCTCAATACTCAGTGAAGGTTCCGGAGAGGGGAGTGATGGAGGAGGAAGCATGACAGGCAGCGGAGGGGGGGGCATGTTTACTGGGACGTTTGTTCTTCCTCGTGTCCTCCTCATCTCGGATTCCGAGTCTGTTTCCTCCACAACACTATCTTCTAAACTGACTATCAAAGATTCGGGTTCTTCCTCGATATTTTCTTTCTCGACTTTTGATGGTATTTCCAATCTTTCCCGTCCAGTGAAAATCAGTAGTGATGCTAATGCTAAAAGAACAGTTCCACCTGCAATTCTCTGAACTAGATTCACTTCGCCCTGTAGCAAGAGGAACAAGAAAGAGCCCCCGATTAGAGCAGCCCAATTGATCAGCCTAGTAAGAGAAACCATGTCACTCGCAGCTCTGACAGGAGGGGGTATGACTTCACATTGACGGGGAACTGATAGCTTCACACAGCGCCTTCAGCGATTTCCCTCTGTGCGAAATTGATGACTTCTCCTCCTTAGTCATCTGTGCGAAAGTCCTCCCATCTGAGTCTTCTGGGATGAAAATCGGATCATAACCAAAACCGCCAGTTCCTGAAATTTCTTCACTTATATTTCCCCTGCATATTCCCTTAGCAATAATCGTTCTTCCACCGATGACCAGAACTGATACGGCTCTGTACTCACATCCTTTCATGCTTTTGCCACTCATCAAACGCAGTATTCCATCGACTCCAATTTTCCTGAAAACGAATGATGAGTAGCTACCCGGAAACCCATTCAGCGAATCAATGAATAGTCCCGAATCCTCTACAAGAATTGCACAATCTGATTTTTCCGACTCAGGAATCATCGCTATTGCTTGATCTGCCTTGAAAATTGCTATTTTCTCCAGATCGTCAAATTGGGGCTCGATTAGTTCTGGAATACTACCATCGATCATCATTTGCTCTACTTCCATTCCTAATGGTTTGAGATACCTTTTTGCCTCTTCCAATTTATTGGAATTTCCAGTAACAAAGATCACTCTCATCCTACTACCCCAGGTACCTTACTCTATTCCTAATATCATTGAATCTCGAAATTACGGATTCTGCGCTTGGCGTGATGATTGGTGTTGATGCCTTTCTGTAGCCAGAGATCACCATCTCTATTGCACCGTCGAAATCGGAGTGGCTTGCTGATAGGCACTCATTCAATACCTGTAAATCTTGACCAAAATGCTCTAATTCGGCAGATATCCTAGATAGTCCGAAGTCCAATAGTGATATTTTACGATTCGCGTCTATCATGATATTATGAGTTGTTAGATCCCCATGTGAGAAACCGAGCTCATGTAGATTCCTTATCGTATGGCCGACCATTTCCAATTCTTTTTCAGAGACTGATTCATTGATTAGTGACTCATAAATCGGTATTCCGTTGATTCTCGAAAGTACCATCCAACCTGCTTCCAAGTCTAATTCCAATAGTCTTGGAGACGGGAAGTTATTCGGTTGAAGCCTTGAGAGTATCTTTGCCTCAACAGAAATTCTGCTTTTGGTCAGCCTGGCATCCAGTTGTGGATGCCTGTAACCCCTTTTCCTCCTAGCCTTCAAAACTGCTGGGATTCCCAGCCATAGGCCAGAGGTCACCCTTGCTTCTGCTCCCTCATGGATTATTTCAGACTCATCCCAATACTGAAAATGGAGCCCCGCCATGGTTGCGGGAAGTCACATACCTTGAAAGCGATTCCACTGGAGCGGAGATTAGGGATTGCTATGCAGATGC
>Ga0066371_10000191_pt1 | contig 13632 bp, 3 predicted proteins | sample Knorr_S15_td_DCM_FD_71214 | JGI IMG/M metagenome (GOLD analysis project Ga0066371, IMG submission 71214) | Marine microbial communities from Southern Atlantic Ocean transect - Knorr_S15_td_DCM_ad_63m_LV_B | ecosystem: Environmental > Aquatic > Marine > Oceanic | place: Southern Atlantic ocean... | reverse complement strand
AAAGGAGAGAATGTAACTGGTGCATCTTCTGCTGCTTCTGGTCCTATTCTCAAAATCTTCGATAAGAACAATGTAGAACTAGTAGCTAGTGCTTCTGGTAAGTATAGTTTAACAAATGAGCAAGTATACACTGTTGTCCTTAGCAACCATAATGGCAAATCATTCTTACCAAATGAAGGTTTACTTATTCCATCTGTAACTCTTTATAATGCAACAGATGGCACAGATTTCGTTCTTTCTATTGCAAAAGATAGTGGTAAGTTATCTGATATTAGAGTTACAAATCCTGGTTTAAATTATGATAGTGCAATTTTAACTATTGAAAGTCCACAACTTCCTGGTGGTTCTACTGCTACTGCAAGAATTGAAGTGTCTGGTGGTAAGATTTATAATACTGAAATCTCACTACCTGGTTTTGGATACACAGAAGCACCTTCTGTTGTTATCAAAGGTGTTGGTAATGGTGCTGGTGGATGTGAAATTCAGACATTCATTGATATAGACACTCCTGCAGTCAGAATGGGTGTAGCAACTGATCAAGTTGGTGTTACAGAATCTACTACTCCTACACACTTTGCATTTGATTATCCAGTATATCTACAGAATGATACAGAGTATGCACTTGTAATTGAAACTGATTCTATTGATTATGAGCTATGGTCTTCTAAGTTAGGTGAAACTGATATTGCCACAAGTACGGTCATTACAACTCAACCATCTCTAGGTTCGGTATACCGTTCCCAGAATACCGAAAGTTGGACTGAAGATATCTTTGAAGATCTTAAGTTCACTATGTATCGTGCTGAGTTTAATACTGCAAGACCTGCAGAACTTCTAATTAAGAATGCAAGTCTTGGTTATGAACTTCTCGATGCAAATCCATTTGAGACAAATGCTAGTGCTAATACCAATTCCACTTCTAAGCTATTCAAGAACAACAACTTTATTGTTAAAGTAAATCATAGAGATCATAGTTTTGAGGATAGTGGCAATTCTTATGTGTTCTATAGAACTGCATTAGAAACAGGTGGTATTACATCATCTGTTCTAAACAGCACATTGTTCCAAGTATCTAACTCTGGTATTGATTCATACAATATCATTTCTAGCTCTCAAGCAGCAGGAAATGCAATTGGTGGTGGAGATGTAGTATACGCATCTACAAATAGAAAGTATGAAATTCTATATCCACAAGTTTCGTATCTATCATTTGCTGGTACTTCTCTATCAACAGAAGTTAAAACAACTGATGTTGTTCCTGTAGATTCTGTTACAACTAATTACACATCTTATAGTCAACCTGAGTATGAAAAGACTTTCTTGAATGAACCACATTACTTCACAAATCAGAAGTTTATTGCATCTAATATCAATGAAACTTTAAACAGTTTACCTCAGTCACTTACATATAAGATGACTCTATCGTCTACTGTGTCTCATTTGAGTCCAATTATTGATCTTTCTAGTGCTACTGTTAAAACAGTATCAAATAGAATTGAAAATGCTAAAGGTCAAGAAGATAGATTTGGTAGAAGAGATCAAATTGTTGAATTCTATCCAGTATATCAATTTAATCTTGCTGGTAATGGTGCTACAGATTTACAAGAAAATCAAACAATTAAGGGTGCTACTACTAAAGCAGTAGGAACTATTGCTAGAGTTAATGGTCAAATTGTATATGTAAGAGTTAAGACATCTCAATTCTTCCAGAAAGGAGAGGCAGTAACTTTAGGAAATCAATTAGGTCTTACAAATGTAACTGTAGATTCTAATCCATCACAAGTTCCAATCAGTATTTCAGATGCTGCAACAATTGTTGCACGTAACCCATCTGTTATGTTGGAAACATATGACAACATCATCACTGGTAAAGCTACTATCTGGAATAGTGAGACACAGAGGTTAACATTAAGAAATGATGTACAACCTATCAATGATAGTTTCACTGATAGAATTATTGATAGTGCTTTGTATACCAGAAATCCTGTTGTTACAGATCAAATTGCTGATATCTTCCGTGTAGGAGACTTTGTTAAGTATCCTAATCAACCAGATGAAGAAAATGCATATCTTGAGGTTGGTAAAGTAACTTATACAAATGGTTTAGACTTTGTTGGTGAAGATACATCTAAGAATGGATCTTCTGTTGCCAAGTACGTAACCAAGGAAGTTTCTATTACAAGTCCAGCTACTGCAATTGATGTACATCTACTTGCAAATGTCAAAGACATCTCTAACTTAGAAGTATTCTATAAGTTTAAGAAAGCATCTAGTCAAGAGAACTTTGATGATATTGATTGGATTTACTTTAACACTAAAGGAGAACCAGATACATATGAAATTGCAACTAGTGAAAATACAATTTCTGGAATTGTAGAGAAGCAATCTGCATATCAAGATCTTAAATATACTACATCAAATCTACCAGAATATTCATCTTTTGCAATCAAAATTGTGATGAAAGGAGTGGATCCAGCGTATGTACCTAAGATCCAAGACATTCGTGCTGTAGCTGCATTCTAATTTCCGCATATGGACTTCTTGAAAGTTGATGGACATGATGGTCTCGTAAGAGACCAAAACACTGGTGCTATCTTGAATTTGGACAATTCTGCTATAGCTGCAAGAAGGAAATCTATGCAGCTAACTTCCGCATTGGACGACATAAATACATTGAAGAATGAAGTCTCTGAACTCAAATCAATCCTGCGCGGAATAATAAAAAATGCCAGCAATTAACGTAGCTAAGACCGATACCTTTGAGTCTCAAAGGCAGAAGATCAACGACATTAGCACAGCACTTTTCAACGTAACATCTGGTGGTAGTGATCTATCAACTGGTAACTTACAACTAGGAGATGGTCTAGTTGGAAATCCATCACTTAAATTCACCACTGACACACAGTTAGGTATTTACAAAGCTGGTGTAAAAACGCTAGGGTTTGTTAATAGTGGTAAGAAAATTATTGACTATAAGTTATCAGAACTTACAGCATATCAAGATTTTAATATTCAACAAAGAAAACTAGCACAATCTCTAGTCACCATTGTTAGTGGTGGTACTGGATATGATGCTGGTACATATACTGAAGTTCCTCTAATTGGTGGTACAGGACAAAATGCTACTGCAGACATTGAAGTCTTAGCATTTGATGGTTCTATAACCAATACTGGTTCTGGTTATAATAGTGGTAGTTACTTAACAGTTCCTATGACTGATGGTAATGGAACTGGAGCAACATGTAGTTTTTCAGTCACTTCTCTTGAAGGTTCTGTTACAAATCAAGGTTCTGCTTATTTTCCAGGAACTTATACAGGAGTTGCCCTCACAGGAGGCAACGGTTCCAATGCTACAGCAGACATTGTAATTTCTGGTACATCAACTCCTTCAGGAAGTATTACCAATGCTGGTACTGGATATACTGATGGTGTTTATTCACAGGTTCAGACATTTAATGAACCAGTTCAAACATTTGTTGTTACTTCTGTAGCTAACCCTAATGCTGGACAAGCAGGTGAACCAAACTTTATTTACAATATTGATGGAGTAGACCAACCTCAGTTAACAATGAATGTTGGTAACACATATCGTTTTGATATGTCTGATTCATCTATTCAAGGTGCTAATCCTGGTGTACCAGGAAGTGACCATAGAATGACCTATCAACTTGCTAATGGAAACTCTATTGATTTCCAAGACAAGTTTGAATTCTTTACTGCTGGTGTATGGGGTGAACCAGGATGTTTTACTGATGTTGTAATGAAACCTGATTGCAATACAGGTAGTCAGATTATTCGTTATGATTGTGCAAACCATCCTGGCATGGGTCCTGCAGGTGGTAATATCACCCTACAAGACACTTCAACATACACTTACTATGGTTGGCAAGGTTTCCTTGATGTCACTGTTGCAGGCGGTGTAGTAAGTGATGTACAATGGAATAATCCAGGTGTAGATTATAAGAATGGAGATAAACTGCAACTCCCATACGTAAATATTGGTGGGACAGGATCAGGATTTGAGTATACTGTTGCTAATGTAACAAATACAGGTATTATTGATACGGTAACAATTGTTGATAGTGGTACTGGTTATCAAGCTAATGATGTACTTGGCGTAGCTGATTCTACTGTAGGAAACGGTGGTGGATCTGGATTCGCATGGACAGTCTCTGCTGTTCCTGGTAATCTTACTGGGTTTGTTCTTAATGATAGAGGATCTGGATATCAAGTTGGTGATGTATTAGGATTACCTAAACAAATTTCTAACGTATCTGTATACATTCCTGGTGAATCTCCAACCTTCACTACAACTTTGAATACAGGTAGTGCTCAAATCACTATCTCAGATACATCTAGTCTTATCGTAGGTCTAAACGTAAATCAGGGTGCTGGTGACGTTGGAGCTCTAGATCAAGCAACAACTATTGCATCTATTGATAGTGCAACACAAATAACACTAGATAAAAATCCAATTGGAACTGGAGCAGCAAGTCTAACATTCTCTACTACAGCTCCTCTTGAAATTACACTTGCGGATACAACAGGACTTTCTATTGGATATAAAATAGAGAAAGTAAGTGGTACAGGTGTACTAGCAGCAGATACAACTATTGCTAACGTTGATAGTTCAACATTAATTACGATTTCTCAAATACCAACTACATTAGGACCTGCTGTTGTTAACTTTGTTCCTGAATTTGGTGATCCTGCAGATGATTTTGCTTACACAATTGATACTCTTGGTGAGGTAGGAAGTTTTACTTTAGTCGATGTAGGTAATGGATATTCACCACTTGATGAATTTACTGCAAATGCTACAGACCTTACACAACCTATTACATATCCTGTAACATCTAAAGATGTTCAAAGAATTACATTAGTACAAACTGTTGCTGGTGGTACCATCACAACTTCTGATACTCTTTCAACTTTAGCTGGTGACATCACAAACGTTTCTTTCACTGGTGGTGACGTTACACAAACTACAACTGGTCCTCTTGCTTGTAACTGTGTTACGGGAGCATTTACAGCAACACTCGCAGATACAACTGGTATTAGTGTTGGAGACCAAGTAGCAGAAGATGCAAGTGGTAACCTTGCAGTTGATGTTACTGTTGCATCTGTTGATAGTGGAACTCAAGTAACACTATCTGCTGCATTCCTCAATACTGCAGCTATTAATCTAACATTCACATCTGATGAATCAGGAACATTTACTGGTGTTGCATCTACAACTACTGGAAATGGTAGTGGTGCAACATTCGATGTTGTTAGAAATATAAATGGTACAATTGCAACTGTTGATGTTAATGCTGCTGGTAATGGATATGCTGATGCTGATACGTTAACAATTGCTGGTAACTTGATTGGTGGAGCTACTCCTGCAAACGATATTACAGTTACTGCTGATACTGTAAATGCTGCTGCAACCATTGTTATTCTAGATGTTGGTCTAGACGGCAGTGGAAATATTTCATCTATCCTTCTAGAGCAAGATCAAGCAAATCTTCTTTCTTCTAGTGACACAATTATTAAGACTGGTGCTGCAGGAACTCAATACACTGTTGACGCTGCTGGTACTTTAGCATATAGATTCTATATTGATACTGGATCTGGTGCTGTACTAACACCATCATTCACAATGTATGTTGGTAGTACATATAGATTTGATTTAAGTGACAACAGCATGTCTGGTCACCAATTTAGTTTCTCCAAATTTAGAGATGGTTTTAATGCTCCAAGTTTAATTGAAAATTTAAGTACAACATTTGATCTAGCAAGTTATACATTAACACTAACATCTACCACTGGTATTTTACCTGGAATGATTGCTACCGTTTTAAGTGGAGACGGTGTTCTTGATTCGGATACTAGAATTGTTTCTGTAGATAGTGCTACTCAAGTTACGTTAGACAAATTACCAACAACAGCTGGTGCTGCTGTTATTAATATCTCTGGTATTGAATATACTGATGGTGTTCAAAGAGTTTCTGATGCTCAAAACGATTATGTTGACATCAACGTTACTTCAGCAACACCAAACCTTTACTATTTCTGTGCTTCTGGTTCTGGTCACGAAGACGAAGGTGGTGAAGATAACAACGAAGCATTGATAACTATTGATGCTAACAACCCTAAAGTTTTTGGTAGTGGATTAGTTTTAAGAGCTACAGATATTTCTTCTGTAAATATCATCACAATGGAAATCCTCACTGGTGAGGTAACTGTTGCTGATATTAAAGCTACTGAAGGTACTATTGATGTCCTTAGTGCTCCTGATCTTTCTTCTACTACTGTTGCAGCAACCACTAGCGTTACAACTCCATTAGTTACCTCAGGTGCTGCTCTTACTCTATCAGGAACTTCTGTAGAGTCTACTGCAGATTTCACAGTTGGTGGATTAACTGTTACTCAGGCAGATGGTAATGTTGTTACTTCAGGTGAACTTAAGACTACAGATAAACTGAATATCAATGACAAGATAAGCATTGAGAATAATGTTATTTCTACTGATGCTGGTAGTGACCTAGTTCTAACCGCACCTACTGGTAAAATTACTAAATTTACTGGTTTTGGTTCTATTAACATTCCTGCTGGTACAACCGCACAACGTCCTGGTGCTAGTGGTGCAGAAAATGGATCTATCAGATATAACACAGATAGTAATCAATATGAAGGTTATAGTGCTTCTTCCTCTTCTTGGTCTTCTCTTGGTGGTATCAGAGACCTAGATGGTAACACATACATCACTGCAGAACTTTCTATTGGTTCTAATGATAACACACTTTGGTTCTATAATGATGGAGCTAATACTGTTAAGTTTACTCCAAATGAATTAGAATTTAGAACCAATAAGACTATTAAGTCTGCAAATACATCTGCTCCAGCATTCACTAATTGGATTGCTAACGCACCTGTATTAGTTGGTGCATATCTAAAGTATAAGAATAATCTTTATGAAGTAACAGTAGCTGGTACAACTGGTACAAGTGGTAACGAACCAACACATACTACTGGAACTTCTTCAAATGGAACTGCAACTTTATCCTTCTGGGGTCTTGCAGTTGCACCTCTAACATTTGTTGACGTTGAGGAAATTAGATTAGATCCATTAGGTTCTTCTCCCTTAGTGATTAACGGAGATTTGAGATTTAGAGATAATATTATTTCTACAGATATTAATGATCTTACTCTTCAACCTAATGCTGGTAAGAAAATTATATGTAATACAAATACTAGTATAGCAATTCCTTCTGGTACTGACTCTGAAAGGGGTGCAGTAATTCAAGGTGGTATCAGATTTAATACAGACGCTGGTCAGTTTGAAGGATACGATGGAACTAACTGGGGTTCTCTTGGTGGTGTTAAAGACGTTGATCAAAACACATACATCATTCCAGAAACTGCACCTGGCGCAAATGAAAACATCTTGTACTTCTACAATGATGGAACAAACACGATGCGTCTTACTGCATCTGCACTTGAATTCTATAGCGTAGATACTATCATCTCTAGTACATCTAGTGAGTTTGAGATTACAGCAAGCTTGATGACATTTGATAATGCTGAAACAACTCTTGATAACACTGCTGTTGATAGAACATTCTTACATACCAGTAAGCAATACTTTGACCTAGGTCTTTCTGGTGGTTTATCAGTTGACCCAGTTCTCAGACTTGATAATCAAGGTGATGTTTACTTCAACACCACATTCGGTACAGGTAACTTTACTGGAGTCAAAGTTTTTGATGGAGATCTTAAGGAGTTTGAACTTGCAGACACTAAGATCCTAACTGAAAAAATTACTCTAACTAAGGGTTCTGCAAATACAGGTGGATCTGATATCTACAATGCTACAGCTGCAGTAGGAGCTAAAACAGTTGTGGTTGCTGAGAACTTAAATAACAATGATAGAGAATTTTTTGAGTTTGGTATTATAGATAATGGAACAGACATCTTCCATACAGAATATGGTAATGTTAGAACGGGGCAACAATTAATTGTTCCTACGTTCGAGAGAACATCTGGTAATCTTGCCAGAATCAATTTTGAAGTTGGTGCAAACCTTATTGTTGGTCAGCAAATTGAGATCACTATCGTATCTACTATTACTAAGAAATAAAAATGGCAACTACAACCGAAAAATTTGATTCTAAAGGCGGGTATGCCATTGGCAAAACCGTCATCGTTGATGAAGAAAGAAATGCAAAAGATTTTAATACTCTAGAAGTAAAGAATAGACATTTCACAGATAGTTCACAAACTCGTTATATTTTAAGAGGTCTTAATACCTCTACTCTTGACTTGGATGGATTAGGAACAAAAATTTCTATTGCAAATAATACTCTAAATTTTGTCACAGGAAACATCATTGCAGTTAATGATTCAGGAACTGTATATGCTGTTAAGTTTGAGACTGCTGTCTCATGTGACGGATCAGGAAATGTAAATATTATGTCTAGTTTCCAAACAGTAATCAAAGATGATATTCCCGTAGGTGAAACTTGGAGTATCGAACCTACTGGTGGAACAAACGTTTTTAGCTACAATACCGTAAGAGCTGGTACGACTGCAACTATTAAATGGGTCTCATCCACAGAAGTTATCAGTATTGCTTGGGCTTGATGCTAAATATAGAATAGGAAAAAAGTCAAGAGCACGGGAACCACCATGAGTTTTCATATTAATTCCGATAAAGAGAAGATTAGAGGTGTAAACTCTAAATTCATCGGTGATAATGAAGCAACTATCAGAATCGGCACAGGCGCAGACGAAAAAGAAGTCTTGCGAGCTGAGCTAGATTCTACTACGCAATTACCCCGTATCGGTATTAACCGAACTGGACAACGAGTTAACAACATTGTTCTTGATACAGCAGGTTCTGGATATACTGTAAACCCGACAGTAACTATCGGACCTCCTAATGTTGCTGGTGGTATTCAAGCACTTGCTTCCGCGTTTATTTTTAACGGTAAAGTAACTACAATTGCTGTTAACAACCCAGGTTCTGGATATAGTGTTGCTCCCCTTGTTACTATTTCCGAAGGTGGTGGTGCTGGTGCTACTGCAACTGCAGAACTTGACACGGTTGATTATGAACTTGATATCAACGGTGCTATTAGAACATCTACGTCTATCATTTCAGATACGGCGAGAATTCTAAACCTTGATATTGACAACTTTGTTACTCCCGATGCTAACTTCAGGGGTCCTAACCTGAAGACTTATATGAATAACACAGGCACCTTGTGGTCTGCTAATGTTATTCTACAAAAAGATCAATACAGATATTTTGGTGCTAATGTTTATCAAGCATTAAACACTGGACAAACAGGATCTGAAGCTCCAGAACATCTTGATGGTATTGTAAAAAATGGTTCTGTTGAATTCAAACATATTGGTTTCCGCGTCAATGACCCAAATGAGTTTAGATATAACGATACTGGAGACGCTGGAGTATTCCCAAGATCTATCACACCTCTACTAGGTGACAGATCAGACAAGATTGCAACTACAGAATACGTTCTTAACCTAGCTACCAATGACGTTGGTGGTCGTATTTACGTTTCAGCACAGATTGGTTCTGACCTAAACGACGGTCGTTCTGCTGTAAACCCAGTAAGAACAATTAAAAAAGCAGCACAAGAGGCATGGAAAACGCCTGGTGTTAAAGAAACTATTATTGTATCTGGTGGTGATTATGTAGAAGATAACCCAATTTCATTACCACCTGATGCATCAATCGTTGGTGACAACCTACGTTTGGTGATTATCAGACCAGCTAACCCTGGCAAACACATGGTTAAGTTTGGTGATAAGAACTATGTGATTGGTGTTACTTATCGTGACCAAATTGATTCCAATGGTGACGCTGTTGCTACTTGGGACTACGCCATGGTCTTTGACGACAAGCAAAGAATCATGGTCGATTCTGAAGCTAATGGCGACTTTGGCACAACGTTCCCAGTTGGTCATCAGATTTTCGGACCTCAACAGTTCCGTGTTACGTTCCAGAACAACACAGGTTTAGCTACACTAGTATCTGGTTTAATTGTAAAGGGTGTTAACACTGGTTCTAGAGCAAAAATATTTGACGTTAAATTTGCAACTACAATAGGTGCTAGTGCATACGTTAATGGTACTGTTGATGTTCAACTACAATCTGGTTCTTTTGTTGAAGGTGAGCAATTCAATTATATCACATCTGCTGGTGCAGGTAGTGCTATCAACCTTGCTATCACTGGTCAACAAGGATTAAACACTTTAAGATTTTCACAAGATCCTACTGGAACTATTCCAGGTGGTACAGTTGTTCAATTGGTAGGAACTCCATCATCAGGTCTTCCTTTCACAGGATTCTATGAAGTTTCTGCAATTGATACTACACAATCTGCAAGTAATATTTGGGATGTAACATTCTTCCCAATTCTAAATGCTCCTACATGGGATGCAACAGGTGTTGGTGGTACATATGTAATTAATCAAGCTACTACACAAACTGAAACTATTGATACTACTGCAATTAAGTCAATTAGAGCAGAGGGTGAAGTTGTATCAGTAGACGAAGATTATACTACATCTCTACCTATTTCTAGAATTGACTTCTCTTTACAAGGTGATCCTAGTATTACTCAAGGTGGTTTCCAAAATGCACAGTTTGGTAATGCTGAAGACAGTGGTGGTATTGTATTCTATACAAACCAACTAGTTGGTAGAACAAATACACACGAGTTTAAAGAAGGTCAAGAAATCTTACTTGAAAATCTTCCAACTTCAAACCCTGATTTATCTGTTCTTAACGGCAAACAAAGAATTTATAAAGTATTAGAAGATGCTGATGGTCGTTGCAGAAGATTTGTAATTCCTAAAAAGATGCCAGCGATCACGGATGCTAATTTTGATCCTGGTCAGTTTGCAACTGTTAAGAGTTTTTCAAAAGTAGTTACATTATCTCTACTCAACTCTCCAAATAGTTTCCCTTTAACTACACCTGTAGAAAGAAGATTCCAAGACGCATGTGTATTACTACGAAATAACAGAGAGTTTATTGCCGATGAAGTTGTAGGAAGAATCAACAAAGAATTTGCTAATCCATATTATCAGGTATCTGAAATTAGTGGTGGTGGAGATACATTTAAAGTATTCTTAGGTCAGACTCCAGTAACTCATACTTACGTTTCTGGTGGTACAGTTAAGTTTGAAAATGCAACTATAAACATTACTGATTTTGTTTATGATAATGCTGTAACAGGTTATGCAACTATTACAATTGCTTCTGCACTATCAACTTTAGTAGAAGATGATACTGTAAAGCTAGCAGATATTCTACTATCATGTGATGCAGGTCAAAAGACTTATCCTGCTTACAGTTCTCCAACTAGCGGAGATAACACAGGAAGTGATGGTGATGAGCAATGCCGTCAGGATGTTATCCACTTTATTAATGCTCTAGTAAGAGATTTAGAATTTGGTTCTAACTTTAACGTAATTGATGCAGCAAATAAGTATGTTGTTGGTGGAGACATTGCATACATCAAGGATGAGATTGTTCAAAACTTCCGTGCTATTGAATATGCACGAGAGCTTTGCATCTATGCAATGAGAAATTGGAGAACTGAGAACGGTAATGCATCAGATCCAATTTATTCTCCATTATATTCTTCTGTAGCAAGATACTTTGATGATACAATCATCACTGCAACTGCAGGAACTCCTGCTTGTGCTGATGTTAAATCTGCAATTGATACTTTATCATATCTTTGGGCAGATATTATTACAAAGAACCAAAGTGCAACCTATCTAGATGCTGCATATTTAATCGAAAGGAATAAGTATCTAATTGCTGATCAAGCTTTACGTGATACATTAGGTCAGTTCCCACTCTTTGCTCTTTCTAATACAAATGAGAGAAAATGTAAGAGAGATCTTCGTATTACTCTAAGTAATCTAGCAAAAGATTTGGTATTTGGTGGTAACGAAAATATTGTTATAGCTGCTGAAGAATATTTCACGCAAACTGCTTTAACTGGTATTCCAGAAGCACAAAGAGCAGAAACTATCTTTGCATATCAACAAGCTAAAACATATGCTATCGCAGCAATGCGTAACTGGACTGATGGATCATATGTTGATCTCACTCCAACTAACGCAACATACAATCCTGCTACTGGTGCATTAGAGGTAATCTTCCCTGATCCTCTTATTGCTCCTAATGTAGGTGACAGAATTGCTTTTAAAGAAGATGCTCTAAATTGGCAGTGTACTTATAATAGTGTAACTGGTCAACATCCTGGTCCTTCAAGAACTGATCCTACTTTCGGAAAGAGTTTTGCAATTACACAAGTCCAATCTTCTGGTGGTGTAACTACAGTTTCTACCAACGTTGGTGATGCAGGTGCTGCTTCTGGTTCAGCTCATACATTCGTAAGTGCGGTAACAGATGGAACTATTATTGTTTACAATCCTACTGTATTAACTTCACCTATTCCTAAATTTGAAGATTGGAATATTCTTCCAGATTCAAATGCAGGAGCTCCTTCAGCACAGTATACACCATCAGCAGTAACCTATAACCCTGTTAATGGTGATCTTACTATGACCGTAACTGGTCACAGTGTTACTACCAGTAATAGCGTTCGAGTTGCAGCAGATTCGTTGGTGTTTACTTGTACCATGGATGGAGATGCTACAGAGCATACGTATCCACAGGCAGGTCAACCAGCATACGGAAATGCTATTACAGTTGATTCAACAACTACAGATACATTTACAATTAACGTTGGTGCTACAGGTGCTGATCAACAATGGACTCCAACAGATGCCACATACGATCCAGCTACAGGTGCATTAGTTTTAACAATTGGAAGTGGTCACGGACTCAGTATTGGAGAAGGTGTTGTACTTGATAACGACAGTCTATCGTTCACATGTACGATGGATGGAAATAGTTCTACTAAAACATATCCAAGAGCAGGTCACGACCCATTTTCAGGAAGATCTATACCTATTGATAGTGTAACAGATACAACTGTTACATTAAACGTTGGTGTTTCTCCTGCAAATAAAAACTTTACCCCTACTACTGGAACACAATATAATCCAGCTACAGGTGATCTAATTCTTAACATTGGTCAGCATGGTCTTGCAGTTGGTAAAAGCATTGTAATTGCAGATGATACTCTCAAATTTACTTGTGCTAAAGATAGCAACTCTACTAATCATACATACCCACGTTCATCAGATCCTGCTTCAGGCGAATCTTTAGAAATTACAAGTGTTTCTTCTACCTCACATACAGCTACTAATGCTGTTTATACAGCAAGCACTGGAAAGTTAGTTATAACAAGTGCTGGACATGGTTTCTCTAATGGAGATTATGTAAAAATTGCTGATGGATCTCTAACCTTCAGTTGCGATCTAGATGGCAATACAGTAAACAAAGCATATCCTCGTAACAACTACGATAATTTAAGTGGTAGATGGGTACAAATCAGCAACAAAACCACTGATACCTTTGAAATTAATACTGGTCCTTCTTCTTATACAGGATCACATACTTTTGTAAGTGCAACTGCTAGTGGTATTGAGAGGCAAACTGGAAATATCACAGTTAATGTAGGTGCTTCACCT
>Ga0066371_10000190_pt1 | contig 13633 bp, 10 predicted proteins | sample Knorr_S15_td_DCM_FD_71214 | JGI IMG/M metagenome (GOLD analysis project Ga0066371, IMG submission 71214) | Marine microbial communities from Southern Atlantic Ocean transect - Knorr_S15_td_DCM_ad_63m_LV_B | ecosystem: Environmental > Aquatic > Marine > Oceanic | place: Southern Atlantic ocean... | reverse complement strand
GCCGTGGTCTTCTTGGCCGCCGTGGTCTTCTTGGCCGCCGTGGTCTTCTTGGCCGCCGTGGTCTTCTTGGCCGCCGTGGTCTTCTTGGCCGCCGTGGTCTTCTTGGCCGCCGTCGTCTTCTTAGCTGTGCTCGTCTTCTTTTTTGCGCTGGTCTTCTTCGCCGCAGTTGGCTTCTTTTTCGCGGTAGACTTCTTAGCGCTCGACGTTTTATCGGATGGTGCGGCCAAGGACATGCTCCCAGAAAGAGGTCGGCGGGGTATACTCAGGGGGGCCAAGGCCTGTCAACGATCCGCAATGTCGTCTATGGGGAGTAAGCCATGAGTCGCGGACATTTCATCGGATTGAATCATCATCGATTGATGCTGGCCGACTCAGAGCGCATGGCGAGATATCATGAGGCGATCAAGGCCCAGATTCGCCCTGGTATGCGTGTCATGGATCTTGGATGTGGCACGGGAATACTGGCCCTTTGGGCCGCACAAGCAGGGGCGGAAGTCATCGCCGTCGAGCCGCACGCGATTATTGAGGTCGCTCGCTCGATCGCTCAAGACAACGCCTTGAGTGATCGGATTCGCTTCATACGCGCTGATAGTCGAGAGATAGAGTTGGAGGCGCCTGTCGATATGGTTGTGACCGAGTGCATGGGGAATTTCTTCGTGAGCGACGAGATGCAGCCTGTGTTGCGCGACCTGCCGCGGCACCTCAGCAGCGTTGGGAGGACCTTGCCCCGAGGGATCTCCCTGCACGTCGCGGCAGCCACGCTCCCTCTCTGGGGCGAGCTCCGTTTCTGGGATGAGCCTGTGGGGGGGCTGAACTTTCAAGCGGCCCATGCGTTCGCTTCTCAGGCGGCGTATGTCGTGGCCTGCGAGCCTGAGTTCATCAGCTCTCACCCAAGCATGCTCTGCTCTTTCCCACTGGTGGAAGCGCCAGACACGATGATCTTCGAAACGAGCATGGAGATCACGCGGAACGTGACCTTGCATGCTCTGGTAGGTTGGTTTGACGCTGACTTAGGGGAGGGGATCACGCTCAGTACACGCCCGGGTGTGCGGACGCATTGGGGACAAATGGCCTTTCCTTTGCCACAAACAAAGGTGCACGAGGGGGACGTCATTCATCTTCGTCTCGGGCTAGCTATGGACGCTGACTTGCGCTGCCACTATACCTGGAAGGGTCGTATTGAACGGCCAGGGCACCCTGAAGGTGACATTTCCTTCGACCACGATACCCGTTGCCGTTTTGGCCCGGTTCAAGAGTTGGAAGCGCAACCGTGATCATGATGATCCTCCAGACTTTGATCTTAGCCCTGCTCGCCGGTGGTGGCGTGTGGTGGTGGCAACGGCGGAGACGTCGCCGACTCGCGACGAGTTCCGTCGCCGATCTCTCGACGCTCAACCTTATCGGTGTCACTGGTGTGTTGGACGCTTACTCCGAAGCCAAAGAAGAGTGCACTGTGCGCCTCATCGACCATCAAGGTCGTGAGCATGTCATGAGTGCCCGTATCGAGGATATGGAGGAGCCCTTGAGGCTCGGAGCTGAACTCCTCGTGATTCAAAACCCGACCCCCTACGACGCGATGGTTGTCGTGCCGCACGAGCTCCCTCGCCTTGAGGATCTGCCTCGATGAGGGTCAAAGCGTCGGCAGCTGCCTCTGTATCGAACCTTGGTCCTGGCTATGACGTGCTTGGCCTTTGTTTAGAGGTGCCGCGAGACGAGGTGCTCGCTGAGTTAACGCAGAGCGGCAAGGTTGAGCTGGTAGAGGTCAGCGGAGATGAGGGGAGACTCCCTCGCGTGGTCTCAGAGAACTGCGCTGGTATCGCCGCTCAGGAGATACTCAAGCGCTTTGGAACACCAGGTCAGGGCGTGCGCCTCTGGCTGCACAAGGGGCTCCCTTTGGGCTCCGGTCTGGGTAGTTCGGGCGCTTCCGCGGTCGCAGCCGCGCTCGCGACAGCGAGGCTCATTTGCCCAGAGCGTCCTAAACGAGACCTCTTATTTGCTTGCCGTGAGGCCGAGCGCTTCGCCACGGGCTCGCCTCACCCTGACAATGTTGCCCCCTCACTTCTGGGTGGGCTCGTCGCGTGCGTCGCGCGCCCAACACCCGAGGAGCCCGAGGGCGTCGAGATCGTTGACCTCCCCCTGCCTCCAGGGCTCTGGATCGCGGCTGTGAAGCCGAACGTGGAAGTCCGAACGGCGGACGCAAGGGCTGTTTTGCCCAAAGAGATCCCGATGAGTGACGTTGTCGCTAATTTGGGGGCGATGGCCAGCTTGGTAGCTGGGCTTGCCTCAGGTGACATGGCTCAGGTGGGGCGCTCTCTCATTGATCGCATCGCCACACCTTACCGCTCTAGCCTGATACCGGGGTACGAGGATGTTGTGAGCGCAGCCTGTGACTCCGGCGCCCTTGGGGCTGGTATTTCAGGCTCAGGCCCCACCGTGTTTGCGCTCACAGTGAGCAAGGAAGTGGCGGAGTCTGTCGCTTCAAGGATGGCTGAAACCTTTAGGGGCCAGGGGCATGAAGCTTTGACGATTGTGGGCGCTGTTGACCTGGGTGGTGCTCAGGTCGAGGTACTCTAAGCCTCCCATCGTCTGAAAGCGCGCAGGGACTTAACTCGCCAGCGCAATGCCATAGCTTTGAGCGTGCTCTCGAAGGACCTCTTGCAGCGCGCGTCGGGCTCGAAAGAGTCGAGACATGACGGTGCCGATTGGACACTCGATGATCTCAGCGATCTCCTTGTAGGAGAAGCTCTGCAGATCAGCGAGGATCACGACAGTGCGGAAGTTCGTTGGCAGCTCAGCGAGGGCTCTCTCGACTATCGGAGAGAGGTTGTGATCCTCATACCCTCGCTCGGGGTCGCCCCATCGCTGAGCGCTGACCTTCGAAAAGAAACGCTCTCCGTGACGACCTAGCTGCTCGGCCTCGAGAATCTCGCGCTCCTTATTTCGTCGCCTGTAGCCATTGATGAAGGTGTTGGTCAGGATGCGAAAGAGCCATGCTTTGCAGTTGGTCCCGCTTTGGAACTGGTGCCACTTCCGCCAGCCCCTCAACACGGTCTCTTGGACCAGGTCCTCTGCCTCAGACTCCGTGCGTGTAAGGCGCAGTGCAGCGCCGTAAAGTGCGCCTAGGTGTACAAGGGCTTGCTTCTCAAACTCCTGACGCTCTGGAGTCGTCGGCGCTCTCTTTGTTCTGGCTTTCTTGGATGTCATATCTGCTCCTGGGACGTCGGTGACGAGGAGTGCTGTTTCAAGACCCGTGCCAGCTTGTCTAGACGGGTGTTTATGAAGGAAGGAGCAGGCCCTATCTCGAGCTGGTGTGTCTGCCTTGCCACGCTTCTGTGCACGCTTTGACACCATCTCGGGCTTGGGTTTTCTCTCTCCTCACATCTTTCGACGCGCCAGAACTCACTTTGTTTCATCTTTTTTTCCCCGAGGTGAAAATGACGTCTTGTCCCTCCAAGCGCTGAGTGCGTGACATCGTGTCGCAGGGCGCTTTTTAGAGGCAGACATACCCGCCCTCCGCGCACGCGCGCTCTTGCCAGTGTGAGGCGTGTCTGCTAATCGTTGGAGTGGTGAGGCACACGACCCTTGGTCACGCGCGAAGGTCTGCGTAACCATCTAGGGCGGCTGAAGTAGGACGCGCGCGCACATGTATAGGCTTGAAATCAGGGACGACGAGGGGCGCTCTACCGTCGTACCTCTTGAGAGGCTCGCGCGCGAAGAGGTCACCATTGGGCGTAAAGAGGGAAACTCGATCCGCCTCACGGAGCGCAACGTATCCCGCCAGCATGCCAAGCTCCTGCGCCGCGACAAAGAGGTCTTCATCGAAGACAGTTCGCGTTACGGCACACGCTTAAATGGGCGCAGGATCACTGAAGCGACAGCTCTGGGTCACGGCGACATCCTCCTGATTGGTGATTACCAGCTCGCATTTGAGGTCGATCAAGATGCCGCAATGGCCTCGACGATCGATGAGCCCGCTCAAGATCGTTCGAGCGCTGACTCAACTGCCCTCGTGAACCTCGATAAGATCGCCGAGGCCGAGCGCGCATATCCGCGCCTTGTCGCGACCTCGACGCAGCTCGCGGGGACGACCTATGAGCTCACCAGTGACGAAGTGGTTCTCGGACGCACCGAAGACAATGACATTGTCATTGATCATCGCTCCGTCTCTAAACACCACGCTAAGCTCACCCGGGCGGGTGAACAGTGGACTGTGCTCGACCAAGAGAGCGCCAACGGCCTCAAGATAAACGGTGAAGATTACCGTCAAACGACCCTTCGGCGTGGCGACATTCTCGAACTCGGCCACGTGAAACTGAGGTTTGTCGCGGCGGGTGAAGACTACACCTACACACCAAGCCTGGATGACCCAACGGGCGCGCCGGCTGGCGCATCGACAGGGGGCAAGGGGCTAGCGCTCTTTATCGTCATTGGAGGCGCTGCGCTCGCGCTTGGCTTGGCGTGGTTCTTTATCTTCAGCCAACAAAGCCCTGACCCCGGCTTGGCTAAAAAGCCGACATCACCGGAATCGACTGCCAAGGTCAGCGAGGTGGCCAAGAAGGTCGAAAAAGAGGTGTCTGTCGCCAAGAGCCCTAAAGCCGAGGTCGACATTGCCCCTCTGCTTAAGCGTGCTGGTGAGCTGATGGATGCGCGCAAGTGGGACGCTGCCATGGCGGTCTACCGTGAAGCTACGAGTAAGTCGCCAAGCAACGCAGAGGCGAAGCTGGGGCTGAGTACGGCAGAGTCTGAGAAGAGCGTTCAAGAGCTCTACGAGAGCGTGAGCGCCACCTTCAAGTCAGGTCAGATTGAGGAGGCTTGGAGTCGAGCTGGCGATTTTGGAAACATCGCGACAAATAGTGCCTACCACGCTCAAGCGATGGAGCTTCAGAAAGCCATCTCATCGAACTATGCTGGGAAGCTCCTCGACAACGCCCGCATCTCTTTGCGCGCTAAGCGCTATGGTCAGGCAGCGAGGACTGCGTCTAAGGCCCTCAAGATTACGCCCGATAATGCGGAAGCAAAGGCTCTGCTCGACAAGGCGCGTAAAAAAGCTCGTGAAGATGATGGCTCGCCTGCTTCAGCAGAGAAGAAAGCTGAGGTGGCCCCCAAAGAGGCGAAGCCCGAGCCTGTGAAGGAGGCGAAGCCCGAACCAGCGAAAGAGGCGAAGCCCGAGCCTAAGCCCAAAGCAGCAGCGCCATCGCCAGCGCCAGCTCCTGCGATGTCGGCAGGCGAACTCTACAAAGCCGCTCGCGGCGCTCATCGCAAGGGTGACAGCGCGGGCGCTATTAAGCTCTACAAAGACGCTGCGCGAAAAGGCTCGGCGAAGGCATGGCGCCAGCTCGGGACACTCTATGGAGGGCAGGGCAAGTCGGGCGATGCAATCAAGGCTTGGAAGAAGTACTTGAAGCTTCGCCCCGGAGCCTCGGATGCAGAAACGATCCGCAACGCCATCATCCGCTATGGTGGCACCCCTTAGATAGCCTAAGGAGCTCATGATGGCAGCGAGCGATCGCTTCGATGCACAAGCCGCCTCTCTTATGATGGTGGGCTTTCAAGGCCACGAACTCCCTGCGGCACTCTCTCGCTATGTGGAGCAGGGAGCGCCTGCGGGGGTCATCCTCTTCCGACGCAACATCAAGAACACGGAGCAAGTGGCAGGGCTGATCCGTGACATTCGAGCACTTTGGCCCAATGAGGGGCCTCCTCCGCTCATCGCTGTGGACCAAGAAGGGGGCAAAGTGCGTCGTCTCCGTCCCCCTGAGTGCCCTGAGTTCTTGGACCTACCTGAGGCACGCAGCATCGCCAGGGCAAATAACCCGACGCTCACGCGAGAGCTTGGCGAGATATGCGCACGTCAGCTGGCTGCTTTGGGCTTCAACGTCGACTTTGCGCCTGTCTTAGACGTCGACTCCAACCCGGCTAATCCTGTCATCGGTGCCCGCTCCTTTGGTGCTGATGCCAAGGCCGTGATTCAGCACGCCTTGGCGTTCAGTGAAGGCCTTAGCTCGGGAGGGGTCATCCCCTGCGCAAAACACTTTCCCGGTCACGGCGATACGGATTTAGATAGCCACCATGCACTCCCGAGCTTAGCTCATGATATCGAACGTTTACGTGAGGTTGAGTTGGCTCCTTTCAGCGCAGCCGTTGAGGCCGGAATACCGACGATGATGAGCGCTCACATTGTGTTCGAGGCACTGGACTCAGAGTGGCCTGCGACGCTTTCACCCCACATCATTCCAAAGCTTCTCCGTGAAGAGATTGGCTTTGATGGTGTCGTGTTCTCTGACGATCTGGAGATGCGCGCGATAGCTGATCATCAGAGCGCAGAAGCGATAGCGCGCCAAGGACTCGCTGCGAGCCTCGATATCTTCCTTGTCTGTCACGAGCTTGAACGCGCTGGAGAGATTCGTCGCGCCTTGAGTGAGCTAGCTCAGGTCAATGAGGCCGCCGCAGACGCGCTTCACAGGGCATCAGAGAGGGTCGCGAAGTTGAGGGCGAATGCTCATGACCACGCCCTTGAGCCTTGGCAAGGTGTGCCTCTACAGCCCGAAGCCACTGCAGCGATAGAGGCGCTCCACGCTTCACTGCTTCAGGACAAACCAGGACTCTGAAGCCAAGAGCCCAAAGAGTGTGACTAGAAGGATGGGCCAGAGCGGATAACCGCCGCTTTCTTCCGCGGAGCGAGGACGAGGGGGCGCTGAGGGCTTAGAGTCAGCGACCTGCTCAGGGCTCGCGAGTAAGGCCTTTAGCATGGTGGGGTCCACGACGCTGAGGTCGCTCTCTCGTGGGTCAGCGTGTGCGTTGAAGTTGATGCTCTTTTGCGCACCACTACGACGTCTCAGAGTGTAGCGTCCGCTGATATCGACATCTCTCAGTGTGATCTTCCCTGCGCGCCCCTCAAGCTCTTCCTCTGGGGCATCTAGGACGATCTCTGCGCCGTCAGGGCGCACGAGCACGAGACCCCCACGCCCTTCTGGCAGGGGCACCTCAACACGCTCTCCCAAGATGACGTGAGCACCTCGTCTACCTTCACCTAGCTTGGCGAGATGTTCGATGACTTGGTGGACCAGCGGGACAAAGCTCGTCCTTAACGCGAGGTCGGACCAGTCTCTGTCGATGGTTGTCGTCACTAAGATGCATCTCCCTTGCCCTAAAGAGGCCTCGACCAATGCCGGTATGCCCCCCGTAAAGCTCGCGAGGACCTTTGCGCGTTGTCCCTTTGGCTCAAGTAAGGCGACTTTGTAGGTTTGAGCCTTTAGGAGGCTCACCTCGTCCACAGCTGCAAAGAGCCCGGTCACTGGATGCTCTAGATCAAAGTCGCTGATTCGAAGCGCAGAGAGCGCAGCGTTGGGGTCCTTGGGGTCTGCGACTTGTTTGTGCCCACGTATGGGTAAGGGAAGCAGCTCTCCAAGTTCTCGGGCGGCCTCGGGCCCGAGCCGATCTCCTGCGCTGATGAATAGGCCCCCCCCACGCATCACAAAGCCTTTGGTTGCCGAAAGTGAGCTCGGAGTGAGGACGCCCGGGTTCGCTAGGATGAGGACGTCGAGTTGCTCCAGCTGTTGAGGCAGCAACTTGGATGCATCCAGGATAGTTGTGCGAATGGGTGCGCCAGGTCCCTTGCTCTCCAAGGCTGCCCGCAAAAAGAAGACCTCGTCGAGCGTCGACACATCATGTGGAGCGCCGTTCACGAGACCCACATCAATGCTCTTTCCCTCACCAAGGCCAAAGGGCCAGAGATTGTCTTCCTTCAAGACATCAGTGGCCAGGATGGCCTCGCCCTTCGTGGCTTGGCCTTTTGGCCGAGCGAGCTCAATGTCGACCTTTTCGATGGCGCCTGCTTCGAGGCGGAGAGAGGCTTTGGCCGAACTCGAACCAAGGTTGACCTTGAGTTCAACTGGGGCCGCAACTTCAGCGAAGTTGGCGACCTCTGTTGTCACTTTCACGTAGTGTGGTCCAAGCGCGAGCGATGAACGCACTTCCACCGATTGGATCGCTTGGTTAGCCAGCGCTTTGCCTCCTCGGACGTCGACACATTCACTGGTAGGAGCTTCATCGAGGACCCAGGCTTCTTTGACCTCCTCCCAGGTATGTTTGGCGTGGTCGCTGATGATCACGACGTGCCGTCGCTCTTGTCCTGTCTCTGCAAGGAGTCGTTCAGCCTCTCGGAGCGCGCCAATCATATCTGGTCCTCGTTCACTTGCTCGAAGCCCCAGCAGTGCCCGCGAGACACTCTCTCGGTCGAAAGTCGCTGAGGGCGTTAGGACTCGAGCAGGTTCCCCCGATGCGATGATTGAGAAGCTCGTTTGAGGACCTTCAGACGCCACGCGTTCGGAGGCGATGTCAATCGCGCGTTCCACGAGGCTCTTTTCTCCAGGGCTTGGGCGCGCGTTCATCGAGAGAGAGTCGTCGATGATGATGGCCACTGAACCAGGCCCAGCCTGAGCCCCCACCTCTGAGTCGCCTTGAGTGAGGTAGGGCTTGGCCATCGCGAAGGCTAAGAACATGATCAGGGCCATCCGCAAGATGAGCACGATGAGCTGTCGGAGCTTCAAGCGTTGGGCGAGGCGCTTGTCACTCATGAGCAAGTGCTCAAGCGCGGCAAAGCGGACGATGGGCGCACGTTGACGGTTGATGAGGTGGATTGCGATCGGGATGAGCGCAGCAATTGCGCCCCAAGCTAGCCATGGATATTCGAAACTCACCTAGGGTTCGCCTCACCTGTGTTGTTGGCGCCGAGGTAGGCCAAGAGTAGATGGTCGAGCGATTCGCGCGTATCGACGAGCACATGACGGACCCGGGCCTTCAGACAGGCACGCCTCACGCTCTCTTGATGTGCTCGCATCGCCTTTAAGTAGCGTTCCCTTATGAGGCGTGGCTCAGCGAGGAGTCGATGTCCTCGTTCGAGCCCCTCAAAGTGAACGACGCCCTCGAAAGGGAAGCTCAACTCATCGCCATCTAGGACGTGGAACACGGTCACTGCGTGGCCCTTGCTGACGAGACGTCGAAGCATCGTGAGCGCTCTATCGGGCTCTCCAAAGAAGTCCGAGAACACGAAAACAACGCCACGTTTGTTGGCTGACTCTGCGACTTGAGCAAGCCCGGCGCTCAACTCCGTTTTCCCGCTAACAGGCTCTGCTTCAAGCGTCTCAGTGATGCGCTTAAGGTGTGAGAGCTGACTCCTTGGCGGGACAATACGGCGAATCGTGTCACCAAAGCTCACGAGGCCTACAGCGTCCTGTTGCCGCAAAAGTAGGAAGGCTAAGCTCGCCAAAGCGGTCGATGCGTACTCGTACTTTGTGAGCATCCCCTCCGCGCCATATGACATCGACTCCGAGCTATCGATCACGCACCACGCGCTCAGGTTGGTCTCCTGCTCGAAGCGCTTTACATAGACCTTGTCGAGCCTCGCATATGCCCGCCAGTCGATGTGGCGTGTTTCATCTCCGGGGCTGTACTCCTTATGCTCTGCGAACTCTACGGAGCGACCTCGATGGGGGCTGCGATGCATCCCTTGCAGCAGTCCATCAACGACTTGGTCAACGCGAAGTGAGAGGGACTTGAGCTGCGCGAGGGTCTGAGGACGCAGCAAGTTTGAGCTTTCGCCCTCTGGAGTCGGGGTATGTGAGGTGGACTCACTCACCGCAGATGATTCAGCACTTCGTTGACGATGTCAGAGGAGCTTATTCGCTCGGCTTCGCCTTGGAAGTTGACGAGGACCCTGTGACTCAAGACTGCGTGAGCGAGCGCGTTGACGTCTTCGATCGAGGCATGCGGACGCCCATCCAAGGCCGCGCGCGCCTTCGCCCCGAGGATAAGGTGCTGGCTCGCACGGGGACCAGCTCCCCACGAGACGTAGTCTTCAACGGCTTTGGGTGCACGGCCTCTCCCGGGTCGCGTTGCGCCGGCAAGCGACACAGCGTGTTTGACGACCTCTGGGGCCACGACAATGGAGAGCACCGCCGCTTGGTATCTGCAGAGGGTTTCGCGGTCGAGCACAGCATTGATGGGCTCTTGCTCGGCGCCTGTAGTCCGGGCGACGATCTCGATCTCTTCTTCAAAGCTAGGGTAGTCTACTGAGATCGAGAACATGAAGCGGTCCAGCTGGGCCTCTGGGAGAGGGTAGGTGCCTTCCTGTTCGATCGGGTTCTGGGTGGCGAAGACGAGGAAGGGCGGCTCAAGGGCGTGCGTGCGGCCTCCGGCGGTGACCTCTTGCTCTTGCATCGCCTGAAGCAAGGCTGCCTGGGTTTTTGGAGGCGTCCGGTTCACCTCGTCCGCAAGGAGGATGTGGCAGAAGAGGGGGCCTGGGATGAACTGAAAGGAGCGCTTGCCCGTGGCTTGGTCGACCTCAAGCACATCGGTCCCGGTGATGTCGCTCGGCATCAAGTCGGGCGTGAACTGCACCCGGTTGAAGGTCAGGCCGAGGGTTTGAGCCAGGGAGGAGATAAGCAGCGTCTTTGCGAGCCCGGGCACACCGATGAAGAGGCCATGGCCTCGTGAGAGCAGCGCCGTTAAGAGCAAATCAATCACCGCGTCTTGGCCGATGATGTTTTTTCGCAGCTCTTTAACGAGTTGGTCACGCGTGCGGGCTAGTGCGCCAAGGTCCTCAAGGAGCGCAGACCCAGCAGATGTTGGAGGTGTTTCTAATTCTACCATTGGTCAAGCTCTCCTCGAGCTAAGCAGCGCCGCCATCATGGCGTAGCCGATTGAATGTGCGCCATGATCTTTTCATGTGCCTTTTGGGCGCGTGTCGCTTGTTCCTCATCACCCAGTGCGAGGTGGACATCTCTCAGATGCTGATGGAGTTGAGGATCGAAGGGGTTGATGAGCAGGGCAGCCTCAAGGTGCTCTTTGGCTTCAAGGTGTTTGCCTTGTCGTTTTAAGCCTTCGCCTAAGAGGAGGCGCGTCAGCATGTACTCGGGGTACAAGGCGATGGTCTTCTTGAGTTCTCCTACGGCCTCGTCGATGAGTCCTAGGGCTAAGAGGGCACGCCCGAGCTTTGCTTGTATCAGCGGCACGTCGGCATTCACGGCGCGAGCCGCTTTTCTGTACTCCTTTGATGCCGCTAGGGGGCGCTCTTCAAGGCTCAATCTGTCACCCAGCCACACGTACTTCCGCGCTTTGTTTCCTTTGAGTTGAGTTAGCTCATCGGCCTCAGTGTCATGACCTTTAAAGAGTAAACGGCTGTCGAAGAGGCTGGGCTCTTGTCGGTAGCCCTGACGCTTCAAAAATGACTTCCACGAACTCTCAAATCGGGCCCAAGGCAGCTTGGCTAAAAGGGCGACGCTCTCTTTGTCGCTCTTGCCCTGTGCCATCAATGCTGTGAGGTCTTTCGCCAGTTCAGGTCCGTGCCGCTCTTCTAAGTAGGCCATCACCGTATGCACCTCGGCGAAAGCAGTCCCGGTGGCCTCTTGGCTTGGAAGTTTGGCCATGGATGGGCTCATGGCCTCAAAGGGGATGAGGCTGTCTTCTGCCAAGGCGCGGGAGAGGAGCGTTTTAGAGGCGACATCCAGGCTTGGTTTGGCGTCTTCTCTCCACACGGATTCGTAGTATTTAGCGAGCCCTTCATGCAGCCATATCGGGACGCTGTTGTTGCTTCGCTGTGTGATCAGCATGTGGATGAACTCGTGAGCTAGAGTGTCTGCCCAGCCATAGCCGTAGACCAAATCTCTCGGTGATGTGATCATGAGGCGGTTGTATTTGCAGAGCGCGATGGTTCCACTTTGACGAATCTCGTCCTCACTTAAAGGAGTGACCGCAGCGAGTGTATCCGCGCTTGGGTAAAGCTCGACCCGGACTGGCGTTTCTGGGAGCTGGCCAAAGCGCTCCGTCAGGGCCTCCCACGAGGCCTCCAAGACCATGTCCATCCAAGGGACCATGACCTCATCGACCCCTGGTTTCCAAGAGATCATGAAATGGCCACCAGAGCTCAGCTGAGATTGATATCCCTGCGTTGTTGTCTCCACGGCGCGCGCCATGGTGGCCAAATGAGCGGCTAATCCTCGGTCTCCTGAGATGTCCGCAGCGGCGCGAGTGAGGAGCTGTGATGCCTCGCTGTAGCGTCCCTCGAACAGGCGCATTTGGCCCTCTACCAACCAAGCGACGGGGGTATCGGGGGAGGCTTTCATGACGCTCTCCACCGCCTCTCTTGCCTCCGCCATGTTCCAGGTCCCAAGGCGCTCTAGGGCATGCCCTACCTTCGCGTTGAGATCGGCGTGGGTGTGGGGGCTCCACTGGAGCACCAAGCCAAGAGAGAGGAGACAAAGCAGGGACCTCATCGAACGAGCTCCTCGTAATAACGCTCAATCGCGTCTTCGTAGTGCTCTGGAGCGCGTTCTTTCATCGCTTTAAGGAGCGCATCCCGAAGCGCTTTGGGTGAGGCACGCTCTTCGCCAGGGATGTCGACCCGCTGCTCTCGCCGATGTATGCCAACGCCTCCTCCGCTGCGCCCTGAGGCGTCTTGAATACGCTTGTCGATAGCCTTCTTCATGGCGCCCAACTGGTCCAAGGCCCTCCGTTGATGGCCCGATGCCTCGCCGGGGCGCACGCTTTTTAGCTCTTCACCGGCGGCCCGCATGGATTCTTTTGCTCCCTCCATGCTCGGGCTCAGTGCCTTCTTAAGGCCAGGAAGCTCTTGGTCGACGCTCTCGATTTGCTTCTCCAGTTCACTGACAACATCTTCAAGTTTCTCTTGTCGTTTCCCAAGCTTTGCCGCCCCTCTGCGCCTTTCGCTGCTGGCCTTTTGAGGTGAGGGTTCAACCTCCTTCAGCTCGTCCTCGAGCTCTTGGGCGAGCGTCTGCATCTCTTGAAGCCCATCCATGGCTGCCTTTAGCCCCTCGCGGACATCTCTGTCGAGGGTGCGCGCCTCGCTCTCGCCGACTTCATCCCGCAGGGCCTCCGAGCCTTGTTTGATTCGGGCGGCCTCTCTCTCTGCTTCGTCGTAGGCTAAGGCCTCGATGGCTTCCTTTGCGCTTGAACTTCGCTCTTTCAGCGCATCGAAGGCCTCCTTATCGCTTCGGTGCAGTGGCGTGGTGTTTACATCCTCGGCAAGGCTTTCAAGCTTCTTCGCCAGCTCAAGCGCTTTCTTCATGGCCTGCCTTAGCGCCTCTTCCCGAGCTTGCTTCGTCTCGGCATCAAGGCGCCTTTCTTCTTCCTCTGTTTCGTTGGTCAAGCCTGCTTGCTCGCTGGTCAGCTCTCCGAGCTTGAGATCAAACTCATTGAGCGCAAGGGAGCTCTCTTCTTGGGGCGCTTGGAGGTCAAAGTCTCCTTGGAGGGTGGCTAGTAGCTCTTGGGTTTCGCGCTGAAGATCCTCCATGAGCTTCATTGCTTCATCATGTTTGCCTTCTGCCATCAGCTTTCGCACTTCATCGAGTCGATCCCTTAGGCTCCGGACCTCTTGCTCGTCATTGCTGGCCTCCTTGGAGAGGTTTTGATTTTCATAGGGTGAGGCTTCTATGAGACGACTGAGTTCTTCCTCCATGCGGCGCAAGGTAGACTCCAGTTCATCAAGGCTTCTCTTCGCCTCCAAGCTGAGCCCAGATTCACCTTTGGCCTTCATCGCTTGGATTTCTTTCATCAGAGCTTGCTGAGCATCGAGGAGGTCTCTTCCCTGGGCGAGGATCTGTCTCTGTCGGGCCTC
>Ga0066371_10000188_pt1 | contig 13661 bp, 9 predicted proteins | sample Knorr_S15_td_DCM_FD_71214 | JGI IMG/M metagenome (GOLD analysis project Ga0066371, IMG submission 71214) | Marine microbial communities from Southern Atlantic Ocean transect - Knorr_S15_td_DCM_ad_63m_LV_B | ecosystem: Environmental > Aquatic > Marine > Oceanic | place: Southern Atlantic ocean... | reverse complement strand
CAGTTGCATTATTATTTTTAAATTCTATAAAAGAAAAATTAGAGAATAGTGACTGGTCTCAGGAATTAACTTGAGAAAATTAAATGTTCGTTGGCTTGGAAAGCTTCCATATTCTGAGGCATATGATCTCCAATTAGGTTTACATAAATCTATATCTAATAATTATGAAGACGACGATTATCTTCTTTTACTTGAACATGACAATGTAATTACATCTGGCAGATCTTCAAAAGAGAACAACTTGCTTGTATCCCAAGAAACTCTAAATCAGATGAGTATAGAGTTTCTTGAGACCGACAGGGGAGGAGACATTACTTTTCATGGAGAAGGTCAGCTAATAGGGTATCCAATAATTCGACTACAGGATCCAAAAAAAGTGGTTCCTTTTGTGAGGTCCATTGAAAATGTCCTTATTCAATCCTTAAAAGAGCTATCTATTGATTCCTTTACAAAAGAAGATGACACAGGGGTGTGGACTTCAAGGGGTAAAATTGCTTCAATCGGTATAAAGGTTAGTAAGTGGACAACTTATCACGGCTTCTCTTTAAATATTTTTAACAAATTAGAAGGTTTTGAATTAATAAACCCTTGCGGTAATGAATCAGAGAGTATTACATCTATCCAGAGTTTTAATGATAGGGTTTCTTTTGATGAAGTCTCAAAAATAGTTTCTAATAATTTTTCTAAATTGTTTGAGTATTCAGAAGTTGATGAGCAATTTTCTCAGTTCACTCCAAAACAACTTAAGTCAAATAAAGAATTCAATATTGACAAAATGGTTGCGGCAGGAGTTTTCAAACCATCAAGTAAAGGTATTCCAATAACAATAAAGGGCGTACTGCCTACTGAACCAAAGAGACCAGAATGGATGAAGGTTAAAGCTAATCTAGGCAATGATTATCGGTCTTTAAAAAGTTTATTAAGTGAAAAAAAACTTAATACAGTGTGTGAAGAAGCTTCTTGTCCCAACATTTATGAATGTTGGTCTATGGGGACTGCAACTTTTATGATTATGGGAGATGTTTGTACAAGAGCATGTGGATTTTGTGATGTTAAAACTGGAAAGCCTGGGACTTTAGATCTTGACGAGCCAAAAAGAGTAGCAGAGAGCGTCAAAGCAATGCAATTAACCCATGCTGTGATTACATCCGTTAACAGAGACGATTTAGAAGATGGGGGATCGCAGTTTTTTGCTGACACTATCTATGAAGTAAAAAAATTAAATAATAAGTGTGATGTAGAAGTATTAATACCAGATTTTAAAGGAGATAGGTTGGCCATTGACAATATTATTAAAGCCTCTCCTGAGGTAATCAACCATAATTTAGAAACCGTTCCAAGACTACAAAGAGAGATAAGGACTTCTGCATCGTATGGTAGATCGCTATCACTGCTGCACTATGTAAAATCACAAGGATTTGAAGGAAAGACTAAAACTGGCTTAATAGTAGGTATGGGTGAAAATAAAGAAGAAGTAGCATCTGTTCTTAAAGATATTTCAAAACTCAATGTTGATATCGTCACTATTGGGCAATACCTACGACCTACAGCGAAGCATAGGCCTATTGACAGATATGCACCTGAAGAAGAATTTGAATATTACAAATTTATTGGTGAGTCATTTGGAATACCACACGTTGAGTCTGGCCCATTAGTAAGATCTTCATATCATGCAAAAGATTCCTTTGCCTCTGTTTAGTTTCTTATATACTTAAAACAATGTTTGATAAAGTAACAAAATCAATAAGAGTTCTTTCTGCTGCTGCAGTTGAAAAAGCAAACTCTGGACATCCTGGAATGCCTATGGGCATGGCTGAAGTAGGGACAGTAATGTTCGGGAGTTTTTTAAAGATTTCTAATAAAAATCCAGACTGGATTAATAGAGACAGGTTTGTCTTGAGTGCTGGTCACGGCTCAATGTTGCTATATAGTTTGTTGCATTTTAATGGGTATGATATTTCGATGGATGATATCAAGGAGTTTAGACAACTTAATTCAAAGACAGCAGGCCACCCAGAAGTAGATACATCATTGGGAATAGATATTACAACAGGACCATTAGGACAAGGTTTTGCCACAGGAGTTGGCCTTGCATTGGCTGAATCCTATTTGGCTGAAATTTTTGGGGAAGATGTTATTGACCATTATGTTTATGGAATTGTCTCGGATGGAGATTTAATGGAAGGAGTTTCTTTTGAGGCTGCTGAATTAGCTGGAGTTTGGAAGTTAGGAAAGTTAGTTTATATATTCGATGATAACAATATATCCATTGATGGAAATGTTGATAAGGTATCAATTACTAACCAAAAAAATAAGTTTGAATCAATTGGATGGCATGTTTTGGAGGTAGATGGTCATAGTGAGTCAGAAATATTTGATGCTATTGAACTATCAAAAAAAGAATCAGATAAACCTTCCTTAATAATTGCAAAAAGTACGATTGGTAAATTTTCTCCAAATAAACAAAATACTAGCTCAATACATGGTGCTCCGCTGGGTGAAGAAGAAATGAATTTATTACTGAGTGAAATTGGATGGAAGGGTGATCCCTTTTCACATGACAAAGATGTTTATGAGTATTTTGAAAAACAACGACAAGAGGATAATGCAGGTTATGAAAGTTGGAAAAATAATCTTGAAAAAAAATTAAAAGAAGATGACACATTTAAGTTACTATGGGAACAGTTTCAATCTCAAAAAATCTCAATTCCAAAAAGTTTTGAAAAATCAGATGTTGCAACGCGAGTCTCTGGAAGTAAGTATTTAGATTTGATAGGATCTGAAAACAAGTTTATATTAGGCGGCTCAGCGGACCTTGCAGCATCAACAAAGCAAATTATTTCAAATGAAGTTTATTCAAAAAGTAATAGAGCTGGACAAAGTATTGAGTTTGGAATTAGAGAACATGCTATGGCAGCAATTGTTAACGGTATAAATCTTCATAGCAAATTGTATGCTTATGGTTCAACTTTTTTAGTCTTTTCTGATTATATGCGTCCAAGCATTAGGCTTTCGTCGCTAATGAATTTAAATTCATCATATATTTTTACTCATGATTCAATTTATCTAGGAGAAGACGGCCCTACTCACCAACCTATTGAGCATTTAATGTCTTTAAGATTAATTCCAGGCCTAGATGTTATTAGGCCTTCAAATAGTTCAGAAATAAAACACGCTTACAAATATTTATTTTCTAATTCAAAGAACCCTAAGGCACTATCTCTAACAAGACAAAGTATAAAGTATTTAGATTATGAAGTTGAATATAGTAATTTTGTAAATGGTGGCTATGAAGTTTCCGATGGAACTGATATAACTGTCTTTGCGTCAGGTTCAGAAGTTAATTTAGCATTTGAACTAAAAGACTGTCTAAGTGGCTACTCAGTTCAAATTATTAGTGTTCCAATATTAAATAAATTTGATATAGATAAAGCAAACCAGCTTAAGACAAGTAATTTAGTATTTACTTTGGAACTTGGAAAATCTACTGGGTGGCCTGATTATGTTGGAGACATTACAGAGTCTTTTAGTATCCAAACATTTGGAAAATCAGCTCCCCAAAATGATTTAAGTGAATTTTTTAAAGTAAGTGTTAAATCAATAGAAAAAAGAATTAGAAGTTACCTCGATTAACAACCAGTATAAGATCTCATTTCTGATTTTGTTCGATTACCTGCAACGCCGTCTGGTATTAATCCAACCTTTCTTTGGAAAGACTTAATTGCTTCTTTTGTGTATGAGCCCATTTTTCCATCAATTATTCCAGGATTAAATCCGTTGTTAGCTAGATAAGCTTGTATGTCTGAAACAGAATCAAGTTTTGCAGATGTATTGTTTCTTGCAATACAAGTGTTAGTACTTATGCAACCACTATAAGATCTCATTTTCGATTTTGTTCTGTTACCAACAATCCCATCTGCAAGAAGACCATTTTCTGTTTGAAATAAAGCTATTGCATTTTTAGTTTTTGGTCCAGATTGACCGTCAATTGGACCTGGATTGAATCCATTGTTTGAGAGAAATTGTTGTATTTCTAATATTGAATTAAGTGAAACATTTGAATTATCTCTAGGTACACAAGCATCGTTACCTGCATTTGGGTTAGAAACAGCAGTGGATCCAGCATCTGCAACCTCTCCACCATACGCAGTCCAGCCATTTTGGAATGGAGTTTTATTAAATACATCAGTTGATACTAAAGATTTATCAACTAATTGATTTATCATATATGAAACTTCTCCTACAGAGATTCTTCGAGTAGGGCAGAACTTATCATCTAATGAACTACATTTTGGAATAATATCATTGGCTGCTAAAGTTTTTATATTACTCGCCCATTTACTAGCACCAATATCAGAATATTTATCCTCAGATCCAGGCAAGCTTTCTGTTGTTCCGGCATTTATTGCTTTAATCAATAAACAGGCAAATTCATCCCTTAAAACCTGTTCGTTTGGCTGGAATTGAAATGGACTACCAAAGCAATTTTGTAGCCCAAAATACGGTAAAGAATTAATCGCTTTTTGATAAATACTTTGATCATCATCACTGTATGCATTTGGAGAATCTAAAGGCAATCCTCCTACTATAACAACGACTGCAGCTGCCTCCTCTCTTGTAAGTGTTTTGGCTTGGCATCCAGATGATGTTTGGGTACATTTGTTAAGTAGTCCCGCTTTAGATAAATAACTTAACCCATTTGAAGATGTTGCGTATTGCGGTGTATCTCCTGTTGAGGAACCAGTGGAAACTCCTGTTTCAGAAGTCGAGTTATTAGCTGTAACTGGACCAACTGCTAAATTTGATATATCTGATTGGCTTGATGTTTTAAAATAATGAGAAGTAAAACCAAGTTGTGATTTGATATTTCTTCCGGATTTCTTTACAGATTTTGATGCGCCATTTTTAAAACCTTTCATAGTGACTTCTATTGCTGCACCTGATTCCGCTACTGATGATACGTAAATATCAGTAATCGAGTCAAAACATGGAGTATCTCCACAAAGAATATTCTTTGATAATTGATATGTAGTAAAGTCATAAGACCAAGCAGACTTAGGATTACCAACCCTACTATCTATAGACCAAGGATCGTCAACTGTTTTAAGATAAGGCCATGGAGTAGCTGAACCAAAGCCTACTGCATTGTCGTTAGTTTTCCCTCCAGTTGAAGAGGAGTAAAAAGCCTGGACAACTGAACTTTGAGTATAACCACCTTCGTAAGTGATTACTTTTCCTGATGTATTGTTCACAGCCTGGACCCAGTTCGGTCCAGCAATTTCTTTTAAGTATCCATAATAATATTGAGATGATGCGGTTGAACCAATATGACACCAGCAATAGGATTTTCTTGAACTAGAAAGGCCTGCATCTATATCTGTTTTTTCAGATGCAATGTTTTGTTTTAAATATTGGTAAACAGCGTAGCTTCTGCCAACTAGAGCCTGAGCTTCTAGAGCTTTTACATTCCAATTAGAAGGCATTTCAGCAAGTCCGTATAAATATTTTTCTATATTTACTGAAAGTGAAACATGAAAGCCTGAAGAAACTCCTTTAGATCGGAGTTTTAGTACACCATGCTTATGCTCTCTGGGACCTACTCGTACCCTTCCACCATCAGACCAACTAATACCTATATCACAACTACCTAGAACTTTTGCTAATAAAGGATGACCATTAAGATAACAATTTCCTCCAGAGTAGATAATGTTAATTGTTGCACCACCACCAATTTTTAAAGGACCATATGCAGATTCGCATGGACCATCAGATAAAGCATCAGACTTTATCCTATTTAACGTTTCATCATTAATACTGCCTGATTGATTTATTCCTACTGATGCTTGATAATTTCTTAGAGCATTTGCAGTCTTATCTCCAAAAGACCCATCAATTACACCAGGATCAAATCCCCTGGATGCAAGAAAAGATTGTACTCCTGCTACTTGAGGAAGATTTGCTTGGCATATATTAAGGACAGGAGGACTTGATGAAGGAAGAGTAGTAAGATTAATCGATTTTGCATTTCTTGCTAACCCCACCCACAAAGCATTATTTGAAGATGCTATATCTGGTGATGAAAGACTGATATCAGACATGTTTTTAACATTTGTTCCCTGAAAATAATATTGAACTACTTCTGATGAGTTACAAGAGCTGGTATTTGAGCAAAAGCTGGCACCTAATTCTGTTAGTCCCTTAGACCCATATTGACTTAATCCTACACCGTGACCCCATCCACTACCGGTGAATGTAAATTTAACACTACTATAACCCCTCATAGCTTGTCTTGTAGCAGGTCCCACTACACCATCTGCTGATAAACCAACTGTTTTTTGGAAACTAATAATTGCATTAGTTGTTCTATTCCCCTCAAGACCATCTATGGGGCCAGGGTTGAAACCGTTACAATTTAAAAAAGTTTGTATTTCCTTTAAATTATCCAATGGAGCAATAGCATTATTTACACAAAAGATTGATGAACTTGGTTTTAAATTAATTGCTTTTGCAGGCTCTTTGTCAACATTCATTAAAGCTATTGAAATTAAAAAGCTGACTATAAATAGTGAAAATGGTTTGAGCCCTAGTTTCATTACCTTATTGTAGATTGATTAAAGAATATATCACAATATCTGGTCCTTTTTCCATTTACTAAATATCTGTCTTGAAACAATTAAGCCTAGATAAGTAGTAAATGAAAGGTAAGTAATTGGAAATAAAAGCCCTTTGTAACTTGGAAATATATTTGGAGGTATAAAAAATATTGTTGTCAGAAGAAAAATTCCAATAAATTTATTTATTTTAAGGCTATCAAAGGCAATTATAAATAATCCAAAATACATAGCAAATGAGTAAATGAAATCCGAAGAGGATAGGTAGTTTATTGATAAAGTTGACAAATTTGTCAAAAACAGCATGAAAATGAGTGTTGCAACAACTGCTGTTTTGTAATTATTTTTTACCAAATTTTTAAACATATATATTATTGTAAGATATATATGCAATTGAGTGAATTTACCTATATATTTCTGACACTTTGCATACCTTTTTTGCACTACATAGTTCAATCAACAAGACCTAAAAAAGGGTTTAGTATCTTGTTTATTGTAATAATTTCACTAAATGTAATTCTTAAACCTCAGAATTTCTCCATTCTTGGGTTATTGTTTTTAGTTTTTTATTTGTATTCGTATGAAAAAAATGAAAGCAAATACTATCTAGCTCTATCATTCTTATCTTTCAATTCGCTTATATTTAGTGAAGTCGGATTTAAGTACTTAAATAATGTATTTCCTATCTTACTTATTTCATCTATTTTTTCATTAATGATGATAGGGCATTGGTTTTTAGTCGATCCTACTATTGACAGAAATGGGATGAAGAATATTTCAAAATTTTCAATATATTTATCAGTGATTCTTTCATTATTAGTTTATACAAATGTGTATGAGAGTAATTCAGATTTTTTTAACTTAATTGGAAATGATTTATTAAATAATGTAATTATTTTTCTTTATTTATCCGCAGGAATTTTATCCTTTGGATCTTTTAAATCTTTACAAGAAAAATCGTACACAGGGGTTATGGCAAGTACAGGATTAAGCTACTTGTCTCTTATAGTTTCATTAGGTGCTTCTGGAACCTTAATACTTTCTATTTAGCACTATTCTTAAATTATGAAAATCTATACAAAAAAAGGTGACAAGGGTGAAACTAGACTTCTGTATGGCGACGCTGTTTCAAAAGATAGTATTGCACCAGAGGCTTATGGTTCAGTAGATGAATTAGTTGCTGCTTTAGGTTTGATTAGATATGAACAGAAATTACTACCAGAGGCTAGAGAACACATACTTAGAATACAAAGAGAGCTATTTGTTGTAGGTGCGGAACTAGCAACTTCAAAAGATAATAGGTCAAAATTAAAGCCGATGGAAACATTAGTAACAGACAGTATGGTAGAAAATCTTGAAAAAGAGATTGATTATCTCACTGAAAAAAATGGAATTCCAGATTTTTTTGTTGTTCCGGGTGAAAATAGTATTTCTTCTAAATTTGATTGGTGCAGGGTTGTTTCCAGACGTGCTGAGAGAAAATGTGTTGCATGGAAAAAATTAAATAAAGTAGAAGATACTAAAGTAATAATCTACTTAAATAGATTATCTGATTTACTTTGGATGTTGGCAAGAGATTATGAAAAAGAATGGACAGCAAGTAAATGAATATAGAAGTTTTACTAATTGCAAATCTTGAAGATATTAACGCTGAGTCAGTTAATAATTACGAAGTTAATAAAAATTTATTTGAAGTAAATAAGTTTGAGGCAAAAAAAGGACAAATGTTTTTCTTGGCAGATTCAGATAATACTGACTGGTCAATACTTATAGTTGGTACAGGTGGTTGTGAGTCTGAGTATGATTTTGTAAATCTTGGAGCAAAGATAGGTAAAAAAATTGGTAAAGATTGTGATATTAAATTAGTCCAAAAAGCTAAAGGTTTAGATATTTATTCGATTGAGTTTGGAATAGCAATCTCTACGTACTCCTTTGATGAGTTCAAGTCAGAAAAAAGTTCTGCTATAAATTTCAAAGTAATTAACAGTGAATATTCCGAAGAAATTCAAAATAAAATCCAATCAATATTTTGGGTAAGAGATATGGTTAATTACCCAGCATTAACAAAGTCACCTGAGTTTTTTCAAGAAAAAGTTGAAGACTTCGTTAGTGATTTAGATATTAATTTAACTATTTTTGATGAAAAATGGATTTTAGAAAATAATATGGGGGGTGTTGCTGGCGTTGCTCAGGGGTCTGATAGGTCACCTAAATTTCTTGTTGGAGAGTACAATCCTAATGCTAAAAAACAAATTGCACTTATTGGGAAGGGTGTTCTTTTTGACTCAGGAGGTCTTTCACTAAAGTCTCCTTCCGGAATGGAGACAATGAAATCTGACATGGCAGGTGCAGCAACTGCATGGGGCATCATTGCTCTAATTGCAAAACAAGAGGTCGATATTGGATTAAAAGTATATACCCCAATTGTAGAAAATATGCCTAGTGGTTCTGCAATAAGACCGGGCGATGTATTAAAGATGAGGAATGGAAAGACAATTGAGGTTATGAATACTGATGCAGAGGGCCGTCTTATAATGGCAGATGCTTTGGCGTATGCTAGTGAAAGCTCTCCGGATATAATTTGTGACGTTGCAACTCTTACCGGAGCAGCTTATGTTGCTTTAGGAGTAGAAATCGGAGCTGTTTTTTCAAACAATGATTCAACTTTAAAAAATTTCTTGAATTCAAATTTAGATGGTTTTGAAAATTATCATTCCCTTCCACTTGAACAAAGCTATAAGTCACTAATTAAATCCAGCATTGCTGATATGAAAAATTCTGGTGGAAGATTTGGTGGTGCAATAACAGCAGCACTGTTATTAGAAGAGTTTGTAGATGATATTGATTGGGTACACCTAGATATAGCAGGACCAGGTAGGTCTAGAAGCAGTTCAGCAATTTATCCAGAAGGTGGTACAGGATTTGGAGTTTTAGGATATTTTAATTTTTTACTTGATCAGTCTAAAAACTAAGAATCTTCTGGAGAGTTTTTAATTATAAAAATTAGAGTATCACCAGTAGACATAGTTGCACCTTGAGCAACATTAGTTCCAATAACTTTTCCTTCACAACCTTGAACTTCAGATGATTCATAATTTTTTTTCAAAAATAAAATTACATTGCTCTCTCTCATGAAAGTTTTAATGAGAGTTTCTGCTTCTTCTGCTGTAAATTCACACGGGGGAATGCTTGGAATAGGCGCAGATAATATTTGTCCAGATACTTCTAAATCTACAACAGTTCCTTCTGGAACTTCTTCATCTAGTTCTATACTTTGTGTTAAAACCAGTCCAGGTGCCTCTTCGGATTCAATTAATTTGATATTTGGAAGTAGATAATTTGAAAATGCTATTTCTTCAGCTATTAAAACATTAAGGCCAGTAAGTTCAGGGATATTAACAGTTGGAATTTCATAGTACTTTTCAATATCGCTAGGATCACTAGGCCATTCTTTTACAGGAAGTTCTTCAACAATTTTTGTCATAAACTCTTTCCACATTGGGGCTGGAACTCTACCGCCAGAAACATTTTTAATTAATTCTCCATTAATCTCTACATCAGTCAGAGGCAATTGTTCTTCAGCAAATCCAATCCAAACTGAAGAGGTGTATTGAGGAATGAAACCAATAAACCATGCCTCTCTAAATCCTTGATGTGTACCAGTTTTACCTGCAATAGGTCTATCATCTAGAACTGCTCTTGTGCCAGTTCCATATTGAGCTGCAACTTCTAAAGTCTTTCTGACTGCAGCAGCAGCACCAGGGTCTGGAATAGAAATTCTTTGCGAAACGATGTTTTGATAAAGGATTTCACCATTTGAATCTTCTATTCTTTCAATAAGATAAGGTGGTGCTAAAACACCATTTGTAGCAAAAGAAGAGTAAGCAGAAGCAATTTCAATTGGCGTTACCGCTCCAGCACCCAAAGTCAGTGAAATTACTGGATCTATTTCAGAGTCTATTCCGATACGATTTGCTGTAGATGCAAGTTTTTCACCACCTAGTTCAGATGCCATTTGTGCAAAAACTGTATTAATAGATCTTCTAGTAGCTTCTTCAAGAGAGATCATTCCATCAGTATCAAGAAGCCTGATCGACCTGTTGTACTCACTTTTATCATTACAAGGTTTGAAAATATATTGTGTTTCACTTTCTATATCTATTTGAGTAGTATTAGCTTGCTCTTCAATTAATTCAGGATCTTTAATAACAGTTGTACCTTCTGGAAACTCAACCCCTTCTATATCTTCTTGATAAATAATTGGATTTCCTTCTTCATCAAATTGATTTAATGCTTTACCAATTTCTAAGAGCTTTTCAGACTCTTTTTCTAATTCTTCTAAATTTGAAGTAATTGGAAATTGTTTCATAAAGTCAATATTTTTTATATCTTCTATGTGGTATCCAACGCATTGAAGTTCAATTGACCTATCTTGAGCAGCTATTTTGTTTAAATAGCGATCAGCAGTTATAGAAGTGCCGTAATTTCTAACTACCCATTTTGTTCCAATTCCGTCCGGAGCACAAGGATATCCGCAATCAATTTCTACCGGACTTCTTGAGTCTCTATAGCTATATAACTTTGAGCCTGATTCCAAAGCAGCTAGTAAGGTGATCGGTTTAAATGCTGACCCTGGATTTCTTTTACCTTGAGTTGCTAGGTTATACTGTTCCTCTTCAAAAGGAATTCCAGAAGCCATAACTTCAATACCTCCTGTGTAGTTATTAATTAAAGTTATGACACCTGTTGGTTTTGGCTCATCATTTTCTTCATCAATATTTACTGAGGGAACCCATCTGTTTAAAATTTGGTTAGCGTGTTGCTGATACTCAAGATTTAAAGTTACATACACACTTAAACCACCGCCTCCAGTACATGAGGTGTCGTCTGAAGGACATCCAAAAATTTTCTTTTTTCTTTCTTCTTTTGTCTTTCCAAGGACAGCAAACTGAGGATCATTGAGTAATTGCCTTTTCACTTCTGCGACCACATGTTCTGCTTGTGAGTCTACTTGAACAGAGTCAACAATATTTAGAGGGGCTAGCTTAGCTGATCTTGCTTGTATATCTACTATAAAGCCTTCTTTAAGCATGATGTTTAAAACATCATTTCTTCTCTCAATAACTCTTTCAGGATATTTTCTTGGGTTATAGTAAGCAGGGCTTCTAATTATTACAACTAAAGTAGCAGCTTCATCAAGAGTTATGTCTTTTATATCTTTATTGAAATACTCATATGCAGCTGATTGGATCCCGTATGCTCCAGCTCCCCAATAAATTGAATTTATATAGTATTCCAAAATTTCATCTTTTGTATATCTTCTCTCTAGTTCTGCTGCAACCACAGCTTCTGCAACTTTTCTTCTTACTGAAATTTCATCTCCAACAAACGACTGCTTTGCAACTTGAGATGTAATTGTTGAACCACCTCGAGTAACCCCTCTTAGGTTGTCTAAAACTGCACTCAAAATTGCAATAAAATCTACACCTTCGTGTAGGTAGTAGTTACTATCCTCAGCTGCAAGAAGAGTATTTATAACAAATGTTGGAACTTCAGATAGAGATATTGGATCTCTGTTTAACCCATCATGAAGCTCATCCAATATTTGGTTATCGGAAGTAATTATTGTTGATGGTTCAGACAATGAGACAAAATTTAGAACCATACCCTCAGCTCTTGGTAAAAATTTTTCTTCTAGGGAAGTTACAACTTCCATACTAGATTTTATAGGTAAAAATACAAAAAAACCAAACCAACCGGCAAGCAATATACTCGAAATGAGAATAATAAAACCTGCAACATACCTAGAACCGTATCTAGTTTTGGATTCTAAATTATGTATTTGCGCCATATCAAAATGATACCTACATTAAGCACAAACAATTACTTTGTAGAGCTAAATTTCTAGCCTTATAAATATTAATATTGTACAATTAACTCGATGGATTATTCACCAGGCTTAAGAGGAGTTATTGCAGGAGAAACAGCAATTTCCACGGTAGGCAAAGAAGGTACTTCCCTTAGGTACAGAGGATATGATGCAACCGAACTTACCTCAAACAATACATACGAGGAAGTTGCATCACTAATTATCACAAATTCTTTAGATGATAAAAACTTCAAAAAAAGTTTTTCAAAATATTATTTAGAGACCATCAAAGATGAAAAATTAAATGAGTTACTCCTTGAAATAAAAGAAAAGCTACACCCTATGGATGTTGTAAGGACAATTGTTTCATATAAGGGTGAATTAACAACTCTAAGAAAACAAAGCCTGGATAATGAAGATAAAACAGAATTATCCGCAAGGATTAATGCAATTGTATGTTACATTATTGCTTCTTATCACAATGAGAGCACAGATGAATTAGATAGTCAGTATTTAGTTGCTAGTTCTCTTCTTCCCAATGGAGCATCGAAAGAAAAATTAGAGGCACTAGATGATATGTTAATTTTATATGCAGAGCATGGCTTTAATGCTTCTACCTTTGCTACAAGAGTTACTGCTTCAACAAGAGCTGATCTGACAGGCGCTATTGTTTCCGGTATTGCAACATTAAAAGGAGAACTGCATGGCGGTGCTAATGAAAGGGCAGTTGAACTCATAAACTCTTTTGCAGCAGTAGAAGATGCTGAAAAAGGAATAAAAGAACTTTTGGAGAAAAAAACCAAGATTATGGGTTTTGGACATGGTGTATACAAAGTACAGGATCCTAGGAGTCCAATTGTAAAAAATTGGGTTGCAAAACTCTCGAATAACGAATCATCTAAAACACGATTTGAAATAGCACAAAAAATTGATGAAGTTATGGATGAAGAAAAAAAACTGTTTCCAAATGTAGATTTTTATGGGGGCCTTCTTCTAGCTGAACTTGGATTTGAAGTAGATTTATTTACGCCGATATTTGTTGCTGGGCGTTCAGTCGGTTGGGCATCACATTACTTTGAACAAAGAGAGCAAGATATCTTGATTAGACCAGCGGCTAAATATATTGGGCCTTCAGAAAGATAATTTTTGAATTCTAACAATTTAGATTATGTAATTACTGA